>ERZ761609.1254-NODE-1254-length-23494-cov-14.925167_pt1 | contig 23494 bp, 20 predicted proteins | sample MGYA00511163_ERZ761609 | MGnify/ENA primary metagenome ERZ761609 (study PRJEB28899, sample SAMN02445070) | bioreactor sludge metagenome | biome: EBPR sludge | place: Australia: Brisbane, Thorneside Wastewater Treatment Plant | collected 2011-12-16 ... | reverse complement strand
GGCAAGGCGGAAAAGGTGGTCCATCCTGGCTGGAACGACGTCTCCATCCACTGCCGGACCCGCTGCCCAAGCAGCTCACGAACCCCTCCCAGCGGCTGCTGGAGCGGATCACCACCATCACCGGACCGCTCACGGCGAACCGGACCTGACAGGAAAGAGGAGACAGATGTTCATCGAAGCCATCTCCGAGGTCGCCATCCAGATCGTGGCCTCGGGAAACGTCCGAGCCGAGGGCGTCGGCGACGTGTGCGCGCAGGCCCCCACCGGCGTAGAGCCGTACGTCAATGACGTGCTCGGCTGGGTCAAGTACGGGGTCATCGCCATCATCATCGGCGCCGGCTTCGCTTCGGCGGGCGCGCTGATCGTGGGCAAGTTCGGCCAGATGGGCAGGGCCGCCCAGCTCGGCGCATCGGGCCTGTTCTGGACCGTGATCGGCGCGATCGCGTTCGTCTGCATCTACGCGATCCTCAACGGGATCGTCGGGAACGGCTGCTGACATGTTCGACCGGACTCGGCATCTGGCGCAGACGCGTCTGGTGGATCCCGACACCGAGTGGACGCGACGCCGACTTCAGGTCCTCTTGGGGGTCGCGGTGGTCGTCGTGCTCGGGCTGGTGGCCGGAGGCGTGTGGTCGGTGGTCAGCATGCTCACCGGCACCGGGGCGAGCGGTGACGCCGGGTCCGAGGCGGACCTGTCCGCACAGGACCGTCTCGCCAATGAGCAGCTGCCCGAGGCGCCCTTGGAGGCCGCCCAGCCCGGGAGCCTGTCATCGGGCGAGACCGGCACGATCCAGATCCCGCCACCGATGGAGGTGGGTGAGGTCGGGGTTGCGACCGGGTTCCCCCAGACCCCGGAGGGCGCCCTGGCGCAACTGGCCGCGATCGACAGCACCGCACTCAGCTCCGCCTCGGTGCGCGTGGCCCAGGACGTCATCACCGAGTGGGCAGCACCCGGCGGCCCGACCGCCGAGAGCTGGTCGGGGGTCCAGGGCCTTGCCGCGTTGCTGGAGTCGGCCGGGATGTCCTCAGACGCCCAGAACACCATCACGATCGCCGTCGAACCGAAGATGGGGTTCATCAAGGGCACGGTCGGTGACGACTTCGTCATCCCGTGCATCGACTTCATCATCACCGCCACCACGTCTGCCGGGCAGCCGCAGCAGGTCGCGGCCGCCGACTGCCAGCGCATGGTCTGGCAGGACGACCGCTGGGTTGTCGGCGAAGGCGAGGAGCCGGCCCCCGCGCCCTCGCTGTGGCCCGGTTCCCAGGCCTCTTTCGACGCCGGCTACCAGTGGCTGGAGGTGCCCCAGTCATGAGCGCTGAGATCGTGCCGATGGTTGACCTCAACCCGCTGCACTGGCTGGGCGACCAGGCCAAGGAGACCCTGGCCGACGGGTTCACCTCGATGATGATGGCGATCTGGTCGGGTGCCATCTGGCTGCTCAAGACCGCGTTCTCCCTCATCGACGGGTTCACCCCCAACGTCGAAGACCCTGACCTGGCCAAGATCTACGGAGTCACCTTGTGGGTCGCGTTGGTGATCGCGCTGGTGGTCGCGTTCGGTCAGATCGGCCTAGCGGTTCTCCGCCAGGACGGCCGCGGGTTCGGCACCCTGGCCGCCGGCGTCATCCAGTACGGCGCCGTCCTGTCGTGCTGGATCGGGGTGAGCGCCGGCCTCATCACGGCGGCCTCCGGGCTGACCAAGGGCCTCTTGAACACCCTGCTCGACGTCGACAGCTTCTCCGGCTACGCGGCCGGCGACGGGTTCGTCGACACCGTCTCGGGCACGACCCAAGCGGCCACGCTCGGCCTGTGTGCCCTGTTCATCCTGATCCCGGCCTCCTTCGGCCACATGATCATCATGATGGTGCGCTCCGCCGCGCTGCTGATCCTGGTGGCCACGATGCCCATGTCGGCTGCGGGAGCGCTGTCCGAGGGCACCAAGTCGTGGATGTGGAAGTCGATCCGCTGGTTCCTGGCGTGCGTGCTGATGGAGCCGCTACTGGCGCTCGTGGTCGGGATGGGCGCCCAGTTCGCGTGGGCCGGAATGCCGGACAACGAGACCGGTGACGGCTCCTTCCTTGCCGACATCGGCTCGAGCGCGAACAACATCGGCATGTCGGTCGTCGGCTCGGTGATCATGCTGGTCGCCTGCTTCATGCCCCTGGTGCTGTTCCGGATGCTGGCCTTCGTCGACCCCGGCACCGCCTCGGGTGCCTCGTTCCGGTCGACGATGGACGCCAACGGCGGCGTCTCGGGACTCCTGCGAGGCAAGCGCGCGGGCGGTGGACATTCCGCAGGGTCGGGCGCTGCCGCCGAGGCCGCCCCGGACGGGCGCAGCTCCTCCGAAGGCGGCGCAGAGGCCGAGCACGCCCGCCGCTGGAACCCCGGTTCGCTGGCGAAGAGCGCCGGCAAGGGCGTCACCTATCCGGTGCGTCACCCCGCCAAGACGTTCGGCAACGGCATGCACGCAGCCGGGAAGGTGGCCCAGACCGGCGCCTCGATGAGCGTCGACGTACTCGGCCAAGCCGGAATCGGCAACCAGGGCTACTACCCGACCGAGCACGACCCGAAGAAGAACAAGAAGGCCCACCAGATGAAGCCGTTCAACGACACCAACGGCGACGGCGTCGCCAACGACATCCCGCCGCAGGCCCAGCAGGCGGCGGAGGTGGTCGAGAAGGACCCAGAGGTCCTCCTCGCCTAGCCGCGAGCAGATCACCAGGCCACGCGAGCACCCCCAACCTTCCCAGGTACCAGATCGGAGACAGACATGAGCGTTTACGGAGCATCAGCCACCCGAGACCGACAGGCGTGGCTCTTCGGGCTCACCGGCCCGCAGTTCTTCATGGTGCTGGTCGCTGGGTTCCCCACCTGGATGGCCATCGCGTTGGGGCAGTGGCTCGCTCTGCTCGTCGTGTTGCCGGCGTGGGTCGTGGTCGGCCTGTTGATCTGCCTTCCGATCCGGGGCCACTCGGCCTTCCAGTGGATCGGGGTCCTGTTCCGGCATCTGGCCGGGGCAGCGTTCGGTTGGTCACGCTTCCAGTCCAAGGCCGCGGCGGGCGAGCTCGACCTCGGCGATGCCGAGGACCCCGAGGACGAAGGTGAGGCCGGCGAGGCTGACCTGCCCGGCATCTTGGCCAGCATCCAGATCCACGACGGTCCGCCCATGACCGGGCAGACCGCCCGACCCGCGATCATCCAGAACCACGCCACCCGCACGTGGGCGGCCACCGCACGGGTCGTCCACCCCGGCATCGGGATGAGCGACGACGCGGACCGTTTCCGCATGGGCGCCGGGCTGACCGAGATGATGGAGGCCGCCACCGCCGGCAACCAGATCGACCTGGTCGTCGTCCAGGTCCGCACCATCCCCGACGACGGCACCGAACGAGACGAGTGGGTACGGCACAACGCCCGCCCCGACGAGCCGGAGGTTTCCGCCAAGGTCAACGCCCAACTTGAGGCCATGACCGCCGGCGCCGCCGTAAGGCGTGAGGCGTTCGTGACCGTCGTGGTCCGCGAGGACGTCATCAACAAGGACGCCAAGCGTGCCGGCCGCGGCGTCGTCGGCCGCGCGCGCATCCTCTACTCACTCATGGCCGAGGTCGAGGCCCGGCTGAACGGCTCGATCGGCTGCACCCGGGTGAACTGGCTCGACACCTCCGAGCTCGCGGTAGCGATCCGGACCGGGTTCGAGCCCGGCGATGCGCCCGCGCTGGCCGACGCCGCGATCCACCACCGCGACAACCCCTCGATCGCGGCAGGTGTCCCGGTCGCGGCCGCCGGCCCCACCAGCGCATCGACCGCGCTGCGGTCCTACCGGCACGGGGAGTGGGAGTCGGTCGCCGCAACCATCCTGCTTCCTCGCAAGGGTGCCCGGATGGGGGCGCTGGCGCGGGTGCTGGTTCCCTCCCAGCCCGGCGAGCGGCGCGCCCTGACCGTGCTCTACCGGCCGGTCTCCCAGCAGGCCGCCGACCGGGCCACCGGCCGCGCGCAGATGTCCGCAGTGATGGCCGGGACGCTGCGGGAGAAGGCCGGCAAGGTCGAACGGGCCAAGGACCGCCAGTCGATCGGCAACCTGCACGAGCGCGACGAGAAGCTCGAACGAGGCCGGTCGCTGGTCAAGGTCTCCTCCGCGGTCTCGATCACCGTCCCGGCAGGGTGGAACGTGCAGGACTACGGCCGACGGCTCGATGCGTCGATCCGCATTAGTGGCTTCACCCCCCTCCCGCTCGACGGGGCACACGACGCGGCCTTCGCCGTGTCCGCGATCCCGCTCGGGGTAGGCCTGCCGAAGAAGCGCCGCTAACCCGAGAAGCACGCGCCTTCCGCCTGGCTGAAATGACCGGCCGCCAGATGTCCGATCTGGCGGCCGGTCTGTTGCTTCTCGGGACATGGAGCACCAAACCAGCGCAGCCACGTACCAGCCACCCGCGAGGTCGATCCGCACGCCGATCCACGCGGGCCCGCGCACGTCGCCGGGGGAGTGGTGAGGGTGGCGACCTTGACCCGCCCCGGAGGTGGCACCAAGAAGGCGCGGCCGGCCTCGCGCACGATCGATGACCTGCTGGCGGACTTCGGGACCACGATGCCGCGCAAGGCGCCTCCGCCGGCATCTCCTCCTGCGGAGAAGCTGTTCCCGCATTCGGTCAAGGCAGGCGGCGTACGGCGGATGGGGCACGGCTGGGCCGCCACCATGCCGCCGCTGGCCGGCTACCAGATGACCTCGGAGGAGATCGCGGTCCTGTGGCCGCTGATCTCGGGCGACGGGCTGCCGCCGTGGGGGGCGGAGATGGGCTACGACGTGTTGTCGGGCGGCAAGTTCTACTGCGACCCGATGGGCTGGGTGCTCGACGACAGCATTCCGGTGACCAACCCGAACATCTTCATCTTCGGCAAGCCGGGGCGCGGCAAGAGCGCCACCGTGAAGGCGTTCATGCTGCGCATGATCCGCTACGGCTACCGGTCGCTGGTCCTGGGTGACGTCAAGGACGAGTACGAGGACCTGGCCCGGTTCCTTGGGGTTGAGCCGTTCCGGATCGGGCCCGGGCTCGCTGGCCGGATCAACCCGCTCGACCTGGGCGCGCTCGGCTTGGACTGGGAGAAGCAGACCGCCGAGGAGCAGGAGAAGCGCGCCACGGTGATCTTCAACCGCTGGTTGATGTTGATTCGTGGCCTGGTCGGCTCTCAGGGCGTCACGTTCACGCCGACCGAGGAGCGGGTGGTCAACAAGGTGCTGAGGCACCTGACCGGCTGGTCGGCGGGGGCGTCTCGGCTCAAGCCGGTGACCATCCCGCAGGTGTGGGGCGCACTCGATTCGCCCACAGGCGACCTGGTCACCGATTGCCGCTACGAGAGCCCGCAGGCGTTCTACGACGGCACCCGGCCGTTGCGTGACGCGCTCGGTGCGCTGTGCGAGGGATCGCTGCAGGGCATGTTCGACACCGAGTCGACCTTCCAGCCGGACTGGCGGGCACCGATTCAGACGCTGTCGCTGCGCTCCCTGCACGAGACCGGGAACAAGGTGGCGGTCGGGATCGCGTTGATGTGCCTCAACTCCTGGGGGCAGGGCATGCGCGAGGCCGCTGCCGCGGGCGATCGACGGATCGTGCTGCGCGACGAAGCATGGCTGCAGACCCGGCTCTCGCTCGACGCGGTGATGGCGCTGGATGCCAATCTGCGCCTGTCTCGCACCGAGGGCGACATCCAGCTGGTGACCTACCACAAGCCGTCGGATCCGCTCTCGGCCGGCGACCAGGGCAGCCAGGCCGCCCAGATCGCCAAGGACCTCCTCAACCTCTCCGACGTCCGCATCCTGATGGGCCAAGACGAGTCGGTGGCCGACGAGCTCGGCCGCCTGATGGGGCTCTCGGGGATGCAGCAGAGCGTGATCACCAACTGGGCGATGCAGGAGAAGGGCCGCGCCCTGTGGATGGTCGGCGACCAGCGCTACAAGGTGCAGACCCTGCTCACGCCTCTGGAGCGGCGCCTGACCTACACCAACGACGCGATCGCCGCGGAGGCGTGAATGTTCCCCGGATTTCTGACGGTTTCGCGGCGAACTTGCACCCCCTCGACAGCCCTGTGAGGAGGCCGTCGTCGTGAAGAAGAGCCTTCTCCTCGGACTGCCGCTGGTGCTGATGGCGCCGCTGATGCTGCTCATGCTGGGCATGGGGAGCGCGAACATCGAGGCGGTCCGCGCCGCGTGCGCCACGACCACCGGCGCAGGGTCGGGGTCGTTCGGTATCGGCACGCTCAACTGGCGGGGCGCCTCGCACTACACCAAGAATCCCCACCCCGGTGAGCGCCCGTACGGCGAGCGTGTGCCGAACATGGTCAGCAAGATCGGGGCCTCTGGTGCCTCGATCATCGGGTTCCAGGAGTTCGAGCCGCCGCAGGCGCAGGCGTTCCTCGATGCCACCGACGGGGCCTGGCGGATCGTTGCGGGCAAGCGCCAGGGGCACCGCGCAACCGCGGACGCGATCGCCTATCAGCCCGGGGCCTGGAGGGTCGACGAGGTTCGCTACGTCTCGATCAAGTACGGCGGGCCGATGATCCAGATCCCACTGGTGCGGTTCACCTCGACCAGCGGCCTGGGATCGGTTTGGGTGCTCAACGCCCACAACCCCGCCAACGCGGTCGGCGGCACGGACGCGATGCGCGATGCCGCCGTGCGAGCCGAGGCGCAGGCCCTGCAGCGGGTGCAGGCCGCGGAGCCGAGCACGCCGCTGTTCCTCGTCGGCGACATGAACGACAGGTCCCGGTTCAAGCGGCTGTTCCTGTCCTTGGCGTCGGGCTGGTCGGCCGCCAACCCCAGCGACAACCAGATCGACTGGATCATGGGTAGCCCCGGCGTCACCTTCTCGGGCACCGTTGTCGACCGCTCCACCAACGACAACGCGCACGCCTACACCGACCATCCGTTCGTCTACACCACCGCCACTCTCCTCACCGGATCCGCCGGCACCGAGGGACCCAGCGGCAGGGCCGGCGCTGGCCGCACGGGCAGCGGGTCGGTGCTCGGGCAGATGCCGACCGGCATCCGGGCCGCACCGGGGTCCGGGGTCAGCGGGAACATCACTATCGCCAACGCGAACTTCAAGTGGCGCGCGGAGCAAGGCCTCCATGCGATCAACAACGCCGCCCGCCCGGACTTCATCACCCTCAACGAGATCTGGAAGTACTCCCCGAACCAGCTCGAGCAGATCCTGCCCGGGTACGGCGCCTACAAGGACCCGGTGAAGACCGGCGGCGGCAACGTCGGCCAGTCGATCAACAACGCCATCATGTGGCGCAGCGACACCTGGACCATGCTCGACGGCGGCCGGGTGAAGCTTGTCGAGGACGACCAGGCGGTCTTCAAGGGCAAGAACGTGAACTGGGACCGCTACGCGATCTGGGGGGTCTTCCAGCGCAGCAGCGACGGCGCTGTGGTCTCGGTCGTCGCGCTCCACCACATGACCAACGTCTATCGATTCCCCCGCCAGTGGGGGAACCCGCCGATGAGCCGCGTGCAGCAGTACGGCCTCGGGATGGACTACCTGATCGACCTGACCAACGTGCTGGCGCCGTACGGGCCGGTCCTGGTGGGCGGCGACATGAACTCTCACCCAGGCGACGGCCCCAACGCCGCGGCGCCGCGCATGCGGGAGGCCGGGTTCGACTACACCAAGGACGCCGGGGTCATCTACCAGTTCTACAAGGCCCCCGCAGCGGTTGCGCGGACCTGGGAGCTGAGCAAGGCCGCGGTCGCGAGCGACCATCCGGTGCTGCTCACCCGCCTGGCCATGAACGGTGCCGGTCCGGGCGCGACCTCACCGAACGGCACCCCGCCGAGCGGTGCGGCTCCGGCGGGCTGCCCGCCGTGCCCGAGTACGTTCGGGACTCTCGGCAACGTGTTGCTGCAGAACGTTTCGGGCCCGGGCACGCTCACTGCGGCGAAGGTCGCGGCCTCGGCGGCCTACCAGGCCGGGTTCCGCGGCGAGGACCTGGTGACCGCGGTTGCCATCGCCCGCGTGGAGTCGACGTGGAACCCGGAGGCCAGCAACGGCAACCACTTCGGCCTGTGGCAGATCGCTGCGGAGCACAAGGGCATGGTGCCCGGCTGGAACAGCCAAGCCGACATCTTCGATCCGCTGCTCAACGCCCGGTACGCCTTCGCGCTCTATTCGGCGCGGCCCGGATCCGGGGAGGCGAAGTTCGCCGACTGGATCCCCTTCGAGCACGCCGACTATCGCCAGTACCTCGACGCGGCCCGGCAAGCTGTCGCGGCTACCGAGGGCGGCACCGCGAACATCTCCGACCCCAGTTGCGCCGCCTCGCCGATCCAGATCGCGGGCGATCTCTCGGCGGCGCTCTCGGCGCGCCTGGACGCCATGATGAGCACCCCGAACGGCCTGTGCGCGTTGTCGTGGACCAGTGGCGCACCTTGCACCTACGACAACCAGTGCCCCAAGGTCGTCGACGCGATGTACGGCGGCCCCGGGGTCGGGCGCGGCTACGGCAACGGGCAAGACGTCGCCCAAGGCATCATCAACGCAGGCCTTGCCCAAGCGCACGGCAGCGGACTCGACCCACTCCCGCCCGTGGGCGCCGTGGTGTCCTACAACTCCGGCAACGGCGTCGGCCACGTCGCGATTTACGTCGGCGGCGGCAAGATCTTCGGCAACGACTACGGTTGCGCCGCGAACGGCATGTTCGGCTGCGTGGGGTTCGCCGACGTCCACACGCCAAGTGGATCGGTGACGTGGGCGCTGCCAAAGCAGGCATTCGACCTCGGCGGAATGCCCGCTGCAGCAGCCTGAACCATGGCCGAGTTGAGGCCGCAGCCGCAGCGCCCGGAAGTTCGGTGCCGTCGACGTGTCCGATCCACAACGGCCCGAGTTGCCTTTCAAACCATGGACGTACGCATCGGCACCACACCCGACGGGCTGGCCGCCGGGTTCGACACCTCCAGCGGCGATTCGCTTCTGCTGGTAGGCGACTACGGGCGCGGCAAGACGACCGTCGCTCGGTACCTCACTCGATGGTGGTTGGCCAACACCTCACGCCACGTGCACGTGTTCGCCCACAACCCGGGCGAGTGGGCCGACCTGAGCCGTGACGCTCTCGAACCGGACTATCTCCAGCGCCCCATCGGCCGCGACTGCCAGCCGGGGAAGTGCCTGGTGGTCGTCGACGACATCCACTGCACCGCCGACAGCCAACTGGAGATGCTGCCCTGGGGGATAGCCCCGGTGATCCTGACGTCCGCGAGCGGCATCGACGTCGGCATCCAGCTCCTGGGCCGCCCCATGCTCGACCTCGACGTGACCTGCCTGGGCCTGATCCACCCCCAGTCGGCAGACGCCATCGAGATCGCGGCGCTGGAGGGCCAGGGCCGACTGGACTGGCCACCCGGAACCCTCCCGGTGATCGCGGACCCCCGAGGTCCGAGGGACTTCCCGTGCCACCGGTGGCAGGCGGCTGCCGGCGGGGCGTGGTTGGCGGCGGCGCGATGAGCATGGAGCGAGCCCGGCGCGACCGGTTCTCCAACACGACACCCTCGGCCGGCGAGTTGGCGATCGCGTTCGTACTCGCCGGCGTCTTCGTCTTCCTCATCACCCCCTTGGTCGTCCAGGGGCTCGTGGGCTGGGTGACGGCGGGGCAGTTCGCGTGGCCGAACGAGCACCTCCTCGACGCCTACGGAGGTCTCCTGCAGGGACGGTTCGGTGCCGGGCTTGCCCGTGATGTCGCCGACGGGCTTCCGGCCGACGCCGTGATGTGGGTGCTCACCGTGGTCGGGGAGGTGCTGGCGCTCGGCGCCACCGTCGTCGTCGCGCTGTGGATGCGAGACATGACCGGCGCTGGATCCCGCCACGGGCTGGCAACCGGGACCCAGGCGGCCGAGGCGCTCGGGCTGGCGCCGCTGCGTGCCCGCGCCAACCAGATCCGCCCGGACCTGTACTCCCGCTCCAACCGAAGGGGATTCCGGCGATGACCAGCGCCTTGAAGCACGTGGACCCGTACGAGGTCGGCTGGCGACTCGGCCAGGCCGGGCGCCGAGGCCCCGAGCTGTGGGTGCCTTACGACCGCACGACCTGTGTGATCGGCCCCCAGGGCTCGGGCAAGACCCTCGACCTGCTCGTGCCGGCGCTGCTGGATGCGCCGGGCGGGGCCTTGGTGACGCTGACCAAGCCGGAGGACCTGTTCCTTACCCTCGAGGCCCGGCAGAAGGTCGGCCCGGTGGCGGTGCTCGACCCGTTCGGGCTGGCCCCGGGTGTGCCCGAGCTCGTGGTCGACCCGATCGCGGGCTGTCAGAACGCGATGTTCGCCGAGCGTCAGGCCAAGGCGTTCGCGGCGGGGACGATCAAGGGTGCAACCGCCCAGTCCTCCGACCAGGCGGCCCGGTTCTACGCCGGCGAGTGCGCGAAAGTCCTGCAAGCCTATTTCCACGCGGCGGCGATCGCCGAGATCAACCTGGACGAGGTCCTGATGTGGGTCTCCAGCCCACGCGAGTACCCCCAAGCCGAGGAGATCCTGCGCACCCACCCGGCCGCTGAGCCACTGTGGGACGGTCTGTTGCGCGGCGCTCTGTACGGCGACGAGCGCACCGCGGGGAACACCATCACGACCGTTCAGCAGGCGATGAGCCTGTTCTTCCAGCGTTCGATCCGGGAGCGGTGTGTGCCGTCCGCGACCCGGCCGGCGACCGACCTCGAGGCGCTGGTCCGCGCCGGCGGAACCATCTACCTGTTGGGCCGCGAGGACCCCTACGCCAGTGCGTCACCGCTGATGACCGCGGTCACCGAGCAGATCCTCGACACGGCCAAGCGGCTGGGGGAGACCTCCCCGCACGGCCGCCTGTGCCCCTCGTTCCTGGCGTGCTTGGACGAGCTGCCCTCCACCGCACCGGTCCCGACCCTCTCGACCCGAATGGCCAACGAGCGGGCGCTCGGGTTGTCGTTCATCCTCGCGGCGCAGACCTGGCGCCAGTTCGTGGTCTGCTACGGCGAGGACGAGGCCCGCACGATCTACGGCCTGTCCAACAACCTGGTGGTCTTCGGCGGTGGCAAGGACATCCGCTTCTACCAGGAGCTCTCCGACCTGATCGGGTCGACGACCCACACCGAACTGCGCCACTCCAAGCGCGGCCACGAGTGGTTCGGGGCGATGGACCGCTCATGGGACCCGAGGCGAGTGCCTATCCTCGAGCCGGCCGAGCTGCGGCGCATCGAGCCCCGCAAGGCCCTGGTCCTCTCAGAGATGTACGACCCGATCATCGCGAACCTGCGCCGCTGCATTGACGGCAAGCGGGGCAAGGAGCTCCTGGCCGCGCAGAAGCGTGCGCGTCTGAATGCACGCGGCCTCGCCCCCATCACCCCGGTGTCCACCGGGGAATCCACCGCGCGGACCGTCGCCGGCCGCGACCCCGGTGAGCCGATCGCCCCGACCGAGCCCGTGGCACAGACGCGTCAGCGGCTCGGGATGCCCAAGTAGCCCCCGAGGAGATCCGATGACGACGATGCACCCCTCCCAGATCGCCACCCGCGCCGCCGCCGGGAACGCGGCCCCGAACGGCAACGGGATGATGCCGCTGGTCGGGCTCATGGTCTGGCCCTTCCCCGAGCCCGGCCCAACGATCCGGACCGCGATGGAACAGCTGCAGATGGCCTCGATCGAGCCACCTGCCGACGAAGAGGCGCTGCGCGAACTCGCGCAGATGCCACGCCCGTGGGACCCGGGCAGCTGCACCGGTCTGATGCGTTCGGAACTGTGGGCGTGGCTGGACCTGGTCGCGATGTGGCTCAACGAGCAGCACCTGTGGAACGTGGCCCGCCCCGGCATCCCCGAGTGCTGGCCCGCCCACCCGCACCTCGTGCACGACCTCGCGGTCCTAGCGTGCAACCGCTACTACACCAGCTTCGCGGTGACGCCTGCGGTGTTGGAGGACTGGCACCGCTATGCGCTGCCCGGCTTCCTCGAGCGGCTGCGCGATCGGCTCGGAGACGGCTGCCAACCGGGCAAGCATCAGCCCCGGCCCCGGCGCGAACGCGACGAGAGCCACGCCGCCACCCCGAAGCGCCGCGGCCGCGCACAGCGATACAGGGACGACGTCGAGCGCGCCGGCGAACTCGCCACCCTCACACCGACCAACCCGGACACCTCGCCGAAGAACGACGACGACATCCACGAGAGGTGGTAGCGCTCATGGCCACGCCAGACAACGCCAGCCGACGACTGCGACTCGTCGACAACCAGCAGACGCCCGAGGACGAGATTCCCGGGCCAGACGATGGGCTCAGCCCGAAGCATGCCGCCGCGTTCGCCGCCCTGGTCGCCGACGCGAACCAGTCCGCGATCCAGCGCACCCTCAACGCGATGAGCGACGAACAGTTGCGGACGCTCGCGGTCGCCCTGGCCACCCAGGTCAACGCGACCGAGAACGCGACCGGTGAGGTGGCCGACGTCGGACCCGACGGAGTCTGCGCGATCGCGATCGCGACGGCGGCACAGGCCTTCGGCACCACCCGCGACGCCGTCCTCAGCGCCGACCGTCACCGAGCAGTGACCGACGCGCGAGCGGTGGCGATGACCGCGGCCCGCCGCGGAGGACTGACACTCCCCGCGATCGCTGCGGCATTCGGAGGGAGGGACCACACCACCGTCATGTACGCCCAGAAGAAGGTCGCCAACGACCCGCGGCTCAACGCGGTCTGCACCCGCATCGTCGCGCAACTCGAGGAGCACTACGCCGAGCCGATCACAGTCCCGCAGGCAGAAGAAGTCGCCCAGAGCGATCGCAGCACCACGCTCCAACTGGCAGCCCTCGACCAGACCCGCCACGACACCGCGCGACGTCACGACGAGGACGGCCCGCGGGTCACGGTCGCTGCCGCCCCCGGCCGATAACGCGACGCTGGATCGAGTCCGGGGCATGCTGAGCCGAGACCAACAGAGGCTGCTCGGAGCGTTGGGCGCCGGGACGGCGGCCGATGCGCTGCTCGATCGCATCCGTGACCGGGGAACCTTCGAGGGTGGCCGCTCAGCACCTCAACCCGGCTGCTGGATCAACTACAACCGCAAGGCGGTGCGTCTCGAGGACCACACCGAGATCTACGCCGCCCTGCGAGAAGCAGGTACGGAGAGCGCAACGGAAGGCACCCAGCCGTGGCGTCGAATGAAGCCCACGGTCGTCGTGACGGTGACATGGGCTGAAGCCGCGGCGTACGGCGCGAGTCTTCCGCCAGACCTCCGCGATGAGCTGGCCCAGCTGGTGCGTGCCGAGCGAGACGAGAACCGAACATGGTGGGACTACAGCAACGAACGCGGCGGTTGGCCACACCGCAGACGCTTCAGCTCCGACGACGAACACCAGATCGTTCAAGCCGAGTGGGACGCCGTCTACGGCAAACACATCAGGGCGCTGAGCGACCTGCGCGACCGCCAGAAGGCAGCGATCGCACGAGCGCTCCCACTCATCGTCGACGACGAACCCGCCGACCTCCTCGAGCTGCTCGACCACCAGCCAGAACCGCTGCCCGCAGCGACCCGATCGCCCGCACTACAGGCCAGCGCTCTCCACGCGGGCGCCCCCGCCCGGCGGCCCACATCGACCGTCGAGGAGGGCCTCTTCGTCGTCCCGGAAACTGCGCCCAACCTCAGCCCGTGACCGACCCGCCCGCTGGGGTCATAGCCAGGTCGGGCCAGCGATTGTGTCGGTGCCGCGGCCTACGGTTGGTCACGTGCACCTGACGGCGAACGAGATCGACCGGTTCTGGTCGCATGTCGTGAAGGGCCCGCGGGCAACCGACTGCTGGCTATGGACCGGAGCGATCGGGGACGACGGATACGGCCGCTTCTGGGCCATATCCGCATCTGATGCAACAGGCCGACCTCGAGTTGTACGACCGCACCGGGTGGCGTGGGCTCTGGCCGAGGGGCAATCGATCGACCTGCCACCGGTGGTCGAGCATGTCGTCTGCGACAACCCCATCTGCGTACGCGCCGATGGGACCCTGCTGGATCACCTCGAGGGGTCCACACAAGGCGCCAACCTGTCTCGGATCGCCCAGCATGGACGCCGCGGCGTCCGCGGCTATCGGGGGCGTCTGTTGGGCCGAGAGGCGACGTACCGCCGCTCGCTTGCCCTGCGCGCCGCCGTCATCGACGGTTGGGACGATGAACGGATCGCCCGCGCTCTGGCGTCGGTCGACGAGGCGCAGATGGCGCTGTTCTAGTCGTCGCCCGACGCAAGCAACCAAGGCGGAGTCTGACGTGATCGCCGCTGACGCGGGTGCCGAGCTCGAGGTTCCGTGTCTCTGACGGAACCGCGGAGCTACTCCCGCAGATCCGTGAACCACTGCGCGACGTCTTAGTTGGCGATCAGCCGCGCGAGTCTGACCGGTGTCTGACCACTCTTGTTCGCATGAAAGGGATCAGCGCCGTGGGACCGCAGGAGGTCAATAAGCTCGCCTCGTCCGTTCGAGTTGAACACAGCAACAAATAAGGGTGTGTTGCCGAATGAGTTCTCGGCGTCCACCGTCGCACCCGCGTCGAGTAGCGCCTCCGCTGCGGGGACTGACCACTGCTGGGCCGCCAGATGAAGCGGCGTGAACCCCAGGTGGTCGCGGGCGTCTGGAGCGTCGCCGCGCGTCAGAAGGTCCTTGAGGGCGGCCACGTCGTCGGCCATGACGGCGGCATGCATCGGGGAGGGCTCAACCGTTGTCATTGCTCTAGATTGCGCACACGTCGGCTTCGTAGCGGTGGCTTTGGTTCGAGACGGGATCTTCCATCTGGTAGATGGCCGGGTCGTTGAAGTAGTCGATCAGCGCCTGAACGGTCCAGCCTTGACTCAGTGCCTTCGCTTTGATGCATCGCCACTCATATCCCGGTTTGTGGCCGTACTGAGCGACGGTGCTCGGGACGATCTGCCCGGTGTTGGGGTCGATGAAGTCGCCGTCCGCGGTCTTGGGCGCCGCGTCTCGGATCTCGGCCTTGGTCGTCACCCAAAGATTCGGTCGGCGCAGCAGGTCATCGGCCGTCACCATCCGGGAGATCCTGCTTTCCGCCCCGACCGCAGTCCGAATCTCGTTCGCGACCCGGGCGACCTCGTCGGCCTCAGCTGCGGCCTTCTCAGCCGCCGCAGCCCCACTGGCGCTCGTGGCGACCTTGGAACTCTTCACGAGCTTGGTAAACACGAGGCCAGGAACCGCGACGGCCAGCGACAATCCGGCGTTCGTGTAGTCGCCCTCGATCGCGTACCACGTCGCGTTGGTGGCTGCTGCCCCGATGCCGATGACGTCGAACGGCGGTGGGATGAACGTGGCGAGCGAGAGGATGTCGAGCACCGAGTGACCCCAGCGCTGGACCCAGTCGAACGCCACACCGAGCGCTTCCACCACGCAATGTCCGTAGTCGAGCGGGTTCCAGGAACATTCGCTCTGGTCCTGCAGGCTGTTCGCTAGTCCCTCGAGCACTCGTGAGTCGGACAGCGGGCTTCCGGCTGGCGCGTCCGACTCGTCGGAGGGGTCGGCTGTTGCGTCGATGGCCGACGACAGGGCGGTGAGTGACGCTGTCATCCCGACGCTGCCGTCGTCGGAGCCGCCCGGAAACTCGTGCTCGAAGAAGAGGTAGTGCGTGAACTTGCCGATGGCGTGTTCGTCGTCGTCGTACGTGAGCGTCTCTGTGCCTGGCTGGAAGGCGGTGAAGGCCCACGCGCTGGCTTCCGGATTTGCGGTCAGTGCTGCTGTAAGCGCGAGGATGCCGTCGGTCAGGTAGGTGCCGGTCGGCGCAGGTGCGTACTTCGCGTCGTCGCTCTCGGCGCCAGGCCAGGCGTCGTCGCCCTCCTGGCGGTCGAACTCCCAGTACGCGGCGGTGATTGCCTCGAGGAACTCGGTGGACCAGTATCCCCGCGAGAGCAGGAGCAAGAGGTTCTGCTTGTTGGCGAGGTCTTGGTCCGTCCGCTGTTGAGCATCAGCATCGGCGTTCTGCTCGGCTGATCCGTAGAGGACCTCTGGTGTCGTTGTTGCTGTCGCGAAGTTGTCGGTCCATTCCGTTGGCAGCGCGCGGGCGCCGGTGCCGTGGGTGGCCAGTGCGAGCACGCCGGCCAGGTCCGTGAGGGTGATGTCGTACTCGTGGGCGTCGACAGCCTCGTCTAGTTGTGCGTCACCTGTGCCTGCGACGGTGGACAGCGCGTCTCCGAGGTCGCGGGGGGTCGCCTGGGAGGCGAAGTAGTAGGCGAAGTCGCGGTTGCCTCGATGGGCCGCCAGGTGTGGTTCGAGGGCAGGTAGGTCGCCGGCGCGAAGTACGCGGAGCGCGGCCGCGGCGTCGGCCTGGGCCCGTTCTGCGGCGGTCGGTTCGTGCTGGGGGAGGTACCGCAGGCCGCCGACGACGAGGCCGGCAACGATGGCCAGAGCCAGGAGGGAGCATCCGATCCGCAAGCCCCAGCGCGGTTTCGGCAGTTCGCGCTTGAACGCGAGGTCGGTGCGGAATCGGCGGTCTCGCTGTTCCTCGAACTCCCAGCCGCGGTCCTCCCACTTAGTCCGCACGCTGGCCTGTCGGCGTCGGAGCACGCGGACGGTCTTGTGCTTGTAGCGCAGCTCGTCGCGCACCAGGTCGCGCCTTCGGCGACGAGAATCAGCTCGCCCCACTCCTGCTTCCCCCTCGCGACCTGGTGCACCGCATGACGCTACCCGGATGTCGCGCGGTGGTTCTGGGAATCCGCCCAATCGGTTCGGACGCTCAGGAGAAGTAGCCATCGACGCCGATGACGTACTTCGCGCACGTGTCGCCATAGAGGTCAACGGTGAAGGTGGCAGTGCCGCCGTCCTCGATAGGACCGTCCTGCTCGGTGAACGAGCTGGTGTACCACGCGAGGTCGTTGCCTTCGAAGCAATACATCGCGACGCTGTACGGGCCTTCGGTCGAGGCGCCGGTCTGGTTTGTGGCGGACCCGACGATCGCCTGGCCGACGAGGTTCACCTCCGTGACCGTGAGGGGCGCGGTGTTGTAGGAGCTCGTGTCGACGGGGCTGGTCTCGACAGAGAACTCGTACTCGGCGTTGCCGGGGATCGCGCCGGCGTTCTCGAAGAAGATGTAGCCCAGCCCGACCTCGCCGGGAGCGACTTGGGCGGGGATGGTGCCCTGGCTGGATCCAGTCCCGACGATGGAACCACCGCTGCGAGCGGTCGCGGTCCAGTCGATGTGCGAAATGCCCTCGGCCGTGTTGTTCCGGAACGCGAACAGCAGGATCCCCTGCTCGGGGTCGAGCGGACCGACCTGGACAACGGAGACCTCACCGGATTCTCCGTCGTTGAAGCGTGGCCGTGCGGTACCACCCAGTAGGCCAGAGGCGTTGAAAGGCAACGGCTCGACCGCAGCCTCCTCAGTCTCCTGGGTCTCCTCGCTCTGCGGCACGGTCCCGCCCGGCGATGACGCTGGCGTGGATTCCGCCTTGTCAGGGTCGTCGGCCGCCCCGCAGGCGGTGAGCGGGAGCATGGTTGCCGCGAGGGCCACGGCGATGCGCAAGGAGATATTCACGGGCCGCAAACTAGTCGCGGGCTCCGACACAATCTGGTGGACCGGCTGTCGGCTCACAACGGATCTCCGCAACTCATGCAGGTCGTCTCGCCCTCTTCGTAGATCATGCCGCAGCAGTACTTCGTCGCACTGTCGCCGTTCTCGTAGCAGTCGTTGCAGAGATCCCAGATGTTGTCGACTGTGGCGCTGTCGACTTCCTCCCCACAAGAGTCGCAGGTGAACGTGTCGGCATCACCGCCGTCACCGCCACCGGACCCGAACACCTTGCTCAGAAACTTCATCTCATTCTCCGTTCTGCTTCAGGCGGCGAGCGTGTGGTTCTCGAGACGCCAGGTTGCGGACATCGCACGGGCGGCCGAGACGGCCTGCCGTCGCTGAGACTTGCCGCGCAGCCTGATGACGGTGTGGATGTCGGCTGCGTCGGAGAGTGCACTCGAGAGCATCGAGCGGCCGCTGGGGTGCTCGGCCGTGATGACGTGGACCCTCAGGCCGAGCCGCTTGGCGCTGACCGCCAACGGCGTGAAGGCGTTGTCACCGGAGAAGATGACGAGCTCGTCGTATCGCCGCCCGACGCTGTGGACATCGATCGCGGCGAGCAGAGCGCGGTCGGCGCCATCCTTGGCGTTCGCGCCGACGACCCACTTCACGTTCTCCCCGCTCACCACGGGGCGGTATCGGCCAGCGACTGCTCGGCTCGTCCCGACGACTACGTGGTCCTCGGGAGCGATGCCAGGGGCTTGCTCCTTCAGGAGACGCCACAGCTTCGCGACCTCATCTGAGGTTGCCTTGGCACCCCGTGTCGGGTTCTCCAGATCGATCAGGAAGTAGCGCCGCCTGCGCGACGGCATGGACGTCTGGAAGTAGTCGACTGGAGCGGCCACCGGGCCGCTGGGAGCCGGCTGGGTCGCTTCCGAGACGTCGGTGTGGAATCCGCTGCAGGCGTGGCACGCGAAGGTGCTGGCGCGGGTGCCGGCGGTCGCTAGCACCTTCACACCGTCGCGGGCCTGGTGCCGGTCGCGGTATCGGACGAGTCCCGTCTCGGCGCAGATGGGCAGGCGATGAGTGCGCGTCTTCGCATGGCGTGGGCGGCCGGCGGCGGCTCGGAAGTTGATGCTGGCGCTCTTCTTCATGACTGGGTTCCTCTCGGGTGGTTGCCCCGCTGGGTGGCGGGTCGGACCAACTGTCCGCATCGGCATCGGTCGGCATCCAGCCTGGAAATGCCGACCGATGCCGACCCGGCAGGGCGCGGCACGGGTCGGCATCGGTTGAGCGCGTTTTCGGCTGTCCGAAGGTGGTTCGACTGGCACGATCGGAGACATGCCCAACGACACAATCGCTATCGGTCCCGACCTTGTGCGTGCACTCGATGAGGTGCTCGGACAGGACCCATCAGGCGCCATCCCTGTGGTGGTGGTCGCGGCTTTCCTGGACCAGCTGGCCAAGGGCTACGGTCTCAGCGAGAGCGAAAGCCTGGAGGACGACCGGCTGCCGGACATCTCCATGCCGGCGTTCGCTGCCGAGGCCCTCGCCGGTCTGCTCGGCGACGTTGAGGACCGGGAGAAGCTCGCTGACCGGGTGTACGCGGCGCTCGTGGCGACGGCCCCTGTTCCTGCGACGCGAAAGGCTCTGAACAAGTCCAAGCCGCTGAGCGAGGTGAGTGTCCGGCTCGTCGGTCAGATCTACTGGAACCTCAAGGGAACCGATTCGCGTCCGAAGTTGCCGCGTCGCCCAAGGGAGATGCGTGTCGGCGGGAAGACTGTGTCAATTGACCTTCCGGCGGCGAAGGCGGGCGAAGACTTTGCCACCATGCTTGCTGCGGATCGAAGTCGAGCCGAGCTCCCTGACAAGGTCACCGGTTACCGGTTCCGGCAGCAAGGTGCGCTGTTGGCCGTGCTCATGGCCAAGCACATCGTCGAGTCCGCGGGAGTCGTACGAGCGGGGTTCGACGGGGTGGAGTTCAGCCGGTTGGAGGGGGCGAAGGGCTCTGCGAGAGCCCTCGTCGGCGTCGCGTCCAGTGCACCGACCGTGTTGCCGAGCGCATCTCTAGACACGGCTACTCACAACCCGCTCGGCAAGGAGTCTGCGATCTCATCGCGGGAGCGCGCCGAGTACCTCATCGACAATCTGGAGGAGGATCTCCGGCAGTCCATCGAGCGTCTTCTCCTCGGGCAGCTGCCAACAGAAGCCGTGCTGGGACCGGATCATGGCAAGGTTCTGGCACGACAGGAGGGTTCCGACGTCACGGGCGGACGCTCACTGGCTTCGTTCCTCCTTCCGCAGGAGGCCTACGACGTACTGCTGCGGCACATCGCCGACCTGCCCACGGAGTTGGCGGAGCTGCTCGAGGAGAACTTCGTAGACTTCGAGATGTTTCTTCCGACCCGAAATCGCATCATGAAGGGTCGCCCTCTCCAGCCAGGAGATCTCGAACAGGCTTCCGAGTTCGTTGGCGGTTTCCTGTCCGGTCTGACGCCCCGTGCTGCTGCCGCGGCCGAACGTCTGGCCGAGCGACCGGATTGGCAGCCCAGGCGCCGGGCCGGGTCGGACCTTCCTGACTCAGTTCTCCACAACCTTCCGGCGCCGGACTTCGACGAAACAGGGCTGTTGGGCCGCGAGTCACAGATCCAGGAGGTCGTCCGACTGCTGAAGTCACCCCGAGAACGCATCATCACTTTGATCGGAGAGGGTGGCGTCGGAAAAACTGCATTGGCGGTCGAGGTCGCCTACCGGCTCGTCGACGACCCCGAGTCGCCATTCGATTACGTGCTGTGGACCACTCTCAAGGACGAGGCGCTGACGGCGAGAGGCATCCAGTCGCTGTCCAACTCGGTCCGAGATCTCGTGAGCGCCGCCGGCGACTTGGGGCACTTCCTGGACCCGGAGTTCGAAGGCGACGCATCCGACCTGGCGGCGCTGTTCGGTGCTGCGCGGGCGCTCATTGTCGTCGACAACATGGAGACGACGCTCGGTGACGACGTCGTCGCGTTCGCCGACTCGCTTCCCGAGGCGACGATTCTCTTCACAAGCCGCCGTGGAGTCGGCAGCCTCGAACGACGGGTGCCGGTCGGGCCTCTCGAATCACACAGTGCCGCACAACTCTTCAGGACCTTCGCGGAACACCGGGGATCGGATCTCGCGGGCATGTCCGACACGAAGCTCGACGAGACCCTACGTCTTCTTCGCTACTCGCCCCTGGCGATCCGCTGGTGCGTCCTGTCCGTACTCGACGGACGCCCACTGGCCGACGTACTTCATCATCAAGACGACCTGTTGAAGTACTGCGTCGGCAATGTCGTCGGCGGCCTCAGCCCTGACTCGAAGACCATCCTCAGCATTCTGCGTGCCCTAGACCGGCCGGTGTCTGTACAGGAGCTCGCGGTGGTCAGCGACATCGACATCGACGCGTTCAGCGAGGCCACCAAACTGCTCGTCCAAGCCAGCCTGGTCGTACGGTCACACGTCGCCGACGACATCGAACGCGAACGCCTCGCCCTTTCTTCGACGGCACGCGCGTTCCTGCCTCCTGCAGAGGAGTCGGAGCTGCTCACGCGAACCCTTCAGCGGGAACGACTCCTGCTGGAGGACCATGAACGCGACCAGCAGAAGATCGCCGAGACGGGGCGCTACTTCGACCCGAACGTCGTGTTCCAGCGCACGCCCCACGACGGTCCGGTCGCACACCTCCTCCGGAAGGCACTTCGAGAGGCCAAGGCCGGCGACATGAACGCGGCCGACACATCCGTCGCCCGAGCCCGTGCGCTCGATCCGACGTACTTCGAGGTGGATCGAGTCGACGCGTTCCTAGCCAGCATGCGACGAGAGGAAGCCAGGGCAACCACGCTCTACCGCTCGGCTCGCGAATACTCAGACACCGACGAGCAGCGCTACTGGGTCGACTACTTCTACGCTGCCCATCTGGCCCGAACGGTCCGAGACATCACAGGCGCCATCGACCTGGCGGAGCAAACGCACGCCTACTTCAATCGCTACGACACTGGTCTACCGCTCGGGAACTATTACGCCTGGATGGGTCGCTTCACGGAGGGCTACACGCTGATCGAGTCCGCCGTCGAGCAGGCGCCGACCGTCAAGACGAAGCGCATCGCGACCACCGCTCTCGTCGACTGCCTTCGCTTGTGGGCCGCCGACGAACTCAAGGCCGGGTCGGCTGCGGCCTCCCTGCGTCGAGCCCTCGACGGAGTCGCGACAGGTCTGAAACTGCATCTCGCAGACTCCACCGATGAGCAACTCGTTCACGCGATCGTCCGCGCAGCAACGACCGCCCTAGAGGCTGCGGGCCAATGTGCACCCGACGAAGGAACCGAGAAGCAGTTGGCAGACGCCGTGCAGCGCCTCACCGAGGATGAGGGCCTACGCGGTTCCGCAGCGCAGCGGTCTCTCGAATACCAGATCATCGGACTTCCAGATGACCTGCGGGAGCGCATTGCACCCGGCGTCGCCTCCGACCTAGACCGGCCCACGCCTAAGGCACGCTTGCGCGGGACCGTCCACAACGCCGGTGAGACCTACGGATTCATCGCCCACCCGGACTTCCCGAACAACGTCTTCTTCCAGGCAGGCTGGCTGACGGGAACCACTCGCATGAAGGACCTCAAGGTGGGCACCATCGTCGAGTTCACGCCCAGCAAGAACGAGAAGGGCCAGGACCAAGCACTCCACGTAGTCGCGAAGCTAGGTCTCCATGGTGACGGAGACCCAACCCGTGACTGACAGAGCCGGTGGGTATTGGCGCGCCCGTCTCGCTAGACACAGCGAGGGTCAACAAGCATGACCGGGCAGTCTCGCGGCAGCATCCTGTGCGGCACGTACGGGGGGCTCTGCACGGAGTTGGCCCTCGCGAGGTTCCGACGAACTGACGTTCCGCTCGCGTAGGCTGCGAACACACGTTCGAGGAGCCGCCCGTGCACACCGTCCGAGAAATCGCCGACCGCTACGGCGTCACGACGAAGTTCCTCACGCTGGCGTTGGAGAAGATCGGCTACCAGATGGCCGAGCCCGACCAGCCGCTGTCAGCAGGCACAGTCGCCCGCTTCGAGTCGGCCTACGGCGACAAGATCCGCGCTGCGCGACCGGCACCTGAGCCTGAATTCGCGGGTGAGACTGACGTCCAGCCCGTGACGCGCCACACCCGGCAGCCGACGACGACCCACGTCATGCGGGTCGCCCACGCCAAGGTCACCGGCAAGCGCGATAACGGCTTCGCGGTCAAGGCGTTGCTCGACAACCCCGGACTGGTCCACGCGATTGACGCCGCGGGGACGCAGGACGGCGACCCGTGGCACGGAGTGGTCGTGCCAGGCGCGGTCCACTTCTACGGCGGTCCCATCGGCAGCGGCCCGCCCGCCGCGTGCGGCAGGAAGGTCCGCGCCGTGCTGGGCGACGAGTTCGTGCCCGAGGAGGAGGCCGTCACGAACGGTCAGTGCCTGACGTGCGCTCGATTGGTCGCTGAGGGCAAGGGCTTCCGCACACCGCCCGACCCCTACGGCTACCGCTCGTACTTCTGCGATGCGTACCTGCGGGTGCGGATCGACGGCGACGTGACGGTCAAGGACTGCTCGTTGCGCGACTTCCACGACGGCTCGCACCGCGCTCGCGACGGTGCGCAGTGGGACGCAGGCGTCGACGACTACGTGCCGTCGCCCCATGAGATCGGCAGCCGCATAACCAAGGCCTCCTGAGTGCCTCGCCACCCCGCGAGCCGGCGAGATCGGTTTTCCGGATGGCGCCGAGGTCCTCGCGACCACAGGGGTGGATGCCCAACGCACTCAGTGCGGCTGAGAGTGAGGTCCGGCGACCAGGCCGCCGGACGTAGCGCGAGTTGTTCCAACTACACGTAGACGACTTCCACTTTGCTGCTGACCTTCCCGCGGGGAACTTTTGCCGAGTTGGCCTGATCCCTGATCCACCATCGGTGATTTCTCCTCGGCCCTGAACGGTGCTTGAGAGGCCG
>ERZ761609.1253-NODE-1253-length-23494-cov-43.954307_pt1 | contig 23494 bp, 23 predicted proteins | sample MGYA00511163_ERZ761609 | MGnify/ENA primary metagenome ERZ761609 (study PRJEB28899, sample SAMN02445070) | bioreactor sludge metagenome | biome: EBPR sludge | place: Australia: Brisbane, Thorneside Wastewater Treatment Plant | collected 2011-12-16 ... | reverse complement strand
CGACCACCGAGATCTACCCTCTTTCCCTACACGACGCTCTTCCGATCTCTGGCCGGCAGCGGCAGGCCCTCCCGCCGGAGCGCGCGGGTCAGTTCGAAGGCGATGCCGGCGCCCATGCTGTGGCCGAAGAACGCAAATTCGCGGTCGAGGAAGGGGCGGATTTCGTGGAGGAGGGCTTCGATGAGCGCGTCCATGGAGTCGATGGGCGACTCGGAGGCGCGTGTCTCCCGCCCGGGCAGCCGGGCCGGGCACACCTGGGCGATGCCGGCGAGCGGATCCCTCCAGGCGGTGTAGCCGAGCGTCCCGCCGCCCGCCCACGGGAAGCAGAACAGGCGCAGAGGCGCCGGCGAGGGCTCATCGGCGCCGGGGAACCAGTGGTGTTTCAGCGCGGCTTTCTGTTTCAACTTGAGGGCCAACAGCCGCTTTTTGGCGTCGGAAAGGGCGTGTTTGGGCTCCGAAGCACCCTTCTTGGGCCGTTGCCGCAACTCATCGAGGAACGACTCGAAGGGGAGCACATTCAGGTTCTCCGCGTACTCGAGCGCCGCTTTGCGCGAATGGGCCTTGATCTCGGCCCAATGTTCGGGATTGAGCGTGAGCCGGTCCAGGACATCGAGCCACGGCCCGATATTCTGTGGCGGGACCTCGGCGACGGGCACCATGCTGGCGTCGATGCTCGGTTTATAGTGGCGGATCGGGTTCACGGGCACCAGGTAAGGCACGCCCAATTTGGCTTCATGCAATCCGCCGACATCGCTGGCGACAACGGGGACGCCGCGCGACATGGCTTCGAGCACGATCCGCGACCGGGCTTCGGCCCAGACGCTCGGGACGAGCATGACGCGGGTCTCGCGCAGCAGGATATCGATGTCGTCCACCGGATCCATGACGGTGATGTTCGGCTGCGCGACCATGGCGGCCAGTTCGTCGGGCTGGGTGCCCCATGTCGGGATGGCGCAGAATTCGAGATCGGGCCGCTGGCGCGCCAGTTCGAGGAAGATGCCGATGCCCTTGACGGCGCAGGGGTTCACCATCGAAATGAAGCGGTTGTCGAAGCGCCCGAGATCGGCGTACTCGGGCACGTTTTCGAGCAGCGAAATCGGGACATGGATGGCGTCGATGCCGGCCCACTGCCGGACATAGCCGGCGACATAGTGGCTGACGCCGACGACGCCGTCGGCCTGGCGGAGGGCGGCCGTCTTCTTCTCGTTCACCCCGGCGCTGTCGGGCCCGAACGGCACGGCGATGGTGGCGCGGACGAGGTAGACCACGCGGGCGCGCGGGGTCCGGACCGCCAGATCGAAGAGCAACTGGCCGGGGTCGTCGGTGGACGTGATGATGATGTCGGGGTCGAAAGCGTCGATGTGCGCCTGAAAAGCGGCGCGCAAGTGGGGCGAGCGGGTCAGGGTGCGGACATCGACGCCGCCGAGGCGGAGCCGGACTTCGCCGGATTCGAGGACCTCGCCGGTCTGGCCCCGCCGGGCCAGTTCCTCGAGATAGCGGTCGTGGCTTGCCTCGTCCAGCCTTTCGGTTCTGGTGAAGACGCGCACATCGTGGCCGCGCGCGGCGAGGGCCTCCATCAACAGCCGGTTCGATTTGTCACCGCCGCCCAGGGAAGGGAAGTAGGTCGAATTGTGAGCCAGTAGAATGCGCATGGAACTCAGATTCGTTGACTGAGTTTACGCCGGAGAAGTTCCCGGCGGGCGGCATCCAGTTTGCGCCGGCGGGCCTCGGCTTCGGAGCCGGCGCTGGTAGCGGGCAGAGGCTGCCATTCGGGCGGCGCGCCCAACCCCTCGAGCATCCGTTCAAAATCGGCGGCGTCCAGGCCGGCGACGAACCGCAGCGCGGCTTCGCGAGAGCGCTCCGCCTCGGCGCGGTAGGCCGGTTCGCCGGTCAGAAGGGTCTGCAAAGCGGTCTTCCAGGGTTCGAGATTCTGGGGCGGGGCCACGGCCACGGGCATGTGCGTTTCGTCGAACTCCCGTTCGTACTTCGTGATGGGGCGGACCGGGATGATGTAGCCCGTCCCGCTCTTGGCCTCCATCAAGCCGCCCGAATCGGAGGAGATCACGGGCAATCCGCGGAGCATCGCTTCCATGGCGATCAGGCCGAAGCCTTCGTACCAGAGCGAGGGCATCAGCAGAAGCCGGGCTTCGGCGAGCACTTCCTCGATGTCGGGGACATTTCTGAGCAGACGCGCGTTGGGGACACGCGCGATCGCCTCGCGATCGGCCGTGGTCGTGCCCCAGCCGTTCAGCGCGGCGAACTCGATATCCGGGAACGCGCGCGCCAGGTCGAGAAAAATGGGCAGCCCCTTCACCAGGCAGGGGTTGATCATCAGCACGAAGCCCGAGCCGAACCGTCCGAACTGGCGGTATGGCGGCGTGCCATACATTGGCGGGTGGATGACGTGCGCGGCGCAGCCGGCATGTTCGTGGATATAACCAGCCATGTGCGTGCCGATGGCGATGACGGCGCGCGCCTGGCGAACCAGTTCCGTGGCCGCGGAGTCGGGATTCCAACTTTCCGGGCCGAACGGGTAAAACTGCGGCGTGTGCGCGAGGTAGATCAGCCGTCCCGGCGCGGCCTGAGCCGCTTCCCGGAGGAGAACGTGGGACAGATCCTCGCTGGACACCAGCACCCAGTCGGGCTGGAACCGGCGGATCTCTTCGGCCAGAATCTGGTGGTGGAAGCTGAGATCCTTGACGCCCCGGATGGAGATGCCATCGACGACCGTTTCGCGGCCGGCCGCTCCGCCGTCGGTCGGGCACACCGCCCGGATTTCATGCCCGCGCGCCGCCATCGGGCGCAACCAGGCCAGATTGCTGCGGGTGGATCCGCCCTTGGGCGGATCGTAACTTGCATTGGAAGCCAGCAGGAGGCGCATCGGTCTAATTGTGACTCTCCGCGCCGGCGTTGTCTTCCTCCTGCGCGAGCAGAGCCTGCACTTCTTCGTCGCTCAGCCCTTCGATCTCCCGGAGCAGCAACTCGTATTCCTCGGCCGAGATGTCGCCCAACTGCCGGGCCTCGAGGGTCCTGGCGAGTTCGCCAAGCGTGAGCGTACCGGAGTAGACATCGTCCACGGAAAGCTCGACGCCGAACTCCTCCTTGATCCGCATCAGCAGCAGTACGGCCAGCAGCGAGTGGCCGCCGAGGTCGAAGAAATTGTCGGTGACCTTGATGGACGGGCGCTTGAGCAGTTCCGCCCAGAGCCGCGCCAGTTTCTGTTCGGTCTCCGTGGCCGGCGCGCCGGGCACATCGGCATGCACGTAGAAGGACAGGCGCTCCTGCCGGACGGCCTCGAGCACCTGTTCGGGCGTCGCCAGCGACCGGGCGATCTCTCCGTACCTCCGGAACGCGCGCGTGCCCGCGCCATTTGCCGGCGTTTTGGGCGCGGCCGCGGTCTGTTCGCGCTCCGCCGCGCGCCATTTCAACTGCCCCAATTCCACGGCATTGAACCGGTAGACCCGGGAGGGGCCTTCCTCGCTGACCGCGGCGCCGGGGAGCGATTCGAGAAACTGCCGCGCGGGCAGATTGCGGGCGGTCCCGGTCACCGGCACCGCAACCGTCTCCAGTCCCAGATCAAAGGCCGTCTGCCCGGCGAAGGCGAGCATCCGGTGTTCGACGCCCCGGCCCAGCACGCGGCAACTCAGCAGCAGGCTGTCCACATACAATTCCCGGGCGCGGGGCTCGAGAATCAGCAGGCCCGTCAAGCCGTACTCGCCGAAGCGGTCCGCCACGGTGGCGGCCCACACCTGGTGGCTGTTGGCGACCAGCGCGGCGATCTCGGCTTCGGTTCTCCGGATCGTCGTCGTGTTGAACTGGTTGGTCCGCTGGGTCAGTTGCGCGCAGCGCGGCAACTGCTCCGGGGCCATCTCGGCGACATGCAGCGTCAGCCCGAGGCTGGCCATGAAATCCTCAAGGCTGGAAGCACCCGTCGCTGCCCGCTTGAATGCCCGCACCTTCTCGTAATTGGCGCTGCGCTTGCGATCTTCCTCGGTGACGACCGCGTGGTCGAAGGCCCAGACGTGACTCAGCCAGGCGGGCAGATCTTCGAGCGGAAAGGGCAGCGCGAGGCTCAGCACTTCCGGCGAGGCCTCTTCCACTTCGGCGCACTCCTTGAAGTTGTCGTCGATGAAGATGAAGCTGTCGAGGCCGAGGCTCAGTTCTTCGGCCAGCGACGCCAGATTGCCCGCTTTCGGTTCCCAGTTGATACGCCATGCCGCGAAGTGTTCCGGCCGCAGGGGAAATTCCGGATGCGCGGCGAAGGTATCCAGCACGTCCTGCTCATTATTCTTGCTGGCGATCGTCAACACCATTCCCAACTCGCGCTGGGCGAGCAGGAACTCCTGCAATTGCCGGTGTGGCTCCGTCAACTGGACACCCTCCGGCCCGTCCTCGCCGCAGATCCCGGCCCAGAGCGTATTGTCACAGTCCACCGCGATCACCTTGAATGGAGCCCGCGTGCGGGCGTCCAATTCCCGCGCCACCACGGTCGCCAGCAGGGCGAAATAGAGGTCCGTGTAGGGGATCCGGCCGAGTTGTTCGCCTTCCGGATGGTGCCACGCCTCGACCGGATACTGTTCCGCCAACTCCCGCCAGTGTCGCGCCTGGACACCCCGCTTGCCGCCCAGCGCCTCGCTCATTCGCGAACCGGCCCGCTCGTTCAACTCCGTCCATCCCGGCACGTCCATCAGCAGGGGCGACGGGGGACACAATACGAACAGCAGCGGTGCCGCGAACCGGCCATCGGCCTGCGCCGCCTCGTCCAGCAGGCGGTCGAAATTGCTCTCCATCTGGACCAAGGCTTCGCCATCGAGCCGGCTGAACTGCCCCAGATCCTCAAGCCGGACGAGCATCACGTTCAATCCATGGCGGTTGCGCGCGAACTCGCTGGCAGGGTCGTGGAGGGTCTGATAGAGCTGGTTGAACGGCGCGAACCGCACAGCCCACGGGCGCTGCAATTGCCGGCTCCAGAACTCCAGCGGAGCCTGAACCGGTTCGGCGGTAAAGCTGGCGCTGATGGCGATGCGGGCTTCGGGCGGGGTTGGGCTGATCTCGTCGTTCACCTGTTTCCTGTTGGCGTGGCTTGGAGCGGAGGGCGCGGCAACGCCCCCCATCTCTTCTATTTCAACACACGAGCGAAGGCCATGCAGTTCCATTACTCTAGTGGACGCATCCAGATGTTTCTGAATTTCATGACAGTGTGCGGCGCGTCCTTGAAGCCGCTATGGTCCTGCAGCAGCAGTGGTCCGGGCTGGCACATTCCGCCCCGGTAACCCAGCCGGACATTGTCCTGCACCAGTACGCCGTTAACGAACAGCGTCAGCCGCCCGGTCTCCAGCAAGGCCCCCCGTTCGCTGCACTTGGGCGCCCGGTACACGATGTCGAAGCTCGACCATTCGCCCGGTTTGCGCGCCGCGTTGACCATCGGCGCGGACTGCCCGTAGACCGCCCCGAGTTGCCCGGTCGCGTAGGTCGGGTTCTCGAAACCGTCCAGAATCTGAATCTCCGTCAAGCCCTGCAGGTAGACCCCGCTATTGCCCTTCAATTGCCCCTTCTGCTCGGGCATCGGCGGCGTCAGGAACTCGAGATGGATCTGCGCGCTGGCGAACTTGCGCTCCGTCAGGGCATGGCCCGCGCCCGTCGGGCACACCATTTCGCCGTTCTCGGCCTTGCATCCCGACGGTTCACCCTTCCGGTTCACCCAGCCTGTCATGTCGCGCCCGTTGAACAGGACGACCGCATCGGACGGCGGCGCCGCGCCGACGCCCGGCGTCACGGCTTTCAATTCTTCGCTCCGGCGCCCGCCCGCGGCCATCTCCGGCGGAATCGGCAGCGTCACGGCGTTCGTCGCCGCCCACTCGGCTCCGCGTGTGAAGGTGGTGACAAACGCCGGCGTCCGGACAGCGGCCACGTCGTGGCCCAGCACCGTCGCAAAGACGCGCCCCTGACCATAATCGACGGTCCACAGCATCGGCTGGTCCTTGCCGTCGCCCGGCGTGGGCTGTCTGGGGTTCACATAGAGTTTGTGGTCGTCCCAGGCAGTCGCCAGCACGTGAAACGTGCCTTCGGGCTGCCACTTGAGGTTGGCGTAGAGTTCATCCCAGGGCTGGCGGAACTTCTCGCGCAGGCCGCGCGTAATCGGGTGATCCTTGTCGCGGATGGTCACCGTGAAATCGTGGCTCGGCGAGTGATGGCCGTTGCCCGGACGCCAGTTGCCGCCCGACATCTTCTCGTACTCGGTCCACCCCTCGAAGGCGGCGGTCGAGAAATGGAACATCACCAGGCCCTTGCCGCTCTTCACGTAATCGAGAAGGGCGTTCTGCGCCCGGTCGCCCCACCACAACTCCTTCCGCTTCTGCTCGTAATAATTCAGGACGACCAGATCGTAAGGGGCAAGCGTCTCAGGACCCGCGCCCCGGAACTCCTCCATCACCCGGACCTCGAACCGCCCCGTCGCCTCGAGCGCCGTCCGTAACTCCGGCGTGACCGACCGCCAGACGTGGCCCGGCACGTCCTGGCCGGTGATAATGAGCGTCTGGATCTTCTTTGGCGCCTCCTGCGCTTGCGCGCAGAAGACCGGTGCCAGGAGGACAAGAGCGAGGGCGGCAGATTTCATGATTCGGACTCCTTGGTCCATAATATCCGTTCGCGCGCCGCCCCGCGCGCCGGAACTACTCCCCGCCGCGCAACCGGGCCACCACCTGCCCCGCGCCATCCACCAGCACGAGCATCTCCCGCTCCATCCGGAATTCCGCCACCGCCGTCAGCGCCTTCAGGAAGCGCTGTTCCAGTTCCATCGCCGGCGCCGGACACGCCATCCGGGTCGAAATCGCGCCCTGGAACTTCAGCGCCTGCCCGTTCTGCGCGTAGCCGGTCGAGAGCCGGTTGCAGCCGGTCGAACCCGCTGCCTGCGCCGCCGCCGGGTCGAACTCGAGGAAGGCCTCCCGCGCCGCCCGGACCGGCATCCCCGCCAATTCCACGAGCGTCCACCGGCCGCCGAGCGCCGCCTGCCGCGCCGCCGCCCGGCACCCTTTCGCCGTCAGCGTGCCCGACTCCACCATCGCCTCCTCCCCCTTGGTCCACAACACCGTGTAGCCGTCGGAGAACTTCTCCCCGCTCGCCGACTCCACCCTCGGCAGCATCAGCGGCGGGCGGCCGGCGGCCTCCAGAACCGCGAACCCAGGCGCGGGCGCCTCCTGGGTCCGGACCGTGAACGCAACCCCGTCCGGACAGCCATACCGGACCTCCGCCGCGGCCGTCAGCAGCGTCATCACGAAGAAACAAGTCAAAATGCGCATTTCCATCTTGTGGGACCCCGCTTCCCCCCACCCAGGTTTCAAATCTGTCCACCTCGCGGACACTTGCACCCACCGCGCGGACACCCTTTTCCTCGATCCCCCTTTTCCATTAGTATGGACCCACACGTGCATGACCGGATCATGCCGCCGGCCGCCCACCCGCGCGCCGGTAATTCAAACGAGGGATGCACCATGCCGTTTTCACTCACAGACTCCGTCGGCGCCGGCTGCAAGAACAACAAAGCCGATGTTGAAGCCGTCCAGACCCAGCTCAACAAGTACATTCACGCCCAGTTGCTCGGGCCGCTCGAACTTCTCCCCATCAACGGCAAAGCCACCAGCAGCGGCGCCACCGTGAAGGCCATCAAGGAATTCCAGAAACGCGTCTGCGGAATGACCAACCCCGACGGCAAGATCTCGAAGGATGGTACAACCTCCCAGAAACTGGCCAATGACCCCCACATGACGCCCATGCAGGCGGCCATCCTTGCCTATTCCCTCAAGGCCCTCGCCTTTGGTCCCCCGGCGGGCATCCCCGCCGACCTCTGGTCCCGCGCCTTGAAGAACCTGCTGTCCCACAGCGGCGATGCCCGGCTGCTCCAGGGCCACCTGCTCACGCTGATCGACTTCCGCAAGATCAACACCGAACACCGTCTCTGGCTCGTCGACATCAAGAACGACCTGGTTCTGCGGAAGGAACTCGTCGGCCACGGCACTGGCTCCGCGCTCAAAGGCTCTCCCGGCTGGGCCAAGTTCTTCTCCAACGAACCTGCCTCGAAGGCTTCCTGCGTCGGCGGGTTCGTCGCCCTGAATACCTGGCCCAGCGAACTCGGCGGCCAGAGCGGCACCGCTCTCGCCGTCGACGGCCTCGATAAATCCAATGCCGCCGCCCGCTCGCGCGGCATCCGCTTCCACGGAGCCACGTACGTCAAGCCGAGCAGCGTCGGCAACAGCCACGGCTGCTTCGTGACGATGTCCCCGGTCAATGAACACCTGGTGAAGGTGATCGCCGGCGGATCCTTCGTTTACGCCTTCGGCGGCGACGACCCGGCATAGCTGCACCTGCCGTCCTCGTCAACCCGGCTGGCTGCGATAGCATTGCTGTCATTGACAGCAATGCTATCATCGAATCGTGGCTGTCCTGACCATTCGCAGACTCGATGACGCCGTCAAGGCCCGCCTGCGGATTCGCGCCGCCCAGAACGGCCGGTCGATGGAGGAAGAGGCGCGCCTGATCATCGAGCAGGGGCTGACTCCCGTCCGGGAAGCGCCCGCCGAAAACCTCTACCAGGCCATCCGCCGCCACATTGAACCTCTGGGTGGCGTCGAACTGGAGATCCCGCCTCGCGGCCCGGGCCGCGAGCCCCCGGACTTCCGCGAATGATCCTGCTCGACACCAACGTCATCTCCGAAGCCCTTAAACCCGCCCCGGATCCCGCCGTTGCCTTCTGGATTCAGTCCCAACCGTGGCCTTTGGTCGCCACCACTTCCGTCACCGTGGCCGAACTGCTTCACGGCCTCGAACTTCTCCCCCAGGGTCGCCGCCGCCACGGCCTTCAGATCGCAGTCCGCAAAGCCATCAGCGAACTTGAAGGGCGAATCCTCCCGTTCGAGGAGCCGGCCGCACTGATCTACGCTGAAATCTCCGCCCTGCGTCGCTCCCTCGGCCGCCCCATTCAACCTTTCGACGCCCTCATCGCCGCCATCGCCCGTCACCATGGCGCCGTCCTCGCCACCCGCGACACCCAGGACTTCGCCCACTGCGGCGTCCGCCTCGTCAACCCCTGGTCCGCGCCCGCCAAGCGCCGCTAACCTTCAATCGCGCCCCCGCCGGCAGTTCCCCGCCCTCAACCGGATCAACCCGTCCGTTCCGCGATAAACTCCGCGATCCGGCCGGCATCGTTCGGCAGCACTACTGGCCTGTTGCCGAAATTCGACTCGATCCCTTGGCCCCAAGGCGTTTTCAGGCCCCCGGTGTGGTACTTGAAGATGTAATCCGGGTCCTTCAGGACGTTGCCCGTCAGCACCGCCACCACGTCGGCGTCCGCGGCGATCACCCCCGCCGCGCGCAGTTTTTTCAGCCCGGCGAGCGTTGCCGCCGACGCCGGCTCGCAGCCGATCCCGCACTGCCCGATCACCGCCTTGGCGTCCGCGATCTCCTGCTCGGTGGCCCGCTCCACCACTCCGCCCGAGGTCTCCACCTCGTGAATCGCCTTCGGCCACGACACCGGGTCCCCGATCCGGATCGCCGTCGCCAGCGTTTCGGGTTCCGTCACACTGACGAATTTCGACCGCTCCCCGTCGTGGAAATAGTCATAAAACGGCGCCGATCGCGCCGCCTGCACCACCGCCAGCCTCGGCAGGCGGTCGATGAAGCCCATTGCGTGCAACTCCCGCAATCCCTTGCCGAACGCCGACACGTTGCCCAGATTGCCGCCGGGCACCACCACCCAATCCGGCACCCGCCAGTCCCGCTGGTCGAGCATCTCCACCATGATCGTCTTCTGGCCTTCGATCCGGAACGGGTTCACCGAATTGAGCAGATAAATGCCCGTTTCGTCCGCCAAAACGCGCACCAGAGCCAGAATCTGGTCGAAATTGGCCTCCACTTGCAGCGTCAGCGCGCCATATTCGAGCGCCTGCGCCAGTTTGCCGTAGCTGATGTTGCCGTGGGGCAGAAAGATGATCGGGGTCAGCCCCGCCGCCGCCGCGTAGGCCGCCATCGACGCCGAAGTGTTGCCGGTGGACACGCACGCCACCCGCTTCATCCCCAGTCGCAGCGCCACCGTCGCGCCGGCCGTCATCCCGTTGTCCTTGAACGAGCCTGTCGGATTAAAACCCTGGTGTTTGAACGTCACCGCGTCCATTCCGGCGTACTCCGCCGCCCTTGGCGCATTCAGCAGCGGCGTGTTGCCCTCGCGCAAAGTCACCGCGCAGTGCTGGCGCTCGTTGAAAAAGCCCAGCATCTCGCGGTAGCGCCAGACGCCGCTCTGGTCCAGAGGGGTGTTGGACATCCGCCGCTCGCGCCAAAGCCGCTTCGTCGCCGCCGGATCGAGCGTGAGCGATGGATCGCCCGACTCCAGCAGCGCCGCGCACTGCGGACACGTGTAGATCACCTCGTCAATCGGATAGACCGCGCGGCATTCAGGGTTCAGACAGTGTAGTTCGGAAGGCACAAACCTCCCATTATTCCAGATGGAAGACCTCTTCCAGCGGCAGCATCCGCTCGTCCGCGCCCGCGCCGCCCAGATCCTCGAAGAACTCGCGCATTTCGGCCTGCCAGCGCGCGTTCACTTCCGTCTTCAACATCGCGGCCCGCGACGCGTCGAAATCCGCGCACTCGACGTAGCCCACCAGCAGGCCGTCGCCGCGCAGAAACAGCGAATAATTCCGCCATCCGGTCTCCCGCAGCGCCTCCAGCATCTCCGGCCAAACCGCCCGGTGGCGCTCCCGGTATTCCTCCAGCCGATCCGGCTTCACCCGCAGCACAAAGCAATGACGTTTCATCTCTGGCATGATAACGGTTGTCATGCCTGAAACGCGGCGCCTCCAGGATCTGGCCGGCATCGGACCAGCCCTGCTGAGCGACTTGCATCTCCTCGGTATCGCCACTGTCGCTCGACTGGCGAAGAAGGACGGCCGCAAACTCTATCTCGAACTCTGCCGTCTCACCGGCACGCGCCAGGACCCCTGCGTCGAAGACGCCCTCGTCTGTGCTGTCGCCCAGGCCCGCAATCCGGACCTGCCCGCCGAACAGCGCCAGTGGTGGTACTGGTCCCGCGTCCGCAAGCAACGGCAGACCGCCGCTTCCCCCGCGAAGCGCAGCAGCAAGGAGATGCCGCCATGCCCGACAAGTATCCCCATTACACCGAAGCCATCGCGCTCGAGGAAGAAAAGGTCTTCGCCGACCGCGATGTCGAAGCGTATCTCGCCTCCCTCGCCGATGTCCCGCCCGAAATCGGCTGGCTCTTCGGCGCCGACATCTGTCAGGACGAAGTGATTCACGACGGCTTCGAGCAGTACTTCTTCGGCCACGGCGGGCTTGTCGCCCCGGAGGCCGTTCTGGGCTTCGAGGCGATCGGACAGACCTCCGCCGCCCTCCTGCTCAAAGGCGCCATGGAGAAGTTCGGCCCCGAGTACCCCCGCGACCGCCTCGACCGCGTCGCCGTCCTTGACGACATGGACGAGGAAGCCTGCATCGCCCTCCAAGACCTTGAAACCATGTTCATCGAGCAGGTCAAAAAGGAAGCCGGCGGCTACAAAAAAGCCGTCAACCGCTTCGCCGCCACCCTCGCCGGAAAGGTGAAATGAACGCGCTCCATCTCGAAAACGGAACCGTCACCCTCATCAACGCCCCGAAACCGAAAGCGAAGGCGGGCCACGTGCTGGTCCGCCTCCGCCTCGCGGGCATCTGCAATACCGACCTCGAACTCCAGCGAGGCTACTATGGGTTCGCCGGACGCCCCGGCCACGAATTCGTCGGCGAGCGTGTCGACACCGGCCAGCGCGTCACCGGCGAAATCAACCTCGCCTGTGGCCGCTGCGACTGGTGTGCCCGCGGTCTTGGCCGCCACTGCTCCCGCCGCTCCGTCCTCGGCATCGTCAAGCACCCCGGCGCCTTCGCCGAATACCTGACTCTGCCCGAAGTCAACCTCCATCCGGTCCCCGGTCATGACCCGGACGAGCACGCCGTCTTCACCGAACCTGTCGCCGCCGCCTGCGAGATCCTCGACCAGATCACAATCCCGCCCGGCGAACCCGTCGCCGTACTCGGCGATGGCAAACTCGGCCTGCTGATCGCGCAGGTCCTCGCCGCCCACGGAGCGCGGGTCCACCTGCACGGCAAACACGCCAACAAGCTCAAAATCGCGCGCAAAGCGGGCGTCAAAACCCACTTTGTGGACGAAAAAACGCGTTCCCGGTACAACATCACCGTCGACGCGACCGGTTCCCCCGCCGGACTCCGCGCCGCCGCCGCTCTCACCCGCCCGCGAGGCACGATCGTCATGAAATCCACGATTCAGGGCGAAACCAGCCTCGATTTCGCCCCTCTGATCGTCAACGAAATCACCCTCGTTGGCTCCCGCTGCGGCCGCTTCGAACCCGCCCTGGAATTGATCTCTCAGGGCCGCCTTCAACTCGACGACATGATCGACAGCGAATTTCCGCTCAGCGAAGGACCCGCCGCCTTCGCCCGTGCCGCGCAACCCGGCGTCCTGAAAGTCCTGCTGCGCCCCTAATGCTTCGGCGCTTCCGGCGAATCCGCGAACGCTTCCTTCACCGATTCGCTGATCGACGCCCACGCCGACTCCGCGCCCGCCTTCATGCCCTCCCAGGTCTCTTCCGTGGCATCGCCGATCTCGCTGAGCCGCGCTTTCGCCGCGTCCAGTTTCTCCTCCAGTTGCTCCAGGCGCCGGTTGTACTCGACGTGCGCGTCCGCCGATTTCGATTTCGCGGCGGCCCGCAACTGCGCGATCTTCGCCTCCACGATCTCCAGTTCGGCTTCGAGTTTCTGTTTGTAGGCTTCGCGATTGGTCATCTCCGTTGGAGCCCACAACCCGCGCGAAGGTTACCGTCCGGGCACGCCGCCCGCCTGCTTCCAGTACTTCTCCAACACCTTCTCGATGTAGTTCTGCGTCTCGCGGAATGGCGGCACGCCGTTGTGCCGTTGCACCGCCCCTTCGCCCGCGTTGTACGCCGCCAACGCGCGCCGGACGGGGTCCGGATGATCCCGGTACTTCAGCAGCAACGCCCGCAGCAGGCGCGTGCCCGCGTCAATGTTCTGCTCCACGTCGTGGGGATCCGCCTGCAGATACCGCGCCGTGCCCGGCATCAACTGCATCACCCCGATTGCGCCCTTCGGCGAGACCGCGTTTGTCCGGTACGCCGATTCCGTCATCGCGACACTGTGGACAAACTCCGGCGGCAGGCCGTGCCGGCGCGCCGCCTCGGTCACCAGTTCCTGCGGCGTCAACACCCGCTTCGGCGCTTCCACGACGGCTTCCGGAGCCCCGGCGGGAGGCTCCGGAACGTGTTCCACCGACGCCACCTCGGCGGCGTCCAGTTCAATCCGGCCGCCGCCGATGTGCAGGATGTAACGCTCTCCGTCCCGCTCGATCCGGTCGGCCTCGATCCGCTGCCCGGAAACCAGGACAGCGGTGTCGCCCGCCCACAGAGGCGTCAGAAGCGCAAAAAGTAGAGCGAATCGGGTCATTTCGAGGCGGTTTTAGCGGCTCCCAGATGCAGATGGTCATAGTGCATGGCGGCATTCAGCAGGAACATGAAGCTCCCCTGGGTCTGGTTCCGCCACATCGGATTGATGGCGAACAGCAGGTAGTGACCCTTGCCGGACGGCACCTGCACGATCGCCGGTTTGCCCGCGAGTTCGCGGCCCCCGGCGAGCATGCCCGACACCAGCAGGTCCTTCTCCTCCGCGAACTTCAACACCGTCCGCGGCCGCTGCTCCGGAGGGGGAATCAGATGTTTCATACGCTCCATGACGTCCGGCGCGAGTTCGCCGGGCCGCAATGGCGGTGGGGGTTCCACGTCCGGCCGGCCTTGCACGAGGTCGCGATCCGACGCCGAACCGCCGAACTCGCGACCTCAACCTTGGCAAGGTTGCGCTCTACCAACTGAGCTATTCCCGCTTTAACGACAGGGCGCAAATTATAGCAACTTTGCAACCACATCGCAACACTACAAAACTACTTTTTACTACTGGAGGCGCGACTCGGAATCGAACCGGGGTACACGGCTTTGCAGGCCGCTGCATAACCACTCTGCCATCGCGCCACGACCATTTTGGCCGGCTGCCCCTGGCCTCAGCCCGGAGCCGCCTTCCAGACCAAGCAAAGCGCTTGGCCTACGAATACTTGGAGCGGGAAACGAGTCTCGAACTCGCGACCTCAACCTTGGCAAGGTTGCGCTCTACCAACTGAGCTATTCCCGCTCGGGAAAGACCGCCATTATAGGCAAGTTTTTTAATTCGTCAACCGCAATCACAAAATTAGTTCGTGTTCGTTGCATTCACTGGCGTAACGCAACACTCAGTCACCGCCCTTATCAAGCAACAAAGGCATCGCCCGGTGCAAGTAGTAACCCATCGACCACAGGGTGAGGCCTGCTGCGACATAGATGAGGATGGTACCAACCAGCACCATGTCGATGCCAAGCACTGGGGCATTGAACAGCAGCATGGGGATCGCCGCCATCTGCGCCGCAGTCTTGAGTTTGCCGACAAAGGCCACGGCAACACTTGCCGATTGCCCAACCCTTGCCATCCACTCGCGCAGTGCCGAGATCGTTATTTCGCGGCCGATGATGACCACTGCAATAAGCGCATCTACGCGCGACAGTTGCACAAGGAGGATCAACGCCGCCGCCACCATCAGCTTGTCCGCAACCGGATCGAGAAAGGCACCGAAAGCCGAGGTCTGCCCAAGGGCGCGGGCAAGGTAGCCGTCGAACCAGTCTGTGACGGCGGCAACCACGAAGATGATCGTGGCGATCAGGTTCTTGGTCTCGACCGACAACGCCCCGTCGGACAAATAGAAGACGCCGACGAAGACCGGGATGAGAACGATGCGCGCCCAGGTCAGCGCGTTTGGGATGTTGAGCGGCATGCCGGGGGGCGTTTCGCATGAGGAAAGGGGACGCGCAGTATATCAGCCCCACTCAAGCCGATGCCCCGGACGGGGTCACCTGGATCGCCGGGCAGGCATCAAGGCTTGAGCGGCTCCCAGCCAGGGTGGTCGTATTCACGCCCGTAGTAGTTGAGTGTTTCAACCACTCGCATCAATCCCAGCCGCTTGGCCGGCGCGCGCGGCGCATCGCGCATCAACTGCACGCCATCGGTAATGTCGCCGAGCAGCCACTGGAGATGACGGCCTGCCCTGTTGTGAAAGTCACGTCCCGCACTGATGGCCTGCACCTGCTGTTCGATCTTTGCGGCCAGTGCGACGTAGTCCGCTTCCGCGACTGGCTGCCCGCCCTCCATGCCCTGTGCGAGCAGAGCGCGCAGATCAAGCATGCCGGCGCGCAGGCGCTCATCGGCCGGACGGGGAATCTCGTCGGCCGGGGTACTCAGGCGCGGCGCCGCACGCGAGTCGGAATCCGCGTATACCGGCGCAGGCCCCGCAAACCCGAGGCCGACCACCACTGCAAGCATGGGTAGGAACTGCATGCTGACTCTCCAGGAGGAATCGAATTGCGTCCATGCTATCGACTTCGTCCGCCGTACTGCTTGAACTGGATCAAGTTCATTCAGCCGCATGAGGCGATACTCGATATTCACGGTAGCGGCGGCTGCGCTCGCACCACCGCAACACGCTGCTTGAGCGCATCGGCGTACAGCAGCAAGCTACCGTGTGCCCACTGCCCGACGTGGATCACATCCGCCCAGCCGGCATCGTCAGGCAGCAGCTGGGGCAGGACGTTGGGTCGATCGAGCAACCGCGCCTCATCGAGCATGTTGCCCTCCAGCCTGGGGAACAGGGCGAAGTACAGCAGGTCGCCTTCGATGAGCTCGTTCAGGAAGTGCGTCCCGAGTGAGACATCGGGGATCAGGTTGTCGTGCATGGCCACGATCTCGCACAGTGCGGCGATGTGGTTGATCTCCGAGAACAGCACCGGTATGCCGAGAAACGGATCGCGTGATCCCCAGCGCCCGGGGCCCAGCATCAGTACGCAGCGTCCTGCTGCAAGCCCATTGAGCCGGCCGATCACCCGCGTGACGGCAAGGCGCTGCGACTGGTTGAGTACCCCGAACGCGGCGGGCCTGACGTGGATGACCCAATCCGGCTGGATGACTCGACTCGGACCGATCACCGCACCACGGGCGCACACAAGTTGCTCTGCCTCCGCGGGAGGCTCCGCATCGGCCACTCCTTCTACACTGCGGACCTGCATCGGCCGGCACTGGAGCAGGTTGACACGGTAGCTGCCATCGGCGAGCACATTGAGGGCAAACTCTGTCTCCACGGGATGCGCATAAGCGGCATGCAGCGTTGCCAGCAGCGCTCGCAGATCAGCGACAAAGGGCGTGCGTGCAATCAGACCATCAAAGGTCAGGAAAGGCGGACGCCCCGGTTCCTCGCGGGTTGTGAACAGATCGAAGGGGAACCCTTCCTGGCCCCTGACCAGGTCGGCAAAGACACCCGAGACGACGGCATTGCGCTCGAGATCGAGCGTATCCATGCGCCTTTGGGCATGGCGGGCGATCGCGCCGAAGTTTGTCTCCGGGCGGAGCTCCGGCGCGTTCAGCGCCACCAGCCGGGTATAGTCGTCATCCGAGCGATCCACTGCACGCGTACCCAAGCCTGCAACCAGCCTTACCACGCCTGCCCTCATGTCGATCTGCGGGTTCCATGGATAGGGATTGACCGACAGCCCCACCCCTGCCGCGTGCGGATGGAAGTAACGGCCGCCGGCCGTTCCCGAGACGCGCATGATCAGCAAGGCCATCTGCTCGTGTTCGTCGAGCAGGCCGCGGCGCTTGCGGTAGCGCAGTGCCTGCTCGGACAGGCTGCTCGCATAGACAGCCCTCACCGCGTCGAGCAGATCGGCGAGCCGCCGTTCGCGCGTACCCTGATTGACGCAGAACACGCTGTCGTACTGTCCCGCGAAGGCATTGCCATAGCGGTCTTCAAGGCGCGAGCTGGAGCGCACGATGAAAGGCCACTCGCCGAAGTAGTCCAGCATGGCCTCGAACTGGCGCAAGGTGCTATCCGGGAAAGTCCCCTTCAGGATGCGCTGGCGCGCACCCTGCTCGCCGTCCAGCCCCTGCAGGAAGCCCGCATCCTCGCGCTGGCGCCGCCGCACCCACCACAGCCCATTGCTGACGAAGAAGGTGTCGAACACCTCGGTGCCGACATAGAAGGAGTCGTGCGCCTCCATTCGCGCGTGCAGCGCGGGGGCATCGCGGCGCAGCACCGCGCGCGCAACCAGCATGCCCGCGGCCTTGCCGCCGATCGTACCGATACCAATCATGCGCGCGCGGACGGCGATCAGATCCTCGAGGCCAAGGTAGCGCGCGATCAGCCCCTGCAGACCTGGTTCGTCGGGAAACAGCATGCACGCAAGACGTGCGAACGCTTCGGCCTCTGCGGCCATGTCCGGCACACCCGCCTCGCGCAGGGCGACGAGCGTACGCGCAGCGTCGAACAAATGCTGCCAGTGGCTTCGGATCTGCTCGTCCTCGAGCCCTGGCCAGCCCGACCCGGCGAGGATCTCAGCGACGGTGCCGCTGTCTGCAACTGGACGGAAATGGTCGCCCGCGTCCCAGGCGTGGATCAGGTTCATCACCGCCGCGGAACGGTGCTGCACCTTGATCGGCCGAACATAGAGCCGGTCGCGGCAACGGAAGACGTCGAGCAGGTACTGCGTTGTTTCGGTGATCATGCCCATGCCCGCGCGTGCATGGCGGTGCCGCAGCACGGCGAAGTAGGTCACTGTATCCAGATCGAACAGGCGCGGGCAGGTAAGTCTGAAGAAATTGCCCATCATGCGATCAGACTGCCAGGCATCTGCCAGTTCCGACAGGCAATCGAAGATGTACATCGTCTCGGGTCCGGCCGCCTCGATCACCGAGTGCACCTGATCGACGAAGGCGTCGAAACCCGCTGCGGGCTGCGGATAGTGAATCTCCGCCCCGCTCCCTGCATCGAGCAAGGCGCGATGGGACGCGAAGCGAAAATAGACCAGACGCCGACACTGCGCCCGCGCGGCATGCGCATAGGGCGTCACCAGCGCCTGGTAGTCGTCGAGCGACTGGACCTGCCAGACGATGTTGTCACCGCGCGCCACCCCGCTGATGACGGCATCGAGTGAGCTCAGGCCGGTGGTGGGAGCGAACTCGGCGGACTGGGAAACAGGGTGCGGCGTCATGAGGATCCCTGGCAGCGAGTAAGAGAAGCCGGCGCGAAGAAGGGAACTTCATCCGGCGTGGACAGACCCAGACACGATGGTATTCCTTTGTCCAGCCCACGGCTGCAGACACCTCCCGCCGGACTAGCCCAGACATGCGCGTATACTGCGCTCCCCACTAAGGATCGAACCGATGCACCGTATGAAACCGACCGCCCGCATTGCCCTGACTGCCCTGTTTGCGCTGAGCCTGACGGCGTGTTCGCAGAAGGTCGAGGATACCCACCCGGACCAGCCCGTTACCAAGCGCCAGGAAGCCTTCAAGGCCATGCTGCGGACCTTCGAGCCGATGGGCACGATGCTGCGTACCGAGCGCTTCGACGCCGACGCATTCGCGCGCCTCGCGCAGCAGTTGAACACCCTGCGCGACCAGCCCTGGGCACACTTCGGTGCGGACACGAACTACCCGCCAACCAAGGCCAAAGCCGCCGTGTGGCAGAAGCCAGACGAGTTCGAAGCCAAGCGAGTGCGTTTCTTTGAAGCAACGGATGCCTTGCTGGCAGCGGCCGAGCGCCGCACCCAGGCCGACGCCCGCAGCGCATACGAGGCGGTTCAGAACAGCTGCAAGGCCTGCCATAACGACTTCCGCCGCTGACACCACCAGCGCAAGAAGGTTGCCACGGCGAAGCGAGCGCGAGGGAAAAGGCGAAGCGGGCCCGCGGACTCAGTCGTGGCGACACTGCCGGGGGTGGATCGCTGAGGGGGGACGATCGTACAGTTTTCACGATGCGGCCCCGCTTCGCAGTTCTCTCAAAAGCAAGCATCATGCCAAAACTTTGAATTCTTTCGATTCAAACACTTGCACGATCGACCGGCTCGTTTGAGCTGACACAGCACTGCCTAAATCTGCAGATCTACCGCCACCAATGACAGAGGTGGCAGCATCTGGCAGCGGCAACCTCCTGCGTGCCTCACGCGAGCGTGGCTGCTCCATGATCAACCAGACCCAGTTCCTTGAGCCGTCGATACAGGGTGCGCTCGCTTATTCCGAGGCGTGCTGCAAGCTCACGACGGCTGCCGCGGTGGCTGCGCACCGCTCGCAGTAGCGCCTGGCGCTGAACTTCGAGCAGATCCAGCACGGGTGCCGCAGGCTCGATAGCGGATTCGCGATCCGAGGCCCCTGCCCCAGTCAGATCCAGGTCCACCTCCGGATACAGCAGATCCTCTGCCAGGTGCTCGAGCCCGATGGTTTCGCCGTCGCACATCAGGCTGGCCCGCTCGAGCACGTTGCGCAGTTCTCGCACGTTGCCCGGAAAGGGGTAGCGCGCAAGTACCTGCAACGCGGCCGCGGAGAGCGCCAGACGGCGGTTAGGTGCCACGCGCTCGAGCAATGACGCGATCAGCAGCGGCAGATCCCCTTCGCGCTCGCGCAGCGCCGGAACCCGAATCGGGAACGTGTTGATGCGGAAATACAGATCCTGACGGAAGCCGCCCTCCACGATCATGCGCTTGAGCGGCCTGTGCGTTGCCGACACCAAGCGAATATCGGCCCGGCGCAATTCGGTGGAGCCGACACGACGATAGGTGCCGGTCTCGAGCAGGCGTAGCAGCTTCACCTGCATGCCGAGGGGAATGTCGCCGACCTCGTCCAGGAAAAGTGTCCCACCACTCGCCGCCTCAACCAGGCCGGGCTTGCGTGCGCTGGCACCGGTGAACGCCCCGCGTTCGTGGCCGAAGACCTCACTCTCGAACAAGGTCTCTGGCAGGCCGGAACAATCGACCACCACGAAGGGACGGTCGGCGCGCCGACTCGCCTCATGAACCGCGCTGGCAAGGAGCTCCTTGCCCGTACCCGACTCGCCCTGTAGCAGCACACTGGCGTCAGAAGGCGCAACCCGCGCAATGAGCTCCAGCATGCGTTGGAACGCGGCCGAGCGGCCGATCAGGCCGCGATGATCAGAAACGCCGCGCGCAACATGCATTGGCTCCATCTTCTCGATGAACCAGGCAATCTCACCACCGGCGTCGCGCACCGGCGAAAGTTCAATGTTGACGTACTCCTCTCCGCGCGGCGTGTGATGAAGGTGCAACACGCGCTCGCGCTGCCCAGAACTCAGGCTGCGCGCCAGCGGGCAGGACTCGCCAGCACGGTCACAGGGTACGCTGTAGCGGTGAGAAACCTCGTAGCAGGTCCGCCCCACGACGCTGGCACCATCCGCGCATGAACGCCGGTAAGCCTCGTTGGCGGCAATGATGCGGTAATCACGGTCGCACAGAATGTGCGGTTCAGGCAGCGTCTCCAGAAATGAGACCAGCTCAGGCAGCGGGCGCGAATCGTGTGGCATGACTGTCACCAATGGCAGATGTCTGCCGAAAGTCTGCCGGCTGCGTGCCCTGACGGTCAATGATCACGATCGAAGGCGCGCAAGCTCATGTAGCCCCCTCCCCGCTGCGACACCGATACCCCTTCTAACAGTAAGTATTTCCTTATATAGTCATGTTTAGAACTATTCGAGTCCCTGGACCCCACGGAGATGAAGGAGGAACACATGAGACAAACGGCATCTGACAAACCCGACGAGCGGCCTTGCGACAGCACACGGCGTCGGCTGCTATTCGGCGCCTCTGCCCTGCCGTTTGTGGCAGGCTTGGGCTTGACCGTCCCCGCAGGGAAAGCGGGTGCAAGCATCAAGACCAGCGCACGCATCGTGATCGCCGGCAGCGGCTTGGCTGGCATCGCCGTGGCGAACCGCCTCGCCCGCGAACTGGACGGCGCCAGCATCACCATTGTCGACCGCAAGGAAGTTCACAACTACCAGCCTGGCTACACCTTGGTCGCCACTGGCGTATGGCCGGTTGACAAGGTCATCGACCGCAACAGCGATCTCCAGCCCCGTGGCATCGAGTGGGTGAAGGAGATGGTCGCCGAGTTCGACCCCGACGCCAATGCCGTGGTCACCGACAGCGGCCGCCGCATCGGCTACGATTACCTCATCGTCGCCACCGGCGTCCACCTCGACTACAGCCAGATCGAGGGCATGGACGTAGACGCGATCGGCCGCAACGGCCTGACCAGCGTTTATCCGAGCTCGGACGCTGCCGTGGCAACCTGGAAGGCGATGGACGAATTCAGGCGCAAGGGCGGCAAGGCCTTGATGACCTTACCTGCCACCCCGATCAAGTGCGCCGGGGCACCGCTCAAGACGACCTTCATGCTGGTCGACCGCCTGCGCCAGGCAGGTACGCTGGCGTCGTCCGAGGTGTCCTTCCATTCAGCCCTTGGCGTCGTCTTCAGCGTGCCCAAGATCAACGACAAGGTGCTGGCGGACTGGGCTGCACAGAACGTCGAAGTGGTCTTCAACAGCAAGCTCGTCGGCGTCGACATCGCCGCCCGCCGCGCCACCCTGGTCACGCCGGATGGCCAGCGCGTCGAGGAAGACTACGACTTCATTCACGTCGTGCCGCCCATGCGTGCGCCGGACGCGGTCAAGAACAGTCCGCTCGCCTGGCAGGAGGGCAACTTCGCCGCTGGCGGCTGGCTTGAGGTCGACCGCCAGACCCTGCGCCATCGGCGCTACCCGAACGTCTTCGGCCTCGGCGACATCAACGGCACACCGCGCGGCAAGACCGCCGCCACCGTCAAGAAGAGCGTGCCGATGGTCACCCAGAACCTGATCGACGTCATCGCCGGTCGCGAGCCCTCGCAACTGTTCGACGGCTACACCTCGTGCCCGATGATCCTGCGCGAGGGCTCGGCGATGCTCATCGAGTTCGACTACGACGGCAAGCTCACCCCATCGCTACCGATGATCGACCCCATGCAGGAGAGCTACTTCGCCTGGGTCATGAAATATCGCCTGCTCAAGCCCGCCTACATGGCGGTCGCCAAGGGCCGGGTCTGAAGGGAGACGAGACATGTACGAAATCTGGTTGACGCTGAATATCCTGTTCGAACTCGGGCTGATGTACCTGCCGGTGGTGGTGGGCACCGCCGCACTGTGGCTGGTGCTCATGGTGGTCGCCGCCCGCCGCGGCAAGCCGGCCTGGTGCAAGGCCATCAAGCCCGCGATCGTGGTCGGCCTCGTTGTCACCGCGATCACGTTTGCGATCACCCCCGGGCTGACGCAATCGTCCTTTGCCAACGTGAGCTACTGGGTGGACTGGGGTAACCTGCTGCTTTATGCCGTCTCCTTCGGCGCCGTCGGTGCGGCACTTGCCTGGCCGCTGGCGGCGACGATGTGCCGGCAGGCCTGACCCAGCCGCACGGCACCGAACGCAGGCTGGGCCCGGCACCGAGGGCGCGACTGCGCTAAACTCCGTGCGCTCGCGGGGCGCCCCGATGCGGCGCCCCGGCTGAACAACATCACGGAGAAACGAATGAGCCTTCTGGCCCAACTCAAGAAGGATTCCCTGCTCGCACGCAAGGCCGCCGACGGCGTGCGCGCCACCCTGCTGAGCACCCTCATCGGCGAAGCCGAAATGGTCGGCAAGAACGCCGGAAACCGCGAAAGCAGCGACGACGAAGTCCAGCAGACGATCCGCAAGTTCCTCAAGAACAACCAGGAAGCACTGGGCGTGATCAAGGATGCGGGCCGCCGCGCAGTGCTCGAGCAGGAGTCCGCCATCCTCACCGCCTATCTGCCGCCGATGGCAACCGAAGAGGAGGTGAAGGCCTTCATCGCCGACACCGTCGCCGGTCTGGCCGAGCGCAGCCCCAAGCAGATGGGCGTGGTGATGGGCGCGCTGAAGGCAAAGTACGGCAGCGGCTTCGACGCCAAGCAAGCCAACGCCTGGGTGAAGGCCGCACTCGGCTGACGCCGCTCCCGGCCGGCGCCGCGCCCGCCTCGCCGCGCAGGAGCGCCGACAGCTGGGCGTCGAACTTGGGGACGCTCTCGCGCGCCAGAAAGTCGCGCAGGTCGTGCCCTTCCCAGTGCTCGAGGCGCCCGAAGCTGCGGCTGCTCTGGTTGATCAGCACCGACAGCACGTTGCCTTCGGGCGACACGACGACGGCGATATCGGACGCCGTGGCGATGATGTCGCCAAGCAACTCCGGCGCGATCAGGGGTATCGAGCCGCTGCTCCAGTACTTGGTGCCGCGCGGGGTCACCTCTGCAGGCCCCTCCGAAGCGTTATGGTCATACCCTGCCCCGACCTGCCGCGCAGGCACCCCGCGCCCTGCACGCGCGCCATGAGCCCGCACCGCCGCACGGCCTCGGCCGTATCGGGACAGAAATGGTCCGCCCCCGTACGCAACCTGACGTCATCTTCGTGCACCCGAAGCGATCCGCCGATCACCAGCGGCGGCAACGCCCGTGCGGACGTCCGCAACAAGG
>ERZ761609.1252-NODE-1252-length-23508-cov-29.419307_pt1 | contig 23508 bp, 21 predicted proteins | sample MGYA00511163_ERZ761609 | MGnify/ENA primary metagenome ERZ761609 (study PRJEB28899, sample SAMN02445070) | bioreactor sludge metagenome | biome: EBPR sludge | place: Australia: Brisbane, Thorneside Wastewater Treatment Plant | collected 2011-12-16 ... | reverse complement strand
CTGTCCGTGGGCCGCGACAGCAATGTGAACCTTGGTTCATACCTGGACAGAACCACGCTGGTTTCGGATGCCGGTGTGGTGGAGGTGCTGCTGGCCGAAGGCATGCAGCCACGCGCGGATTCTTTCACGGAGGTCCGGCTGGAGGGCAACTGGCACGATGTCCCGGGGCAGCCACGGGCCTCGCTGGCGCAGCGCCAGTATGCAAACGAATCAGCCTACGATACGACCGAGCTGGCGCTGGAGGGGGGGCATACCTGGCTGGGCGAGCGCGCCGACGCAATCGTCCGGGCACGCTGGACGCATAGCCGCCTGGACAATCAGCATTTTCTGGATGCGCTGACGCTGCACGCCTGGATGGCAGGCAAAGCCGTGTGGCAGGGTACGCACCCGGTTGCGGAGGCGCGCGCGACCTATCACCGTTTTGCCCATCATTCGGCTTTCAATTCCTGGGTATGGGAAGCGCGCATGGGCATGGCCGCCCGCCACGGGGCTTTTTTTGCGCGGGCGACGGCGCTGGTTTCGCTCGACCAGGCGCTCGGCCAGCGCCCGGGCGACCATCGCATGGGTTACGGTGCCGAACTGGCCGGCGAGTGGCAGGTTTCGCGCCGCCTCAATGTTTCCGGGTTGCTATGGATGCAACGCATCCGCGATGACACGCCCTATTTCGACCCGCTGTTTCCGCTGCGACGGGAACAGGCGCTGTTACAGGGAAGGCTGGACTTGTCGGTGCCGCTTCGCGACGATCTTGTATGGAACATGAGTTGGAGCGGACGGCGCAGCAAAAACAACCTGAACTTTCTGGACTACGATGCGTACACGATACAGACAGGACTGACGCTGGTTTTTTAAGCTATGGGGGCGCCTCGCCGCGATTCGTCGCCCCCCGCTTGAGACAGGCTCCGCCGCAATCCCGCGGGGCACAATCCGGGAGGATGGGCGCCCTCCCCGCGGTTCGCCGCGCCAACCGCCGCCCCGAGGCGGTATGATTGCGAGTTTTTCCGCTTCTTCAAGTTCGTGAATACACACATTTCCCCTGCGCAGGCAGTTTCCCGCCTGGCCACGCCCATGGTGTTCGAGTTGCCGGCCCTGGAAAGCCCGGATACCGCCTGGAGTTGCCACATTCCGTTCGCTTTCTGGATCATGGAGGCGCTGCGTCCGCGTGTGCTGGTGGAGCTTGGCGTCCATACGGGGGTGTCCTATTGCGCGTTCTGTCAGGCAGCGCAACGCTTGGGGCTGCCGACGACGCCCTACGGCGTGGATACCTGGGCCGGGGACGCTCACGCCGGAAATTACGGCGAATCGGTGCTGGATGTCCTGCGCGGACATCACGATCCTCGATATGGCGGTTTTTCGCACCTGATACAAGCTACGTTCGAGGAGGCGCGCGAGCACTTTGCGTCGGGGTCCATCGATCTGCTGCACATCGACGGCTATCACACCTATGAGGCGGTGCGCCATGATTTCGAGACCTGGCTGCCGGCGATGTCGGCGCGGGGGGTTATTCTGTTTCACGATGTGACGGTGCGCGATCGCGATTTCGGGGTTTGGCGCCTGTGGGACGAACTCACCCAGCGCTACCCGGGATTTCTGTTCCCTTTCGGCCATGGACTCGGGGTGCTGGGCGTAGGCCCGGATTTGCCCGAGCCAATACAGTGGCTGCTGCAGCCGGATTTTCGGCTGGACACACCGGACGATGCAATTGCGCGCTTTTTCGCGCCGCTGGGTCAGGGTCTCGAGGCACGGGCCGGAATGGCACGAGCCATGCGGGAACGGGCGGCGGCGCAGGGGGAACTGGCGACGATGCGGGACGCAATGAAACAACAGCACGCGGAAGCCGGGCTGGCTATAGAAAACTTGCACGGCCAGATCGAACTCCGGGAATGCGAGCTGGCCGCCATGCGCGCCTCGACTTCGTGGCGCGTGACGGCGCCTCTGCGCCGGGGAGGCGTGGTGGCGCGCATGCTGGCGCGCCACGCCCGACAGGCACTGATACGACGCGCCAAGGCTCAAATGCTGTTTGCGGCGGATGCGAAAACGCTGCCGGATATCCAGTCTTCGTTGCACTCCCCCCTGCGGAAGGCCTGGTATGACGCGGCGGCGCCCGAAGTTTCGCTGATTGTGCTGAATTACAACAAGCCCGGCCTGACTTTTGCCTGCCTGGATTCGATCTGGCGCCATACGGCGGGCTTCCGCTACGAGGTGGTGCTGGTGGATAACGGCAGCGAGCCGGAACTTTTTTTGAAGCTGGCGCCGCTTGCTGCAAGCGCGCGAATTGTGCGGCTAGGGGTAAACCGTTATTTCGGCGAGGGCAACAATATCGGCTTCGAGGCGGCGCGCGGCCGCTATGTGGTGTTTTTGAACAACGATGTGACGGTGACGCCAAACTGGCTGGAACCGCTGGTGGGACGGCTGGCGCAGGATGCCTCGATCGGCGGCATCGGCCCGATGATGATCTACCCCGATGGGCGATTACAGGAGGCGGGAGCAAGGGTGCGGCCGGACGGATCGAGCGAACAGTACGGCAAGGGCGGCGATCCCGAGGATCCGGCCTGGGCGGCGGAGCGCGACGTCGACTATGTGTCGGCAGCGGCGTTCGCGATGCGGCGTGAGGCCTTCGAGGCGGCGCTGGGCTTCGATCTGTGCTACGAACCCGCCTATTACGAGGATGCCGATCTGTGCATGAAGCTGCACCAGCTTGGCCTGCGGGTGGTGTATTGCCCGGCCAGCCGCATCGTGCATCACGAGAATGCAACATCGCGCGATTACGCGAAGAAGCTGCATATCCAGAGTGTGATCGAGTTGAACCGGCAGCACTTCGTCGAGCGTTGGCAGAATGTGCTCAATGGTGAAGAGTGCCAGGTGCCGGGAATTTTCCCGGCTCCGGCAGCGATGCCCGCGCCGCCGCAAGGGGCGCCGTCGCTGTTGCTGTACACGCCTTACGCCCTGATTCCGGGCGGCGGGGAGCGCTATCTGCTGACGCTGGCGGCGGGACTGTCGGCAAGCATGCAGGTGACGCTGGCAACCGAGCATCCCTACTCCCGGCTCAGGCTGCGCACGCTGGGGCGCGAGTTGTCGCTGAATCTGGACGCGGTGAAAATTGTGCCGCTGGCGCATGTGCCGCGCGACGCCGCCTTCGACTGGGGAATTGTGATGGGCAATGAGGTGTTGCCGAGCCAGCCGGCACTGGCTCGGCGCAATCTGTACATCTGCCAGTTTCCTTTTCCGGCGGCATCCGACTGGCTGGGCGCACGCTGGGATCTGCTCGACGATTACGAACGGGTGGTGGTGTATAGCCCGTTCGTTGAACGGCACTACGGGCGGGCATTGTCCGCGCTGGGCAGAGGGCCGCAGCCCATCTCGGTGGTGCGTCCGCCGGCGGTTCTTGCACCCCAGGCCGCATCCGGCGCACCGATCGCGGCCAAGCGGTGCATGGTCGTGAGCGTGGGCCGGTTTTTCCCGGGAGGCCACGACAAACGCCACGATCTGATGATCAAGGCGTTCGAGAGCTTGCTTAAAACCAGCCCCGCCGCCACGCTGCATCTGGCCGGTTCGCTTTCGGCCGACCCAGCCCATATCGCGCATTTCGATTCGCTGAAACAGCAGGCCGCCGGCTTGCCGGTGACGTTCTATCCCAATGCCTCGCCCGCAACGATCGCAAGGCTATACGACGAGGCCTCGGTCTACTGGCATCTAAGCGGTTACGGCGTTGAGGAAGCAATAGAACCCCATCGCTGCGAGCATTTCGGGATTGCGGTTGTGGAGGCAATGTCGGCGGGCTGCATCACGATCGTGGTGAATCGCGGCGGCCCGCCTGCGATTGTCGAGAACGGTGTGACCGGTCATGTTTTCGATACGCTGGACGAGCTTGTCGCGCTGACCGGCCAGGTGCTTGCCGCGCCGGCCGGTGATGTCTCGCTTGTCGCGATGCGTGAGGCGGCCGTCGCGGCAAGCCGTCAGTACACGGGGGAACGGATGGTGGCGGACTTCTCGATGCTGATGCGTCCGCGCGGCGAGGCGTGAAGCGGCAGGGTCAGCCATCAGCCGAGTTGGCGAATGAACTGATTGACCACAATCTTGTGCTGCCATTACACACTGCACCGGTCATCGCGAGCGCAGCGCGGCAATCCAGCGCATTGATCAAGCGGGCATTTCTGGATTGCCACGTCGCTGCGCGCCGCGCAATGGCAGCCCATTTATTTGCGTGTCTGAACGTTGTGGCCTATCGCTTTATGGTGAATCGGGACGAGTGATGCGCGAGGCGAACGAACCATGAGCAGCGGCAATGCGATCATCCAGGTGAGCGGCCTGTCAAAGTGCTACCAGATATATGGCCGGCCGCAGGATCGGCTCAGACAGGCAATCGTACCGCGACTGCAGCGCTTGGCCGGGCGCCCCCCGGTTTGCTATTACCAGGATTTCTGGGCGCTGCGCGAGGTGTCCTTCGAGGTGGGATACAACGAAACGGTGGGCATTGTGGGCCGCAACGGTTCGGGCAAGTCGACGCTGCTGCAACTGATCTGCGGGACGCTGTCGCCAACCGCGGGCAAAGTCGAAACGCATGGCAGGATCGCCGCGCTGCTGGAACTGGGGGCGGGGTTCAACCCGGAATTCACCGGCAGAGAGAATGTTTATCTGAACGCGGCAGTGCTCGGTTTGAGCCAGGATGAGATCAGGGGGCGTTTCGACGCGATCGCCGCGTTCGCCGATATCGGGCCATTTATTGATCAGCCGGTGAAAACTTATTCCAGCGGCATGGTGGTGCGGCTGGCGTTTTCGGTGGCGATCAATGTCGAGCCGGATATTCTGGTGGTGGATGAGGCGTTGGCCGTGGGCGACGAGTTGTTCCAGCGCAAGTGCTTTTCGCGTATCGAGGCATTGAAGGCGGGCGGAACGACGGTGCTGTTCGTGTCGCATTCGGGCTCGACGGTCGTGGAGCTGTGCGACCGCGCAATCCTGCTTGAGGGTGGGGAGTTGCTTGCCATGGGCTCGCCACGCCATATCGTCGGCCATTACCAAAAGCTGCTGTATGCGCCGCCGGACAGGCGCCCTGCCCTGCTTGACGAGATGCGCACGGGCGAAAAGGCATCCACGCAGGCGGGAATGCGTCTTGCGACGGCGGCGCAGGCGGAGGCGCCGCACCCCGAAATGGAGACCGCTTTTTTCGACCCGAATCTGCAGCCCCTGAGCACATTGAGCTACGAGTCGATTGGTGCGGCGATCGAGACACCCCGGATTACGACGGAGGCGGGCGAACCGGTCAACTGTCTGGTGCGCGGACAAACGTATCGCTACCGCTATGGGGTTCGCTTCGCGAAGGCCGCGACCCAGGTGCGCTTTGCCATGCTGATCAAGACCATGACCGGCCTGGCAGTGAGCGGCACCCGGTCAGCGCCGAGCCTTGGCGAGGCGCTGCCATTTGTCGAGGCCGGTGCTTATCTGGAAGCGGTGTTCGAGTTTGTCTGCCGGCTGAATCCAGGCACGTATTTCCTCAACGCCGGGGTACTCGGAACGGATGGCGGGGAGGAGTTCTTTTTGCATCGACTGGTGGATGCCTGTGCGTTCCGCGTGCTGCCGGTGTCCGGCGATACCGCGACCGAAATCGCCAATCTTTGCCAATTCGTGAGTCACCATGAACGTTGATCCCCTTTTCCAGAATCTGCTGATTTCCTCACCCAACGGAGGGGGGCTGTTCGCGGTGCGTTGCGGGGAAGTCATCCATGTGGATGGCAAATCCTCCACCGGGATCGATCTGCGCGGGGACTGCCTGTTGCGCGCCATGCAGCCTTCCGGATGGATTTATTACGGCAGCACGCCCGAAACGACGCTGATGGCGCCTATCGCGGTGCCGGATATCCATGATGCGCTGCTGGTCGATGATGGCTTTCTGGTAGTTTGTACAGAAGGCAACGAGGTCGTTCGGTATGGCCGTGATTTCGCCATGGAAAGGCAATGGCGTTTTGGAGGGGCACCGGATTCGATGCACGTCAATTGTCTGGCCAACTGGAACGGGAGGATCGTGTTTTCGGCTTTTGGGGCATTCGCGACCCATCACGGTTACAAGGCCGGAACCATGGGGACGGGTTTCGTTCGCGACCTGGAAACGGGCGAGACACTTATCGCGGGCCTGTCGCAGCCGCACAATCCGACACCGCTTGACGATGGGCTGCTTCTGGCCGACTCGGAACGCCTGAGCCTGGTGCTGTATGACGGCTCCGGCGCCAAGATACGGGAGGCGAACCTGGACGGCTACACGCGCGGGGTTGCGGTGAACGAGCGCACGATTTTTGTTGGACTGAGCTGCTCCCGAAATATCGAAGGCGACGCGGAAGGCTCGGCCTGTGTCGTAGCGCTCGACCGCCATTCCTGGAAGGCTGTCGCCAGAATATCGATCCCGGCGCGGGAGATCTACGATATCAGGATCGCAGCGGATGCCCGGACGCTGGACGCAGTGCTGGAAAAGATCGCTCGAACAGTGCCGCGAAAGCTGCGGGCTCACGCCTGACCAGGGTGAATGCTTCCTTTAGGTCGGGATAAAGCTCGGCCAGGTTCTGCTCGAAGTGCGTCACGATGAGATCTGCGCGGTGGGTGTAGAGATCAAGCATGGCAGGCGGCATCAGGCATCCTTCGCACAGGCTGCCGAGACGGGCAAAATCCTCGTTGCTGCGTACCAGGCCAAGTTGTCCGGTTCCACGTAACCAGGAAATTAAACGGTGGCCGGAAACGTCCGCTCTGGCTCGCCGATAACGCGCGTTGTTCCAGATGTCGAGAAAGCCCTGCCGCCCCGGCTCGACGCTGCCCACATCCCAGTCATCCTCCCAGGGCGCGCAGCAGGGCGAAACACTGCCATCCGCATTGACCACGGAGTAAAAATAATGCCAGGCGCAGCTTGCTTCGCCGCGGTTTTCAAATTCGGCCGGGTCGAAGGGCTGCGCCCTTTTCTCAAAGAAGCCTTCGAGGCGTTCGCCCGCGCGGTAGGTGGGCAAAAATTCTTCACGCAGGGCTTCCGATAACGCGGCCTCGCGGCGCACGAATTCGATGCCATGATCGTCGCAGTAGGCGCGCGCTGCATCAATCTCGTGTTCGTTGAAGCGGAACACGAGGTAATTCCAGGCGAGCTGCAGCGGGCTGTTCAGGCGGTCGCGCGCCTGGGCCAGCCGGACCAGGTTGTCGCGCGCCAGTTCGAAGCGCCCCTTGACGCGATAGCGCCCGTAGCTTTCCTGGCTGAATCCGTCGATGGATGCTTCGATGCGATCGATTCCTGACATGACCAGTTCATCAATGGCACGGTCCGACAGGGGCAGGGAAAGATTGGTGTTGGTGTCGGTGGTGATGCCACGTTCCGCAAGCCGACGGATAAAGTATCCCAGGTCCGGATTGAGCAACGGTTCACCCCAGTTGTAAAGGTGCACGAAGTAGAGCTGGCCGCCGAGTTCGTCAAGGATGGCATCGAACAGGGCGCGCCCCATCAATCCGCGCTTGCGATATTGGGCGCGGTCGTGGCGAACCTGCCTGGCATTCTCTAGCCCGGTTGGGCACATGGGGCACTGCAGTTGGCAAATCGAGGCGGGGTCGAGCAGAAGCAGGAACGGTGCGGAGCGGACCCTGACACTTCGTGTATGGCGTTCATAATGCGCCAGCAGAAAATTCTCGAGGGCCGGGCGGTCGGTCCGCTTGGCTGCGATCATAGAGGTCGCCGCGCGGTGATGATGTAGGCATGCAGCGGCGGCGCTGTCGGGTCGGCTTGCGGCAGCGGCGGCCAATAATAGCCGATCGACAGATCGGGCTGGTCGTGGACACGGATTTCGCAGAACCCGGCACGGGCCAGCCGATCCAGGACATCGGCCTCGCTGAAAATCCGCATCTCCAGTGTGGCGCCGTCTCCGCCGTGGAAAACCAGGTTGTCATAGACGGCATACCGGCCGGGCGCAAGCCGGTTGATCAGGATCTTGTCACCGGAAAAATCGTGTATCTCGAATTCAACCAGGTTTTCAAAGTGTTCGACGGTGGCGGCTTCACGGCTGTAAGGCACGCTGAAAACAAGGTGTCCGCCGGGTTTCAAAAGCCGCAACAGGTTGTCGAATGCGGTCTGGATCGGCTGCACGACATGCTCCAGCACGTCGGTTGAGATCACGAAGTCGTTGCGTCCGAGGCGCCCGGCCTCAGGACCGAGGATATCGAGCTGCGGCACCCTGTCGTAATGGGTGTTCTCGTAAGCATATTTACGCGCCAGGGGGCCGGCATAACCCGGCCAGTCGCTCATGCCAATGCCACGCAGATCGCTGCGTGGCGGCCAGTCCCGCAGGATTTCACCGGTTGGCATGCCAAGACATTCGGCCAGGGCGTGCACGATACCCCGGAAGCGGGCGTTCGAACCACACCCCGAGCATACGGCCAACTCCCTGTGAAAGGTCGCGACTGACAAGGCATTGTGGCTGCCGCAGATGTTGCAGCGAAAACGCGCGATTTCGGGTGCGTGTTCGGGCAGCTTCACGCCTAAACCCCTTGCCGGAGGGCCGGGGCAGCCGGAGCCGACCGGTTTAGCCAGTACGCAGCCCAGTAATCAAGCAGGCTGTGCAGGATGTCTTCGATCGACCGTGTGGGCTGCCAACCGGTGTGGGCGGTGATCTTGCTGTGGTCGCCATAGATGCGGCGATGCTCGGAGGGGCGAAGGCGCTGCGGGTCAAGCGCGATTTCTGCCTCCACGCCTGCCAACTGGAGCATTTGCTGCAGCAGGTCGGCGAGGCGATATTCCCGCCCCGAACAAACATTGTAGGCCTCACCGGCCCGGCCTTGCGCGAGAAGGACAAAATAGGCATCGATCACATCGCGCGCGTCGCTGAAATCACGGGTGACCTGAATGTCGCCCACCTCGATGCGGGGCGGCTTGATGCCCTGGGCGATCGCGGCAATATCTCGGGCAAAGCCGGAGAGCGCATAACCGGGATGCTGGCCAGGCCCAGTGTGGTTGAAGGGCCGGGCGATGACCACGTCCAGCCCATTGGTAATGTGCCACTGCCGGCAGAGCATTTCTGCGGCGGCCTTGCTGACCGCATAAGGATTGCGCGGGGTGGGCAGATAGGTTTCATTCACGGGCAGGTCGGACACGCTGACAAGGCCATAAATGTCCGCACTGCCGACGTAAAGCATTCGGCCTTCAAAGCCCGTTTTCGTGAGGGCCAGCAGGAGGTTCGCGGTGCCGTTGACGTTGACCGCAAGGGTGCCCGCGGGATCGATAAAGGATGTTGGAACATGGCTCTGGGAAGCCAGGTGGATCACGAGATCGGGCTTCGCCTGGACAACAAGATCATCAGCCGATCCCGGCTGGGTGATATCGAAATCTGGCGGCGGCGCGCACAACTCGAACGTTCCTGCCCGCAGTGTCTGCGGCAGATATTGCCGAAGTGTTTCGCCTACGAAGCCGGTTAGGCCGGTTACCAATAATCGGGACATGAATACGCTTTGGCGCCAGGACGAATCGGCACGATCGCCGGCATGATGGATCGATCCGGCTATTTAAGAAAAGGATTCCGAACCCCTCGGCAGACCTGCCGAGGGGCCGCACAATGCCTTGTTACTTTACACCAAAAAAGATCAGTCAATTGCCTGACCGGCTCTTTTCCGCCGGCGATGTCCATGTTCGGGAGGCATTTGCGGCGCCTGTAAATATAACATCTTTGCAGGGGCGACCGCCTGAACACCCGCTGTGCATGCCCCTACTCCCTTCAAGCGGGAAGGTACAATGCCCCCCTTGAAAAGCCGGCGCGGGCTTTGCTCTAAAATAGGCATGGACAGCCCCTGATGCGCAAGAAAAAGTATTTCGACGAAATCCATGATACCCACCATTTCTGTTGCCCTCCCGCTTAAAGCCCATTTTTTCGCCAATTGCCGAAGCCTTTTCTTTCAACACCTCAACAATCCACATGCCTTCGGCCAAAAGGCCCGCCTGGAGACGAAATTCGGGAAACACCATGTCGGCTACCGCATCAAAACCGAGGTAGCCGGGCGTGGCCACAGGATTTCTATGCCCAAAGCGCGAGGCAAAAGCACAACACGGCTCAGTGGCTTCTGCTGATGCGGAATTTTTCACCTTCCCCCATTGAGATGCTCCACAGTCTCTGGCGCAACCGTGGCCTGATTAGCTCGCTCATCAAGCGTGAGGTCGTCGGCCGGTATCGCGGCTCTTTCATGGGCATTCTCTGGTCCTTCTTCAATCCGGTTTTCATGCTGGCCGTCTATACTTTCGTTTTTAGTGTGGTTTTTGAAGCTCGCTGGCGCGGTGGCAGCGATTCCAAAACCGAATTTGCCCTTATCCTTTTCGCCGGAATGGTTGTTTTCAATCTGTTTGCGGAGTGTGCGAACCGCTCGCCAGGCTTGATTCTGTCCAATGTGAATTACGTCAAGAAAATCATCTTTCCTTTGGAGATCCTGCCCGTAGTCGCCTTGGGAGCGGCAGCGTTCCATCTGCTGGTCAGTGTATTGGTCTGGCTACTTTTCCATGTCTTGTTTTTCGGCATGCCGCACCTGACGCTGTTGTTGCTACCGTTTATCCTTCTGCCCCTGATGCTGTTCACATTGGGCATTGCCTGGCTGCTGGCATCCCTTGGCGTCTATCTGCGCGATGTCGGCCAGATCGTCGGTGTTGCCACCACTGCCCTGCTGTTCCTGTCTCCCATCTTCTATCCCGTATCGGCCCTGCCCGAAAACTATCAGACGCTATTGCACTTCAATCCGCTTACGCTCGTCATCGAACAAACCCGCCAGGTCCTCATCTCGGGCACCATGCCGAACATCAAGTTATGGGGTCTGTATCTGATTGGCAGTTCGACTGTCGCGTGGTTTGGTTTCGCTTGGTTCCAGCGGACGCGGAGGGGATTTGCCGATGTTCTTTGACAACGCTCTCGGGTACGTTACTGGCCCATACCCATCAGGTTGCACGTCATGAGGCCTCAGCCAGATACTGGACTCAACGGGCTTTCAGATGAGGAACTCAAGGTGACGCCCGATTTGCTGGCCAAGCTGCCACTATTGGCCGGCGTCGATGCGGCAATTTTGTCCCGGCTGGTCCAGTGCGCCCAGCTTCGAACCTTAGGCAAGCGCGAACACATCATCCGCAAGGGCTCTGCCGGCGACTATCTGTTGTTTTTGGTCCGCGGCAGTCTGCAGGTGGTTGACATCACGGAGGGTGGCCGTGAAATCGGGCTGAATTTCCTGAATGTGGGTGACTATTTCGGCGAGCTATCGGTCATCGACAACGAACCCCGCTCTGCTTCAGTGGTGGCCATCGAACAATCGGCCGTTCTATTGCTACCACGCTCGGAAGCCTTGAACCTGTTCTACCGTCATCCGCTGGTGGCAGAGCGCCTGCTCAAACGTTTCACCGAAAAATTGCGTCGTGCTTCCGACTACCAGGCAATTCTGAGCCTGCCCAACGCATTCCAGCGTGTCTTTGCCCTGCTCGCCCGTTTCTCCCGGGTGGGTCCGGGTGGCCTGGTGCTGATCGAGAAAATGCCTGCTCAGCAAGAAATCGCCATTACCGTCAACACCAGCCGGGAAACGGTTTCGCGCGCTATTCATCTGTTGATTCAGCGTGGCGTGGTGGAAAAAGACATGCGCCGCCTGATCGTGCGCAAGCCACAGGATCTATGGGCCGCAGCGGAACAAGACACCGGGTCGGTTGGCACGCCGGACAAGGAACAGCGTGCTGTCAAATGAAGCAACCGCTCAGGTCGTATAGTCGATTCCGTTTTCAATCGCGCCGATCACGTCTACCTGATTCTCGTTGGACTCCGAGAAGCCATAGAGTACCTGCTCACGAGACTGAAACCCATCGTTGAACTGCCATTCCCGGTAAGCCAGTCCGCCCGACCCACCCGCGCGATCCGGGATGTTCAGATGGAGTTGTTCGATGAATTGATTGTTGCTGAGATACCCGCCACACAAGACGAACTGACTGTTGAGATCGTAGCCCCTGCCTGTCGAATTGGCACACTCATGAAGTCAAGGCTGCCACTCCCCATCCCACCACTGAACCAATATCCCAACCGCCATTCATCGCTGTGCATGCCAATTCAAGATTGGCCGCAACGGAAAAAACTTGTTGTTACAGTAGCCACGAGAATTTATCCATTCAAATTATGTTGTGTGGCTCAGAATCCGAGTATGCCCCCTAAACCGCCCAGTGATACTACATGCCGTATGACCAGAAACCCTGCACTGGATTTATTTCGCAACGAAGAACGATTAAGAATTTCCTGGACTTGCTGTTTGCTCTTCTGCTACGTCGGCAGACTAAGATCGACCCAGTGCAATTCGATGGCGGCAGTGCCGCCGATCAGGTTATGGGAGCCGAGGCTGTGGGTTGGATAGTGCCGTTGGGCCTTTGCCACTTCGGCGCTCACCAGTAGACGGTGGGGTAGCCGGCGGGTTTGGCGTTCGATACGGTGGGCGATGTTGGCGACCTCTCCGAGCACGGTATAGCGCCGCTTTTCCCGGCCAAAACTGCCGGCGATCAACGGCCCGGCATGCAGGCCGATCCCCATATCCAGAGGGGGCAGGCCTTGAGCTCGGAGTTCCTGGTTGAGTGTCGGCAGCTTTCGACGAATGGCCGCTGCAGCTTCGATGGCCTGCTCTGCCTGTTCCTGGGGGCTGCCCTCGCGCCAGTAGACCAGGAAGCCGTCGCCAGCAACGTTATCGATATGGCCACCATGCGACTCGATCTCGGAAATTGCCAGATCAACTCCGGCGTTGCCCCAGTACGCCACTTTTTCGGGGGGCAGGCCGCGTGACACCACGGAATAGCCGACGATGTCGGCATAGAGCACGGTGGTCCAGGCCACTTCCCGATTCGGCTCTTCACCGCGCGACAGGCGAGCAACCAAGGGCGCGGGGAGGTAGGCTGTCAGTCCCTGCTGCAATGCTCGGCGCGATATGCTCATGTGCGCCAGAAGCAACAGCATGACCAGCAGGGGCGGATACAACAGCGGAAAGGAAACGGGTAACTCCCATTCCATGCGATACAGCACCGCGTTACCGATCGGCCAGAACAGGGATACACTCAAACCCATGGCAACAAGCGGCCAATGCCGATTGCGGAAAACCAGCAGGAGCATTGTCTGAAACACGACTATCAGCGCAAGCCATCCAGAAGCATGTCTCGGGATGTGAGTGAACGTGCCGGCCAGCAGGGCCGAGATGAAGCGTGCATGCGCTTCGACCCCAGGCACCTCCCCGTACGGTCCCTGAATGCGGTCGCCAAGACCCAAGGCATACCCGCCAACCAGGACAATGCGGTTTTTCAGCAGATCCGGAGGCAGCCGTCCCGTCCATACGTCAGCGGCCGAAACGTATACATGCGGGCTGGTCGGGCGCCAGGGGATGGCGAGCGTCAAGTCTTCTCCAAGCGGGATCGCCATGGCCTCACCGCTAACGGGATTCAGCCGCCAAGCCGCCTGCCAGATACGGCCCCGCGTCAGTCTCCAGGGGGGGTCGCCCAGCATGTTGGAAAAATAGGCCAGCCCCAGATTAAGACTGCAACCTTGCTCGGTACAGAGTAGCGGCGCCATGCGGCGGACGCTCCCGTCCGGGTCGATGACGGCATTGATATGGCCGATGCCTGCTACGGCATCGGACAACCCTGGGGAAACACCGAGGTGTCCAGAATAAACACGTGATAGCGACCGTTCGCCAAGCATATCCACGGACCGGTAGACCCCCTTGTAACGTGGATTGTCTACCAGCAACTGGCCGACTATGACTGGCGGAAGATTGCTGCGGCCCAGAACTCTGGCCAACGCTGCATCCTGCTCTTGCGGTGCTTCGGGCGGAAGCACCATATCGAGAATAATACCGGCAGGCTGGTGGTTGGTGCCCAGTCGATCAATAAACTGCCCCATACGTGATCTTGGCCAGGGCCAGGAACCCAGAACGTCGAGGGCTCGCTCGTCAATGGCAACTACAACCACGGCGTCAGCCATGCCTTCACGGCCGAGAAAGCGCAACCGTTGATCGCTTAAGGTCATTTCGACTCTATCGCCGACAGGGCTTTGCATGAGCGCCAGCGTGGCCGTTAGGGCAAGCCCTGTCAGCAGGACAAGCATCGGCAGAGACAGAGGGACTCCACGGGCAATAGTCATGGATTTTTATGATGTACCCGGATGCCAGAAACTAGTGGTCTGGCACGCACAGGCGATCAATTCAAGGATCTCGTAGCCATTTTTCAGCCACACCACATTGCGCTGCTCGATCTCCACCATCAGCCTTTTTTTGGCCGCAACGAGGAGCGGCGGCACAAAATCATGGCGTCTGGTTTCTGAGTTTGCGCATGGTCATCCATTCATCGGCCGGGGCAGCTGCGTGATGGCCTGGGCTTGATGGTCGGTCAGACGCATTGATTCCTTTTTCCGTTTCCAGGCGTTTGACCAAATCTAGCCTGCTACACCTGTGCCGACCGCTGACGCAAACGCATCGATCACCGGCTGGACCAACCCGCGCTTGAGCTTGAGTGCCGCCTGATTCACCACCAGCCGCGAGCTGATCTCGCTGATGTGCTCGACCGCCACCAGGCCGTTGGCCTTGAGCGTGCCGCCGGTGGAGACGAGGTCGACGATGACGTCGGACAGGCCGACCAGCGGGGCCAGTTCCATCGATCCGTAGAGTTTGATGAGGTCGATGTGCACGCCCTTGCTGGAAAAGTGGCTGCGTGCGGCGTTGACGTACTTGGTGGCGACGCGGATGCGCGCGCCCTGCTTCACCTTCCCCGCGTAGTCGTAGCCCTCGCGCACCGCAACCATCATGCGGCACTTGGCGATCTGCAGGTCGAGCGGCTGATACAGACCGTTGCCGCCATGCTCGTTGAGCACGTCCTTGCCGGCGATGCCGAGGTCGGCGGCGCCGTATTGCACGTAGGTCGGGACATCGCTGGCACGCACGATGATGAGGCGCACGTCGGCGCGGTTGGTGCCGATGATGAGCTTGCGCGAGGATTCGGGATTCTCGGCCGGAGTGATGCCCGCCGCCGCCAGCAGCGGCAGGGTCTCCTCGAAGATGCGCCCCTTGGAGAGGGCCAGCGTGATGCCTGGGTTGCTCATGGTCAATGTCTGTTTCAGTGCACGCGCTTGATGCGCGCGCCCAGCTGGGTGAGCTTTTCCTCGATGCGTTCGTAACCGCGGTCGAGGTGGTAGATGCGCTCGATGGTGGTTTCGCCCGCCGCCACGAGGCCCGCCAGCACGAGGCAAGCGGAGGCGCGCAGATCGGTGGCCATGACGATGGCGCCGTCGAGCCGCGGCACCCCGCGCACCAGCGCGGTGTGGCCGGACACCTCGATGTTGGCGCCGAGGCGGCGCAGTTCCTGCACGTGCATGAAGCGGTTTTCGAAAATGGTTTCGGTGACGCTGGCCGCGCCCTCGGCGATGGTGTTCATCGCCATGAACTGCGCCTGCATGTCGGTGGGGAACGCCGGGTGCGGCGCGGTGCGCACGTCGACCGATTTCAGCTTGCCGTCGGATTCGACTTCGATCCAGTCGTCGCCGGCGCTGACCTTGGCGCCCGCCTCGCGCAGCTTGGCGATCACCGCTTCCAGCGTATCGGGCTGGGTGTGGGTGGTGCGCACGCGCCCGCCGGTCATGGCGGCGGCGACGAGGAAGGTGCCGGTCTCGATACGGTCGGCCATCACGGAATAGTCCGCGCCGTGCAGCGCGTCGACGCCCTGGATGGTGATGACGTCGCTGCCGGCGCCTTCGATTTTGGCGCCCATGGCGATCAGGCAGCGCGCCAGATCGACCACCTCGGGTTCGCGCGCGGCGTTTTCCAGCACGGTGGTGCCGTCGGCCAGCGCGGCGGCCATCATCAGGTTTTCGGTGCCGGTCACGGTGACCACGTCCATCACGATGCGCGCGCCCTTGAGGCGCTTGCAGCGCGCGTGGATGTAGCCGTGCTCGATCTGGATGTCGGCGCCCATCGCCTGCAGGCCCTTGATGTGCAGGTCGACCGGGCGCGAGCCGATGGCGCAGCCACCGGGCAGGGACACGCGCGCCTCGCCGAAGCGCGCCAGCGTCGGCCCCAGCACCAGGATCGCGGCGCGCATGGTCTTCACCATTTCGTAGGGCGCTTCCTTGTGCGGGATGGATTCGCCGCACAGAGTGACGCGATTGCGCTCGTCCAGCGTGACGCGCACGCCCATGTGGCCGAGCAGCGCCAGCATGGTGCTGATGTCCTTGAGGTGCGGGACGTTGCCGAGGCGCAGCGGTTCCGCGGTGAGCAGGCTGGCGGTGAGGATCGGCAGCGCGGCATTCTTGGCGCCGGAAATGCGTACCTCACCGGCAAGCGGGCTGCCGCCGTGGATCAGCAGCGCGTCCATTCAGCGTGCGGCCCAGTCTTCGGGGGTGTAGGTCTTCATCGACAGCGCGTGGATCTGCGCGTGCATGCGCGTGCCGAGCGCATCGTAGACCAGCCGATGCTGCTGGATCATGTTCTTGCCGGTGAAGGCGGGGCTGACGATCACCGCCTGGAAATGCTGGCCGTCGCCATCCAGTTCGATGTGGTCGCACGGCAGTTTTTCGGTGATCCAGCCTTTGATGTCGTCGGGGGTGACCATGCTTGTTTTTGCCTCGCGAGTCTTGCTCAATCTTAGTGCCTGAGTTTGTAGCCGCTTTTCAGCAGCATCAGAGTGAGGGCGGATATTGCCACAAAGCAGGCACCGACGACCAGCAGACCGAGCCAGGGATCGGTGTCGGACTGGCCGACGAAAGCGTAGCGGAAGCCGTCGATCAGGTAGAACACCGGGTTGACGCGCGACACCGCCTGCCAGAAAGGTGGCAGCGAGTGGATCGAATAGAACACGCCGGACAGGAAGGTGAGCGGCAGGATCAGGAAATTCTGGAACGCCGCCAGCTGGTCGTATTTCTCCGCCCAGATACCCGCCATGATGCCGACCGCACCGAGAATGGCACAGGCCAGCAGCGCATACGCCAGCATCCAGAACGGGTGCGGCATCTGGAACGGGGCATACCACAGGGTCACCGCCCACACGCCGAGGCCGACGATCAGCCCGCGGATCACCGCCGCGCCAAGGTAGGCGAGGAAGAATTCCAGGTACGACAGCGGCGGCAGCAGCACGAATACGATGTTGCCGGTCATCTTCGACTGGATGAGGCTGGACGAACTGTTGGAAAACGCGTTCTGCAGCATGCTCATCATCACCAGCCCAGGCACCAGGAAGCTGGTGTAGGAGACGCCGGGATAGACCTCGACATGCGCTTCCAGCACGTGCGAGAAGATCAGCAGGTATAGCAGCGCCGTCACCACCGGGGCAACCACGGTCTGCACCGCCACTTTCCAGAAGCGCAGCAGTTCCTTGTAGAAGAGCGCTGACAGTCCGCTCATGTGCGCTTCATGATGTCGGTAAAGACATCCTCCAGGTCGGGCTCCTGCAGATGCATTTCGAGCACGCGCACACCGGCGCCGCGCAGGTCGGCAAGCAGGGTTTCCAGTTCGGCATAGTCGCCGAAATTGACGCGCCAGCAGCCGTCGGCATCGCGCTGCAGGCGGCCTTGCCAGGCGGCCGGCACGGTTTCGGCGTCGAGCCGCAGCTGTGCGCAATGCTCGTTGGTCAACTGCAGCAGGTTGCGCGTGGCGTCGAGCGCCACGATGCGACCGCTCTTCAGCATGGCGATGCGGCCGCACAGCGCCTCGGCCTCTTCCAGGTAGTGCGTGGTCAGCAGGATGGTGTGCCCCTCGCGGTTCAAGCGGCTGATGAACTCCCACAGCGAGCGGCGCAGGTCGACGTCGACCCCGGCGGTGGGCTCGTCGAGCACGATGACCGGGGGCTTGTGCACCAGCGCCTGCGCCACCAGCAGACGGCGCTTCATGCCGCCCGACAAACTCTGCGTGTTCTTGTCGGCGTGCCGGGTAAGATCGAGATGATGCATGATCTCGTCGATCCAGCCGTCGTTGTGCCTGAGGCCGAAGTAGCCGGACTGGATGCGCAGGGTTTCGCGCACGTTGAAGAAGGGATCGTAGACCAGTTCCTGCGGCACCACGCCAAGGGCGCGGCGTGCCTGCCGATAGTCGCGCACGACGTCGCAGCCCATGACGGCGGCACGGCCGGAATCCGCCCGGGTCAGGCCGGCGAGGATCGAAATCAGCGTGGTCTTGCCCGCTCCGTTGGGCCCCAGCAGGCCGAAAAACTCACCCTGCTGGATATCGAGCGAGACGCCGTCGAGCGCCTGGGTAGTGCGGAAGCGCTTGCGCAGTTCGCTGACGCGGATCGCGGGGTTTGCCTGGCTCATGCGGGCAACAGCTCGGCCACCCCATACAGTTCGGCCAGGGTAATAAAGCTGGCGGGCAGGCCGGCACAGCTCAGCGAGCGGCCGGCCTGCCGGGCCTGGCGCATGGCGCTGAAGATGAGCGCAAGAGCGGCCGAATCGGCAGTCTCGACCCCGCTGAAATCCAGCGTATCGACCTGCTGCGCGAGGTGCGGCCGCAATTCGCGCAGCAGGCTGCCGACGCTGTCGACGGTCACTGCGCCGGCGATGCGGCAGCGCGTGCCCTCACATGCAATCACGAGCCGGGGCGCGGCGCCGGTTTGGCCGTCCCGCGTTCGGACTGGGCAGCCAGGGTCTTGATCAGACCGTCGATTCCGTTCTGACGGATGGTGCTGGAAAAGGACGCGCGATAATTGGTCACCAGGCTGACGCTGTCGATCGCCACATCGTAAACCTTCCAGCCGAAGGCGGTTTTGTACATGCTGTAGTCGATCGGAATGGGCTGCCCGCCCGGCTGGCGAATTTCGGAACGCACGGTCACGTCGGTTTCGTCCGGCTTCATCGCCAGCGGCTTGAACTCGACCGTCTGGTTGGTGAACGCAGTAAGCGAACTGGAATAGGTGCGCACCAGCAGATTGCGGAACTCGGTCACCAGTTCCTGCTTCTGCTTGGCGGTGGCACGCGGCCAGTGCTTGCCGACGGCCAGCTGGGTCATGCGGTTGAAATCGAAGTTGGGGAGGATCTTGGCTTCGACCAGTTGATACACCCTGCTCTGGTTGCCGCTCTGGATATCCTTGTCCTGCTTCAGGATCGCGAGGACTTCCTGCGTGGTGGTGCGTGCCAGCACATCGGGCGGCATGTCGGCTGCCAACGCCGGTCCGGTGTTGAGTCCCAGCATCAGTGCCAGCAGCGAAAAGAATGTGCGCAACATGTTGTAGGTATTCCTGTTCGAGAAAATCGGAGTTGTATGAACCGGGTCAAGAAGTAGACGCCCGCCGCTTACTTGAGTTCACCCGTCAGGCGCGCCAGTTGCGCCACGTTCATGTTGTAGTCGTTGACCGTACGCAAATATTCGGTCTGCGTCAGGACGTAATTCTTGAGCGCATTGGCCACTTTGTCGGCGCTTTCGATCCCGGCCGCAAAATCGGCCAGCGACGCCACCATCCAGCGCCGCGCTGCCGCCGCGCCTTCGCCCAGGTCGCGCTGCGCATTGTAGTTGGCCTCGGCATTGGCATAGGCCTCGCCCACTTCGAACGGAATGCCTGCCACGGCAAACGCCTTCTTGTGGTTGAGCGCCTCCAGCTCGGCCTGCGCCTGATCGACGCGGGCGCTGGCGGCGCCGAACACGGTGTCCCATTTCACGCCCACCACCGGGGTCAGGCCGCCGCCATTGAAGGGGTCGTAGAGATAGGGGTTGTCCAGCCGCTCGCGCTGCGAAGCGTAGTTGAACTGCCCGATCACGCCGGCATACACGTCCGGCATGCGATCGGCTTTCTTGGCGGCCACCAGGGCGCGGCGGGCGCGCAGGCCGGCTTCGAGCTGCTGCATTTCGGGGCGCTCCTGCAAGGCGCGCGACTGGAACTCGGCCAGATCGACGCGCGGAAAGGCGACCGGCTCGATACGTTCGTCGGCCACCTTCAGGTCGGCCTGCAGCCCGGCACCGGTCAGCACCTTGAGGCCGTCGAGGCTGATTTTCTCGATGGCGCGCGACTGGTACACATATTTGGCCAGCAAGCCCTTGGCCGCTTGCAGCGCATACAGGTCGGACTGCTTGGCCTCGCCGGTCTCCTCCTTGAGATCACGCTCGACCGAGGCGATGGCCCGATCCAGCCGGCCCTGCATGTCTTCCAGGAAAACCCGGATATCGCGCGCGGTCAGATAGCCGAAATAGGCGCGCTTGGTGTCGTAGACCGTGTCGCCGCGCGTTTGCTTGAGTTCGCCGCGCTTGAGATCGATGTTGCCGCGCGCGGCCTCGCCGTAATGCTCGATCTTGCCGAAGGTATAGAGCGGCTTGATCAGGGCGAAATCCAGATGCGTCCAGTCGGAAATGCCTTCGATCCTGTCGCCGTCGGTGCGGAGCGGACCGGGAGCATAGCTGCCGCCTTGGTAGAAGCCGCCCTCGGCTTCCGGCGCCAGCCCGATGAAGGCGTTGGCGCTGACCCGCCAGCCGGCGTTGCCCTGTACTTCCTGCAGCATGCCGCGCGCAGCTTCGACCACCTGTTCGCGCTCCTTGATGCGGGGGTCGGCCGCCAGGCTCATTTCCACCGCCTGCTGCAGGTTGATGGTGTCCGCCTGCCCTGGCTGGGCGGCCAGCAACAGGCCGGCCGCCAGCAGGGTACGGGTGAGTGCATTGATCTTCATTGTGGCGCTCCTTCTTGAGCCTTGCCGTATAAAAAGTGGCCGATCAGATTTTCCAGCACCACGGCGTCCTGCGTGATGAGAACCCGGTCCTTGTCCTTCAGCTTCGCGCTGTCGCCGCCGGCCTCCAGGCCGATGTATTGCTCGCCCAGCAGACCCGAGGTCATGATGGCGGCAATGGTGTCCTTGGGGAAAGCATAGCGCTTGTCCACACGAAGTGTGACGGCCGCTTCGTAGGTTTCATTGTCAAAACGGATATCCGCCACCCGGCCCACCACCACCCCGGCACTTTTGACCGGCGCGCGCGGCTTGAGTCCGCCGATGTTCTCGAAGCGGGCGACGACTTCGTAACTGTCCGACGTGTTTACGGCACTCATGCTGCCTACCTTGAGCGCCAGAAACAGCAGCGCGGCGATGCCTGCGATGACGAATAATCCCACCCAGAGATCGAGTACGGTCTTGTTCATTGTCAGTTGATTCCCCGGAACATGAATGCAGTCAAAACAAAATCCAGCGCCAGCACGGCCAGGCTCGAAGTCACCACGGTACGCGTGGTGGCGCCCGACACGCCTTCGGCGGTCGGCGGCGCATCATAGCCCTCGAACAGCGCGATGGTGGTGATGGCGACGCCGAACACCACGCTCTTGATGACGCCGTTCAGAATGTCCTGCTCGAAATCGACCGCGCTTTGCATCTGCGACCAGAACGAGCCTTCGTCCACTCCGATCAGCTGCACGCCGACCAGATAGCCGCCGAAAATCCCCATCGCTGAGAACAGCGCCGCCAGCAGCGGCATCGAAATCACCCCCGCCCAGAAGCGCGGCGCCACCACGCGGGCGATCGGATCGACCGCCATCATTTCCATCGCCGACAGTTGCTCGGTCGCCTTCATCAGGCCGATCTCGGCGGTGATGGCCGATCCGGCGCGGCTGGCGAACAGCAGGGCGGCCACCACCGGTCCCAGTTCGCGCACCAGCGAGAGCGCCACCAGAACGCCCAGCGCCTCTTCCGAGCCGTAGGTCTGCAGCGTCTCGTAGCCCTGCAGACCGAGCACCATGCCGACAAACAGTCCCGACACCAGAATGATGATGAGCGAGAGCACGCCGGTGAAGTACATCTCGCGGATGGTCAAGCCGAAGCGGCGGAATGCGGTGCCCGAGTGCAGCAGCATCGCCAGGAAGAAACGGGTGGCGAAACCGATGCGCCACACGCCCTGTATCGTGCGATTGCCCAGGTTTTCGATCGATCGTTTGAGCACTTTATCCTCCCAGCCGCAAGTCGTCGGCGTAGGACGGCGCCGGATAATGGAACGGTACCGGGCCGTCGGCTTCGCCGTGCACGAACTGGTGCACATAAGGCAGGTCGGACGCGCGGATGTCGTCTGCCGATCCCTTGGCAACGATCACGCCTTCCGAGACGAAATAAACGTAATCGACGATTTTCAGCGACTCCTGCACGTCGTGGGTCACCACCAGCGAGGTCAGCCCCAGCGTATCGGTCAGGCGGCGGATCAGGTTGCCGGTTACGCCCAGCGAAATGGGATCGAGTCCGGCAAACGGCTCGTCGTACATCACCAGCGCGGGCTCCAGCGCAATCGCGCGTGCCAGCGCCACCCGTCGCGCCATTCCGCCCGACAGCTCGGCCGGCATCAACTGCGCGGCACCGCGCAGGCCGACGGCATGCAGCTTCATCAATACCAGGTCGCGGATGGCGTCTTCCGGCAGGTCGGTGTGTTCGCGCAGCTGGAACGCCACATTGTCGAACACCGACATGTCGGTGAACAGCGCGCCGAACTGGAACAGCATGCCCATCTTGCGGCGCAGGCGGTACAGGCCGGCCGAGTCGAGTTCACCCACCGACTCGCCTGCTACGCGCACCGTCCCCTGGCCGGGCTTGACCTGCCCGCCAATCAGACGCAAAAGTGTTGTTTTGCCGCAACCGCTGCTGCCCATGATGGCTATGATCTGTCCCCGTTTGGCGGTCAGATTGACGCCCTTCAAAACCGGCCGGGCACCATAGCCAAATACGACATCTTCGATTTCGACCAGATTATCGTGTTGCAAAAAAATCGAGCCTGTATTTCTGTTCGGGCTGCCATTTTACCGAAGAGCGGAACCCCCCACAATGACGCAGGCGTTTTGCCATTTATTCAGTAGCCCATTATCTGCCTCAGGGTATTGGCCTGCTCCAGCAAACCGAGATTGCCGCTGCGGCTAAGCACAAACAGGGGCTCGCCCGTCGCCGCCTGCTGCGCAATACGTTGTGCCAGCAGACGCAGGTCCGGCGTCTCGTCCAGCCACCAGATATGGCGCGCCTCCCATGCCTGCGTTGCCAGCAACACACGCGCCTGGGCGGGTTGGGCCGGCGCCGCGCCGGCCGGCTCCAGCACGAAATAAAACGCTGCACGGGTATCGTCCAGCCATTGCGCCCAGCTTGTTTTGGAGGCTGCCTGCCAGACGGATGCCGGCAGATAAACCGCCTGGAATTGCGTGTTGTAATAAGACAACATCCAATCATCCGGCAAGCCGTCCGGGTAGAACCCGTTGCGCCATGCGGGATGCTGCCAGCCCACGGCACCGACCAGGACAAGGGGGCTGGACGTCATGCTGCGGTCAGCGCACCCGGCACTTCAGGCACGCCGCCAGGTGGTGCCGCCCGGCCCGTCTTCCAGCACGATACCGGCTGCCGTCAGGGCATCGCGGACGCGGTCGGATTCGGCAAAATCTTTCGCCTTGCGCGCCGCCTGCCGCGCAGCGATCAGGGTTTCGATCTCCGCCTCGCCGATGCCGCCGTCGGCCGCCTTCGCCTGCAGGAAGTCCGCCGTGTCGCGCTGCAGCAGCCCCAGCACCCCGCCCAGATGGCGCAGCGTCCGCGCCGCGGCGGCATCGCC
>ERZ761609.1249-NODE-1249-length-23582-cov-32.574829_pt1 | contig 23582 bp, 15 predicted proteins | sample MGYA00511163_ERZ761609 | MGnify/ENA primary metagenome ERZ761609 (study PRJEB28899, sample SAMN02445070) | bioreactor sludge metagenome | biome: EBPR sludge | place: Australia: Brisbane, Thorneside Wastewater Treatment Plant | collected 2011-12-16 ... | reverse complement strand
GCCCAGTCCGCGCCGAAGGCGGAGCCGGCTCCAGCCGCCATGCCGGTGGCGGCGCCCAAGCCCAAGGACGACTGGCAGCCCACGGTGCCGAAACTTCCATCCGGCGAGTTCACTCCGCCAGTCATCCCGGATGTGGAGACGATCACCGAAAACTGGACCCGCATCCCGCCGCAGGCCTTTCCGCGCGCCGTGGTATTGAAAAAGGAGGTCGAGGTGAAAATGAGCATCGGCGCCTCGCGCCTCGGCGCCGGAGCCGGCGCGCACGCCCTCGCGGCCTCCGGCGGCATGCTCACCATCGCGCCCACCGAGACCTCCAGCGCGCGCGGCGTCATTGCCGTCACCGACACGGATTTTCCCGATCAGATCCGCGCCAGCTATGCCGCATGGAAGGAGGCTCGAATCGAGCAGGCGCGCAAAGCCTGGCTCATCCGCAAGAACACGCCTGACCGTCCTGTCACGGACAAAAGCACCCTGCCCAACGGACGCGGCGTGGCCTTTGAACCCGGCGGCAAACCCGTGCAAAACGCGGATGGCAGCTACAACCTCCTCCTGGCTGTCATTTCCGCCGGACAGATCAGTGATGTGGACCCCGCCAAAGTCGTCCACTGGGGCAGGCCGGAGGCGAGGGAAGCGGACGGCAAGCCCACCTGGGTCATCACCGTGCGCTACCAAACGCGCACCATCTTCGGGCTCATGGAGGTGGACAGCCACGCGCATGTGCGGGACGGGCGGCTGGTGCGCTGGGTCTATGACTCAGGCGAGCCGGTGCCCTGAGCGCTCATTCCACGCGCACGCTGACGGACTCGCCATGCGCGTCCAGCCCCTCCACGGCGGAGAAGGCGCGCACCACCATCTCCGACTTGGCGCAGCTCTCCCGGTCCAGCCGGATGATGCTGGTGCGGCGCTGAAACATGTCGGCGGTTAGGCCGGGGAAGGACTTGCCCGCGCCGCCGGTGGGCAGCGTGTGGCTTGGGCCGGCGAGAAAGTCGCCCACCGCCACGGGCGAGTGGTTGCCGAGGAAAATGGCGCCCGCTGTGCGGATGAGCGGCAGAATGTCCGACTCACGTTCTAAGATAAGGCTGAGATGCTCGGGCGCGTAGGCGTTCACCAGCCGCGCGCCTTCCTCCAAAGTCGGGACCAGGATGAAAAAGACGCCCTTGTCCAGCACGGGCCGGAGCTGCGCCTGGCGGCTGAGTTTTTGCGCCCGCGTCTCCACCTCCGCCACCACGGCGTCAAGCAGCGCGGCTTCATCGGTGATGAAGCCGGCCTGGCTGTCCTTCCCATGCTCGGCCTGCGCGAGGATGTCGGCGGCGATGAATTCGGGCCGTCCGGTTTTGTCGGACAAAATGAGCACCTCGCTCGGGCCGGGCAGCAGGTCTATCGAGACGAGGCCGAAGAGCTGGCGCTTGGCCTCGACGACGTAGCTGTTGCCGGGGCCGAAGATTTTCAGCACGGGCCGGATGCTCTCCGTGCCCAGCGCCAGCGCGGCGATGGCCTGCGCGCCGCCGATGGTGTGGACCTCGGTGGCGCCGGCCAGCTTCAGCGCGGCGAGCAAACCCGGATTCACTTTGCCATCCTTGCCGCATGGCGTGCAGACAACGATCTCCGGCACGCCCGCCGCGGCGGCCAGTGTGACGGTCATGATGGCGGTGGAGACGAGCGGCGCGGTGCCGCCCGGCACATAACAACCCACGCGCTCGAAGGGATGGAAAACCTCCCCCACCCGCGCGCCCTGCTCATTGATGCAGAACCAGTCCTGCCGCAGGCTTTTGCGGGCGAATTCAAAGACGTTCCTGTGCGCGGCGGAGAGCGCCTCCCGCAGCGCTGCATCCGCTTTCTCCCAGGCGGCGTCCAGCGCTTCCTGAGGCAGGCGGAAATCCTCCACGCGCACACCGTCGAAGCGCTCGGTGAAATCACGCAGGGCCTCGTCTCCGCGCGCGCGCACGGCCTGGATGACGCCGGCCACCACTTCGCGCACATGCTCGCTGGCCTCGGCGCGGCGGTTCAGGGCGGCGGCGGTCTGCTTCCAGTCAGGGTCGGTATGGCGGAGGATTTTCATGCGGGGGGCTTACGTTCCACAGAAACCGGGAGCGTCAAGAATGCAGGGCGCGGGATGATGGCTCAAACAAGGCGCTCCTTCAGCGCGCGCGCCACGGCGGCGGCGCGGCTATGGACGCCGAGCTTGAAGAAAAGGTTCTTCGTGTGGCTGCCGGTGGTGTGGATGCTCACACCCAGGCGGTCGGCGATTTCCTTGGCCGTGAGGCCCTCCACGAGCAGCGCCAGCAGCTCGCGCTCGCGCGGCGAGAGCGCCACCGGCTCGGCGGCGGGCGGGGTGAGGCGGGCGAGCATTTTCACCACGCTGGCCGCCACCTTCGGGGACATGGGGGAGCCGCCCTCATGCGCCTCGACGATGGCTGATGCCACATCCCCGGCGCCGGAGGTTTTCAAAAGATAGCCGCAGGCACCGGCGCTGATCGCCTGGCTGATCTTTGCCTCGTCCTCGAAGACGGTGAGGATGACGATGCGGCAGTCCGGGGCATGCTTGTGGACTTCTCCCATGATTTCCAAACCACCGCGTCCGGGCAGGCCGAGATCCAGCAGCAGCACATCCGGCATCTGCTGAGGAGGGGCGGCGCGCAATGCGGCGAGCATCGTCTCCGCATTGGCGAAGCCGGTGGCCGGGCCGAGGCCGCGCTCGGGGGAGCAGAGGCGCTGGAGGGAGCGGCGGAAGGTGTCGTGGTCTTCGACGATCCAGGTGGTGATGGGGGCTTCGTGTTTCATGCGCGGGTCCTGCGTTGCCAGCGCCCGCTGGCGGGCACATCGAGCTGGATGGCGGTGCCGTTTCCGGGTGTGGAGGTGATTTCCAGCCGCGCTTTCATGCCGGCGGCGCGCTCGCGCAGATTGCCGAGGCCGTTGCCGGCGGAGGGCTGGGCCGGGTCAAAGCCGGCGCCGTTGTCGCTGATCTCGACGCGCAGGCCCTCGCGGGTGGGCGTGAGGTGAAAGCGCGCGCGGGTGGCCCGGGCGTGGCGGGCGGTGTTGTGCAGCACCTCCTTGCAGAAGAGGTAAATCTCCCGCCGCGTCTCCGGATCGGGATCATGCGTCAAAGGCGCGGCGGGCAGCGCGCAGTCCAGCGCCAGGCCGCGCAGGAGGCGCTCGGTGAGGCGGTGCAGCACATCCAGCCAGTCGTGCTCGTGCTCCACGCGGCGGGTGCGCAGCAGGTCCACCATGTCGCGCATGGAGTCGGCCGTCTCGGCGGCCACGCGGCCGATCTCGCCGAGGTCCTCGCGCAGCGCGCCGGCGCTGGTCCCGGGCTGCGCGGCCATGGAGCAGATGAGGGTGATGCTGCCGAGGTTGGAGCCGATCTCGTCATGCAAGTCCCGCGCCAGCTTGTCCTGCAGGCGCTGCGCGTCGAGACGGCGCTGCCTGCGCTGCCGCCAGAACATGAGGCCAAGCGCCAGCGCCGCCGCGCCCATGCCGCTCACGCTGCCATAGACGAGCTGCTGCTGCGCGCGCCGGGCCAGTGTCTCGCGCTCCTCCACCAGCCGCGCGCGCTCCGCCTCCAGCGCGCGCCTTTCCTCCAAATGCGCGAACCACTCCGGCAGCTCGATGAGCCTGCCGTCCTCGGTCAGCCCGTCATTCAGCGCGGAGAGCGACCACTCTTTTCCCTCCGCCTCCCGCGCCTCGTCACTGGCGGTGAAGGTGCCGCGCGGGGCCAGGTTTTCCCCGCCGCGCAGCGCCTGCATTTCCGCGAGGGCGAAGACGTAATCACTCCTGCGATACCAAAGCTGGCGCGCCGTGACGCGGATGAACTTCGCCCTCGTTCCGCGCGCCGGTATGCACACCAGGTTGGCTCCCGGCGCGGGGTGGAGGCGGTCGGTGACCTCATGCAGCAGCACCGCGTCGCTGAAATCCGCGCGCGTGGCGGCCTCCACCTTGTAGAGCGCCGGGAAGCCGTAGTCGAACCACAGCGGCACCTCCCGCACCCGCGCCGGCACGAGGCGTATCTCATCCAGCGCCGTCATCTCCGGCAGCTCCAGCGTGAGCCATTTTTCCTCATCCGCTTTTGCCGCCACGGCGCTGTGGAAGCCGTGCGTTCCGCCCGCCTGCGGCGCGACCGGCAGGCCCAGCGGTGTGACCATGTCGGTGAGATTGGACCGCGTCCAGGCGCGCGGTGAGTTGCGGCTGCTGGAGCTGCCCACCTGCGCGTCGAGCGCCGCATTTCGTGTGCCGGAGAGCACCAGCATCTCGGCCAGCGCCAGCACCTCCGGGCCGTCCACGGTCCAGGGGTCGGTGGCCGTGAGGCGCACCCGTTTCACCGGCCTTGGCTCGAAGCGCGCCACCACGGGGTAGCAGCCCGGATTTGGGAAATCCTCCGCCGTGCGGTCCAGGATGGTGAAGGGCGCGTCCCGCTCGTCGAAGACCTCCAGCTTGAAGCGGATGGGGAAGCCATAGCCCGCCACCACGGCGGACGCGCCCTTCGCCAGCGGCGGCACGAGCACCACGGCATCCGCCAGGGCAGGTTCGGGGAGTGTCAGCTCGATCCAGCGCACATCCTCCGCCGTGGTGTAGCCCGTCTTCAGGCCGACGCGGATGCAGCTGTTCACCAGCGCCATTTCCGCCAGGGTGGAAAGCTCCGCGTCCACCGCGGAAACGCGCGCGTCCAGCCTGCCCAGCTCCGCCCGCGACCAAAAAGCCAGCCGCTCGCTCCAGGCGGGCGGGCCGGCCTGCGCGAGCGTGGCCGCGGCCAGCGTGAAGACGAGGCATCTCATCATGCGTGGCGCCAAGCATAGCGTCATGCATGGAAAAGTCGCATCCCCTGTTTTGGGGAGATGCCGCGCGGGCGTCAGCATGAGTTTGCGCAAAGCGTCATGGCTGCTTCATTCGCGCGTCATGCCGCCCGCCGCACCCCACGCCCCCTGGACCCTCGAAGGCCGCGCGCCTTACGGGGAGGCGGACACGCGGGCGAAGCTGATTGACCCGCTGCTTTACGCGGCGGGCTGGACGGAGGAGCACATCCGGCGGGAGGAGACGGCGGGCGGCATCGAGGTCATCGAGGGCGAGGCGCGGCGGCTCTCCAAGGGGCGGGTGGATTACACGCTGCGCTTCAAGCTCAGCGCCAGCGTGCAGCCGGTGGCGCTGGCCTACATCGAGGCCAAGGCGGAGACCAAAGACCCGGCGGAGGGGCTCCAGCAGGGCATTGACTACTCGGGCGCGTCAAAGCGCTTCAATGTGCCCTTTGTCTTCGCCAGCAACGGCCATGCCTTCATCGAGTATGACCACTTCACCGGCCAGGTCTCGCCGGTGCGGCCCATGAGCGACTTTCCCACGCCGGAGGCCTTGCGGCAGCGCTATGAGATCGGCAAAGGCTTCTCGCTCGACTCCGAGGCCGCGCGGCCGCTGCTCATCCCCTATGCGGGGGGCGAGGCGGTGCGGCGCTATTATCAGGATGCGGCCATCCGGGCGGTGCTGGAGGCGCTCGCCCGCGGGCTTCTGCATGTGCTGCTCTCTCTCGCCACGGGCGCGGGGAAGACCTTCATCGCGGTGAACCTGCTCAAGCGCATCCGGGATGCCGGCCTGCTGCGCCGGGCGCTCTTTGTGTGCGACCGCGATGAGCTGCGCTCCCAGGCGCTCGGGGCCTTCCGGAATCTTTTCGGCTCCGATGTGGCGGAGGTGTATGAGGGGGCTGATGGCAAAAACAACGCCCGCAACGCCGTGATCCACATCGCCACCTACCAGACGCTGGCAGGGGACCAGGGCAGGGAGGCGCGGAACTTTTTCGCCAGGCACTACGGCGCCAAAAACCACTTCTCCCACATCATCATTGACGAGTGCCACCGCTCCGCCTGGGGCGACTGGAAGTTCATCCTGGAAGACAACCCCGATGCCGTTCACATCGGCCTTACCGCCACGCCGAGGCAGCTTATTCTCGGCAAAAAAGCCTCCGCCGCCAGCCGTGACGAGGCGCAGTGGCGTGACAACGTCGAGTATTTTGGCGAGCCGGTCTATGAATACACCCTCTCCCAGGGCATCGAGGACGGCTATCTGGCCCCGCCGGAGATTTTCACCTTTGATCTTTTCCACGAAGGCCAGACCGAGGCTGAGCGGCTGCGGAATGTCACCCGCGCCGAGCTGGAGGCGAAAAAGCTCAAAAGCAGCGCCACCGGCGCGCCCATCACCTCCGCGAATCTGAAGGAGGAATACAGCCCGAGCGAGCTGGATGAGCGCCTGCTGCTGCCGGAGCGGGTGCTGGCTCTCTCCCAGCATCTGCTGGAGCAGCTCATCGCCCACGGCGGCACGCCGGAGCAGAAGACCATCCTCTTCTGCGCCAGTGACCGCCATGCGGAGGCCATGAGCGAGCAGCTCGGCAATCTCTACCGCGACTGGTGCCTGGCGCACGGGCAGGAGCCAAAGGCGTATTTTGCCTTCAAATGCACCGCCAAGTCCGGCGGCACGGATCATGTGCCCGATCTGCGCGGCAGCGCCTCCTCGCACTTCATCGCCTGCACGGTGGATCTGCTCAGCACCGGCGTGGACGTGCCCTGCGTGCAAAACATCGCCTTCATGCAGTATGTGCGCAGTCCCATCGTCTTCGCGCAAATGCTCGGGCGCGGCACAAGGCTGGACCCGGACAGCGGAAAGATGATGTTCCGCGTGTTTGACTACACGGAGGCCACCGCGCTGCTGGGGCGGGACTTTTTGACGAAGTTCAAAGGCGGCGCGTCCCGCCAGAAACAGAAACCGCCGCCCGCCGAGCCGCCCGCCGTGGTGGAGGGAGTAATGATCCGCATCGAGCCCACCGGGCGCTACCTCACCGCCACGGTGGAGGGCCGCCACGCCCGCGTCACGCTGGAGCAGTACCGCGAGCACATCGCGCAGCGCCTCATCGCGCAGGCGGGCAGCATCGCCGACTTCCGCAGGCTGTGGGTGCTGCCGCCGGAGCGCCGCAGCCTCATCGACAGCATCGTGCGCGGCGGTTTCTCACCCCGCGCCCTGCAAGTGGCCGAGGAAGCCGCCGAATGCGATCTCTACGACGTGCTGGGAGAGGTGGGCTACGGCATCGTCCGCCAGACGCGGGCGGACCGCGCCTATGCCTTCACCTACAAGCAGCAGCCCTGGCTCCAGCTCATGCCCCCGCCCACCGCCGCCACCGTGAAGGCGATAGCAAACCAGTTCTCCCTCGGCGGCACCGAGGCGCTGGAGACGCCGCACATCTTTGACGCGCCCATGGTCGTCAAAGCCGGCGGCATTCCCGCGCTGCGGCTGTTTGATGAACCGGCGAAACTGCTCACGGGAACGAAAGAGAGGTTGTTTGCGGCATGAGTGGAATACCAACCGTCAAACTTCGTGACTGCACGACCAAAATAGGCAGTGGAACGACTCCGAGAGGTGGGCATACTGCATACAAGCAGTCTGGAATCCCGCTCATCCGCAGCATGAATGTCAGGATGAATGGTTTTTCTCGCGACGGGCTCGCATTCATTGATGAGGAGCAAGACTCTTCGATGTCAGGAACTCGTGTGCAGCCTGCTGATGTATTGCTCAACATCACAGGTGCATCGATTGGTCGCGTTTGCATCGCACCTGATGAAATCTGTCCAGCAAACGTCAATCAACACGTCTGCATTATTCGAAGTAATGGCAGGCTGGAACCTGAATGGATCGCTTTCTTCATCTCACAGCCTGATTTCCAGAGTCAGATTCTGGGACAACAGGCAGGGGCCACGAGACAAGCTCTTACCAAGGAGATGATCGAGCAGTTTGAGCTTCCAGCGCCCGATCTCCCCACCCAACGCCGCCTCGCCACGCGCCTGAAATCCCAAATGGCCACCGTCGAAGAAACCCGCCGACGGGTCGAGGAGCAGTTCAAGCATTGCGAAACGTTGAGGCTCAAGTTCTCAGCCGAAGCATTCGCCCCAGAAGTCCTATTTCAGTGGGAGGAACGCCCGCTGCTCGAAATGAGCAAGATCGTCTCGGGCGTGACCTTGGGCGGTCCGACGGCGAAGGAACCAACAAGAAAAGTGCCCTATCTTCGCGTCGCGAACGTGAAGGATGGTTGGTTGATGCTTGATGATGTGAAGGAGATAGACGCTACTGAGAGAGAAATTGGACAGTTCAGTCTGAAGCATGGCGACGTCGTCTTGACCGAAGGCGGTGACCCCGACAAGCTAGGACGCGGAACCGTTTGGCGGGAAGAAATCGGTCTGTGCCTGCACCAGAATCACATCTTTCGAGTGCGTTTCGATCAAGATCAAGTTTGTCCCGAGTTCGCTGCGTATCAGTTCGCATCGAAATACGGCAAAGCCTACTTTCTGGCGCACGCCAAGCAGACGACAGGCATCGCTTCGATCAACAAAGGTGTTCTTTCACGTTTCCCATTTCGCCTCCCGCCGCTGAAAACCCAGCGCCAGATCGCCGCGCGGCTGCGGGAGCAGTTCACGCACCTCCGGCAGCTCCAAAACGCCCTGAGGACCCAGCTCGAAGCCCTCGACAAGCTGCCGGGCGCGTTCTTGCGGGAGGCGTTTGGGAGTTTGGCGGGGTAAATCACGTTCTTTCGCCACTCATGACCTTTGTGCCACCGCATCATCATTGGAAGCCCACCCGCATTCGCGGTCTCGTGCAGGCTTTGCCCTCGGGATCAGAGGCGCTGCTGGTGGAGACGGACGCTGGCGCGGCCTATGCCAAGCTGCCCGGTGGCAAGGAAGGCCCACACATCCTCGCCTGCGAGCTGGTGGGCACCCGGCTGGCGGCACTTTTGGGGCTGCCGGTGCTGGATTGGGTGCTGATGCCTTATCCGGGCCAACCGGCCCTGAAACTGAGATCCGGCAGGATGGCCCAGGCGGGAACGGCCTGGCTGACCCGGAAGGTGAATGGCTTTGGCTGGGGTCGGGAAGCCTCAGACCTGAAACACATCTCCAATCGGGCCGACATCGCCAAACTGGTGATTCTGGACCAGTGGACGCGGAACTGTGACCGCTACCGACCGGAGCCGAAACTGCGCGTGAACGAGAACAACGTCTTCCTCAACCGGGAAGGTGCTCCGATCGGCCAGTTCATCCTCATGGCGATGGATCACACGCACATTTTCACCTGTGGCGGGCCGCTGATGCGGGACATGGCCAAAATTGATCTCGTGAAGGATGTGACGGCGTTTGGCCTGTTTCCCGAGTTTGAGGGCGCCATCCAGCGTGCGGACGCCGTGGCGGCGGCAGCGGCTCTGGCGGCGGTCACGGACGAGGCGATCCATGAGATCGTGGCCTCCATCCCGGCAGATTGGGAGGTGGACGGCACGATCCGGGCTGCGATGGAAGATTTCCTGCGCCAGCGCCGTGACTGGCTGTCGAAAACTTTTGTGTCCCGACTTTTTCCCCAGGACGAACTTGCGCTAGTATAGACCACTCCAACCACCATGAACACACCCACCACCGGCTACTACAGCCTGATCCAATACTGCCCGGACCGGATGCGTCTGGAGGCAGCAAACATCGGGGTGCTGCTGTTTTGCCCCGAGCGGAAATTCCTCCAAGCCAGGCTGGCATCGTCCAACCGGCGCATTGACCGCTTCTTCGGAGCGGAGGCGGGGGATTTGAAGCAGATCAATGCCATGAAGAAGATTCTGGAGCACCGTCTGGCTGCCGAATCGCAGAAAATTCAGGATGTGGAGGGACTTCAGCACTTTGCCGAACTGCTGGCGAACGAGATCGTGATCACCGAGCCTCGTGCGTGGCTGGTGGAGGAACCTGAGGTGGAGCTGGCACACCTGTACGAGCAACTGGTGGGCCGGTTCATCAAGTCGGAACCAGGACCTGAAAAGCTGCTGCTGGAGAAGCTGCGACTCCAGCTTGAAACGCCCCGCATCCAAGCCGTGCTCAAGCGTGACGTCGTGGTGAAGGTGCCGGTGTTCGGAAACGAACTGAAAGTGCCCTACGCCTACCAGAATGGCCGCCTGAACCTGATCGAGGCGCATGAGTTCAACCAACAGCGGGAGCAGGACATCATCAGCGACGTGCTGACGAAGGCCGCCCAGGGCAACCTCATTTACAAACATCCCGACCCGGAAGCTGGCGAACGTCAGCTTGTGGTCGTGGCCTCCTTTGGTCGTGCCGCCGTAGAGCACCGCCAGCAGGTGGAAACCGTCCTGCGGGATCATCATGTGACCTTTGTGCCGGACACCGGGCTGGCTGACTTGGAGCGGCAGATCGCGGAGACGGCGCATTGAGGCAGGTTTTAGCCCCTGTTAGTCGTCGAACTACATTTAGTCCGACGACTAAATGTAGCCTCCAGGCTGAACACCACTTAATCCATGCCCAAACCCGCCAAACCGAAGCCCAAAACGACCACCCGCTCCGGGCTGGACAGCGCGATCTGGGGCGTGTGTGACATTCTGCGGCGGTCGAACTGCGCGGGGGCGCTGCAGTATGTGCCGGAGCTGACGTGGATCCTTTTCCTCCGCATCCTGGACGAGACGGAGGAGATCGAGGCGATGAAGGCGGCGGTGGTGGGCGCGGAGTTCCGGCCCTCGCTGGAGGCGCCGTTCCGCTGGCGGGACTGGGCCGCGCCGGAGGCCCCGGAGCGCAAGAAGCTGGTGGAGAGCACGACGAACGCCTTTTACGACTTCGTGAACACGCGGCTCATCCCGCACCTGAAGGCGCTGCGGGACAAACCGAACGCCACGCCGCGCCAGAAGGTGATGAGCGAGATCATGTCCAGCGTGGACCGCACGCGGGTGGACACCCAGCGGAACCTGCTCGATGTGCTGGACAAGATTCACGAGATCAGCCTCGACACGGTGGACGACACGCACGTCTTCGCCCTGAGTCAGATTTACGAGGGCCTGCTGCTCAAGATGGGCGAGAAGGGCAATGACGGCGGGCAGTTCTTTACCCCGCGCGAGGTCATCCGCGCCATCGTGGAGGTGATCGCGCCCAAAGTGGGGGAAACCGTGTGCGATCCCTGCTGCGGCACGGGCGGCTTTTTGGCGCAGGCGTATGAGTTCATGCGCGGACAACTCGGCGAAAACGCCACCGGCGACCAGATCGAGACGCTGAAGCACAAGACCTTCTACGGCCGCGAGAAAGAGAACCTGGTCTATCCCATCGCCCTCGCGAACCTCGTGCTGCACGGCATTGATGAACCGCACCTCTGGCATGGCAACACGCTGACCCGCGAGGAAATCTACGGCGGTCTCTATCAGAACGCGCCGGGGCAGTTTGAGGTGATTGTGACCAATCCGCCCTTTGGCGGCAAGGAGGGCGAGGACGCGCAAACGCGCTTCGCCTACAAATCCCGCGCCACGGAGGTGCTTTTCCTCCAGGATGTGATGGAGACCCTGAAAACTGGTGGGCGCTGCGCCATCGTGCTGCCGGAAGGCATCCTGTTTCAGACCAACCAGGACGCCTTTGTGAAAACCAAGCGCCGCCTGCTCGACACCTGCGACCTTTGGTGCGTGCTCAGCCTGCCCGGCGGCGTCTTCACTGCCACCGGAGCCGGTGTGAAGACGAACGTGCTTTTTTTCACCAAGGGCAGGCCCACGGAGAAGATTTGGTATTTCGACCTCAGCGATGTGAAGGTGGCGAAGAAGACGCCCTTCACGCGCCAGCAACTCGCGGAGTTCTTCAAGCTCCTGCCTGACCGCGCTGACAGCGAACGAAGCTGGACCCTCGACATCGCGAAACGCCGCCGTGACGCCAAGACAGAGGCCGACAAGCTCCGCGCCACCACCGCCGAGCCCAAAGCCCGGCTCAAGAAGCATCAAGAGCAGCTCGATCTGCTCAAGAAAGCCAAAGCCAAGCCCGGGAAGCTGGAGGAGGTCAAAAAGCTCATCACCGCCTGCGAACGCGAAATCCGCGAGATCGAGTCCAAGGCCCAGACCATCGAGGACGCGGCCTTTGACCTCAAAGCCGTCAATCCCAACGCCAAGAGCACCGAGGACACCCGCAGCAGCGCTGAGCTGATGGATTTGATCGAGACGAAGGGCATGGAAGTGCTGGAGTTGCTGGGCACTCTGCGGAGTCTTTGAGGCATTTTATTCGCATCCCCTGTTTTGGGGAGATGTGAAGGCGGGGGGAAGATGCGTTGATGGGAGTGATGAAAGTCACCTCTCTTTTTGCATTCCTCATTCTCGCCGTGGCGGCGCATGGCCAGACGGCTGACGCGCCTGCCGAGAAAAAAGCGCCGGTCTCCAGCACCAAGGTCATCCCGCCGGACATCAATGGTTACAAAACCATCATCGCCCCGCCGGAGAATCCCGCGCCGTTGAAGATCGCCATCTTCGAGGGCAAGGGCGCGCCGGGCGGCGGCATTGAGAATGTCTGCGCGAAGGTGGAGCTGATGCCCGGCTCGACGATCACGCGGCTGAAGCCGGAGGAGATCGCCAGTGGCGGGTTGAAAGGCTATGACGTCGTCGTTTTCTCCGGCGGCAGCGGCAGCGCGCAGGCGGCGAGCCTGGGGGATGAGGGCAGGGAAAAGGTGCGCGAGTTTGTGAAGGACGGCGGCGGCTATGTGGGCATCTGCGCGGGGGCTTACCTGGCGTGCTCGAATTTTTCCTGGGGTCTCGGCATTCTGAACGCCTCCACCGTCTCCAGCAAATGGATGCGCGGCAGCGGCTACATGGACGCGGAGGTGACGGTGGATGGCGCTCCGATCCTGGGACCGGTGGAGGGCGTCTTTAAAGTGCGCTACAACAACGGCCCCATCATCAAGCCCGGCACCCGCGCCGACCTGCCCGCCTACCGCCCGCTGGCGCTCTTCCGCTCCGAGGTGGCGAACAATGGCACGCCGGTGGGCGTGATGGTGAACTCCCCCGCGCAGGCGGTTTCCACTTTTGGCAAAGGCCGCGTCTTCATCTCCAGCCCGCACCCTGAGAACACCCCCGGCCTGGAGCACCTCATCCCGCGCGGCATCTACTGGGCCGCCGGGAAGCTGGCGGAGAAACCCCTCGTCCACGTGCCATGAGGGCGGGCATCCACATCGCCGCCCTGCTGTGCGCGCTCGTGGCGGCGCGCGCGGATGACGACCGGGCGGCTTGCAAGACACCCTGCACCGTCGAGTTCAGCTTCAAGCCCGGGGGAGCTGGTGCTTCACCCAGGGCAGCCATGTGTTGAGGATCATCCCGGACGGCATGTGAAAACGCGTGCGCGCCTCTGTGGCGCGGGGCAGTGACCCGCGAGGGGCGCGCATTCCGGCGTCACTGCCGCCGGCTACAGGGGGCCCCGTAGGCGCGCTTGCCAAAGCGCGATCTGCGTCCCCGCTCGCACGCATAATCCCCGCACTCTGGCGAACGCGCCTGCGGGGCGGCCGCGCTTGAGGATCACAGGATGCGGATCTGGGCGGGGTCACTCCACACGCCCTTGATGTTTTTGATGCCCAGGGTGCGCACGCGCGCCCAGACCACCGCGCCCGGCGGGAAGCCCGTGATCTCCGCGCGCCCGCCTTTGATGATGCCTTTCTGCACCCAGTCCGCCTCGTTGTTCGGATCACCCGCGCAGGTCTGCACCTCGTTGGTGCTGTTGGGCTTCCGCGGTTTGTAGCGGGCGATGAAGCCGCCCGGCAGCCCGCTGTGCCTCAGGCGCAGGTTCGCGGGCGCGCCGGGCGGCGTGGTGTCCGGCGCGCGGTTCACCTCATAAAAAGGGAAGCCGCTTTTCTCCACGATCCCGCCATCTCCCTTCGCCACCACGTTCACATAATTGCCGAGCGAGTTCAGCGTCTCCTCCAGCAAGTCACGCGCCGCCTTCAAGGCCATCACATCCGCCCTGGCCAGGCTGGCGCGGGCCACCAGCCTGGCTTTATAATCGGTGATCCGCTCCTGGAACGTGGCCATGTCCACGGGCGGAGCGTCAAAGATGCCGGCGTTGAGGGTCATCTTGTCGTGGATGACCTGCGCCGCCGGGCTGAGTTTGGCGGCGGTGTGATTTTTGAAACTGACGGCGGCTTTGATGGTGCTCATGGCGATGCGGGGTGGCGCCGGCGGCGTGTGGCAGGGCAACGCGGCGGGCATGGTTCAGCATGGGTTTGGAGGTTTCCGGGTCTCGCCGCCTCCCCGGCGGCAAAAACACGCGCCCCGGCGGACAGCCGCACGGCGGACCCGCGCGGACACAAGAGGGAGCGCTGGAAAAACATGCTGCCCCGCATCCCTCCCAGGCTCAGAAGGCCGGAACCCTTGCTGGATCGCACCGTTCCCCATTGGAAATGCCGCGTTCCCCATTGGAAATGCGCCATCCCCCATTGGGAATGTGGCGTTCCCCATTGGAAAAACCGCATCTTGACCATCGAGCGCGTTCTTCCCAAACGCGAATCCCATGTCCTCACCGCAGAGTCATGCGGCGGGTGGATGGGGCGGCGGATCGGATTCATCGCGGTGAAAAAATCATTTCACGCGCACTTCAGCACGACATGCGGATGCCGCGTTAGCCAAAAGAAATTGGGTAATGGCGCAGCCCCGCGCTTTCACGCCTTTGCCTCAGCGGCAAGCTCAGCGAACCGGCCCACGGGACGCCACGATTGCAACCACGACGCTCACGCCGGGTTCGCTGCAGCGCATGGTTAGACTGCCAAATATCAACGTGTCCGAACATTCTCTCTCCGAAGTTTCAGGTATCGCTCAACGTCGCCACGCTCGACCGCTGCGACGGCCTCTGCAGCCGTGCAGTCGCTGGCGATACAACCGCCCTGAGTCTGAACCCGTGAACCCTCTTTGGCAAATCTCGCGGCACAGTCTCTAAAACTGGCGCTGTCAGTGAGGTGAAGGCCAGCAAGCGCGTAGAGTCTCGCCTCGGTCGTAGTGCTCTGCTCGAATAGGTCGTAAAACAATCGCGCCGAGTGCCGGCTGGAAAGAATGGCAAAGAACCAATCCTCGCGCTCCGGTATCGAACCCGCGACGCCAACTCCACCGAAGGAAAATCTATCTGCCTTCGCGAGCTGAGCAACAGCAATCCGGCCAACCTCTGAGGGTGGAAGCAACTGATACGCGATGACGCCGATGACAACCGCTAACACGGCAACAATCACCAGACGTTTCAGGAGCACGCGCATGGCAGGCTAACGTTCAAACTGAGGCGACCGCTGGGGCGGGGGTGGACGTCGAATCGGCGGTGGATGTTGAAGTTGAAGAAAAGCATCTCGGGCACAGAGCCCCGGCGGTTGCCTCCAGTGCTTTGTTCGCCTTCATTTGGTGGTGATTGCTCGTCATACTTGTTTGCGTCGATCGTCTCGCGGTCGTGGCTGTGCCTGAATCGCAAGGCTGGTAAATCCAAAAGCCATCCGATGCTCAACGTCAACCAATGAGAGCTGCTGGCAAAGTCGCATGACTAGCCCGGGAATACGATATGGCGAATGAAAGTCAAAAAGACCCGGACTCCAAGATGCGTTCGAAATACACTTCGCTCCGACCTCGGCGATGGAAAAATGGGTGCCCTCAGCGGATGTGTGCTCTACAGCAGCCAAAGACTCTCGCCTGATACTGTCGAATAAGTCTCTGCCTTGATGCCAATCAATCTCACGAGTAAGGAGGTCATCCCATGTGTCCCAGTATCCGCGATGTGGGAGGTGTGGCCTGAACTCTCGATGCAAGGCACAGACCCAATGAACGCACCACCGCCAATCGCGACACGAGCAAATGGCCTGCCCAAGCTCAAGTAAGTCCTTCGAGGACTTGCCTGTCAGCGGATGCTCCTTCTGTGGCATGGTAAATGGCGCTCAGTTGTTGGGCGAACGTCAAAGAGCACGCACCCCTATCAGCGGGGGTGAGCGTCGATCACGGGGTTGAGGTTAAAACTAGGAAAGAGCATGAAAACAGGGCGGCTGATAGGGGTTGCGTGTCTCGACTTGTTCGGTTTCTGTTCTAGTCATGGAGGTCTCCCGCTAGAATCCGTGCCAAAAATCCAGCAAAACTGTCTGCTCGAAACTCTGTCTCGCCAGTCTCATGTGACCACAGAACGACTGTTGGAATAGGACTCGACCCCGAGTAGTCGAAGCAGTAGTAGTCCCCGGACCCGAAGTCAGCGAATGGAAGGAGGTGCTCGAACGAGCGATCTTCCTCATCGAAGTTCGCGAGCCACTGCTGCCATCCGTTCTTGAAATTGTGCACGATGGACTCCCATGTCTTCCGAGGGTCTCGTTCGTCGCGGACGGGATAGATGTGGACGTAATCGATTCCTGTCCCGTTGTGCTCGATCAGCCACTCACGGAAATCTGGTGGCAACCTACGACCAAGGTCAGCTTCTGCTGCGGCTATTGATTCCTCTGTGGTGCCGATTGTGCGAGGCCTCTTCATATCTTACCGAACGTTGTTTAGCCACACGAATGTATCGTCGAACGGGACTCGACGAGAGTTTGGTGTGAATGAGGGGGGAGATTCGTCCGCGACATGGCCGGAGGTGAGGAATCTTTTTTCATGATGGGAACGAGCCAAGCGAAAACCGTGCCCGGCGTCAAGACCTTGGAGAAGAAAATCCCAGCGGTTCCGCCGCGCCAGGGATGTTGCGGCGCGCCGCGTGTTTGACGCGCATTCCGGGGGCACTAGACGCTGATGACAAGGCACCCCGCAGGCGCGCTTGCCATGCAGGCAGAGCGGCTTTCCGTTTTTCCCGCCATGTCAGGCGGTCAAACTGCGGCGGCGATGATCAATGGCAGGGGCTGCACGCTGGATTCGGGGGTCTGGAAGAAATCCACCTTGCCCGTGCCGACATCGTAAAGGGCGCCGACGATGGCGATTTTGCCCTCGTTGACGAGCTTGTCGAGCGTGGCGCTGCGCTGGCGGATGACCTTGATGGTGCGGACCACGTTGAGGCGGGCCATTTCGTTGGCGAAGGCGGCCTTTTCGGCGGGAGAGGCCCACTCGCCGGCTTTCTTGAGCCTGCTGGTGTCCACGGCCTGCTGGATCTCGGTGACGAGGCCGTCGAGGTTGCCGCAGGGGGTGGCCTCGCTGGCTTTTTTGGCGGCGGCGAGCAGGTCCACGGCGGCGTTGACGGCGCCGCAGGAGGTGTGGCCGAGGACGACGACGAGTTTGGAGCCGACGACGGCGCAGGCGTATTCGAGGCTGCCGAGCAGCTCGGGGGTGGCGATGTTGCCGGCGACGCGGGCGCTGAAGACATCGCCCAGCCCGAGGTCGAAGACGACCTCCGCCGGAGCGCGGGAGTCAATGCAGCCGAGCACGGCGGCCATGGGGAACTGGCCGGCGGAGGTGGCGTTGACGACGCGGCTGTGGTCGCGGATGAGGGTTTGTTTGTTGAGGAAGCGCTCGTTGCCTTCCTTGAGTATCTGCAGCACGCGGTCTGGCGTGAGGGTGCTCTGCACTTCGCGGGTTGAGTAGTCCACGAACTGGATGCGGTCCTCGAGATGGTAGCGGTCTTTGAAGCCGACGAGGCTCACCTGGACGCCGTGCGCCGAGGCGGTGTCCTTGCGGAAGTCGGCGATGAGGTCGAGCACGTCGGGGTCAATGTAGTCGGTGTCGCGCGCGTCGAGGAGGACGTGGCCGCCGCGCGGCACCTCGAAGAGGGTTTTCTCCAGCGCGGGGCGGCTGAGGAAGCTGACCTGGTTGGCCAGCTCGATGCGCAGCACCTCGCCGCCGACATGGTTTTCACGGATGCGGCGCAGCGGCCGGCGCAGGTTGCTGTGCAGGAGGAAGAGAACGCTGACGCCGAGGCCGATGAGGATGCCGCGCAGGGGGTCGGTCAGCACGATGGCGATGACGGTGATGATGAAGGGGGCGAACTGGTTGCGGCCCTCGCTCCACATCTGCCGCAGAAGCGCGGGGGAGGCCAGGCGCAGGCCGGTCATGAACAGCAGCGCGGCGACGGCGGCGAGCGGTATTTCATTGAGCAGGCCGGGCAGGAACATGACGCACAGCAGCAGCAGGAATCCCTGCGTGATGGCGCTGAGCTTGGTGCGCGCGCCGGCGTTGATGTTCACGGAGCTGCGCACGATGACGCTGGTCAGGGGAAGGCCGCCCAGGAGTCCGCAGGCGATGTTGCCCGCGCCCTGGGCGACGAGCTCGCGGTTCGGCGGGGCGCGGCGCTGGTCGGGGTCAATTTTGTCCACCGCGTCGAGATTGAGCAGTGTCTCCAGACTGGCGACCGCGGCGATGAGCAGCGCGGTGGTGTAGATGGCGGGATTGGAAAGCTGGGAAAAATCCGGCGAGCGGAACATGCTGAAAAAATCCCCGATGCTGCCGGCGACCGGGACCTGCACCAGGTGGGAGGGCTCGATGACCAGGCTGCCGCCGATGGAGCGGAAGAGCGCGTTGGCAAGGACCGCCAGCACGATCACGACCACCGCCGAGGGCACGGGGAACTTTTTGAGCGAGGCGACACGGTCCCACACAAGGACGAGGACGATGGAAAACAGGCCGACGAGCGCCGCGCCTGGATGAATGTCAATCAAGGAGAGGAACAGCTCGGAGAAGGTGTTCTCATTGTCCGGCTGGAAGAAGGACTTGTCGCCCATCGGGTCGGCGTCGTGGCCGAGAAGGTGCGGGATTTGCTTCAAAATCAAAATCACGCCGATGCCGGCGAGCAGGCCCTTCACCACGCTGCCCGGGAAGAAGACCGCCACAAAGCCGGCGCGCAGGACGCCGAGCAGCACCTGGATGACACCGGCCACGAGCACCGCGAGCAGGAATGACTCGAAACTGCCGAGGACAGCCATGCTGGAGATGGTGATGGAGATGAGGCCGGCCGCCGGGCCGCTGACACTTTTGTGCGAGCCGCTCAGAGCGCCGACGACGATGCCGCCGATGATGCCCGCCAGGATTCCCGAGATGGGCGGTGATCCAGACGCGACAGCCACGCCCATGCACAGGGGCAGGGCGACGAGAAAGAGGACGACGCTCGCGGCGAGGTCCTTGGGCAGGGTGGCATGGAGCGGGGCTTTGTTGTGGGGCATGGCGTGAATCAACCTGGAGGTTCAATGCGGCTTGAGCAACAAAAGAGCCGCCGTGGACGTTTGAAGGAATCAATGAATCAGATCAACACTTAGATTTGCTCAAATCTATCATGCAATCCGCCGAGCTGAACTACCACCACCTGCGCCTTTTCTGGGAGGCCGCCCGCAGCGGCGGGCTCAGGGAGGCGGCGGAGAGGCTCGACCTGTCCCAGCCCACCCTCAGCGCGCAGATCAAGACTCTGGAGGAGTCGCTTGGCGAAAAGCTCTTCGAGCGTTCCGGGCGCGGCTTGAAGCTCACGGCCAAGGGGCGCCAGGTCATGGATCATGCGGGGCGGATATTCGCGCTTGGCGGCGAGATGATCCGCTCCTTGTCCGAGGGCGGCTCGGCCATGTCACCTTGCTTGAATCTGGGCGTCACCCAGTCGCTGCCGAAACTGGTGTCCTGGCGTCTGATCAGCAAGGCGGTCCATGAAATGCCCGGCCTGCATTTCACCTGCCATGAGGGCCAGGCGGCGGACCTCGTCGGCCAGTTGGTCTCCGGCAGGCTGGACGTGGTGCTGGCGGACGAATCCGCGCCCGCCTCGCTGCGGGTGCGGGCTTTTGACCGCGTGGTTGACAGGTCCCGGGTGGTCTTCTGCGCCGCGAAGCCGCTGGCCAGGCGGTGGAAGGCGGATTTTCCGAAGTCGCTGAATCAGGCCCCGGTCGTGCTGCCCTCCATGCACAGCGCATGGAGGCGGGAGCTGGACCGCTGGTTCGAGTCGAAAAAAATCACGCCCCGCATCGCGGCTGAGTTTGACGACTCGGCTTTGATGAAGACCGCGGCCGCGGACGGCCTGGGCATTGTTCCCATCGCCTCGTCCGTGCTTGAGGAGGCGGTGGACCGATATGACCTGACGCCTTTCGGGCCGCCGGTTCAGTGCTGCTTTGAAAGCCATCTCATCACCCTTGAGAAGACCCTGCGTCATCCAGCGCTCGCAGCCCTAACCGCCGCTGTTGCCAGTGGCGGTAAGGTCATGCCTGTCTGATTGACTCGCCGTCAATCCAACCTTAACCCCAGCTCAAACCCATGAACCTCCGCCGCGATCTTCCCGCCTCCCTTGTTGTCTTCCTCGTTGCCGTGCCGCTTTCGCTCGGCATCGCCCTCGCCTCCGGCGCGCCCATCATCGCCGGGCTCATCGGCGCGGTGGCGGGCGGCATTGTCACCGGTCTGCTGGCGGGGTCGCCATTGCAGGTCTCAGGTCCGGCGGCCGGCCTGACTGTGGTGGTGGCCGGGCTGGTGCATCAGTTTGGCTGGGAGACGATGTGCCTGATCACCGCCTGCGCGGGCGTGGTGCAGCTCATCCTCGGCTTTCTGAAAGTGGCGCGCGGCACGCTGGTCATCGCTCCCGCCGTGGTCCACGGAATGCTCGCCGGCATCGGCATCTCCATCGCGCTGGCGCAGATTCATGTGGTCTTCGGCGGATCGCCGGCCAGCTCGCCCATCGCGAACGTGCTGGCATTCCCGAGGCAACTGGCCGCCATGAGCGGTGAGGCCGCCATTCTCGGCTTCCTCACCATCGCCATTTTGATCGTGTGGAAAAAGCTGCCTGTGCCCGCGCTGAAGGCCGTGCCCGCGCCCCTGGTCGCGGTCCTGGTGGCGACGGTGGTGTCCGTCATTTTCAAGATGGATGTGGCGCGCGTGGACCTGCCGGAGAAATTCGAGCTCACGCAGTTGAAGCCCTCTTCGGACTGGGGCGCCTTCATCATCGCCGTGCTCACCGTGGCGATCATCGCCAGCATCGAGTCCCTCCTTTGCGCGGTGGCCACCGACAAGCTGCACTCCGGCGAGCGCTCGAAACTGGACAAGGAGCTCTCCGCCCAGGGCGCGGGCAATCTCGTCTCCGGCCTGCTCGGCGGCCTGCCGATCACGGGCGTCATTGTGCGCTCCTCGGCCAACATCATGGCGGGGGCGGCTTCGCGCTGGTCGGCCATCTTGCATGGCGTGTGGATTCTGCTGTTCGCCCTGTTCCTGGGCGGCCTCATCGAGACCATCCCGCTCGCCGTGCTGGCAGGCCTGCTCGTGCATGTGGGCGTGAACCTGGTGAACCTGCACCACATCCGCGACCTCGCGACGCACAACGAGCACTACATCTACTTTGCCACCGTGCTCGGCGTCACCTGTGTGAACCTGCTGGCCGGTGTCGGCATCGGCGTGGCGCTTTCCGTGTTCTTCGCCATCCGCCGCCTGTCCCTCACCGAGGTGAAGATGGAGCAGCGCGGTGACAAATGGCATGTCGTCATCGAGGGCACCATGACCTTTGCCTGCGTGCCCAAGGTAAACCTCGAACTTTCAAAAATCCCCGCCGGCGCGCCGGTGGACATTGACCTTGCGGTGGACTTCATTGACCACGCCGCCTTCGAGGCCCTGCACGGCTGGCGTCAGAACCACGAGCGCACCGGCGGCCATGTGGACATTGATGAAACCCACGAGGAGTGGTACAAACCCGCGGTCGAAGGCAGGCCCCGGCGCTCCAAATCCCTGCGCAAGAGCACCAGGACCGCGACGTAAATCCTGAAACCGAATCATGGCCGGCCCGCACATCTCCCCACCATCCACCGCCGGCCCGCCCCTTTCCGAATCAGACACGCGGCTGAGAGAGACCGTGCTGCACGCCGCGCATCTGCTGCCGGCGCAGGGACCCATCGGCGTCTTCATTCACCACAACACGCTTCACGCCTTCGAGCACCTGCCTTTCGACGATGCGGTGCGGGAGGGATCGCGCGTGTTCGGCTGCGAGCCCTACCTCTCCGAGGACCGCTACCGCGACGAGCTGGCGCGCGGGCGCATTCTTTTCGCCGAGCTGGGCACCGTGCTGCGGCGTGACCTGGGTGAGAAGGCCGAGGAGCCGCTGCACGGCTTGTCCTCGCGTCTGGAAATCCGCCTCGCCATGCTGGAGCACCCGCTGCGCAGCGGCGGGGGGCATGAGCTGGACTGGTTCATGGCGGAGACCGACGCCCTGCTCAAGGCCCGGCGGGATGTCTCCGAGGTGCAGCGCCGCAAGCTCATCACCGAGACGCGCCACTGGGTCATGCGCCGCCTGCGCGGCTCGCTGCCGGATGTCGAGCGGCCCGCCTGGCTGGACAGTCTCTTCACCCGTTTCAAAGAGACCCGCATCGAGGAGTGGAGTGATGATCAATGGGAGGCATTCACCATGTCCGCGCTCTGGGAAGTCTGCGGCGAGGGCGTGCGGCTGGCGGGCGAGCGCGCGCCAGCCGCCACGCCGATGATCCGGCACCGCGACTTCATCCACGCGCTCGGAGGCGCGGACACGGACCTCATGGTCAATGACGTGCTCATCCGCTTCTGCGCCGCGTTTCTGGATCAGGGCATCGCCCACCTGCCACTGCCCGGACGCGACGAGGGCTTTTACCGCGCGTTTTGCATGCTGCACGCGCGGGGAGGCGCGGCCTCGGCCTGGTGGCTGGGCGGTCTGCGCGCCGAAGTGGAGCGGCTGCAAAAGGAGAACATCAGCGCCCTGGCCAGCATCCGCGAGTCGCTCGACGACCTCGGCGTGAAGCCGGATGAAACGGAGAAATTCCTCTCCGCCACCCTGCTGGCCCTGCGCGGCTGGGGCGGCATGATCTGGCATGTGGAGCAGCGCGCCGACCGCGTCCATCACGCCGTGCCCGACGGCAGCCTCATTGATTTCGTGGCGGCGCGCCTGCTGCTGGAAAGGCTGGCCCTGCGCGCCGCCGCGCGGTCATCGCTGGGGCATGAGGGCGCGCTTTCATCACTGAGAGAAGAGCTTGCGCTCCGGCTGCCCTCCACACGCCCGGCCTGCGACAAGCAGCGCGCGTTTTTGATCTTCCAGCTCGCCCAGGTGCTGGGCTGGACGCCGGAGGTTCTTTTTCATCTGGAGCCGATGGGCTGGACAGTTTTGTTCGACGAGGTCGAGGGATTCGACGAGCTGGCGCGGCGGCGTGTTTTTCACCTCGCATACGAGCACCGCTTTCGTGTGCAGACGCTCGACGCGCTCGCCTCGAACACCGGCCGCGCCGCGCGCCTGCCGGAGCGGCCGTCATTCCAGGCCGTGTTCTGCATTGACGAGCGGGAGGAGTCCATCCGCAGGCATGTCGAGGAGTTGGCGCCCACGGCGGAGACCTTTGGCGCGGCGGGCTTCTTCGGCGTGGTCATGTATTACCGGGGCGCGGCGGCCGCGGATTTCGTGCCGCTTTGTCCGGTCGTGGTCAGGCCGCAGCACTGGGTTTCTGAAAAAGTGGACCGCCGTTTGTCGGACGAGGCGCGGCGGCGCAGCAGCACGCGGCGGCGCATCGGCATGGCCCTGCAGAGTTTCCACGGCGGCAGCCGACGCATCGTCAGCGGCGCGTTTTTTTCCGCCGCGCTCGGCCTGCTGGCCACGGTGCCGCTCGTGGCGCGGGTGGTGTTTCCACGGCTGACCGCGCGCTTCCGCGGGTTCTTCGGCAGCTTCATCGCGCCGCCGCCGGTGACGCGGCTCGTGCTGGAGCGCGGCACGCCGCAGCCCGGTCCCGGCGAGGAAAGCCACGGGTTCCTGCCGGAGGAGATGTTCAACATCACCGAGCGCCTGTTGCGGGACGTGGGTCTGACCCGGAGTTTCGCGCGCGTCATCCTCGTCTTCGGCCACGGCTCCACCAGCATGAACAATCCGCACGAGTCCGCGCATGACTGCGGCGCCTGCGGCGGCGGG
>ERZ761609.1247-NODE-1247-length-23594-cov-9.646969_pt1 | contig 23594 bp, 20 predicted proteins | sample MGYA00511163_ERZ761609 | MGnify/ENA primary metagenome ERZ761609 (study PRJEB28899, sample SAMN02445070) | bioreactor sludge metagenome | biome: EBPR sludge | place: Australia: Brisbane, Thorneside Wastewater Treatment Plant | collected 2011-12-16 ... | reverse complement strand
AGATTTCTTTTATCGGTGGCGCGGCTCTGCTCGCTCTTTCGGCATGCGCACCGGCTGCAAAGATTGACCACCAGATGGTCGCTTCTCCCGACCCGGTGAGCCTGCGTCTTGCAGCCGCCGTTGATAAAGCTTCCTCCGCACTGCAAACCCTCGCGTCGGTCGAACAGGCGCGCAACCCCGGCGTTTCGGTGCAGGCTGCACCCTACGCGCCGCAGGAATTGCGCCGCACGGTATCGGTTGACTGGGCGGGCCCGATTGAGCCCATCGCCAAACGCCTTGCCGACCGCGCCGGCTACGAATTTCAGGTTAACGGCGATGAACCGCCTGCGCCGCTGGTCGTCAACGTACAGGCCAAACAGAAATCGGTTGTCGAAGTTCTGCGCGACCTCGGCCTGCAAGCAGGTCTGCGCGCCAATATCGTCGTCGATCCCGATCAACGTGTTGTGGAGTTGAACTATGCGCCTGTTTCCGGTGGTTAAGTTTAAGGCGATGAATCGTCCGCTTTTGTCCCGCGTTTTTCTCGGTCTTTGCACCGCGGCGCTGCTGACGGCGTTTTCCGCCGGCGCGCAGGCGCAAGGCCAGCAACTGACGCCCGATGCACTGGCGCAGGCGCTTGCCGACCAGCAGGCGGCAGCCGCAAGTGCGGGTGCCTCACCCTTCCCGATGCAGCAAGTGCCCAGCACGCCCTACGGCCAGGCGCCGATGCAGGGCGTTCCGGGCGTGCAGGCAGATGCAGGTTTTGGCGGCGGCAACTACACGGGCGATATTCTCGACCCTGAAAGCCCGGCTTACAAAGCGGGCAAGCTTGCGGATGAAGCGCGCTCCAGCATCGACCTTTTCGGCATCAAACCGCAAGAGCCGGAAATCAACCCGCTCGATAAAATCCAAACACCGCCGGAGCTGAGCAGCCTCCAGCAGGTGCATAAAACCCATGGCACCACGCCCGAAATCGTGGATGATTTGATTTCCAAGGAAATCGCCCTCGATATGCGCCGCGATGCGCAGCGCGAAGCGGCGCTGTCCTACGGCGCGCGCGGCGGCCTTGCCAAGCGCAACTTCCAGATTCTGGAGCGCCTCGGCGGTTACGAGCGTGTGCTCGACAAAGTATTCGATTTCCGTCCCCTGCTCGTGAAAGCGCCTTCGGGTCTGCTTATCGAGCCGCCGATTGTCAAAGAATCCATCGGCGCGATGGTGATTACCGAAGGTGGCGTCGAAGCGGCTGTTGCCGATCAGGTTCTCAAAATCAACCAGCAGGCGAAAATCGTGCCGACGGCGCGCAACTGGCGCCAGTATCTGGTGATGTACTATGAATCCGAAATCACGCCGCCGCCGCGCGTTCTGTGGCCGAAAAACGCCAAAGAGCAGGGCGAGTGGAACGGTTGGGTGAAAGACGGCTGGGATGCCGGCTTCATTCAGGCGGAAGAGGCTTTCGAAACCGGCCTCGCGCAGCTCAGCGCGGATTACAACGGTATGGTGCGTTATCGCCTGCTGTTGGCCGAAGGCAAGATTTCCCAACCCTATGCGCTGCACGAAGACCGCGGCGTGACCGGTGGCGGCAACGAAATGCGTGTCGGCGACCGCGCGCTGCGCATCACCGGCCCCTCGCAATTCCTGACAGGTGCAGAACTATGGAAGCCGGCAGACCGGTAAGTCTCCTTAAACGGGGCGTCGATGACCTCAAGGAGACATGGCCGGCTGAACCCGACCGTTTTCTCGAGCATCATATCGACCCGTTCCTGCTGTGGTGCGTGAAAAAAGGCGCTTCGGACATTACTTTCCAGTCCAACCGTCCGGTTTTCAGCGAGATTTACGGTACGCTTTACCCCTCGACCTACCGCGCGCTTGACGCGGCGGATATGGCGGCAGTTCTTGTCAAGCTTTACGGTACGGAAGCGCTCGCCATTCTGGCGGGCGGTGCGGACATCGACTTGTCCTACGAGGTCATGACCGACCGTTTCACCCGTACCCGTTTCCGTGTGAACATGACAGCTATTCTGGCTGACGGCCGCGACGGCGTGCAGGTCACGATGCGTACGCTGCCCTCCGCGCCGCCGACAATGAAACAGCTGAACATCGAAGCGGAAATCATCGCCAACTGGAAACCGCGTCAGGGTCTCGTGCTGGTCACGGGGCCGACGGGTTCGGGCAAATCGACGCTGCTGGCGGCGGGCAACCGCATGCTTATCGAAAGCTTGCACGGTTGCGGCAAGATGCTGACCTACGAAGCGCCGATTGAATTTACCTACGACACCATTCAGGCCAAACGCTCGCTGGTGGCGCAGTCGGAAATTCCGCGCCACCTGCCGTCGTTCGCCGCGGGCGTTCGAAACGCGCTGCGCCGCAAGCCCGAAATCATTCTGGTGGGTGAAGCGCGTGACCGCGAAACCATTTCCGCCGCTATCGAAGCCGGCCAGACCGGTCACACGGTTTACGCCACGGTTCACACCACAGGTGTTGCCGCAACCATCCGACGCATGGTCTCGACCTTCGAGCCGTCGGAGCGTACGGAGCGTGCCTTCGCCCTGATGGAAACCATTCGCATGGTGGTGACGCAAACGCTGGTGCCGAAAATCGGCGGCGGCCGCGTGGCGCTGCGCGAATATATGCCGTTTACCGAAGAAATCCGTGAACGTCTGCTCAGCCTGACCTTCGACCAATGGCCGCTTGAGCTTATGCAAATGGTGCCGAAATACGGCAAGACCATGGAAAAAGCGGCCAAGGATGCCTACGACGCCGGTCTCATCGAAAAACGCCACTACCTGATTTATAAACAAGGTACGAAACAGGAAGGCGCGGACGACGAGACAGAGACCGAGGCGGGGGGGCACTAATCCATGGCAGACAATAAGAAGCAGGCTGAAGACGAAGGCCGGGGCTGGCACTGGCGCAATACGATGAAAACCGTGCGCTTTTTCAGCTTCGATGCGCGCGCGGGTATTTTCGTGGCGCTGCTTTTGGTGCATTTCCGTATCTGGACGCTCTGCCTGCTGGTTTTGATGCTGATGATTTTCTATCTGCTCGAGCGCAGGGGCTTGTCGTTTCCGGCCGCGATGCGTTCGCTGCGCGTCTGGTTTATCGGCACCAAGCGTCCGGGCTGGATTTGGACACGCCGCCGTAAGCTGCAGGATACCGGTTCCTGACGGCCGCCGCGGGGATGTTATCGCAAGCGCGCGATGACGTCCGACAGACTGTTGTTTTCACCGGATTTTAGGGCTATAAACGATACATCCGATTTCACACGCCACAGGCACACACAGCGGGACATTACGATGACACACACGCCTTCGTTCAAGCAGTTTTTTGGCCGCGCCCTCACGGTTTCGGGCGTCGCGCTTCTTTGCTTCAGCTCTCCGGCACAGGCCGGTTTCGAATGGCGCGGCCCGCTGGAACCGCCCGTGCGTCAGGCCGCCCCTGCGCCTGTACAAAATGATATGTCAGGTCTTGCGCCCGTGACGGCATGGGACGGCACCGCCGCCCCTGCGCCTGCCGCCCCCGCAGCACCTGTCGCCGCTGTCGATGCGGAATCTGTCAGCCCCGCGCTCGCGCCCTTTACGCCTGCAGCTGCAGCGCCTGCCCCCGCCGCCGCGCCGACGGATGTTGTCGCCGGTTTCGGCCGCGACCTGCCGCTGGTCATCGCGCTTCAGCAAGTTGCGCCTGCCGGTCACCAGTTTTCTTTCGCGCCCGGCGTCAATCCGGGTGTGATGGTTTCGTGGGAAGGTGGCAAGCCTTGGCAGCAAGTCATGAACGACATGCTGGCGCCGCAAGGTCTTGGCTATCAACTGCAAGGCAACGTCGTTGTTATCGGCTTCTTTAATACTGATGCGGCTGTTTTGCCGCCGGGCGCCGCTGACGGCATGTCCGTGATGCCGTCCGACGAAGCGTCTGCGGCACCTGCCGGTGCGCCGACGTCCTTGACTGCAGCGCCTGCGGCAGAATCCGCGCCTGTGGTTGCAGCTGAAGCTGCGCCTGCAGAAACCGCCTCTGCCGAAGCTGTTACCAGCCATGGCGAGCCGGTGACCATCCGCCGCAGTCGCCCCGCGAGCGAAAGCCGCACTGCGGGCGCGCAGACGGAATCTGTTTCGGTCATGGCCGCGCCGAGTGGTAAAGAGCCCGTGATGTCCTATCCGCCGGAAACTGCAGGTACGCGCCCTGTGGCCGTGACGTCCCTGCCGCCCGCAGCGACGCAATCGCCGGTCAGCGAAGCGCCGGCCGACCTCGCCGTTCCGCCGCCGATGGAAGCGATGAGCCCCGCTCCGGAAGCAGCGGCTGAAGCTGCAAAAGTCGAATCTGCAAAGGCCGAAGCCGCAGTTGAAGCTGCGCCGGCCGCTGCGGTTGCCGCGCCGACGTCTTTGGTTGCGCCGGCTGAACAATCCACCGCCGCCCCGCAAAAAGCGGGCGCTCCTTGGGCGGGTGCCAAAGGCGCCACCCTGCGCGACACGCTGAAAAGCTGGTCCGATGCGGCAAGCGTCGAGCTCTTCTGGTCGATTGATTATGACTATAAGCTGAAAAACGATATCAGCTATGCCGGTTCCTACGACGAAGCGGTCGGCAAACTGCTCGACCAATTCGCCTCTGTGCGTCCCCAGCCTTACGGCCAGCTGCACAAAGGCAAGGACGGTCCGAGCGTTTTGGTGGTCAAATCCTACGACCTGACGCCGTAATCGTTTCGTAAATACCTGAAATGCAAACTTATTTTTGAAATATATCACATTTTAGATAAATGTGATAGAATGAAAGAATAAGTTTAGTGTCAACCAGCGATTCCGGCGACGGCCGGGACGCGTCTGACGGGGGTATTTCGGGATATGTCACTCTTCGGCTCTATCAAGAAAATCCTCGCCGTTGTCGGTATTACCGCCTTCATGGCCGCGGGGTATCTCTCGCTCAACGTTGCGACGTCGTGTAAATCGCAAGCGCAGTGCGTGTGTTCGCTTTGCACCTATGCCGCGGGTGGTATGGGCACCGCGATTAACCTTGTGAATACGACGACGACTCTGCCTGGCATTACCATCGCAACCACGATGATTACCGCGAAATTCACCGAGGCGATGATTGCCTTTGACCTCGCCGTTGCCGCAAAAATTCTCGAAGTCGGCAAAAACCTCAACGACTGGTTTGATACCTTCTGGCTCTATAACCTGCGCCCCGCGATGCAGGCGATGACCGTGCAGCTGAACACTGCCGATGCCGACCAATCCAACATTATCGGCCAGTACAGCGACTCGATGGATGCGAACCGCACCAACATGGCCTTGATGGGCACTGAAATCGAAGAACACCGCGCCATGCGCCCCAGCGAAACGGTTTGCGTCGGCGCAACGACCGCCGGCGGTATGGCGCGCGCGGCCAACATTCGCCGCGCCTATGCTACGTCCGCGCCGCGTGAGCGTCTGAACCGCAGCGGCGCGCGTCAGGGCACGGCTGCCGCGAACGGCCCGGGTGCCGACCAGGGCGAAAGATGGCAAGACTATGTCGCCAACTATTGCGACCCCACCGTTAACGGCGGCGCCGCCGGCTGCACGGCCGCCGGCCCCATGGTAGGCCGCGACCTTGACGTGACGGGCGAGATTTTCGAAAAAGACACCATCGACGTGCGCGATGCGAATACGCGCAAAGTCGTCGATGACCTGCTGACCAACATCGTCGAGCCTATAACAATGGCGCCTGTTCCCACCGAAATGCTGTCGGGCGCGGAAGGGCAGGAGCTTTTCCTCGAAGGGGAAGCCTATAAAACCCGCCGTCAGGTTCTGTTCGATGCGGTTTATTACATTGTCGCGCGCCGCGTACCCGGCAGCGACATGGCCGAATTTATCGAGCCTATCCGCACGGCCGCCGGTCTGACGAATTCCAGCGACAACCCCAGCCATAACGAAGTGATGGATGCGCTGATGGTTGACCGCTACCGTAGCGGCCAGAACACCACCAACCAGGTGGACGAGCCCGAGAACAACGCGCGTGAACTGGTCATGCAGCAGGCGTTGCAAGCCATGCAAATGTCCGACCAGATTGACCTGCTGGACAGATACGCGCTGATTATCGCCGCCCGCGTCGGCAAAAGCGTGAACGAACATTCCAAAATCGAAGACAAGATTAACGACAAGCCGGTGAACCAATGATGACATCGCTCAAGGAACGACTTTCTGGTCTTGCAAAACGGATGTTGCCGGCGAAGGCTTTTACCGCCTCTCTCGCCATGGTTATCGTCGTGGCGCTCGGATTTTCCTCCGGCTATAACTCGATGGTTTCCTACAACAACGCCTGTCAGGCGCAGGTCACGGCTGCGCCGGTTACAGTCGTCGGCGGCATGTGCGCCTGCTGCAAAGGCTGCGTGACGCCTTGCGAAGTTTCCGGCACGGCATCGCTTGTACGTCAGGCGATTTATAATGCTTTCTACGCCCAGCTGGTGGCGACGTCGGTATTTCTTGAAAACTGGCTTGCCCAGCACGTTGACGGGATGGTGCAAAACCTGCTCGAAAAGGTCAACGACATCGAAAAGAAGATGATCGATTGGTGGTCCACCATGTGGTACTACAACCTGAGCCCAGGCCTGCGCGCCATGACCGTGCAGATGAACACGGCCAACAGCGACCTCAACAAAACCTATCAGGCGTCGATGGACGCGGAACATGAAACGCAAACCAACAGCGTTGTGATGCGCGCCGAAACGCAAACGGCGCGTGTCGTGCGCGACAACGTTTGCCCGCCCGCGGGTTTGACGGGTGGTGCAGGCCGTGCGAAAACCTTCTCCCGTGCAACGCGCGGCGCATGGCAACGCAAAGCGTCGAACACCGGCGCGAACGTGATGGGCGAAGAGGGCGCGAGCGGCCAGAGCGCCTATCTGCGCTACCGCACCAGCGCTTATGAAACCGCCTTCTGCGACCCGAATGCGAATGGCGGCGGCAACGTTTGCGGCACCACGCCCGCGCCGGCCGAGTTTTATAACGCCGATACCGAAATCACCAAGTTCGTCTATAACAAACTGACCATCAATATCGACGATGCGACGGCAACGACGGTTATCGGTCCCGACGGCAACCCCATGACGACGGGTCAGGTGTATGAACGCGCTATCCGCGAAAACATGGAAAACCTCATCGGCAGCCCCGCTGTTGACCCCGTGCCCGAAGCCGCGATGGCAGGTCCTGCGGGTATCGAAGTTATCATGAAACGCCGCGATTATCTGGCGAAATACAACGCGCTGCGCGCTGTGCCGCAATATGTGTTCAGCCAGCGCATGCCGGGCTCCCAGCTTGGCCAATGGATTGAAGAGCTGCGTACAGAGGCGGGCGTGCCGGTTGATGATATTTCTGAAAACCCCAGCTACCGCGAAGTTTTGAACGCGCTGACGGTTGACCGTTTCAATTCGGGCAAGTTTGCGAACAGCCTGCAGAAGGAGCAAGCGGGGGTGGAGATGGAAAAACTCGCCATCGGCACGTTCTACCTGATGCTGCTGCGCGACTACCACGATTTGCTCGAACGTCAGGCGCTTTCGCTGGCGGTGCAGGTGGGGATGATGGCGGACGACGTCCAGCTGCCCGGTCTTGGCTCCACGCGTAACGTGAATCAATAGAAGGGTGTCTTCATGAAAACGAAACCCCAGTTTAACCAACGCCCGCTGCGCCTTCTGGCCATGGCGGCCTTTGCTGCCACCGTGGCGCTTGGCAAGCCGACGGCGGCGCTGGCGCAGTGCGAAACGCCCGGCTCCACGATGACGATGGCGACGGGCACGGTTATTCCGGCGCAGGCCGCCGCGATTACGGCCATGCAAACGACTTTGAGCGCGCTTTATACCGCCACGACCACAGCGTCGAGCGCGACGCTTATCGCGTCGCTGGAGGCGATGGAAACCGCGCTTAACGCGCGTATGCGCCAGTTCTGGAACGACTGGGACGAAGCCTTGAAGGGTATGACCACGCAGCTCAACGCCGGCGTCAGCGACCAGTCGCGCCAGATGTCGAGCCTGTTTGACAGCAGCAACCTGACCGAAACCGCCCGCGGTTTCCAACGCCGTGAATTGCAAGCGCGCCAGAACTTCCGTCCGACCGAAGAAGGCTGCCGTTTCGATACCACCGCGCGCTACATGAGCGAAGCCAGCGGCGTGACGCGCGCGGCGTCCAGCCTGATGTCGCAGCAAACCAGTGGCCTTGCCAACAACAACGTCGGCACGCCTGCGGCCAACGGCCCTGCGGGTGTTGTGCGCAACCGTTTCGAAGAATACCGCAACCGTTTCTGCGACCACCTTGCGAACGGCGGCAGCACCGCCTGCGGCGGCAGTTCCGCCACGACGCCGAACGCGCATATCATGCCGAGCGTGACGCTGTTCGGCCGTGAAACGCTGGATATGTCGAACGCCGACACACAAATTGCGGTGAACGAGCTTATTTACAACATCACCGGCTTCAAGCCGCCGGAGATTATCGAGAACAACGTGCTGAACGGCGCCGCAGGTAAAGAGCAGCGTCAGGACAACCGCGGTTATCTGGCGCAGATGGACGCGGTTAACGCGCTGGGCTTTTCGATTGTGGCCGAGCGCGCACCCGGCCGTGCGTCTTCGGAAGTGCAGGAAATCCGCCAGCGCGTGGGCATCAACGATGCATCCCCCAACGCGTCGGAGCGTGAAATCCGCCAGGCGTTGATGGAACAACTCTGGGACCCGAATTACTACGTCGGCCTGACGGATTCGGTGAACACCGTCAGCCAGAAAGAAGTGTTTTTGCAGGCCTATAACCTGATGCTTCTGTACCGCATGTTTGAAAAAGCGGAAAAGATTGCCAATGCGCAAGCGATTGAAGGCGGCAATATTCTTGATAGAAAAGCCGCATCTCTGAGAGGGGGACGACGCGATGATCTGCCGACAAACCAATAAACGCAAAACAGGCGTTTTTGTCCCCGCGATCGCGCTGGCGCTGGCTTTGCCCGTGCTGTTTGCGCCGTCTGCCGCGCGTGCGCAGTGTGAAAACTCCTTCACCGCGACATCGACTTTCAACCAGATGGCGCAGGACATCGCCGACGACCTGAACGATTTTATCGAGCAGGAAGAAAACTTCATCGAAGACAAAATCACCAATACCGCGAAGAACGAGGTGATTACCCGCCTTGAAGAATTCGACCAGAACATCCGCGAAGGTCTTTCCGTCTGGTGGCGCGAGCATTTCGAACCCGCGCTGAAAGAAATGACCACGCAGCTGCACGCCTCCCAAATCGACCAGAGCCGCGCCTACGGCTCTATGATGGATGCGCAGAACCAGAACGAATACATGCAGGACCTGCAAAAACGCGAAGTTGAGGCGGTGCGCCGCTATCAGCCGAACGAAATGAGCTGCCAGCTCGACTCCATCGCCCTTGGCGATATCAGCAGCGGCAGCAGCAGCGGCGGTGTGGGTAAAGCCGCACGCATGGCGCGCGCCAGCGCCCGCGCGCTCGCCAAACAGTCACAGCCGCGCCGCCAGAACGCACAGGGCACACCCGCCGGCCGCAGCACCGCGGCAGAGCAGAACGAGCGCTGGGAAGAATACATCGCCCGCTTCTGCGACCCCGATAAGGGCGGTCAGGGTTGTGATGGTGCGCCGGGCGACCTTGCCGGCCGCCACGTTGACCTGCCGTCGCTTTTGTGGGGTGACCGCCAGACCATCGATGCGACATCGGCCGATAACCAGCTGGTCGTCGATTCCGTGCTGAAGTACATGCTGGCGCCCAAATCGCTGCCGCCCGTGCCCGAAAACGTGGTGCAGGCGCCCGCAGGCCAGCAGATGCTGCTGCGCCGCCGGACGCTGACGGCACGCCAGAACACGATTTACAACTCCGTTGCGCTGATGATTGGCCAGCGCCTGAGCGGCAGTAACGTGAACACGCAGGAAGTGCGTACCGCGTCGGGCTTGCCTGCTGCGGATGCTTCAACCGATGCCAGCTATGCGGAAATCGTGCATGCGGTCAGCAAAGACCGTTTCCACAACCCGCAGTACATCGTGCGTCTGATTGAAAGCCCCGAACAGGTTATCCGCGAACAGGGGACGGTCAACGCCGTGCGCCTGCAGCAGATGAACGAGCTTTACAAGCGCATGGAAGAAATGGTGTTCATGGAAGTCTCTGCCCATGCCTCCGCCATGGATATGGACATTCCCAAGCCGCAGGCCAAACACCGCCCGACGAATCAATAAGGGCGTCGGCTTGAAATTCAAAAAACCCCCGCCATTTTCGCGCGGGGGTTTTTTGCTGCGCCGCGTGTGAAGCGGCGCAGTCGGGATGGCGGGGCGGGCTGCGCCGCTGTTTTCCCCCTTATATCAATTACTTGAACATTTGTTCGATGCTGCATCGACAAGGGCACGGGGGTTTGGTACTATCGCCTAGTTTCAAAAAACACCGGAGTCTTTCGGATGCAACTGTCCTGGTCAGAACAGGATCGTCTTGCAGAAGCCCTCTGGGCAGCCTATCCCGAACAGGACAGGCTCGCACTCGATGGCGAATCCCTGCGCCGCCTTATCGTGGCGCTTCCGGGCTTTTCCGATGTGCCGCAACCGCCGGATGTGCGGGTTCTCGATAAAATTCTCTGGGCATGGATGCGCGTCGCCGATGCGCGTCTGGGCATGACACCGCGCAGCGCCGCTTTTGGTGATGCCGCGGCCGAAAAAACAGAATGTTCATCCCCCGTTTGTTTCGCGGACGAAGCCGAGCTTCGCGCCGGAAAATCGTCGGGCGGTGGCAAAACGGATTGCGGGAGTTAAGCTATGGACAACCTGCCCCCCGTACCCCCCAGCGCCGCAAACGGCGACAAAGACGGAAATCAGGGCAGGTCGTTGCACTGGCATATTCTGGGCGGCAACAACAAACACCGCATCGGCATGAACAGCGGGCTTTGCAGCTATAGCGAAACCGATTCAAACGGTGACAAGCGCAGCTGGAACATTTTGTTCGATGCGGGCACGATGTCGTCCGACCCGCGCAACCTCGAAGACCCCGCGCTCACCGATTGCGATACCGTCATTCCGGATTACGCCAATCATTTCCGCCGCCGCGACGATGCAAACCACAAACCCGCGCAGCCGGTTGATGCGATTTTCCTGACGCATAACCATTCCGACCACATGAACGCGCTGCCGATGCTGCTGCTGATGGGGTATGAACTGCCGAAGATTTACGCCACGCCCTATACCGCCAAACGGCTGGAACAGGAATTGTCCAATGCCGGCCTCGACCCGTCCGAATGGCCGCAAATTATCACCATTGCCCCCGGCAAACCCGTGCAGGAAGGACCTGTGAAAGTTTCCGCTTTCTGGGTCAGTCACTCCACGCCGCAATCCGTCGGGTTTTTCATCGAAACGCCGGAGGGCAATATGCTCAACCCGGGCGATTTCAAGCTTGACCAGTCCGTGGTCTGGGGGCCTGCGTTCGACGAACAGCAATTCCAGCGTATTGTGAACAAGCCGGTCGATTTGCTTTTGCTCGATTCAACGGGTGCGGACCGCGATGTGGTGCCGACGACCGAAGAAGACGTACGCGATGCGCTGCGCGATTTGATGGAAAAATATCCGGGCAAGCGTTTCGTGATTGCGGTCATGAGCGGGTTTGAAGAAAACGTCGCCTCCGTCGCCAAGGTCGCGGCGGAAAAGGGGCGCACGGTCTGGGTTTCCGGCTGGTCGCACGAACAATCCCTCTCCGCGCTTCAGCAAACGGGTTTGACGCTGTCGGATTCGATTGGCGAAAAAGTCGATGTGCGCGTGCTCTCCACCCCGCGCTCCATCCGCGACCTCGAAGAAAGCCGCCCGCGCGACAGTGTGGTGATTGTCACGGGTGCGCAAGGCTCCCCGGGTGCGGCGCTGACGCGCGCGGCAGACGGGCACCATCCGGGTCTCACGCTCGACCCGCAGCGCGACATCGTTCTTTTCTGCGCGCCCGTCATTCCGGGGCAGGAAGGCCAGCACGCACGCCTGATGGCGACGCTGAAAAACAAAGGCGTCAAGGTCTTGACCCGCGCCGATGCGCCGCTTTATGCGCAGGCACATGCGCGCCTGCCGGAGCTGATTGAAATGGCGAAAATGGCCAAGCCCAAAACCGTCATGCCCATCCACGGTGACCGCAAGCTGCGCGAGTCTTGCGCAAATGCGATGGAAAAAATGGGGCAGCGTGTGATTAGCGCCGATAACGGCGATGCTATCCGCATTACGCGCGACGGCTGCCATTCTGCCGAGCCGGAAACCAAGGGCGCGCCCAAACTGGTCGGCTTCAAAACGCTGCAGGGCGCGACATGGTCCGATCGCCATTACCTGATGAAAACCGCGCCGCAGCCCAAGCTGCCCGAACAAACGCAGGACGCGGCCAACGTCAACCGCCGCCGCCCGAAAATCTTCAACGTCAATCCTAAATAGTCCCGCCGCTTTTTGCGCCGTGTCCTTAACGGATATAGTTGACCAGCGACAGCTGGCTCAAAAGGCTGGTGACTTCGTAGGACGAAGAAATCTGCGTTTGCAGCGACTGGATTTTCGCGACAACCTCGGTCGTATCGACGTTTTCTTTTTCAATCAGCAGCTTGTCGTAAACGGCGCTGTCCGTCAGGTGCTGGTCTTCGACAGATTCGATGGTCGAGAGATAAACGCCCAGCTGGCCGTTGCCCTGGTCGGTTTTTTGCGTGGCGGCGGTGGTGCTATCGACAACGTATTGGATAAGCTCGTCCATATCCGCCTGCGTCGGGCCCGGGGGCGCCATGGACGGGTCGATGGGCGACAGGTTCGCCGCCAGCGCCATGGCGCGCATCAAATCCTTCATGCCGTTGGTGGACGCGACGGAGGTATAGTCGAGGTTCAGGCTTTTGTCGATTTGCGTGGTGACCGTGCCCGTCGAAGACAGGGCGGGGTTCATGCCAAGGTCGATATCCGACATCCCCTCGACGGCGGATATCAGCTGCGCCGTCGTGATGGTGCCCGCCTGCCAGTCGCTGACAAGGTTTTGCATGTTCAAATCCAGCTGGCCGTAGTTCGAAAACGGCTCCGCATCCGTTGCGCTGCCGGAAAACAGGTAGCGCCCGTCGATTTCGATGTTGGCGACGTCGCGCATCAAATCCAGCTGCTGGCGCGCGACAAGACTGACGGTTTCAACGTCGGTGGCGCCGTATTTGTAAAAATTGCTGACCGCGTCGGTCATCATGCGTCCGGCATCCGATGCCTGCTGCAGGGATGTGGACATGACTTCGATGCGCGTGGTCACAGTGGAAATGTTGGTCAGAAACCCATCCATCTGCGCCTTGTCGGTGCGTAGTTTTTGCACGCTGTAGGCCTGCGCGCCGAAACCGCTGATATTGTCGTAGGCCTTTTGCGTTGTCAGCTGGCGCTGCAAGTCGGTCAGCGTGGTGTTCAGCGACTTCAGGCGCGAGATTTGCGTGGTCGTCGTGCCGTAGAAGGAAAGGCCGGGGGTGTAAACCATGATGTGGTCTCCTTATTTCATTTATTGCACGGCCGCGAAGAGGGTATCGAAAAGCTCCTCGGTCGCAGTAATCATGCGCGCGGCGGCGGTATAGGCTGTTTGTACGCGGATAAGTTCCGCAATTTCCTGGTCCAAATCGACGCCGCTGATGCTGCTGTTGCGGCTGTCGAGGGTGGCGAGATAGCTCTCTTCGCTTTCGTAAGTGCTTTGCGCCGCGTTATAGGTGGCGGATTGCTGCGTGACAAGGTTCTTTGCGTAATCGCCGATGCTGCTGTTGGCGGCCAGCCCCGTCGAAAGATTTCCCGCAGGGCCCAGATTGTTCTGGCGGAACGATGTGTGGTTCACGTTGGTAATCGACAGCCCCAGCGCGCCTACGGGCGTGCCCGTGACGTTCTGGAACGAAAGGCTGCCGCCTTCGTCCGGCACCAGTTGCAGAATACCGCCCGTACCCTGCGTTGCAGTCAGGCCGGGGATGGCGTTCAGCTTATTCAGAAGGTCAGTTTCGGTATCTGTCGGCAGGATGGTGACGGTGACAGCCGGCTGGCCGTTGACGCTGACGCTGAACGCGGGGTTGCTGGCGGGATAGGTGCCAAAGGTGAAGCCGAGGTCGGCCATACCCGCCGCGCCGATGGTATTGTCGGCAAGGGTGATGTCTTCGCTGGCGGTGAACGACAGCTGGCCCAGCGCGTTGATAGCCGCCGTGCCGGGGCCGAAGGCCGCGTTGATGGTGTTCACAAGGTCAACCGGCGTATCGGCCGCGCCGATGTTGATGGTTTGCGTCGTGCCGCCAATGGTCAGGTCAAACGCGGCGGGCAGCGTCAGGTTCGTCGCGTCCGACAGGTCAGGCGTATAGGTATTGAGGTTGACGTTGCCCGACAGGTGATTGACCTGCGTCAGGCTGGCCGCGGTAAAAATATTGCCGGTGATGTCGATGGTGCCGGCGGCGTTTTGCGCGGCGACGTTGCCGAAAGCGAAAGAGGTGATGCGATTGATAACGCTGTTGGATCCTGTTTGCACCACGCCGCCGTTGGTGCCGCTCCGCAGCAGCGTCGGGTCGTTCACGATATTGGTATTGACGCGGATTTCACCGGCAAAGCCGCTGTAGGTCACGGCAGCAGGCGGCGCGACGCTGGCGGGCACGTTGCCGTCGGCATCGGTGAAAAGACGCAGGCCGAGGGTATCGAAACGCTCTGCCATTTTCTGTGCGAGCTCATCGACCTGCGCCTGATACTGCGGCAAAATCTCGTCGCGCAGTTCAAACAGACCGCCGATGGCGCCGCCAATCGCGCTTTGCGATATTTCAATGCCGCCGGTCGAATTGATGTAAAGCCCGCCAAGGCCGCCGCCGGGGTAATAAGACGAGGTGGCGATTTCTTCGGAGGCGTTGAATACCAGTTTTTGCGCCTTGGTATCGGCCAGCGCCTGACCTTGCTTTGTCGATACAACGACCACATTGTTCTGGTCGGTGAATGTCGAAATCTGGATATATTGCGACACGTTGCGGATGGCGGTGTCGCGCTGGTCTTCAAGGTCTGCGCTTGATTGCCCGCCCGCGGTCAGCTGCGCGATTTGCACGTTCAGCTCGGCAATCTGCTTCAGGCTGTTGTTGACCTCGGTCACATAGGCGGAAATTTCCGTTTCGCTCTGCTGGCGCAGGTCGTTAATCAGCGTGGTGTAATCGTTGAAAGATTTTGCCAGCGTTTGCGCCGCCTGCACGGTCTGGTTCAGATATACGGTGCTGTCGGGCCCGCTTGAAAGGGCGGTGAAGGCATCCGACAGGTTGCCGATGCGGTTGGACAGCGCCGTTTGCGCTTCGGACGCGCCGTGGAAATCCTGCACGCGGTCAAGATAATTGGATTTGACCAGTGCGGATTGTGTCGCGCTGACCTGGCCAAACAGGCTTTTCATCAACGTCTTGTCAACGTTGCGCACCAGGCCGCCCGTGGTGACGCCCGCGCCCGTACCGCCGACGACAAGCGTCTGCTGCGGCAAAATTTTCCGCGTATAGCCCGGAGTGCTCGCATTTGCGATGTTGTTCGAGACGGTATTCAGCGCCTGCTGCGCCGCCTTGAGGCCGCTAAGGGCCGTATTAAGGGATACTGTCGTCATCGTTTTTGCCTTGTTTTACAATATCTTGTCTTTTTCCCTGTGTTTTGTGCCGCCTGCGCGGACAAAACTTCCCGCTGATATATAAGCAAAGCGCGTGCCAAACCGGCAATTGCCCATAATTTCAGGGCAATCCCGCACGGACTTTATATATGCGGCGGTAGCGGCGGGCGGGGCGGCGACAAAAATACGGCGGTTCAAAAAATGGCATGACGCTTGCAAGGTCTGAAAGGCCGGCGGCAAAGCCGGCACTTTGAACGGAGAGCGTTTCGAATATGTCCACGTCCGCCGCCCAGCAAACAGCCCAAAGCGCGCCCGCGTATCAAAACGCGTTCCGTGCGGAGCTGCGCGGCGATGGCCGCATGGCGGGCGCTGGTGCGCGTGATACGTTCAGCGCCATGGTGCGCGAATCCTCCGCCACGGCTTCGGCTTCCGCCGCGCAAGAGGGCGATACAGACGGCGGCGGTTTTATCGGTTTTATCAAAACCGTTATCGATATCATCAACCCGCTGCAGCATATTCCGGTTATCAGCACAATTTATCGCCACATCACGGGCGATGAAATCAGCCCCGTGGCGCGCATTGCGGGCGGTGCGCTTTATGGCGGCCCCGTGGGGCTGGCCGCGGGCATCGCCAATGCGGCGGTCGAAGATTCAACGGGCAAAGATATTGGCGAGACCATGCTGGCCATGGTGACGGGCGATGATAAAAAAACGCCTGCCGCGCCCGACAGCCAAAGCGCCACAATGCTGGCCGCGGCAGATATTATCTGGAACGATGCACCCGCTGCGGCAAAAAACACGCAAATCGCCGCCGCCGATACCGCGCAAATGCCGGGCAAATCCGGCCGCGACATTGAAAAACAAATTCGGGAATCGCGCGCCGCGCAGGTGGCTGCGCTTGATTCCAAAAATTTCCCCTCGTCTGACACTCCTACAACCCTACGCACGCAGACGGGCGGGAATATCGGGCCGGACGGAGGTTCCCTACCCTCCGTATCACCGGCCATCCAAGCGAAGACAGGGATGCTCGCGCCCACGCAAACGGCTGACCGGACGCACACCGGCCAGACGACGGGTGCCGGGCGATTTACGGCACCAGATGTGGGCGATAGAAATCCTGCCACGCATCAGGCGAAGGCCACCCCTGTTCTTCAATCGCAAAATGCTCCGGTCGGGGCCGCCAGAAAGGCATCCCCGCCGGAGCAAATTGCATTTGCGCAAAATGTATCCGGGCAAAGTGCATCTTCTTCTTTTATGCCCTCCGCGCTTGAAGCGCAGGGCGAAAGCGGCGGGCTTGTTTCGCCCGCTGCAAGCCGCGCCATGGTGCCGCAGCAGATGATGGCGGCGCTTGATAAATATGCGGCGCTTAAAAAATCGCAAAATGCCGCCGCCGAGACGCGGCAGATGGTGCCTTCGCTGCATTAAGCCCCGCCTGCCGGACAGTGCTTGACCGCGCGGCGCAATCTGTCATCATCTGTGCATGAATATCATCGTACAAACATCTTCGTGGGATGCGACGGTCGGCGTGCTTTTTATCGGCGGCGCGCGGTATGACTGCACCCTTGGCAGGGGCGGCGTCACGCTTGAAAAAACCGAAGGCGACGGTAAAACCCCCGTGGGCACCTATCCCCTGCGCCAGCTGATTTACCGTGCTGACCGCATGGCGCAGCCGCAAACCGGACTGCCCGCCGAAATCCTGGCGGCCGATACCGGCTGGTGCGAAGACGCATCGCATGCCGATTACAACACCAAAGTCACCCTGCCGCATCCGGCCGTGTGTGACCGCATGACGCGCGATGACCATCTCTATGACATGACGGTGGTCATTGGCTATAACGACGCGCCCGTTGTGGCGGGCAGGGGCAGCGCGATTTTCATGCATCTGGCACGCGAAGAATGGACACCGACCGCGGGCTGCGTCGGGCTCAAGCGTGGCGATTTGATTGAAGTCCTCAAACACCTGACGCCGGACAGCCATATCACCATCCTGCCCCCGCCGGCCTAGTGCGCGGGGATGGGTGGATACGGCCGCGCACGAAACCATAAAGCGCGGGGATGGCCGGCAGGCCGCGCACGAAACTATAAAGCGCGGCGTGCAGGCTGCTCGCCAGCCCCTCCCTTTGCGTCATACCGGCGCAGGCCGGTATCCAGCCCAAGGCCGACAGGCCTTGATTTACAAAAGGCGCCACGCGCACTTGGATACCGGCCTGCGCCGGTATGACAGGGGCGTGACATACAAACGGCGATTCCTCCGCGTGATTCTCCATATTGACCTTGGACGGGAAGGGGCTATCATGCGCCCCTCTGCTCACTATGAATCACTTTTCGTGCTTCAGCCGCGCTGCGGCGCGGATATAACCTGTCGGGAGGAATTTTATGACAAGCGCAAATCTCCAAACCAAAGAAGCCCCCGATAACAGCGGTGAAGTTTCCGGCGCGCGCCTGAAATCTTTCATCGAGCGCGTGGAGCGTCTGGAAGAAGAGAAAAAAGCCCTCGCCGAAGATATCCGCGACGTTTACAGCGAAGCCAAAGCGACGGGTTTCGAGCCGAAAATCATGCGCAAAATCGTATCCCTGCGCAAAGCCAATCTGGAAAAGCGCCGCGAAGAGCAGGAGCTGCTGGAGCTTTACATGGCCGCCATCGGCATGGCCGAATAAGCGGCTTTCGCGGCTGCGGCATTTACGAAACGCGGCAAAAGATTGAAATCGAACAAAAATAACGCTTAAAAGCCTTTGCCTTATACGCAAAGGCTTTTAACTTTTGCGCGGACGTATTATCTTGGAGCTTGCAAAAAAGTTCCATGCCTCGTTCAGGATATTCCCCCCGATGACCCTGCCCCGTTATGTTCCGGCATTTGTGATTGCCCTGATGCTGAGCGGCTTGCCGGCCGAACGCGCCATGGCGCAGGCGTTTCAGGCTTCGCTTGAAGACGGCCTTTCCGCTTTCAACTACGGCGACAACGAGCTCGCGCAGCGCCACTTCTGGCGTCTGGCCGGTCAGGGCGATGCCGTCGCGCAATATTACCTCGCCTATATGATGGATACCGGCCTTGGCATGCGCAAAGACATCGCGCAGGCGGCCAGCTGGTACCGCAAATCGGCTGACCAAGACTATCTGCCTGCTGTTTCCTACATGGGCTATATCTATTCGACCGGACACGGCCTGCGCCGCGACGACGAACAGGCTTTCAAATGGTATGCGCGCGCGGCCCAGCTGGGCGATGCGGTTGCGCAAAACAACCTTGCGACCATGCTGCGCATGGGGCGCCCTTACAAAAAGAATCTCCCGCTGGCGACGCAGTGGTTTTTGCAATCCGCCACGCAGGGCAATATCCGCGCGCAATATAACCTTGCGACGATGTACCGCCTTGGCGAAGGCGTGCAGACCAATTATCCCGAAGCGCTGCGCTGGTACACCTTCGCGGCCAATCAGGGCGATGTGTATTCGCAAAACGCGCTCGGCTACATGTACAGAACCGGCACGGGTGTCGCGAAAAGCATTCCCATCGCGCTTGACTGGTACCGCCGCGCGGCAGAGCAGGGGCACATGTCGTCCCAGCTGATTATCGCGCACATGTATGAAACCGGCGAAGCCGGCGGCAGCAAAGGCGTCGAAGATGCGGCCATCTGGTATATGCACGCCGCAAAAACCGGCAACGTGCAGGCGCAGCACCGTCTGGGCCTGATGTACGAAACCGGCCGCGGCCTGCCTGCTGACGCGGCGTCGGCTGCCAACTGGTACCGCAAAGCGGCGGAGGAGGGGAACTATCCCCCGTCGATGGTTGCGCTCGGCCTGATGTACGAAGGCGGCGTCGGGGTGCGCAAAGACCCCATCGCGGCGCGTGAATGGTACCAAAAAGCGATGAACGCCGATTACGGCCTTGGTTACATCCAGTATGCGCGCGTCAGCCGTTATGGCGTTGGCGGGGACAAGGATATCGTGGGTGCGTACAAATGGTATAAAATCGCACTCGAAAAAATGACAGAAGGCGAAAGCGAGCTGCGCGCCACGGCCGTCAGCAACCTGACGCAGCTGGCCGCCGAAATGACCAACGAAGAGCGTGTGAAGGCCGAGCGTGACATCGATACCTGGATGGCGCGTCAAACATTGCGCGCAACCCCTTCGGGCGCCGCGCAACAGCCGCAGCAGTCTCCGGCCTTCAAATACGAATAATCAAGCCCGCCCGCGCTCTCTCGCGCGGCGGCTGACAAAGCGAGCCCGCCCCCATGACAGCCGAAGCCGATTTTTCTTCCAAGCAGATGCCCGCCGTTGTCATCGGCCTGTCTGCCGTGGTGGTCGCGGTGCAGGGGCATGAGCCCAAAGTCTTCATCGTCCGCGGCGCCGAACACGCGCTGGCAGCGGGGGTGACTTCTCCGAATGAAGAGGGCGATGCTCTGCCTTTCGGTCCGTTCGACCCGCTGCAGCACAAAACGCTCGAAGAAGGCCTGCGCACATGGGTGCGTGACCAGACGCCGCTCAGTCCCGGCTATTTCGAACAGCTTTATACTTTCGGCAACCGCGGCCGTTATGCGGGGCAGCGCGACGAGACGAAACGCGTTGTATCCGTCGGCTATCTCGCGCTCACGCATGAAAAGCCGAATGCAGAGAAATCCGAGCGTGTTTTCTTCGGCAACTGGTACGACTATTTCCCGTGGGAAGACTGGCGCGACGGCAAGCCGCGCATTTTGCAAGATGCCATTGAACCCGGCCTTAAACGCTGGATAGCGGCCGCCGATACCGCAGAAGAAAAAGAGCACCGCCGCATGCGCGCGCAGGTGTGCTTCGGCCTTTCGGATGCGAAAGGTGCCGCAGCATGGGATGAAGAAAAAGTGCTGGAGCGCTACGAGCTTTTGTACGGTGCGAACCTTGTGTACGAATCTATCCGCGACAAGGGCATGAAGGTCGATTATGTGCTGGTGCCCGGGCGCTCGATGCTCTATGACCACCGCCGCATTCTGGCGACGGCAATGGGGCGTTTGCGGGGCAAGCTGAAATACCGTCCCGTGGTGTTTGAATTGATGGCGGCGGAATTCACGTTGCTGAACTTGCAAAAAACAGTGGAGGCGATTGTCGGCCACCGCCTGCATAAACAAAACTTCCGCCGTCTGGTCGAAGGCTCCGGCATGGTCGAAGAAGTCGCGGGCAAAAAATCCGCCGAAGCGGGCGGACGCCCCGCCGCGCTGTTCCGTTTCCGCCGCGACGTGCTTTTGGAGCGCTCGGCGCCCGGCGTGAAGCTTTCAGCGAGCATGGGCGGCTGATTTATTTTCCGAAAACATATATACAGGGCAGATTATAGGCTATAACAGCCTATGATTTCGCATATTGACTTATGCTCACTTTGAGCCTAAGTTGCGGCAAGATATAAATTGCAGGAGCAAGAATCATGACAGAGAAAAACCCCTACGACGGTACGCGCATTTTCAAACCCGCGCGTCCGCTCGATGACGTGATTGCGTCCCTGCCCAAATACAAGGGTGCCGAGGCGCGCGTCATGGCGGGGCCCGATACCTACCGCCGTCTGTACGCAGAGGCAGAAGCCTTTTTGCAAAACCAGCCGACCCTGAGCGTCAAGGAAGCCGCGCAAAAACAGGGTGTGAGCGAAAGCGCGTTTATCGCCCTCGCCGACAAGGGCGAGGCGCTGCTTATCGAATTTAACGGCAAACAATATGTGCCCGCCTGCAGCTTCGGCGCGGATGGAAAAATCGACGCGCTCAAAGTCGATATCGCGCGCGAATTCGTGCTGGAAGGGCATCAGCATTATTTCAAATTCATGGACTACATGAAATTCATGCACGAACAGCAAACCGACATCGTCGATTTGACGATGAATAAACAGCAGCTCTCCGCACTGTTCAATCAGGCAGGGCTGGCAGGTTACCGCTGCAGCATCAGCGTGATGGCCAGCATGAACCAGCTTGCCGACCACCGCCATAAAATCCCTGCGGCTTTCGACAGGTTGATACAGCATCTCGACAGTGCCGTGACACATGGCGGGTGGGACCCTATGGGCGGGCTTTCGCGGCCGTTCCGCGACAAATACGGCATCCCCGGCCAGACCATACACGAACAAAGAACGGCCTATGTGCCGCCCGCGCCGAAAAAAGAAAAACCGGCAAACAAAGGGCCGCAGCAGTAGGCTGTCCGGCGCAAAGCGGCGTCAATAAGGTTTAGGCCCGCCATAAGTTGCTTTTTGTTTGGGCGACGGGCGCAGGCCGATGCTGCGCAGGGCGGCTTCGCTGCCCTCCAGCGGCCGTATAAGATTACCGAGTTTCTTGCGCCATTTATGGTTGAATGCTGCGGGCATGCCGGCCTGCATCAGCTGTAGTGCGGCGCGGCCATGTTTTTTCTTGATGGCAAGGTCAAGTGCGGTTTCGCCCAGCGGGTTCAGGGCATCCAGCGGCGCGCCGGCTTTCAGCAGCGGCGCAATAAGATGCTCCATTCCCGTTTCCGCCGCCGCCATCAAAAGTGTACGCTGGTAGGCATCGGTTTGCAGCGGGTCGAAAGGTTTTTTGATAAGCGCATCCGCGCCGATTTTATTTCCTGTCATCAGTGCCATCATCAGCGGGGTGCGTTTGTCTGCATCCTTCACATCGCTTTGCGCGCCGTAGCGCAGCAGCAGCGCGACATTCTCGCCGTAATAACGGCTCAGTGCCGCGTGGTGCAGCGGCGTGCGCCCGCCGCGGTCCGGCAGGTTGACATCGCCGCCCTGATGCACCAGAAATTGCAGCGCCTTGGCTTCACCCTTGGCCGCGTATTCATGCACGATGGTTGCGCCATCTGCATTCGCATCGCGCAGCAGGCTGTGGTCATGTTCCAGCAGAATTTCACAGGCGGCGAGGTTGCGCTGCCACAGCGCATAGCGCAGCGGCTGCATATCGCCTTTTTTCTCCCAGCGCACGGCATCGGGATAGGCTTTGAGCAGCGCGGGTAGCGGCGTCACATCACCGCGCCCCGACAAACATTGCCGCAGCAAAAGATAGGGGGCTTTCGGGGGCCAGAGCCCCACGGCCTTTTTAAAATGGTCGGCGATACGCATGGGCGCAGAGTAGCAAAGTGTTTTTCATAGGTCAAAGCACAGAAATCACAGGCGCTGCCCCCGTTTAAAACACCTGTCACCCCCGCCCCCGCGCGGGGGTCTGGCGTTTGGGCATAAGTTCACGGTTTATAAAAGGGCGCTGACGCGCCGCCGGATGCCCGCGTAAAGCGGGCATGACGTTCTTTCTCCCTCAAATTACAAAGCGGAGGATGATTGATTCGCAAAAAAGCCGTCGCTGGGGGTTGTTTTGGGCGTGTCGGGCACGGCGATATATATCTATCTAACTGTAAATAAACAATAAAATACTTATACTCATTTTGTTGATAAACAGCTTTACTTATGCTCTAATAGAGTATATAAAATGCTCATAGAGAGCAAAATGCCGCAAAAACACAAAAACGGCAGCGCAGGAGAAAAAGAATGTTCGATACCGTTATCCATCCCGAAGCCGACCTGAAATTCACCCCCGCCGTCGCGCGCGAAGTGGCGCCGCTGTATGCGCGCGTGAAGAATGTGGTGAGCGAGCTGGACTGGAGCGTGCACGCCCCCTACATCCTCGAAATTAACCGCTTGAAGCGCGAAATGGGTGCGGTCATTCTGGCGCATAATTATATGACGCCGGAGATTTTTCACTGCGTGTCCGACTTCGCGGGTGACAGCCTGCAGCTGGCGCAGCAAGCGGCAAAAACCGAAGCCGACCTGATTGTGCAGGCGGGCGTTCACTTCATGGCCGAAACGTCAAAAATTCTGAGCCCGCAAAAAACCGTTCTTATTCCGGATATGCGCGCAGGTTGCTCGCTCGCGTCTTCCATCACGGGGGCGGATGTGCGTTTGCTGCGCGAAAAATATCCGAACACGCCGATTGTCACCTATGTGAATACCTCGGCGGATGTGAAGGCGGAATCGGATATCTGCTGCACGTCTTCGAATGCGCTCAAAATCGTCGAAAGCCTGCCGCAAGACCAAGTCCTGATGATTCCGGACAAATATCTGGCGCGCAACATCGCCAAACAAACCAAAAAGAAAATCCTGACCT
>ERZ761609.1244-NODE-1244-length-23644-cov-20.097206_pt1 | contig 23644 bp, 20 predicted proteins | sample MGYA00511163_ERZ761609 | MGnify/ENA primary metagenome ERZ761609 (study PRJEB28899, sample SAMN02445070) | bioreactor sludge metagenome | biome: EBPR sludge | place: Australia: Brisbane, Thorneside Wastewater Treatment Plant | collected 2011-12-16 ... | reverse complement strand
GCAGTGGTGTTACCTACAGCATCCAATTTATCTGTTCTTTGACGAACTTCTGGAGGTAACTCAGACATCTCGGCAATACCACCTGCGTTATCTGAGATAGGGCCGTAAGCATCAACTGCCAACTGGATACCCAGGTTGGAAAGCATACCTACCGCTGCGATTGCAATACCGTATAAGCCACCAAAATGGAATGCACCAATAATGGCCAGGGCAAGAATAAGAATGGGAATTGCAGTGGACATCATACCTACTCCAAGGCCAGCAATAATGTTTGTCGCTGCGCCCGTTGAAGATTGACGAACAATTGAAAGTACCGGCTTTTTGCCCATACCTGTATAATATTCTGTTACCAAACCAATCAAAAGACCGGCTACCAGCCCGATAACGGTGGCAATGAAAATACCAGTAGCGTTATAGTAATTTCCTTTCTCAGGATCAGCCCAGGCGTACAATGGATCTTTGAACCACCATCCCTCTGCGGGTAACAACCAATTGATAAGAAACCATGATGCAATAATCATGATCACGGCAGACACAATCTCACCTGTGTTCAATGCTTTTTGAGGGTCGCCACCTTCTTTCACTTTTACAAAGAAGGTACCGATGAATGACATTACTATACCCGTTCCGGCCAATACCAATGGCAACAATACTGCGGATAGGCCACCGAAATTATCAGAGAAACCAGGAACCATAAAAGCAGCGCCCAATACCATTGTACCAATAATCGATCCTACATAGGATTCAAATAAGTCGGCTCCCATACCGGCTACATCACCTACGTTATCACCTACGTTATCTGCGATAGTGGCAGGGTTCAATGGATGATCTTCAGGGATACCTGCTTCTACTTTACCTACGAGGTCAGCTCCCACATCGGCAGCTTTGGTATAAATACCACCACCGACACGTGCAAACAAGGCAATTGAAGAAGCACCAAATGAGAATCCAGTCAATACGGTAATCACCTGTGTGAGATTAGCCTGTGTATCGACCCCATAAATGGAAGCGTAGATGATGAAAAGAACACTTAGTCCAAGTACACCAATTCCTACAACACCCATACCCATAACCGATCCACCTGTAAAGGCAACCTCAAGGGCACGACCAAGGCTTGTGCGGGCAGCTTGGGTAGTGCGCACGTTGGCTTTAGTAGCCACACGCATACCAATGAAACCTGCAAGGGCAGAGCTAAATGCGCCCAATACAAAAGAGATGCCTACAAGAGGTGAGGAGGTCTCGCTGCTGGCTGTGAAGGCCAATAGGACAGCCACACATGCCACAAATACAGACAGCACTTTGTACTCAGCTTTTAGAAAGGCCATTGCGCCTTCGGCAATATGGCCGGCAATTCTTTTCATTTTGTCGGTGCCGGCATCTTGTTTAGATACCCAGGCACTCTTCCAAATCACATACAACAAGCCCAGTACTCCGAGGACGGGCATAACATACAATACACTCTGCATACAGGTTAGATTTATTAATAACTCAAATGCCCGCTTACATTAAACGGGCAGGGTCTCTTAAAAACTCCGCAAAGATAGGATAAGCATCAAAAAATTAAAATATAACTTGGTCTTGGATGGTTATAATGAAAACAGCTGTTTTAGACTGATCCACAGCTTTTTCTTTAATTGATCATCTCCAAGGAGGGTAGTAAGGTTGTCTGCCAGCACTAATTGGGTTTCTGGTGTTGTCACCACCTCATAAGCAGTTACTCCAGGAGCCTCAATTCCAAATCCAATAATTCGGGGAGGTTTCTCAGCCCACTTTGATAAGTCCAGCGATTTCATCTCTACAATACGCACGGCTGCCATACTCAGCTTCACGGAATTCAGAATCTTAGATAAGAGATCAATTTCTTTTTCTCCCAAATTCTTCCATTTTGTGTTGATGACAACAGTGGTGAGTGAGGGGAAAACATAAAGGTCTTCTGTAAAGGTAGCTTCCACGCTGTTCATAACTTAAAATCAGTTTTGATATCAAAAATAGACTTCAGTTCATTGGCATCTTTCGGATTCATCCGCTGTGCAAGGATCAGGCGAAGCTGCCGCCTTCTCAAGGCCCCATCAAATTGTATTTTCTCGTCTTCCGTTTCAGGCACAACTTCCGGCACTGGCGTTGGGCGACCGTCCTTGTCAAGAGCCACAAAAGTAAAGTAGGCCAAATTGCTTTCCATTTTCTTATCGGCTGGAATATCCTCAGCCACCACCTCTATTTTTACCTCCATAGAGGTATTGAATGATCGGGTGACTTTTGCCTTCAAAGTCACGACATTGCCCAATTGAATTGGAGATTTGAATGAAATGTTATCGACTGAGGCGGTAACCACTACATGGTTGGAGTGTTTCTGTGCTGAGATGGCTGAAACAATATCCATCCAATGCATAAGCCTTCCTCCCATGAGGTTATTAAATGTATTGGTGTCGTTAGGCAGCACCAATTCGGTCATACTGACTAATGATTCTCTGGGGTACTTCTTTTTTCGAGCCATTGAATAAGGGTTGTTGCTGATTATTAAGTTCTGCAAAAATCAGAAAAAATAACCAGGTATTGGCATTGAGGGATAGACAACTGAGGGTGAAGGCATTGGGTTGGATATTGGATTCAGGGAATTCCGATTTTTACTGCCAGCCTTGTTGGCCTCTCAGCGGCACAAAGGCGAAATAGTCAAAGGACTCTTCCAATAGCTTGTCTCCCTGCTTCGTGATTTTTAACATTTTCTGACGCTCCCTGTCTCCAACCGGAATAACCAGAACACCTCCTTCTGCCAATTGATCGGTAAGAGCTGTGGGTACTACCGGAGCCCCTGCTGTAACCAATATTTTGTCAAAAGGTGCTTTGGAAGGGAAACCCTTGGAGCCATCTCCATGTATAAAGTATGGTTTGTAGCCTAATTGAGGCAAAAATGCCTTTGTGCGCTCAAATAAGGTTTTGTTATATTCTATAGTATAGAGTGTTGCACCCAATTCGAGCAGAATACATGCCTGATAGCCCGATCCTGTGCCAATTTCCAATACTTTATCCCCTGGCTTCACATTGAGCTTCTCCGTTTGAAATGCGACTGTGTACGGCTGGGAAATGGTCTGCCCTTCGCCTATGGGAAAGGCCTTGTCCTCATAGGCATGGATAAGCAGGGCATCATCGAAAAACACGTGCCTGGGCACCTTTCCGATGGCTGCCAATAACCGTTCATCACTAATGCCCTTTAAACGCAGTTTTTTAACCAGTTTGTTGCGGAGCCCTCTTTGTTTATAGTTGTCTTCTACCATGTAAATTTGTCGCAAAAAAGGCCAATTTTTCAGGTTAAACAAAGTTTTAGAAAAATTGTAGGAAAATTGAAACCGAAGCGGCTATCTTAGGGTTCTCTAATACACAGTCAATAAGCTTTTTTGCCATAGCGTTAAAACTGTGTGAACCTGACCCTTCACAGTAGGAGTGGTATCCCCACTAACTACTGGATGGTCAGGGAATATTAATAAAGAAACCCCGAAATTTGCTTTTTTTCGGGGTTTTTTTGTTTCTACCTTTAAAACCCAAAGATCACGAAAGGAGCCCAATAGTAGGGGGCAGCATAGGTATTTTCTTTGATCATCTTCAGTTTTGATGCCCTTAATGCGGCCGAAAAATCGTTGTTATTATTGGCTAATAATTCGGTGTAAAATTCGCGCATTAATTGGGAGGTAGAAGCGTCTGCAACACTCCAAAACGACACAATAATATTTCTTGCGCCAGCGTAAATTAACGCTCGGGAAAGTCCGATCACACCTTCTCCTTTTGATATTTTTCCAAGCCCGGTTTCGCAGGCAGAAAGCGCCACTAAATCTGCATTTAATTCGAGGTTATAAATTTCTCCTGAATACAAATTACCATCTTCATTGATCCCCTGATTTAAAAATATTCTGGAAAGTTCAGGGTTTTGTTCGTCTACAATACCGTGGGTAGCAAAGTGGAGGTATTTGTAATCCTTCATAGCCGAAGATTTAATATGATCTTCATCGGCTTGTGTTTTAATGAGTGTTTCGCTTTTTAGGTTACGGGAACTAAATAGTTGTGCAATCTTCTGTACCTCTTCTTCTGTACCGGGCAGTGTATTTAGGCTGCTGTTAGATGTAAATTCAACAGGGGCACATAAAAGAATAGATGCAGGAGCAGTAGAGGCGGAGGTATTCCCTTCCTTTTGAAGAATTAAACCTGCTGAAAATTCGTAACTAATGCTGTAATCATTTAACAAGTACGGTAATTGACCGTAACCATTGGCACTTTTTACAGATTGACTGAACAAGGCTTCAAAAGGGATAACTCCCATACGACCTGTTGGAATAATGACCAGATGGCTAATGCCTCCAGGAAGAGGGGGGATGATACTCCTGGATAATGTTGCTGCGGTGTTGACGTAGGTATTGATCTCATTGTAGAAAAGGCTATTACGAAGCCCTGTAATGAGCTTGTCGAAGTCTGCGGGTATTTCCTTGTCAATGATTTTATACTTGTTGTTGGAGATCACAAAGGTGTAAAGCCGGTTATTCTTTTCATCCATAAAGTAACTAAGTACAGCAGTTTTGTTATCCAGCTTAGACTGAATCTCTGTTATGGATGGGGAGGCAGAGTTAAATTTTAGATTGTAATACTCCGGAAATTTTTCTTCCAGGCCCTTGACAAAGACTTCGTAGTCGCGGTTTACTTTAAACAAGATATCACGCAAGGATTGCTCTTCTTCCGAGGATGGCTTTTGTGCCAACTGCTGATTGCAATAGGCAGCCAGTGCTTTCAGGTATTTTTCTTCTTCCAGCAGCTCTGGCGGAATACCGGCAAAGGACTTGGCGTTGGAATCTGAGATAGCGTCTTGCAATACGGCCGATTTGCTTTTTTCAGCGAAGTAGAATGTGAGTTCCCTAAAAGGTTTTTTCTTCCAGGCATTTTGGGCCAGAGTATGCGCAACCCGAACACCGTCTGCATACACTTCATTGGCAATTACACCAAGGGCCAGCTTGTCGCTTTCACTGCTAATCTGATTCCTGAGCCTTTCAATCAATTCATCACACCTTTTAATGGACTCCATACTTAAAAGTAAGTCGGCAAATTTTAACGTCTTCCCAAAATACTTGGCTTCCAATGCTTCAGCTTTAAAAAGGAGGGAGTACAGCAATACATTGCCATTATAGAAATTTTCACCATCAGGGTTAATAGCAGGGTTGCTACTGTTAAAGTCTTTTACATTGGCCTGCAATGCTCTTTGATAATAGTTGATTGCTTCATCATACTTCCGCTGTGCCAATTCCAGATTACCAATTGCATTTAAGGTGGAGGCAATATCCGGATGTTTGTTACCATAACTTTCTTCATACATTTTCAGTGCCCGGTCAAAATAACCTTGCCCCGCTTTGGTGTCACCCATTTTTACATAGGTCTGGCCCAGATTAGAAAGTACAAAAGCTTTTGAAGGGTGCGGTTGCGGATAGACTTTTTCCCAGATATTCAGGGCGGTTTCCAAACTGTTTACAGCGTCACCATAGAATTCAAGTTCTCGATAGATTACACCCAGGTTGGTATTGGCAATGGCAATTTTTGGATGGGTTTCATCATGTAACTGTTGGTAAATCGCCAGCGACTGATCGTAATAATCAAGTGCTTTCTCAGCATCCGTTGCCGTGTACACCAGGCCTAAGTCATTGTAGGTAGCGGCAATAAGTTCATGACTTTCGGGCAAAACTTCTTTTCTTAGCGATAATGCTTTTAGGAGCTGCTCTTCTGCTTGTTGAGATTTACCGGTAACGTTATAAACGATCCCTAATGTAGCAATGGCTTCGGCTGCCTCCAGCGAAGTACTATTGCCCGATTGTCCGAAGGAGTCAATAGCAGATTGAAGGGCTTCCAAAGCCAGATCGTTCCTGCCTTCATTCAAATAAAGCATTCCCTTGTGCGAACTCAAAATAGCGGAGGCAAAGTCTTTGTCTGAGGTGAGCTTGTCTGCTGCAATAGAAAGTTGGTCAAGGAGTTCACGGCCTTCGTCTAACTTTCCAGAACGGATAAGAGCTTGCGCGCGTTTACAATTGACCTGAAGGCTGGCCAGATTGCTGCCAATACTTTTACCTTCTGTTAAACGAATTACTTCGCTGTAGTTGGCATCCAAGAGCAAGACATCCAATGTTTCCAGTGTCGCATCCTGAGCCAATAATGAAAGTGAAAATAAGGAGGATACGAGAAAAGTGATGAGCTTCTTTTTCATATCAGAACCTGTAGTAATAGCTAACAGTTGAAACCATATTACGGGTAAGTCCATCTGGGTTTACGTCTCTATCGGTTAGCTTTATGCCCATTAGCAGACGTATGCCAGACTGCACATTAAAGCTATATCCAAATGTACCTATCACTGAGAAAGCCATACCTGTAGTTCCATCTAATTTTTTTCTTATTCCTGTATCAGGATCAAGTATTGAGTCTTTACTAATGCGAATAATGGGTAAACCTCCCAGGGAAGCATTGAATTGAGAAAATCTGAAATTTCTCTCCGCGCGAAACATGATATCGGTGCCACGTTTTAAGCGGTTGGACTGATTGTAGGTTTTTACATATGTGAAGTCTGGGTAGACAGGTTCTCTCCATTCATCCCAAACAAAAGTGTTTTCATTTTTATTAAAAGGGTGTTGCAATCCGGTTGCGAAAAGCCAGTCTCGTGTTTTTAAAGATATGCCGGTGATGAAATCATAGGTTCCCAGGCTGGTTTGGTAATACATGGGAAAATCAATGTCGTTTCTTGTTGGATCCGACAAGTTGGCTTTGTTCGAGGGTATTTTGGCCCCTACGGTAACATTGACATCGTACTTATCAGTCGATTTTAAATTTTGTGTAAGACTGAGCGAGATGTCGCTCATTCCACTGGTTTCACCAAAGTTTCCAGTCACTGCCTGATAGGGGAGTTTGACCTGAAAGAATGTTTTTGGTGTAATGCTAAAGTTTAAGTCGGCCGTTGCCACATATATGATGGGAGAGGTGGTGGTAGTGCCCCGATAAAAGCTGAATTCCATCGAACGAAGCTTGAATTCCACTTTTTTGTTGAAGGGCTGGTCGGGTTTCATGGCACCCATGGTGCAAAATCCGGCATCGCTACAGCCTTGCGCTGCCGCTGTTAATGATAATCCCAGGGTCAATAGAATGATTACAACACGAATCATGTCGTAAATTCCAGATTTGTGGGGCAAAATTCAACAGTAAATGAAGATTTAACGTAATTTCTACTACAAGTGAATGATTTACATTCCCAGAGATTGATTCTCCACAGAAGCCAATTCCACTATTTTCTCGTACTCAGCGGGGTTGAGGTCGTTAAAGAAGTAGTGTACAGGGTTTACGTGCCTGTTGTTAATGAAGACCTCATAGTGCAAATGGGGTGCGGTGGAGAGTCCGGTATTTCCAACATAACCGATCAGTTCTCCTCGTTTTACTTTTTGTCCCTGGCTCACTGCGAAACCATGCATGTGTGCATAGCGACTTTTGTATCCAAAGCCATGATCAATTTCAACGGTTTTTCCGTATCCGCTGAAGCTGATATTGACACGGTCTATAATTCCATCAGCGGTGGCGTAAATTGGTGTACCAATCGGAGCAGAGAAGTCAATACCCGGGTGCATTTTCTTTACCTTATAAATAGGATGGAACCTCATTCCAAAACCTGATGAAAGTCTGATTAATTCTTTGTTGGATATCGGTTGAATGGCGGGGATGGCAGCAAACAGTTGTTCTTTCTTTACGGCAAGCTGAACCACTTCATCCTGAGACTTGGATTCGATGTATACTTTCCTTCTGAGCTTATCAACATGCTCACTCAGCCTTATGATAAGGTCTTCGTTTACGATGTCTTTGTTCTTAATATCCTGATAGCGATCCACACCTCCGATACCCGCATTTCTAATTGAGGCCTCAATGGGTTCTGCTCCTAATACCGCGCGATAGATATTGTCATCCCGGTGTTCCATCTCGGAAAGAATAGCATCCAGTTGCTGCACTTCTCTATTCAGATTTTCGTAATAATATTGGAGTTCTGTTACCTCATTCTTCAACAACAGTTCCTTAGGTGATTCAAAATAAGTAGTGTACAGCAACAGCAGACCTACGGCCATAATCAACGTAAGCGATACAATTCCCAGGGTGTTGAGAATGATATCTCCCGTGGTGGTTTTAACCCTTTCGTACTTACACGTTTCGGTGTCGTAATAGTATTTTATCCGTGCCATGGTGTCTTATACTTTTGCGGGCCTAAAAGGTTTAATAATATCTTCATTACACTCCAGAAAAGGACCCTCCAGCAAGTCGATACAGTATGGAATCGCTGGAAATACGGCATCTAAACACTGCCTGATGGCTTTTGGTTTCCCTGGCAGATTGACAATAAGCGTATTGTTCCTTATCCCTGCAGTTTGCCGTGATAGAATGGCTGTAGGTACATATTGAAGGCTCACTGACCGCATTAATTCACCAAACCCAGGCATCATTTTGTTACAAACAGCCTCTGTGGCTTCAGGAGTTACGTCACGTGAGGCGGGTCCTGTTCCCCCTGAGGTTACAATGAGGCAGCACCCCTTGTTGTCGGCCATGTCTTTCAGGGTGTGTTCGATCAAGTCCTGCTCATCGGGTATTACGGCATATTCTTTTTCCCAATCACTGATGAGGTATTCGTTGAGTGTATCCACAATGGCTTTGCCTGGCAAATCTTCATAGATGCCCTTGCTTGCCCGGTCTGAAACATTAATGATGCCTATGCGTGCAATCATCGGATGTTGGCTTTGTGAAGAATTTTTTCGGATCGCCCTTTTTTAAACACCTGTCTGCCTTTATTGATACCTGCTCTCAATGCTCTTTGTTCTTCTTCAGGAAGCGCGATGATTTCTTTGCATTCGGTGGAACAACAGCCATTCAACTTCTCTGCACAGGCTTCGCATTGAATGAAGAGCAGATGACATCCATCATTTTTACAGTTGGTGTGGGCATCACTTGGCTTTCCGCATTGGTGGCAAACACTGATAATATCATCTGAGATACGTTCACCCAGGCGTTCATCAAAAACAAAGTTTTTTCCTATGAATTTATTTTCAATACCGAGTTCTTTAGCCTTCCTTGCATATTCGATGATGCCCCCATTTAACTGAAATACATTTTGAAAGCCCTTGTGTTTGAGCCATGCACTTGCTTTTTCACAACGAATGCCTCCGGTGCAGTACATGATTACATTTTTTTCTTTTTCCGTTTCCAGCATTTTTACTACAGCTGGTAAAGAATCCCTAAACGTATCTACATCCGGGCAAATGGCATTTTTAAAATGACCTACTTCACTTTCATAGTGGTTGCGCATGTCCACAATAATGGTTGCAGGGTCTTCACTCAGTTGATTGAATGAGGGTGCGTCCAGGTGTTGCCCGGAGTTCGTCACATCAAACGACTCATCATTGAGTCCGTCTGCTACAATCTTTTTGCGTACCAGAATCTTTAGTTTAAAAAAAGACTTTCCATCGTCATCTACGGCAATGTTGAGCCTGACATTATTAAGAAAAGGAATGCTGTATAAGTAGGCTTTAAAATCATTGAAGTATTGTGCCGGCACACTGATCTGGGCATTGATTCCTTCATGGGCTACATAAATTCGACCCCACACCTGAAGTTGGTCCAAGCCTGTATAAAGTTCGTCCCTGAAAGCCTGAGGGTCAGCAATCTGGTGGTATTTATAAAATGAAAGTGTCTTCCTCAGATAGGGGATGTCTTTCAGTTGATCTTTTAGTACACGTTTGTCTATGCGGTTGTACAGTGCCATAACAAAAAAATAATGCTGCAAATTTACGCAAAAATTGAGTTTTTAGCAATCTAACTAATTATAAGTCAGTCGATTGCTAATCAGGGGTTTGTGGTGGAGGGCTCGAGTTGTCCTTTCAATAAGAGGTTATAATCTTCGCATTGAAGGTATCCTAGCTTGTTACAATAAGGACAGGTTTTATAGGTGTCACTTACATATCCTTTTTTTATGATCACCGTTGAGCCTTTGCAAACGGGGCATGTTACTTTTCCAGTGGGGCCACAATCGATATCGTAATCTTGCGACAGCACCTGACGGGCTTGCTGGGATTCCACTACTTTTTCTTTCATCAATCCTTCTTCTGCACTTTTTAATCGTTCCACGGCCAGTGCAGAAAATTGGCCAGTGGTGCCTTTCAATTGAATGTATTTGTTCAACCAATCCACACTTTGTTTGAAGTTGCCCAGGTGAAACGAGTTCTCCCCAAAATAATACACCAGATCAGAAGGAACACTTTTAGCACTTCGCAGCAATTGCCGGAATTGGGTGTCGGCCAATAAGTATTCCCCACTTTGATAGAGTTGTATGGCCGAATCCAGCCGTATATTATACGCTCGCGTTTCAGCCGCCTGACGTTGCATTTCAAACTCCTGAATCTTTTGTTCCTGTGTTTGTGCAACAGCAGGAAACGCGAATACCAGAATGAACAGAATGGGAATTATTGTTTTCACTTCTTCAAATTACACAAACAATTTCTTATCCAGCTCGAGCCATTCCAGTGTGGAGGTACTAAAGATGTCTTCCTTGCTTTCCTGACTGATATCCATCTCTTCAATAAACTTGCCAATCTCCAAATCTCCCAATGGAAACGGATAATCTGACCCTAAAGTTATTCTTTTTGTTCCTTGCAGTTTGATCACGTACTCCAGCATCATGGCATCATGGGTGATACAGTCTACCCAAAACTTTCCCAGGTAGTTGCGGGGATTTACATTGTTATCAATGGCTACCAGATCAGGGCGGCAGTTAAAACCATGCTCAATGCGGCCAATGGTTGACATAAAAGATCCCCCGGCATGAGCAAAGTTCACTCTGAGTTTGGGGAGCCTTTCAAAGATGCCTCCAAAAATCATAGAACACATGGCACGGGAGGTTTCAGCCGGCATACCTACCAACCAGGGAAGCCAATACCGTTGCATTTGTTTCATGCCCATCATGTTCCAGGGATGAACCAACACCGCCATGCCTAACTTTTCGCAGGCTTCGAAGATAGGGTAGAAGCGCTCTTCATTCAGGTTTTCATCATTGATGTTGGAGCCGATTTGAATCCCCTTTAAACCGATTTTTTTGCAGCGCTCTAATTCTTCCACAGCTAACTCTGTGTCCTGCATAGGCACAGTGCCCAGGCCGATATAATGCTTAGGATATTGAGTTACAATTTCTGCTATATGATCATTCAGAAACTCTGAAACGGTAAGGCAGTCATGGGGCTTGGCCCAGTAAGAAAACATTACGGGGATAGTACACACTACTTGTACTTTGGTATTGAATGCTTCGTATTCTTTTATCCTCAGTTCGGGATTCCAGCAGTTCTCCTTGATTTCTCTAAAAAACTGGTTGCCCTTCATCATCTGGGCGGCTCCCTTTTTGTGATGCTGTAAATAGATAAAATCTCCATATCCGAATTTATCGCTCCATTGCGGCAGTTTTTTCGGAAGAATGTGCGTATGAGAGTCTATTTTGAGCATTTCTGAAAAGGGCAATCCTCAAATTTACGAATAAAGTGCGGATGAAGGAAAAGAGGAAACTTTTATCTGGGAGTGGGTTATGTCTCGCGTATTTCGTTTTGTCAGGTCGGAAGAGCTGACTGTCACTTAGAAGCACTCGTCACTCTGAGCGGTAGCGAAGAGTCTCACTATCCTTGTATGTCTTTCTTATGCCTACTCAGTTTTACCTAAAGGAAACGCTGAGATAATAAAATATTGAGAAGTTCTTGTGAGCGCAGGGTTCTTCACCAATAAAGACATGGTAGACTGTTGTGGACAAATGCAACGCTACGACTACACGCAACTCAAAACAGTGGAATTACAGAGGAGCGTTTTACTTCATTCAACACAAAAGTGCTTTTGATCTGCGATACATTGGGTAGGGCTGCCAGTATGCCCGATGAAAACTTGTGATACGCTTCCAGGTCTTCTACCACCACTTTCAATAGAAAGTCATTAACACCACCCATGAGATAGCACTCTATCACTTCTGGTATTCGGTTTACTGCCTTACCAAAACTTTCTATCGCTGACAGCTTTTGACTCTCCAGCGACACGGAGCAAAAAACCACCATCGAACTTTTAATTTTGGTGGTGTCCAATACCGCTACATATTTTTTGATAATGCCCTCCCTGTCATACCGTCTCATGCGCTCATAGATGGGTGTCTTGGTCAGGTTAAGTTGGCTTGCCAACTCTTTGGCGTTTGTTTTTGCATCTTTTTGGAGCAACTCCAGCAGGCGTTTATCAGTAGTATCCAGTTTAGTCATAGGAATTATTCCGCATTTGGTTCTTTTCAACTTCAATTTATGCATCTATTCCTAACAAAAAGGCACCATAAAGGAATTAATACGGTCTATGATATAAATCATCTTATAATATTCCTGCCATACGTAAATTTGTTATAATTCCATTTACTAAAACAGCAGATTATGAGCGCAGCGATACACCCCGAAAGCCTGATGATGTCCTACGGCTATAAACCAGAGCTATCAGAAGGCGCGGTAAAACCCCCCATCTTTCAAACTTCCACCTTCGCATTCAAGACGGCCGAGGAGGGAAAAGCCTTTTTTGAAGTGGCTTATGGCTTGAGGGAGAAAGCACAGAATGAAGAACTGGGGCTGATCTATAGTAGGATCAACAATCCTAACCTGCAGATACTGGAGGAACGACTGTGCCTTTGGGACAAAGCCGATCAATGTGCTGTTTTTGAAAGTGGTATGTCGGCCATCAGCACGGTCATGCTGGAATTTTTGAAACCAGGAGACCTGTTATTGTATAGCCTTCCCACGTATGGAGGCACCGACCATTTTATCAATTACTTTTTGAAATCAATTGGCGTGGAAAGTATTGGGTTTCGCGCTGACCAAACTAAAGAGGAGATCATCGAATTAGTAGAAAAAAGTGGCAAGTCGAATAAACTCTCGCTGATCTACATCGAAACCCCTGCCAATCCCACCAACGATTTGATTGACATCAAAATGTGTCATGAGATTGGAGCTCGATTCTCATCTGGCGAACGTCAAGTGTACACTGCCGTTGACAATACCTACATGGGGCCACTGTGGTCAAGTCCGCTACAGCATGGAGCTGATCTGGTCATTTACTCTGCAACTAAATACATAGGTGGACACAGTGACTTGATTGCAGGTGCGGTATTGGGCAACAGTGAAATCATGCAAAGGGTAAAAACACTTCGTACCTTTTTGGGCAACATGGCAAGCCCGCATACCTGTTGGCTGCTACTCAGAAGTTTGGAGACGTTAAAGGTGCGGATGGAGCAGCAAGCAAGGAGTGCACAAGAAGTGGCTAAATTTTTGGAAGCACATCCCAAGGTAACCCGGCTACATTATCTGGGAAGCTTAAAGCCTTCCTCAAAATCCTACGAGATATATACGCGACAATACAGTTCACCAGGGGCTATGATTTCCTTTGAAATTGAAGGCAACCAGCCAGAGGCGTTCCGTTTCCTCAACAAGTTAAAGTTGATCAAGCTGGCAGTAAGCCTGGGTAGCACCGAGAGTCTCGCCCAACATCCCGCATCCATGACTCATATCGGATTAACGCAGGAGTTGAGGGATAGAATTGGAATCACGGAAGGATTGATTCGTATTTCTATAGGTGTAGAAAATCCCGAAGACCTCATTGCCGATATCAGGCAAGCTTTTACTTCCATTTAGTGCCCTCAAGTCAATAAGTCCATAGCCTTTGTGGTGTTTTTTGCTCTTGTAGGATGTTCGCGAGGACACGAAACTTGGGGTTGAGCGCATTTTCAGATGACTTAGAATATAGGTAAATTGACATCTCAAATAATTGAATAATGAGAACAAAAGATGATTTCCATAAGCTGATTGATGGGATTGAAGACGAAGAAGTATTGAAAGGATATTTTAAACTAATTCAGCGACTTAATGACAACCATACGGGTGAGCTTTGGGACGGTCTAAGTTCAGCTGAGAAGGAAGAACTTTTGTTATCATATGAGGAGAGTTTTGAGCCAAATAATTTATTGAGCCATGAAGAGGTTAAGAAACAGCATAATAAATGGCTAGAAAAATAGTCTGGACAAAAAGAGCCTTTAATAAATTCAATAAAATAATTGATTACTTAGAACAAGAATGGGGGTTTAATGTAACTCAAAATTTCGTAACTAAGACTTACGATATTATTGATTTGATATCAGACCAATCAGAGTTAGGTACCCTAGAGAATCCCGAGAAGAACAATAGGGTTTTTTTTACTAACTAAACACAATAGACTTTTCTACAGGGTAACGGATGAAGAAATAATACTATTGAATTTTTTTGATACCAGATCTGCCACTAAAAGAAAGAGGGTATAAAATGCACTGTACCAAAATATTCATCTCATTTCCCACTCAGAGTCCCTTACAGGTGACTCTGAGTGGGTTTAGAAGACCTCATTGCCGATATAGGCAAGCTTTTACTTCCATTTAGTATCATCTTAAGGATGCAGCTAATTAAGCTTGAAGTATTGATGTGCGAACTTAACTTTCTTTTTTCTTAGGCACCGGATCATACCCACTGGTGCCCCAGGGGTGGCAGCGACCAATTCTTTTCATGCCTAGCCAGGCACCTTTGATAGGGCCCCACTCTTGTATTGCTTCAATGGTGTATTGCGAACAAGATGGTGTATGACGACAATGTGCGCCCAGTAACGGAGAGATGGTAAGCTGATAAAAGCGTACGGGGAAGATTAATATTTTTTTGAATATGGTATTGATGAGGCTCACTATTCAATCACATAATCAATTTCCCCATCCTTCCCATCTTTCAATTGCACACCTATGGCTTTCAGGTCATCACGTATTTTATCAGACAATGCAAAGTTTTTGTCGGTGCGGGCTTTCTTTCTGATGTCGATCAACATTTGAATGAGGCTATCCAGCAATTGCCCGTCTTGTACACTGTCTTCTTGTAATCCCAATACCTCCTGAATGAAGGTGATGTAGGTATTCTTGAATTCCTTGAAAGTATTTAAATCAACAGCACGTAAATCATGATTTCCTGATTTGAAATCGTTTATCCTGGCTGCCATTTCAAACAACACCGCCAGGGTTTTGGCCGTATTGAAATCATCGCTCATGCTCAGGTAGCATTCACCCACCAATCGATCGAGGTCATTCTTCAAACTGTCATTGATCGTGCCTGTTTCCTGGTGGTCCAGTTCTTTCAATGCGTCCAATGCGTTCATTAATTTTCGATACCCTTTTTCGGCTGCATTGAGCGCTTCGTTACTAAAATCCAGTGTGCTGGAGTAGTGCGACTGCAGCATAAAAAAGCGAACGGCCATCGGTGCATACGCTTTAGTGAGTAGGGGATGAGATCCGGTGAACAACTCATGGGGAAGAAATGAATTGCCTTTTGACTTGCTCATTTTCTCACCATTTACTGTCAGCATATTGGAATGCATCCAGTAGCGCACAGGAGTGACTCCATACGCTCCTACACTTTGGGCAATTTCACATTCGTGATGTGGAAATTTTAAATCCATCCCACCACCATGAATGTCAAATTGCTTTCCCAGATACTTGGTGCCCATTGCAGAACATTCCAAATGCCACCCTGGTATTCCTTCTCCCCACGGTGAGGGCCATCGTTGAATGTGATTGGGTGATACGCCTTTCCAAATGGCAAAGTCAATCGGATTTCTTTTCTCATCTTGCCTGTCCAGCGCGCGTGTACCTTCCATGAGTTCCTCCACGTTTCTTCCGCTGAGTTCTCCATAGTTGTGTTTTTCGGAGAACTTCGTGACATCAAAATAAACGGAACCATTTACTTCATAGGCATATCCGTTTTCAATGATCCTTTTCACCATTTCAATTTGCTCTACGATGTGACCCGTGGCTGTAGGTTCGATGGTGGGAGGAAGGATGTTGAAAATACGGCACACCTCATGAAAACCAACGGTGTATTTTTGAACGATCTCCATGGGCTCCAGTTGCTCCAGTCTCGCCCGCTCTTCGATTCTATCCACGCCTTCACCTGCATCGTTGGTGAGATGACCTGCGTCTGTAATATTGCGTACGTAGCGAACTTTATATCCTATGTGGGTGAGATAACGAAATACTACATCGAACGCAGTAAAGGTTCTCAGGTTGCCCAGATGCACCTCGCTGTACACGGTAGGGCCGCAGGAATACATGCCTACGAAAGGGGGATTGAGCGGCTCAAATTTTTCTTTTTTTCCGCTTAAAGTGTTTGAGATTGATACGGGGTATTTTTCGAATAATTCCATCTAATCGCTTAAAAACAGATGCGAAGATACTATTAAAATATACTTTTTGGTAGTAACGAATAGACAGGTTCAAAATTGACCTTAAAGTGAAAATTTAAGAATTCACATAATGGATCATCTTGATGACTTGTTGAAGTGATGATAATAGATTAGTAAATAATTTTAGTCATACACAGCTGCTTAAATCTCACCCTTAAGTGATTTTCTAATTACTTCAGCTTTGCCATGGACATGAAGTTTTCTGTATATGTTTTTAATATGGAACCGCACCGTTTCAATTGAAATACTCATTCGTTGAGCGATTAATTTATAACTCAATCCATCAACAAGGCCTATAACAATTTCTTTTTCTTTTTGGGATAAGGGAGATGTTATGTTTTTCTTTTTGCCATCATTGAAAAACTGAATGACCATCCGGGCAATTTGAGGGGACATGGGTGAACCACCTTTGGCCAATAATTCGATCCCCTCCTTTAGTTCTTGTAGTGGGGTGTTCTTTAACAGATACCCCGTGGCTCCGGCACAAAGTGAATCAAAAATTTTTTGCGGATCATTGTAAACAGTAAAAACAACAAGATCGATGACTGGAATTTTATCCTTAATGATTTTCATGCCTTCAATACCAGACATTCCCGGGAGTCCGATATCAACAATTAGCACATCTGGATGATTTTCGGAAGATAAGTTGGGAAGCAAGTTTTCGATTGAATCATAAGCACTATCGCAAACAAAGTTATCCTGGCGGCTCAGATAACTTTGAACGCTATTGCGAATTTGTGCATCATCTTCAACGATTCCAATAAAAATCATTACTGGCTAAAGACTCATGGTCATTTTAAGTTATAACTAACAGCAAAAGCAAATACACTATTTCCGACTTTATATTTTTTTTCTGTATCGCTATTGCTCGTATAATCATATTCGCTGTATTTGGCAATTTTAATAAACCCATATTTATAAAGAAGCTGTAAAGCAATCTTTTCATTAATTTTGTATTGCGGGCCAATGATTATCGCTCCGTCAATGGAATTATAATAATCCTTAGCGTCTTCTTTTTTGGGCAAAGATGGGAAAGCTTTTATGGCGTTATCATCATTTTTTATTTTTGCGCTCATCAGGATGCTTGGCTGCAAGCCCATCAGTATATCAACCTTCTCTGATGCTATATATTTTAGGTAAATTGGAATGTCAATATAACTCAACACCTTGTTGTATCGGACTGATAATTTTTCAAGTTCAAATGTTGTCATGTTATAGAAGTCAACATCCCCTGTGTACGAGGCTCCTTTTGTTGAGAATTGAAGCCCAGCGCCTCCCATCCATTTTTCAGAAATCAAGCGTTCACCAGTAAAACCCAAGTGAAACCGAATTACAATTTTTGGATCTGTTTCCGTACCACCCCAATCCTTTTTTTCGCTACCATTAAAGTTAGCCAGGTTTGGTCCGCCAACAAAGTTGAACTTCCATTGTGCATTTGCAATAATGCTAAAGGACATTAGCAATCCATACAATATGAGCTTTTTCATAGTATTGTGTTTTTTTACTAAAGCTATGTATGAGCGTGATCTACTTCAATCCCATAAACATGGGGGTTACAATTCTTTTAGAATAATCTTGATGATAGTCCCCTTATTATTAATAATCTCCAGCTCCCCCCCAATCTCCTTGATGCGCCTTTTGACATTAATTAATCCATTGCCCTTGGTAATTATTTCAGGGAAAAACCCAACACCGTTATCTTGAATGGACATTGTAAATTTTGCATTTTGGTTAGCGATACTAATCCTGACATAACTGGCAGCTGCATGTTTTACTATGTTATTGATTGTTTCCTTAAAAATGAGATAAATGTTTTGTTTGATTGCCTGATCAAGTTTTTGGTTTTCATCCAAATGTTCAAGAACGAAATCGAATTCAATATTTTTAGTCTGTAACATTTCACCTGTAAAATCTTTCATCCTAATGATTAATGCTCCAAGTGAGTCATTTCTGTTGTCAATAGACCAAACGATGTCACTCATGGTATCAATGATTTCCCGGCTTAAATCGCTGATGGCTGAGAGATAATTTTTTTTTTGATTTTCTTCAGATCCGCTTTGAAGTAAATCGGAATAAATTGAAATTTTGGTAAGGCTTGACCCAACTTCATCATGCAGATCGCTGGCTATTTGATTGCGAAGTCGTTCCACTTTTAGAGATTGTGTTAAGCGATAGCGGTGAAAGGTGTAAGCAAATGAGACCACTGCCATAAAGGACAAGCTTAGAAACCACCAGGTCTTCCAGTAAGGGGGTGATATAACAAACTTTACCAATGCACTAGGCTCATTCCAGTAGCCATCAGAATTGGCTGCCTTCAAATGGAATGTATAGGTTCCAGGGTTCAGGTTTGTATAACTGACATACCGCCTTTTACCGGCATCTACCCAACTGTCCTCCAACCCCTCCAACATGAATGCATAACGAATTTTTTCTGGTGAAATGAATTCAAGCGCTGCAAATTGAAAGGTTAAGTAATTTTGGTTGTGTTTTAATTTTATTTGCTTACCAGATACGGGTAGTTCTTGATCAAAAACCTTTAGTGAATTGATGATCAGAGGAGGAGAGAGTGAGTCACCTTCTAATTGTTCGGGGCGAAACACACTGAAGCCATTGATACCCCCAAAGTAAAACTCACCGGTTGAGGAAACCAACGAAGCCCTTGCATTAAATTCATTGTTTTGGAGGCCATCCTCAATGGTAAAGGTTTTGAAGGTATTGTTTGAAGAGTTAAACCTTGAAAGCCCTCCATTGGTGCTTATCCAAAGGTTGTTGAGTGAATCTTTTAGTATCTCGTAAGCGACATTATTTGCGAGACCATCTTTTTCAAAGAAATGTCTGAACTCACCAGTTTTTATATTCAATTTGTTTAATCCGGAATGTGTAGAGATCCAAAAGGTTGTATCTGAATCTTGTAGAATACAGTTGACCACGTCTCCACTTATTCCTTTCTGATTTTTTCGATCATAACCATAATTGGTAAATTTCTTTTTGACCTTATCAAATTTGCTCAAACCACCTCCCCAGAACCCAATCCAAATATTACCCGACTCATCCTGGTAAATCGTGTTGACCCAGTTTGATCCCAGACTGGATGGATCGTCTGGATTTTTCTTGAAGTGTATCAATTCATCTGTTTTTGGATTGTAATTAACCAGTCCATTCTTATCTGACCCAACCCAAACCGTTCCATCCCGATCTAAAAATACTTCAGTTATATTAGATGTATTTCCGAGTATTGAGTTGTGATTTTGATGGAAGAATTGACTGCTATTTGTTTTTTTGTCGTAGCGCACCAACCCTTCGGTGCTGGAGGCAATCCAGAAAGTGTTATTACCAAAATCTATACTATTGATATTTTGTGGCAATTGACCATTTGCACCCAGTATTGTTTTTTGTTTAAAGGATTTTGTTTTTGGATCAAACACATTAATAGGACCAGTTTCAGTTCCAATCCAAATTTCTCCCTCATCGTCTTCACAGAATGACCAGATTACGTTGTGGCTAAGGCGTGACTTATCTGAGGGATCACTTGAATATGATTGAAACTTATTCTGTCCAGGGTCAAATAGGTCAAGGCCATTGCCAGATATCCAGATGGTGCCTGCATGATCTTCGATAATATCATAGATAACATTACGGCTTATGCCTTGTGCATCGACATTTTCTTTAAAATGAGCGAATTGTTGCCCCTCATTACTTGTAAAGTATAATCCAGCATTGGTGCCTATCCAAAAATTATTTTTGGTGTCGCGTTTAATTTTGTTGAGTGACTTTGTCTTCAGGTTTTGAATGGGAGTAAGACTTTCCGTTTTTTTGTTAAATAGCCAAAGACCAGCATCTGTAGTTGCAACCCATAATTGACCCTGCTGATCTTCTTCAATTGAGGTAATGGTGTTCTGTATTCCAAATTCTTTTATGCTGCTAAAAGTATATCGTTTAATCAGCGTTGTATTATCTTTTTGAATGATCCGATCAATGGCTGAGTGATTTGATCCAGCCCAGACAGTGCCATCCCTATCACAAAATAGTGTACGGATATAGTTGCTGCTAATGGACAAAGTGTTTACGCTTTCATTTGTAAACCGGGCGAAGGTATTTTGCTTTTGGTTATAGAGATTTAGTCCGGCTCCCCATGATGAAATCCATATTTGTCCTTTTCTGTCTTTAAGAATGAAATTTGTTCTGTTTCCGCTTATGCTAGTTGAATCCTTGTTGGAATGAAAGTATCGAATGAATCTATTTTCATCACGAACAAGTTTGCAGACTCCCATAAAAGTAGCCACCCAAATATTACCATTGTCATCCTCGTTAATAGACCAAATCCAATTGTGGGTTATTGTGGTGCTGTCAAAAGGATCATTCTTATATACCTTGAATTCATAACCATCAAAACGATTTAGGCCATCCTGAGTGCCTACCCAGATGTATCCACGGCTATCCTCAAAGATACAATTGGGCTGTGATTGAGAAAGCCCGTCTTTGGTGGTGATATGATCAAAACGAAACTCCCGTTGTGCATTTCCTGCAAAACCTATCAATACAAATAGAGTTACAAGACACCATCCCATGTAGTGGATTATATACTACTAAGATACAAAATTCATATTGATGTATGTTGCTTATTGAGTTGTATTTGAAATGTCCTTTCTATTGAAGATTTCAGCTGTCCGTAGCTTGATTACTCAATTTTGGTATCATTATTTACGATTTGAATAAATCTGAATTATTCACTGTACAAACTTCGGCTCGGGGATCGCAGTATTGCAATGCTTGTTCAATTGCTGTATTACATATTTGCTTAGTTCTGGTGAATAGATTTCTTCGTGCTGGTGCATAAAGAAGTAAACTTTCTCAATATCCTGACTCATCCATAATTTAATACGCTGTACCCAGTCATCTACGCGGGTATAATCGGTGGGGTGAAGTCCGTTACCTACAAAGCGAATAAAAGCCGAGGGTGTAGTGAGTCTCATGTGCACGCAATCTCTTCTGCCCGAGGCATCTGTGATGATGGACCCGATCTTGTGTTTCTCCATCATGCTAAACACTTTTTCGAAATGTTCTTCTTCAAACCACTTAGGACTTCTCAATTCAGTAAACACGCTGATGTCTCTGGGAAGCCGTTCCAGAAAACTTTCGAGTGCTTCATAGTTTTTGGGTGTGAAGTTGGGCGGCAGTTGAAGGAAAATGGGACCAAGGTTATCTTTGAAAGCAGAGACACCCTCAAGAAATCGTGTGGTAACTTCTTCTGCCCCCTTCAATCTTTTGTAATGCGATATCTGATCCGTGAACTTTGGGCAGAATTGAAACCCTTTCCCTACTTTATTTTTCCAACCTTCCACCTGCTTAACTGTCGGCATACGATAAAAGGTGGCGTTCAGTTCTATACAATTGAAATGGGTAGCGTAATGTTTAAGAAAATCTGTTTCTTTGGTTTTTTCGGGATAAATTTTACCCACCCAATCCTTGCGACCCCATTTCGCACAGCCAACAAAAACCTGAGGTTTTTTTCTGCTCTTACTTTTTTTGAGAACAGCAGTTGTCTCTGCCCTGTCGGAAGGGAGAGAGAAATCAACATCTTCCAGGTCATCTTTTTTTATTTTGCCAAAATCCATTTACAGATTTAATTGATAGTAAGTTGTTATTAAAAAGAGCCACTTCAACTAGTTGAAGTGTTATCATTCTGTTTTAATTGGGTATTAAAAAGAATTCGTACTTATTACATGGATTGTAAAGCCTGAATACTTTAATGCCATTTTGTGGCAGATCAAAAGCATAGAATTCTCCTCCTGCGAAAATCTCATCCGTAATTTCTTTGAGTGCCAACTCTGTGCCTGCTGGTGGAGTGGCGGAGTAGTAGTATTGATCGAGGAGGCTAATCTTGACCAGGTTGACAGCAGTAGTGGTCGGTTGGTATTCTCTAACGTATATTTCTCCATCATCCATGATAAACCCAACGGAATAGATGGGAATGGTAGGATCGTTTAACTGTACGCCATAGAAAAATACAAATCCACTGGTTCCGGGAAGTTTCTGGGCAATGCTTCCTGTTTCCTGTAAACTGTTGCCCTGGTCGTCAAAAATAAATAACGCATTGACAGTGTAAACTGTTTTTGTGAACTCGATCCCTCGGTTACTAAGCAAGGAGTTGACAAGGCTCACAGTACCTAGCCCTGATGTTTGTCCGAAGTATTTTGGTTCGGTGTTGTTTACCCCCGAAGCGCAAAGATCGGGGCCGGTAAGACTGAAATCGCTTAAGGTAAGCGCACTTATGTTATTGGATTGGCCATTTAAATTAAATGACAAGGGATTTTCTAATACCAACTGACCGTTGGATAACGTGTATTTAGTGAAGTGGTTCAGGGTAATCCGTGAGTTGGCCAACACTTCATCTCTTGTTGTCCCTATTCCTGCAAACTCAGCGGTAAGGTTGCGTTTGGTTAAATCTATCGTCCAGAAAATTGAAATATTCTTATCTGTTAATATTACTTGTTGCGTAGGATTGATGGTGCCAAAAATTTGAGGATTGTCCAGATTAAACTTTCCCAGGTTTTCTGTGATGACCCTGGCAAATTCATTTTCATCATTGGCACCAGCGGGAGTAAAAACCAACTGGGTAGGATTCGAAGTGTCTGATATACTTTCAAAAATCAAACCATCGCCTTCTTTCTTTTTAAATAAGAATTCAAACTCTCCGCCAAAAGTGGCCTGATCCAATTCAAAGAGATAATGGAATACACCATAGGTTTCCAGAATCAATTCCAATCCAAGGGCATTGTCAATGCGATAGGAAATGGTGTGGTCAAAAAACTCTCCATTGTTGTCCGGTACATCAGATTTGATGTTCACGTTGCCATCAGGAGTAAATTTCATCAGAATTAAGAATGTTCCTGATTCTTCCGTTGGTTGATATTCTAATCTCCACCCGTTGGCTGGTGCCGTGAGGTCTGTTCTCAGACCACTCACTGCCTCCTTTACTCTTTCTTCAACAGGTGGTAAGTCAGTACTGTCTTCGCTGCAGGAAGCTGCAATGAAGAAAAATATCAATAGGGCCATGACCGATCGCAACATCCTAATTTAGTTTAGCCTGAATGGCATTTCGTACTGCTTGTAAATCAACACCAACTACTTTTACATAATGCTCCCTGATGGCAGTCAATTTTTGTCTCACCAATTCACGCCCTGCATTTCTGGCTTCACATGCCGGGGTAAGACAACCTGGTTCATCTGTCATGAACTCAGATTCGAAATTGGGGTCGTATAAAAAGAAAGCTACTGTTTCGGCAAAGTCTTCATT
>ERZ761609.1243-NODE-1243-length-23644-cov-44.864132_pt1 | contig 23644 bp, 19 predicted proteins | sample MGYA00511163_ERZ761609 | MGnify/ENA primary metagenome ERZ761609 (study PRJEB28899, sample SAMN02445070) | bioreactor sludge metagenome | biome: EBPR sludge | place: Australia: Brisbane, Thorneside Wastewater Treatment Plant | collected 2011-12-16 ... | reverse complement strand
ACCACCGAGATCTACACTCTTTCCCTACACGACGCTCTTCCGATCTGCTGCGGGATTGGTATGTGGGGAAAAAATGGGGCGCCGGGGGGCGCCCCAAGGAGAGGATCCGAAACGTTGCTTGCGGGCTAAAACTTTCGCTTGCGGCGGCGGTGGATCATCGCGGCACCGCGCATGTGACGACGGGAGGATCGGTTACTTGGGGTGCGCCTTTGGCGGCGATGGTGAGAAGGATGGCCATGGCCAGCACGGTGAGTTTCACTTTCAGGTTCAAGGTCGTTCCTCCTGGTTCGATTTCAGTTTGGAGGATGGGGCAGGACGGGGAAAGAGACTTTGGTATTAGGCGAGAGGCGGATTAGTACCACGGCGGGCGGGGTAGGGGGGTACCGGAACTAGACGAGTCCGGCGAGGATGGGGGGGACTTCGAAGAGGGCGCGGTTGGGGGTGGCGAGGGCGGCGGCGCGCATGGCTTCGAGGGTGGAGCTGGAGAGCAGGGTGCGGACGGCGTGTTCGATCTGGCGGAAGGAATTGAGGACGAGGCCGGTCCGGTTGTGGATGAGCCAATCGGCGTTGTAGCGTTCCTGGGGCAGGGTCCAGGCGTTGCGGACGGTGACGACGGGGAGGCCGAGATGGAGGGCTTCGGAGATGGAGCCGGGGCCGGGTTTGCCGATGAAGAAGTCGGCGAGGCGCATGTAGTAGGGGATTTCGGTGGTGAAGCCGGTGACGTGCTGGGGGAGAGAGGGGGAGGAGAGGAGTTGCCGGCGGAGGGCTTCGTTGCGGCCGGCGATGAAGATGACCTGGAGGTCGAGGCGGGACTGGGCGAGGCGGCGCTGGATGCGGGACATGGCGTTGGAGCCGTAGCCGCCGAACAGGACGATGGCGGTGGGTCGGTGGGGGTCGAGGCCGAGTTTGACGCGTTCGGCGGCGCGGTCGATGGGGGGCAGATCGTAGAAGCGCGGGTTGAGGATCATGCCGGAGGTGAGGAAGAGGCGTTCGGGGGGATGGCCGAGATGGAGGGCCTGCTGGCGGGCTTTAGGGGAGCCGCACACGAAGTACTGGTGTTGATTGCGTTCGATCCAGAAGTGCGGCGGGTAGTCGGCGAGGTCGGTGAGGAGAGTGGCGAAGGGGGCGGAGGGGCAGGCGATGCGGAAGCCTTCGTAGAGGGCGCGGTTGAAATTGGGGATGAGCGAGACGGCAAGACCGGCGGGCTGGCGGCGCCAATGGTCCGCAAGGAGGCGGCGGGCGGGGGCGTGGTAGAGGGCGATGACGCGCTGCATGAAGCGCAGGCCGAGGCCGGAGCCGAGGGTCCAGCCTTTGCGGAGCATGAGGTTGTAGATCTCCTGGAGATCGATGCGGGTGACCTTACGGAAGACGTCGATGGGGGCGAGGATGTCCTGGAGGTGGATGAGGCGGGGTTCGAGGGGAAGACCGGAGGCGCGGATGGCGTGCTGGAGGGCGGTGGCGGCGGCGCGGTGGCCGCCACCGGCGTCGAAATAGATGAGGTCAACGGTCCTCATAAGAGGAGGGGCAAGTGCTGAGGATAGCAGGAACCCGCGGCTATCGAATGGCGCGGCCGGCGATGTGGGGGCCGACGATGGGGATGGGGAGGCGGAAGCGGTCGAGTTCGAGGGAGGCGAAGCCGGCCGACGCGATGAGGGCGGCGGTGTCGAGGAGGGGGTTGCAGTGGAAGCAGCAGCGGAAGATGGGACGGAGGAGGCGCTGGCGGCGGAGGGTGGGCGAGCCATCGGGGGCGGCGACGTGTTCGAGGAAGACGAATGAGCCGCCGGGGGCAAGGACGCGATGGATTTCGGCGAGGGCGGCGGCAGGCTGGTGGACCGAGCAGAGGGCGAGGGTGGCGATGACGTGGGCGAAGGAGCCGTCGGCAAAGGGGAGGCGTTCGGCGGGGGCGGTGGTCCAGTGGGCGGGGATGTGGTGGCGGCGGGCGGCGCGCAGGCAGTAAGCGGCGCCGTGGGGGTTGGGGTCGGCGCCGGTCCATTCGATGGCGGCGGGGAGGTAGTCGAAGTTGGCTCCGGAGCCGGCGGCGATTTCGAGGACGGGTCCGGAGAGGGAGGCGAACAGGGCGCGTTTGCGCTCGCCGGCGAGGCGGTTGTAGCGGGGGGAGAAGCGATGGAGGAAGAGGGCGTGGAGGCGGCCGGTCATTACCTCTTAAGGTTAATGTCGTATGGGCGGACGGGGGGTGGGGCCTATATAATGCGGGCAGGGCGGCTGCCGACCGGCGGGCGACCGAATGGGAGTGACCTTATGAAGCGTACTTTTCTCGTTATCTTATTTGCGGCGTTGATGAGCCTGGCCGGCTGGGGTCAGGAACTGCCGATGCTGGAGGAGCGGTGGGCGCCGCTGGTGGAGGGGCAGGAGATTGGCGGCGGGGTGGTGCATGCGCGGGTGCGCGTGTCCGGGGAGGTGAGCGCGGCGGAGCGGGCGCGGCTGTTGGCCGAGGGAGTGCGGCTGGGCGTGCCGCTGGGTGGAGGCTGGTGGTCGGTGGTGCTGGAGTTGAGCCGGGCGGGCGCGGGCGCGGGTCTGGAAGTGGAGCCGGTGCCGGGCGAATCGAAGCTGAGCGAGGAGCTGCGGCGGGGGTTTGTTCCGGAGTGGGCGCGGACGGAATCGCGGGGACGGACGTGGGCAGACATCGATGTGGTGTATCACGGGGAGACGGGCAAGCAGGCGGCGCTGGAGGGGCTGGCGAAGTTGCAGGGGCAGGTGCTGGAGGACGCGGAGTATTTCAGCCGGCTGCGGGTGAGGATTCCGGCCGAGCGGATCAAGGAGTTGGCGGAGCGGCAGTGGGTGCGGGCAGTGGAGCCGATTCCAGGGCCGGCGAAAGAGATGTCGAACGCGACGTCGGCGCTGCTGCTGGGGGTGGATGCGGCGCGGGATGAGTTTGGCGTGCGGGGCCAGGGCGTGCGGGTGGCGGTGGTGGACGGCGGAGGTGTGGATACGCATCCGGATCTTTCGGGCCGGGTGGTGCTGATGGGGCCGCGCTCGTTGAGCCGGCACGCGACGCACGTGGCGGGGACGGTGGCGGGGTCGGGCATCAGCGACCCGGGTTTGCAGGGTATGGCGCCGCAGTCGGTGATTCTGAGCTACGACTTCTCGGGCGATGTGAGCATGAAGTTTTTGCGGGCGCGGACGGAGGAAAACGCGGCGGTGGCGAACAATTCGTGGGGGCTGCTGGTGACGGAGGCGCTGGGCAACTGCAGTTCATATGGCGGCTACGGGGTGAGGGAGAGCGAGATTGACCGGGTGGTGCGGAACGAGGGACTGACGGTGGTGTTCGCGGCGGGCAACGACCGGAGCGCGGAGCAGTGCACGATCGCCCCGCGGGGGGGCTTTCACACGATGGGGCGGCCGGCGGCGGCGAAGAACGTGCTGACGGTGGCCGCGATGGACGGCGCGACGGCAGTGAGCGAGTTCAGCGGGTACGGCCCGGCGCGGGACGGGCGGCTGAAGCCGGATGTGACAGCGCTGGGCGTGGACGTGCGGAGCCTGGATGTGAACGGGGGCACGGCGACGGCGAGCGGGACGTCGATGGCGGCGCCGGCGGTGAGCGGGCTGGTGGCGCTGATGGTGGAGAAGCACCGGCTGGACAACGGGGGGGCGGCGCCGGAGCCGGCGCTGATGCGGGCGCTCGTGATGAACACGGCGCGGGACCTGGGCAATGTGGGGCCGGACTATTCGCACGGCTACGGGTTGCCCGATGCGAGGCGCGCCCTGGCGGCGTTGTCGGCGAAGCGATATGTGAAGGACGAGGTGGAGGCGGGGCGGACAAAGGAAGTCGAAATCAATGTGCCGGGGGGGACGCCGGCGTTGCGGGTGATGCTGGCGTGGGACGACCGCGAAGGCTGGCCGGACAACTGGCGGGCGCTGGTCAATGATCTGGATCTGGAGCTGGTGAGTCCGGATGGGGCGGTGGTGCTGCCGTTGACGCTGGATGCGAACCGGCCGGAGGCGGATGCGGCGCCGGGGAAGAACCGGCGGGACAACGCCGAGCAGGCGCTGGTGCGCGGCCCGGCGGCGGGGCGCTGGGTGGCGCGGGTGAAGGGCCATGACATGGCCGAGGAGCGGCAGAAGTTTGTGGTGACGTGGAGTTTCGACGAGGTGCAGCAGCCGGAGTGTCTGACGACGGTGACGCCGGCGGAGGTGACGGCGGGCGAGCAGGGCGGGACGCGGGTGTTGGCCGTGACGCGGCCCAACTTCTGCGGGGAGTGGACGGCGAGCGCGGGCGAGGCCGATTGGGTGAAGATCCCGCAGGCGGGACCGAGGGAAGGGTCCGCGTCGATGAAGGTGGAAGTGGCGCGGAACCTGGAGACGATGGCCCGGGAGACGACGCTGGAGGTGGCCGGGCGGGCGGTCCGGCTGAAGCAGTCGGCGGCGTGCGCGGTGACGCCAATTGAGTTTGGAGAGACGGTGACGAGCGGGCTGACGGAGTTTGACTGTCTGGATGCCGAGATGTGGTACATGCGGATGTACGAATTCGAGGCCGAGGCGGGACAGGCGATGTCGGCATCGCTGTCGTCGAATGAGTTTGACACTTATTTGCTGCTGGTGGGGCCGACGAACGGGTTGATTGCCGAGAATGACGACGTGAGTCCGGCGACGACGAATTCGCGGATTCCGGCGGCGGGCGGGATCGTGCTGCCGATGAAGGGGCGGTACATGCTGGTGGTGACCTCCTACGGGCCGCGGGAGACGGGGCTGTTCGAGCTGACGCTGCGGACGGAGCAATCGCCGGTGCGGCAGGCGGTGCTGCGGGAGGTGGGGGCGTGTCCGGCCGAGATTGGCGGCGAGCTTACGCTGGCATCGGGCCGCGACGGGCGGCGCGGGGATCTGTTCCCGGTGGAGGCCTACCGGTTCCGCGGGCGGATGGGCCAGCGGCTGGTGGCGGAGATTCACGATGCCGAGTTTGACAGCGTGATTTACCTGATCGACCCGCTGGGGCGGCAGGTGGCCTTCAATGACGATGCCGACGGGGAGGCGGATTCGAGGATCGAGATCGACCTGGCGAGTTCGGGGCTGTACCGGCTGGAAGTGAGCGGGTTCAGCTTGCGGGACCAGGGCCGGTTCCGGCTGGTGCTGGAGGGTTGCGAGCCGCTGGAGCCTTAGAGCGCGCGCGGGCCTGCTATCGTCAAGAGCTGGAAGGAGAGCGAGGGCGCGATGCTCCGGCAAATGTTCCTTTTTCTGTCCCGGCGGCGGTGGCCGCGGCGGTGGATGGAGACGTCGCCCGTGGCGGCGAAGCTGACGGCACGATTTATCGCGGGGCGCGAGCTGGAGGATGTGCTGGCGGCGTGCGGGCGGATCGAGGAGGCGGGGCTGCTGGCGACGCTCGATCACCTGGGGGAGAACGTGACCACGGAGGCGGAGGCGGCGGCATCACGGGAGGCGATGCTGGAGGCGCTGGGGCAGATCACGGAGCGCGGGCTGAGAGCGACGATTTCGATCAAGCTGACGCAATTTGGGCTGGACCTGGGCGACGCGCTTTGCCGCGAGAATGTGGCGGCGGTGGTGGAGAAGGCAGCCGCGTTGGGCAACCGGGTGGAGATCGACATGGAGGGGAGCGATTACACGGAGCGGACGCTGTCGCTGGTGGAGCGCATGCATGCGGAGGTGGGTCCGGTGCGGGCGGTGGTGCAGGCCTATCTGCACCGCTGCGAGGCGGACATCCGGCGGCTGAATGCGGCGGGGGTGCGGGTGCGGCTGTGCAAGGGGGCGTACAAGGAGCCGCCGGAGGTGGCGATCCAGAGCCGGGCGGGGGTGGATGGGAACTACCTGAAGCTGGCGAAGCTGCTGATCGACGAAGGGGCGGAGCCGGCGTTCGCGACGCACGACGAGCGCATGATTGACGGGGTGCTGGACCATGTGCGGTTGCAGGGACTGAGGGCGGATCAGTTCGAGTTTCAGATGTTGTACGGGGTGAGGCGGGATTTGCAGGAGCGGCTGGCGGCGGACGGCTGGCGGGTGAGGCTGTATGTGCCTTACGGGGACGCGTGGTATCCGTATTTCATGCGGCGGATCGCCGAGCGGCCGGCGAATGCGCTGTTTGTCTTCCGCAACCTGTTGCGCAGGTAACATTTAGAGGGCGCGGGGGCGGGCGTGAATTCAGGAACCGCGCGGGCGGGAGTTGAGTCTATAAAAGCAGGGTGATGGCGCTATTCAAGTACTGGGGCTTCTTTGCGGCCAAGGCGGCGGGCGCGGCTGTGCTCGTCTGGGCGCTGTGGCAGGGCCTCAACCTGTGGATGCCGGAGCCGGAGTATTTCCTGAAGCACAGGGTGAACCGGTTTGCGCAGGATCTGCCGTGGACGGCGGCGTTTTTGGGGCTTTGGCTGCTGGGGGTGGGGCTGGCGTACCTGGTGGTGTGGGACCAGAAGCAGCGGTGCCGGGTGTGCCTGCGGTGGCTGCGGATGCCGGTGAACCACGGCCGGTGGGACCGGGCGGCGCTGTTCAGTCCGCCGGAGACGCAGCGGATCTGTCCGTACGGCCATGGGACGCTGGCGACGCCGGAGGCGCACGTGGCGGCGGCGCAGGCGCCGGTCTGGATCGAGCATGAGGACATCTGGAAGGAGCTGGAAACCCTGAAAGGCCGGGAGCCGCAAGGCGGGGCATGAGACAATAGAAGGCCGAGAGACGGGATTTCGAGTGGCAGTGAACCCCAGAAGAGACAAGGCGCGCCCGGCGGCGCGAAAGCGGCTGTTGAGCAGTACGTGGTTGCGGGTGACGGCGGGGGTGGTGGCCTTCAGCCTGGTGGCGGCGCTGACGGTTTTCGTCTATTTCTGGGTTCATTTCTCGAATCTGATTGACGCGAAGCTGAAGGCGGGGCCGTTCGCGGAGACGGCGATGCTGTTTGCGGCGCCGGAGCCGGTGTCGATCGGGGACCGGATCACGCACGAGGAGCTGGTGGCGGCGCTGCGGCGGAGGGGCTACACCGAAGCGCGCGCGAACCGGATGGGCTATTTCAATGTGCGCGAGGACGCGGTGGAGATCTTCCCCGGCGTGGATGCCTACCCGCGAAGCGAGCCGGGGGTGGTGTTCATCGGCAACGGGGTGGTGACGCGGATTGTTTCGAGCCGGGACAACACGGAGCGGACGATTTACGACCTGGAACCGGAGCTGGTGACGAACCTGTTCGACCGGGAGCGGCAGAAGCGGCGGATGGTGCAGTTTGGGGACTTGCCGAAGGTGCTGGTGAACGCGGTGCTTTCGGCCGAGGACAAGCGGTTTTTCCAGCACGCGGGGTTTGACCCGATCCGGCTGATCCGGACGGCGTGGGTGGACATCACGCAGAACCGGCGGTACGGGGCATCGACGATCACGATGCAGCTGGCGCGGACATTTTTCCTGAGCCGCGACCGGACGTGGCAGCGGAAGGCGGCCGAGGCGATGATCACGCTGCAACTGGAGCAGCGGATGTCGAAACAGGAGATCTTCCAGCACTACGCGAACTTTATCGACCTGGGCTGGCGGCGGAGCTTCGCGGTGCAGGGGTTTGCCGAGGCGGCGGCGGTGCATTTCGGCAAGGACATCCGGGAGCTGACGGTGGAAGAGGCTGCGCTGCTGGCGGGGATGATTCAGGGGCCGAACCTGTACAACCCGTTCCGGAACCCGGAGCGGAGCGTGCAGCGGCGGAATGTGATTCTGGGGCTGATGCGGGACAACGGGTACCTGACCGATGCGGAGTACGGGAAGGCGGTGAAGAGTCCGCTGAATCTGGTGCAGGGCGGGGTGGAGAGTTCCGATGCGCCGTATTTTGTGGATCTGGTGAACGACCGGCTGCAGGACCAGTTCGCCAACATCGACTTCCAGTCGAGTTCGTACCGGGTGTACACGACGCTGGACATGAAGCTGCAACGGGACGCGGTGGCGGCGGTGCAGGCTGGCATGAAAGAGGTGGACGAGCAACTGGCGCGGCGGAAGCGGAAGTATCCCCAGGCGCAGGTGGCGCTCGTGGTGCTGGATCCGCACACGGGCGAGGTGAAGGCGCTGGTGGGGGGGCGGAGCTACGGGCAGAGCCAGTTGAACCGGGCGCTGGCGCGGCGGCAGCCGGGTTCGATTTTCAAGCCGTTCGTGTACGCGGCGGCCTTGCGGACGGCGCTGGAGGGCAGCGTTTCTCCGCCGCTGACGCCGGTGACGCAGGTGGCGGACGAGCCGACGACGTTCTGGTATGACGGCAAGCCGTATGAGCCGAACAACTTCAAGCAGGAGTTTCACGGGACGGTGACGCTGCGGCAGGCGCTGGCGCGGTCGATGAACATCCCGACGGTGAAGTTCGCCGAGATGGCGGGTTATGAGGAAGTGGCGGCGCTGGCGCGGGACGTGGGGCTGCGGAATGTGCGGGGGACGCCGGCGATCGCGCTGGGCGCCTATGAGGTGAGGCCGCTGGACATCGCGGCGGCGTACACGATCTTCTCGAACGGCGGCGAGTATGTGGAGCACAGCCTGATCCGGGAGATTCGCACGAAAGAGGGGACGCAGATCGCGGAGACGGTGCCGGAACGCCAGGACGTGCTGGATCCGCGGATCAGCTACATGGTGGTGAACCTGATGGAGGAGGTGGTGCGCAGCGGGACGGGTGCGGGGATCAGGAGCCGGGGATTCGGGCTGCCGGCGGCGGGCAAGACGGGGACCTCGCATGATGCCTGGTTTGCCGGGTTCACCTCGAAGCTGCTGTGCGTGGTGTGGGTGGGGTTTGACGACAATCAGGAGTTGCCGCTGGAGGGGTCGAAGGCGGCGCTGCCGATCTGGACGGAGTTTATGAAGCGGGCGCACCAATACCGGGAGTACCGGGGGGTGACGCCGTTCCGCACGCCGGACGGAATTGTGACGGCGCAGATTGACCCGCTGACGGGGGCACAGGCGACGCCGCGGTGTCCGACCACGAGGACGGAGGTCTTTCTGGTGGGGACGGAGCCGCACGAGCTTTGCCCGCTGCACGGCGGCGGGCGGACTCTGATCGCCGACTGGGATGTTTCGGACGAAGAAGCACGCGGGGAGAGTCAGGCGGAGCCGTTGCGGGCGCGGCGGGACCGGCGGCCGGTGGCGCAGGCCGGCCGGGAGGAGACGCCGAAGGCACAGGAGTCGCCGGCGCCCGAACCCAAGCGTGGTTTACTTCAGCGGTTTCTGGGTATATTTAAGAAGTAGAGGCCCCTCGGGCCGGGAGGTGAGCCAATGCGGTGGATGACCTCGATCCTGACCGCGGCGCTGTTCGTGTCACTGGCGGTGGCGCAGTCCACCGATCCGCCGATGCGAGCAGGCGCGAGAGAAACCAGTGCGAATGTCCCACCCGCGGCGAGCGCGATTCCCGAGCCGCCGGTCCCGATCACCCCAGAGCAGCGCGGCGACATTTACATGGCGCGGAAGATGTACCGCGAGGCGATCGAAATGTATCTGTCGGTCAAGCCGACGACGCATGTGCTGCTGAACAAGGCGGGTATCGCGCACCACCAGATGGGCGATCTGGATGGGGCGAAGCGTCTGTACGAGCGGTCCATCAAGATGAAGAAGGACTACGCCGAGCCCTACAACAACCTGGGTGCGGTATGGTACGCGAAGCGGAGCTACCGGCGGGCGGAATCGCAGTACAAGAAGGCCCTGAAGCTGATGCCGTTTTCCGCCTCGATGCATTCCAATCTGGGGACCGCGTATTTCGCCCGCAAGAAGTATAAGCAGGCTTCAGAGAGCTATGCCCGGGCGCTGGAACTCGATCCGGACGTGTTCGAGCATCGTTCCGGCCAGGGGACGCTGCTGCAGGAGCGTTCGGTGGAGGAGCGCGCGAAGTTCAACTTCTATCTGGCGAAGACGTATGCGAAGGCAGGCGTGGTGGAGCGGGCGCTGCTGTATATGCGAAAGGCTCTGGAATACGGGTTCAAGGAACGGAAGAAGTTTCTGAGCGATAGTGATTTTGAATCGCTGCACGCGCTGGCCGAATTCCAGGAGCTGATGGCTTGGGAGCCGCGTGTCCTCTAGGCGAGGCCTGTTTCCCAACTGGCTTGGATTCGCGCTGGCCGGAGCGGCGGTGGTGGCGGGCGCGGCGGGGATTATCTGGCAGCGGTCTCAGTCTCCGCAAAAGAAGAAGGCCGCGGCGCGGGTGGCGGCGGTTCCGTTTGCGAATCTGACGGGAAGCGGGGAGTGGGATTGGGCCACGGCGGCGCTGCCCGCCTCGGCCGCGAGGCAGGCACAGGGGTTGCGTGGGGTGCGGGCGTTTTACGCCGAGAATGCGAACCAGGCGGCGGCGCTGGGGGCGACGCATGTGGTCCAGGGGTATCTGACGCCGGGCGAGAACGGGGTGGAGGTCCATTACACCTTTTCCTCGACTGCTCCCGCGGAGGTTCTGGCCCGCGAGAGATTCGCTGCGGACCGGGGGAGCTTACGCGAGCAGAGCACGGCGCTGGCCAGGGCAATCCGGCAGAGATTGCAGCCGGGCGGGCAACTGATCGAGTTGGATCTGACTTCGCCGGAGGCGTTCCAGTTGCTGGGAGAAGCGTTCCGGGAAGGGGATGCGGGCGCGCGGAAGCAGAAGTTGAGAAGTGCGGTGGAGGCGGAGGCGGGCTGCGGGTGGTGCTGGGAGGAGCTGACCGGGCTGACGCTCAGAACGGAAGGGACGCAGGCGGCGCTGGCGCTGGTCGAGGAGCGGAAGCAGAAGGGGGCGCGCCTGTCGGAACTGGCGGAGGGGCGGCTAGCCTACTACGAGGCGAGCCTGGCCAACGATGCGGGCAGACGGCTGGCGGCACTGGAACGGATGGCGGCGCTGACGCCCTCCGATCCGGAAGTGCTGATTCCGCTGGCGGAGGGGCTGGTGAACGCGCGGCGGTTCGAGGACGGCGTGCGGTTTTATGAGCGCGCCGTGGAGAGCGATCCTTCGCGGCCGGACATCCTGAACAGCACGGGCTATGCGTTGGCGTGGGCGGGGCGGTACGACGAAGCGCTTCAATGGCTGCGCCGGTATGAAGCCGCGGAGCCGGATTCGGCCAATCCGCTGGATTCGATCGGCGAAGTACAGATGATGGCGGGGCGGTTTGAGGAGGCGGAGAAGTCTCTGCTGGAATCGTATGAAAAGGATCCGCGCTTCAATGGGGGGGCAGCGCTGGAGAAGGCGGCGCTGGCGCGATGGCTGGCGGGCGATATGCAGGGGGCGGGGGGGCTGCTGGAGAGGTTTTTGAAGCAGCGGATCGAGGAGCGTGACCTGTTGGTGACGCTACGGCGGGCGCGGTGGCAGTATCTGTTCGGGCAGACGACCGAGGCGGTGGCAAATTTGCGGTTGCTGGCGAGGCAGCCGGGAGCGCCTTCGGCGTCGCTGGCGGCTTCCTCGCTGGCGCTGTACGAGATGCAGGCGGGCCGGGTGGAGCAGGCGCTGGAGGATGCTTCCCTGGCGCGGCAACTGGCGAGAGATGCGCTGTCTTTGTATGCCGCCAACATTGTGACGGCGCTGACCGGCGCCGGCCCAGCGCCGGCAGGACTGGGACCGAATGTGGATCCGATGATTGAAGCGCTGCGGCTGACGCTGCGCAACGAATTGCCGCAGGCGGCCGTGCGGTGGCGGGCCGCGCTGGAGTCGGCGCAGCCGGCGAGTGAACCGCTGATGCGGGAGATGTTGGGGCAGGTGCTGGTGGCGCAAGGGGATGCCACCGGGGCGGCGGCGGTAGTGAAGGGGCGCTGGCCGCTCCTGACGCCGGATCAGGCGCTGCTGTTCGATTTCCTGGTGTATCCGAACCTGCTGTGCGTGCGGGCCGCAGCGGCGGCGGAAGGCGCGAACGGGGATGAGGCGAGGCGGTTGTACGAGCAGTTTCTGAAGTCGGCCGGCACGCGGCCCGATCCGTTAAGGCTGATCGAAAAGGCGCGGGCGGCAGTCAGGCTGTAGGATCAATCGCCGGGCTCGACTTGAAGCCGGGGCCAGAGGCGGGACTGGGCGGCACGGCGACCCAAGTAGGACGCACCGTACACAAGGCAACCGGCGGCAACGGCAGCGACCGCGTTCACAAAGAGCACGAGCAGGGCGGTGACCAGGAAGGCAGCGGCATCGGTGGGGCGCATGCGGGGCAGGCGGCGCCAAGTGCTCCAGTCAAGAAGGCAGAAGCCCATCCAGGCCGTGACGCCGGCCAGGGCGGCGAGGGGGATATGGGCCAAAGCGCCCGCCCCCCAGCCGAGCACGGCCGCAAGGACGGCGGCGTGCCAGAGGTTGGACAGGCGCGTGGAGCCGCCGCACCGGACATTGGCAAGGCTGCGGGCGGGGATGCCCACGCTGATGGGTGCGCCAAAGATGCCCGCGCAGACGTTGGCGATGCCGTAGGCTCCGAGTTCGGCATCACCATCGGCTTTCTTCACGGCGCGGCGCCGGCCCTGAAAGTGTTCCACGACGCGGGAAGTGATGAGGATGTTGACGGCCGCAACAAAGGCCAGTCCGAGCCCCTGGGGCAGAACCGAGAACACATCCTGGGGCGACCAGGCGAAGCCGGCGAACGGCGGCACGGCCAGAGAGACCAGGCCGACTTCGGCCTCATGGAGATTGAACAGGCGCGAAGCGGCCATCGCCAGGGCAACGCCCAGCAGCGGAGCGGGCAGGCGGGGCCAGCGGCGCGCGAGTCCAGCAGAGATGGCGACGACGATGAGAGCAAGCAGGACGGGTTCGAAACGGGCCTCGCCCAGGCGGCGGAGCAATTGAACGAGTTGGGCGATCATGGCGCCACCCCAGGGTCCGTCACTGGGGATGCCGGTGATGGTGCGGAGCTGAGAGATGATCATCATTGCGCCGATGCCGCAGGAGAAGCCGGAGACGACGGCGGCGGGCACCTTGCTGATGTGGCGGCCGAGGCGAAGAACACTGAAGGTCATCAGGAAGACGGCCGCGACAAGGCCGACTTTGGCGGCGCCGCCGATGCCCTGTTGCTGCACCGCCATGGCGATGAAGGGCACGGTGACGGAGGAGGTGCCGCCGATGAGGACGGGGTTGCGCCCGAGCAGAGCGGTGATGGGCGCGGTGAGCAGCGAGGTGAAGAGTCCAAGAACCGGCGGGAGGCCCATCAAGGCGGCCATAGCCAGGCCGTAAGGGAGGGCGATCATGGCGGCGATGAGACCGCCGGACAGATCGCCCAGGCCCTGACGCCATGAGTAACACCGCAGGATCCGCCGCAACTCAGCCTACCGTTTCCGCGAAGACGCGCTTGAAGGCGGCCATCTCCTCGGGCGTCCCGATGGAGACCCGGACCTTGGTGGGCCAGCAGGGCCAGACGCGACCGATGTACACGTTCTTCTCAGCCATGGCGCGCACGATTTCGCCACCGGGACGGCCGACGTCAACCATGAATTTGTTGGAGACGGAAGGCACGAACTGGTAGCCTTTGGCGGTCATCCAGGAGAAGAGATCTTCGCGAATGTCCTTGACGATCTTGCGCCGCTCGGGCACGAGTTTGGGGGACTTGAGGCTGGCGTGCGCGCCGACCATGCCGGTGACGGGCAGGGCGCCGGCGCCGAGGTTGGCGATGCGCTGGACGAGGTCCGGGCGGCCGATGGCTGCTCCCGCGCGGAGTCCGGCCATGCCGTACAGCTTGGAAAACGTGCGGAGGATGACGACGTCCTTTTCCTTGGCCACAAAGTCAGAGGCGGCGGGTTCTTCCGAGAAGTGGATGTAGGCTTCGTCAATGAGGACGATGGCGCCGGCGGGTTTGTTGGCGACGAGCCATTCGAGATCGGCGCGGGGCGTGATGGTGCCGGTGGGGTTGTTGGGGTTGCAGACGTAGATGAGGCCGGCGATGGGAGCGGCCTGAACCATGGCCCGGACGTCGTGGGCGAAGGTGGCGGTGAGGGGGACCTTGAGGACGGGGGCTTCGACAAACTGGGCGGCGCGCGCGGCGGCTTCATAGCCGGGGTCGGCGGTGACAAGCGGGCGGCTGGGCGAGGTGAAGGCGAGGACGGCGCGGTGGAGCGGTTCGCTGGAGCCGGCGAAGGCGCGAACCGATTGGGGGCTCACGCCTTCCTGCGCGGCCAGGGTACGAGCGAACTCGGAGGTTTCCTCATAAAGATACCGGCCGCCGGCGAGGACGACTTTGTGGATGGCCTCGGCGGCTTCGGGGCAGGGGCCCAGGGGGTTTTCGTTGGCGTTGATCTTAACGGCCCCGGGCGGGAGGCGGCCGATGTTGGAGAGTTGCGCGAGGGCGAACTCGTTGTAGAAGGGCAAGGTGGCGCCGGCGCCGAGCAAAGCGCCGAAGCGGGCGAGCGAGCGGCGAGTGAAGCCGCGGCGGAGGAGTTCACCTTGGGCTGGTTGAGCGGGTGCAGGATTCATGGCCGTCGATCTCCTTGAAGGGTGGTGTGCTTAGAAATAGATGCGCAGACCGAGTTGGATCATGCGCGGGAAATTGGCCTGGGACGTGATGCGTCCGAACTGCGAGTTGCCAAAAACCGCGTTGGGACTGCGGAACAACGGAGTGTTGAAGGCGTTGAGCGCTTCGGCTCGGAACTGGGCCTTGTACTGTTCATAGATTGTAAACGTTTTGAAGATGGAGATGTCCCAGTTGGCCTGGCCGGGTCCGCGCAGGGAGAGGGTGCGGCTGACGTTGCCGAAGGTAAAGCGGGAGGCCTGGGAAAAGGCGGCCGGGTTGATGTAGTTGTCGATCCGGGCGGCCAGGCTGCCATCGGTGACGGGAGAGACGCCCGTGGCATCGGGCCGCTGGCTGGCGGCGAAGATGACGGCGTTGTTATTCGAGTTCTGAGTGATGTTGAGCGGGAAGCCGGACTGGAAGAGGCTGACGGCGTTGATGGACCAGCCGCCGGCGAAGTAGTCGAGCATGCGGCTGCCGGCCAGCATCGGTTTGCCCTTGCCGAATGGGAGTTCGTAGGTGATGGCGGTGGTCCACCGGTGGGGCGTGTGGAAGTTGGAGAGGGAGTATTCCGAGGCCAGGTCATAGACGTTCTGGGGCGCGGCCTGGCCGGCGTTGAGGTTGTTCCCTGCCCCGCCGGAGGTGGCGTCGCGATTGATGGACCAGGTCCAGGTGGAGAGGACCGAGAGGCCGGCCGACATCCGCTTCTGGAGCTTGACGACCATGGAATCGTAGCGGGCGCTGTTGAAGTCGGAGAACTGGAGGTTGATGTTGCCGAAGGCGGAGTAGGGGCGGAGCAGCTGCGCCCGGGTGACGGTGCGGCCGCCAATGACGCCCGTGCCGCCGTTGCCGAAGTAGGGATTCGGCACGGTCTCCGTGAGGGCGGCGCCGAGGGCATAGAAGCGGGGCTCGACCTGATTGATGTTCACGAGGGCGGTGCCGAGCAGGAGGTTGCTGGTCTTGCTGCCGACGTAGCCGGCCGAGAGGACCATGCCGCCGGGCAACTGGCGCTGGAGGTCGAAGGAGTATTGCTGGACGCGCGTGGAGCGGGCGTCCTGATCGAAGACGGTGAGGGCGTTGCCGATGCCGGTGAGGCCGCCGAGCTGCGTGCCGGCTGGCCGCAGCAGGCCGCCGGGAAAGGGATTTTGGAGAGTGCCGGCGGGCGTGGCGCCGCCGTCGTCGGAGCCCACATAGGGGGTCGTGGCAGTGAACCCTTCCGGGGTGTAGCCGGAAGTGATGGCATATTGAGGAGCCCAGTAAATGCCGTAACCGCCGCGGAGGGTGGTGTTCCGGTCCACCTGCCAGGCGGCGCCGAAGCGCGGACCCCATTTATTGAGGATCGGGTTGCCGACGGTGCGGGGATTGCCGTTCTGGCCCGCGAAGCGCACCTGGCCAAGAGGCAGGATTCCGCTGACGTTCTGGGCGAGCGGGTTGATGGCATTGCGGTCGAAGCCGACGATGAGGGCGTCATTGCGTTCGGCGAGCCCGGTTTCGCGCTCCCAGCGGATGCCGAGGTTGAGAGTCAACCGGCTGGAGACGCGGAAGTCGTCCTGGAAGAAGAAGGAAGCGTAGTCCACGTAGTTGAAGATCTTGGTGGGGACGAAACCGCTTCCGCTGGCTGGGGCGCCGAGCAGCATGGAGGCGATGTCGGCGCCGGTGCCGGTGGTTTGGCGGGCGGGGGTGGCGCGGGTGAAGGTGTCGTTGAAGCTGAACTGGCCAGAGCTGTTGCCGAAGTTGATGCCATCGGTGTTGATGCGGCGATAGTCGGCTCCAAACTTGAGGCTGTGGCGGCCGAAATATTTCGCGACGGTGCCGAGCAGGTTGCGGGAATGGAAGATGGTGTGGAAGTTGTTGTTGGTGCCGAGGCTGTACAGGGCCTGCATGCCGATGTTGGGGAAGGTTTGCGAGGGGATGTCGCGGACGAAGGCGGGCGCGAAGCCGAGGCTGGCGACATCGAAGCCCTGGCTGCGCTGGAAGCCGAGGTCCATGAAGCGGTTGAAGCCGTAGCGGATGTTGACGACGGTGGAAGGCGTGGGCGTGATCAGGTTGTTGACCTGGGTGGAATCAACGACGCGCTTGAGGCGCCACTGGGCCGGAGAGGAGACGGTGGGGAACCAGGTGTCGCCCGGCTCGGTGGAGTCGTAGTGGAGAAAGGAAAGGGAAGCCCGCCACCAGGTGGTCATCTGGTGGTCGAGCTTGATGGTCTTCTGATCGGCCTTCGAGGGCAGCGTGGTGTTGCCGCTGAGGTTCTGGTCGCCGAAGAATCGGGCTTCGCTGGAGGGGGGCATGTAGGTGGCGGCGATGTTCAGGCCGGCGGGATCGAGGCGGTTGCCAGGGATGAGGTTGCCGGCGAAGGGCGTACGGGTATAGCTGCCGTCGGGGTTCAGGCGCGTGGTGAGGGGGTCGAAGATGGTGTGGGTGGCGCCGGTGGCGGTGCGGCTTTGGGAGAAGTCGCCGGCGCGCTCGCGGAGCGTGGGGGTGACGAATTCGCTGGAGTTGGCCTGGGTGTCGCGGTAGCCTTCGAAAGTGGTCCAGAAGAAGGTGCGGTTGCGGCCGTCATATAGCTTGGGGACGCGGACCGCGCCGCCGAAGCTGCCGCCGTAGTTGCGGAAGGGCTGGTCGCGGATGGGGAGTCCGTTGCGGTTGTTGAAGAAGGTGTTGGCGAGCCATTCGGTCTCGCGGATGTAGCCCAGCAGGCTGCCATGGTATTCGTTGGCGCCCGAGCGGAGGAAGGTGTTGAACATGCCGCCGCCGGTGCGGGCCATTTCGGCGTCGTAGGTGTTGGCCTGGACCTTCATTTCCTGGACCGCTTCGATGCTGGGGATGATGATGGCACGGTTGGCGGAATCGGTGATGGGGATGCCATCGAGCAGGTAGTTGTTGCCGCGGACGGGACCGCCGGCGATCGAAATCATGGAAGAGCCGGACTGATCCTGCATGCGGTTGTACGCGGGGTTGCCCACCTGAACCACATTTTGCGCGAGTTTGGACATCATGAAGGGGTTCCGGCCGAGGTTGGGGAGGTCGATCATTTTCTGGCGGTCGATGACCTGGCCCTGCGAGGCGGTGGCCGTTTCCAGCAGCGGGGCGTCCTCGGTGACCTGGATGCTTTGGGTGACTTCGCCGATTTCGAGCTTCAGCTCAATGGAAAGGGCTTGCTGGGTGGCGACAACGATGCCTTTCCGTTCGAGGCGGCGAAAGCCGGGGGCTTCGGCGACGAGCGTGTAAGTGGCGGGGACAGCCTGACTGAACAGGAACTCGCCCTCCGCGGTGGAGATGGTGGAGCGGGCGGCGCCGGCGCTTTCGTCAATCAGCGTGACTTTGGCGCTGGCGATGACGGATCCGGCCTGATCCTGGATCAATCCGCGGACCGAGCCATAGTAGGACTGACCCCAGGTGAAGAGGGATCCGAGAAGAAACACGACGCCTGGCTTGCAATTCATGGACACTGCGCCTCCAGTTGAGGGGTGGAATGGATTGGCGCTGGACAGGGAGCGCGGCGGTTCGCCACAGGGCGGCTCGAGAAAGCCGGGTGGGGCCTGAAGACCGGGAGCGCCGCGTCTGGAGAATGCGGCGGCTCAGCGAGGCACGAGTAGGCTTAGTGTAAGGCAGAACCGCCCAATCCGGCGATTGAAGATTTTTATGGGGTCGATCTGGGAATGCAGGGGGGACCAACGCGAACGGCCGCCCGACGGGGGGCGGCCGTTTTGCAGTAAGGGTTGCGTGGAAACGGAAAGGCCGGTTATCGCGATTCAGGCGATAATGACGTTTTCCGCTTGTAGACCTTTCGGACCTGTTTTGACCTCAAATTCAACCTCGGCCCCTTCCTCCAGCGTGCGATATCCCGAGGTCTGAATCGCACTGAAGTGGACGAAAACGTCCTCTCCCGTTTGCCGCTGAATGAAGCCGTAGCCCTTCGCGGCATTGAACCACTTAACTACACCTTTTTCTTTCACCACACTATCTCCTGTTTGAGACAACCGTGTCCGGACACTTTGGGCCTGCGTCATTCAACTTCCAGGGGGGAATCACCAGAACGGAGTATGTCGAAGATCACCAAAGGCAGGAAAGCCATTAGCTACAACGGTCACTTCCAGTATGCCAGAAGCCGCAAGCCCTGCCAAGCAGAATCGGCGGGCGGAAAAGCGATTTTCGCCCGAGTGTAGAAGCGCAGGGTTCGTTTTGCCTTATTAAAATTGCGGGCAGTTCGCACTTCTGCGTGTGTCATAGACTGGAAGCGAAATGACTGGATTGCTGAGAACCCGCGAGAAGCGAGTGCTGCGCCTGACCCTGGACCGCGGGGAGCAGCGGAACCGTCTGGACGGGGCTTTGTGCCGCAGTCTGGCCGAGGCGCTGATTGAGGCCGAGGGGGACGGCTCCGTGGGCGCCGTCCTGTTGGAAGCCGCGGGTCCGGTGTTCTCGGAGGGCTTCGCGAGCGGTGAGGAGGGGGGAGAGGATACCGAGGCGCAGACGCTGCTGTTCGGACGGACCCGGCCTTGGCTGAAACCGGTCGTTGCCGCGGTGCAAGGGCCATGCCTGGGGGCGGGCCTGGGTCTGCTGGCGCAAGCGCACATTGTGATCGCCGCGCAGGGGACGCAATTTGGGCTGACCGAGATCCGGCTGGGCGGATTCCCCTTCATCACGTTCCCGGCCCTGGTGGACGTCATGGGGCGGCGCCGGGCCCTGGAGTTGGCGTTGACCGGGCGGCTGTTTTCGGTGTCTGAAGCGAGGGAGTTCGGGCTTGTCCACGAAATCTGCCCGGCATTTGAACTGGAAGACCGGGCGGCGCACACGGTCCACCATCTGGCCTCGCTCTCTCCGGCCGCTGTTGGCAGCGGCCTTGAGTTTGCCGCGCAGATGGGCGGCCTGGGTGCGGCGCGGGCTCAGGAATTGGCAGTGAGGATGGCGCAGCAAGCCTGCAGTTCCGCGGACTATGCCGAGGGGACCGCGGCGCGGCGGGAGAACCGGGCCCCACGCTGGCCGTCCCTGACACTTAGGACACCCGAAGAACCTTGACCGTCACAATCAATTGCCCAAGGTGGCGCTGAGTGTGCTCCGCCAGGTGCAGCAGCAGGCCGCCGACGGTGGTGGGCAGTTGTTTGCGCCCGACACCGCGGAAGTCAGGATAGGTGTGGGGCTCGATGGAGCGGACCAGAGCCTCCGTCCGGTCGAGTGCGCGGATTGCCTCGGCCACCAGGTCTTCCAGGCTTCCCTGCGGCTCTGATTCCTGTCTCATCGCGGCGAGTTGAGTTTCGTCCAACTGCCCGCCTCGGAGATACGTGGCGAGACGGTCGAGACTGCCCGCGATATGCCGCAGCTGGAAACCGGCTGGCTCCAACCCCGCGGGGCTCTTCCAGACGGAGGCCGAATCGAGGCCGGCCGTCCAGAGCCGTATCTCTTCGCGCACCTGCGCAAAACTGTAGCAGACACCCGCGCGAAGGGGGTCCAAATCCTGGATCGTTCCGCTCAACCAAGGTTCCATACTTTCATTCTGTGGCATAATTGGGGAGTAGTCCGCTTTACCCTCCTCGTACCGAGTCCCCCAGTCCCACAAAGTTCCATGCGGTAGCTAAACTGTCACTGTTTTGACAATGGCGCTTATTCCGTTCTTACGAGAATGGAATTTGAAGGGGCCTTGCGCCCCGAAAGGAGCGACTGACCGGCATGAAAACCGTTGAGTCAAGGACCGAAAAGAGATATCTTCTGGCGAGTGATTTCGACCAAACACTCAGCTTTAACGATTCGGGGATTGCTTTATCCGAATTGCTGGGAGTATCCAATTTTCACGAAAAAGTGGCCGCCGTGTCCGGCACGCATCTGGTGCAGCAGGGTGGAGAATTGGCCTATCTGCTGCTGCACGATTCCGATTACCGGCAGGTTCGCCGGGAGCATCTGCGGGAGACGGGCAAGCAGATCCGGCTGAAGCGCAACATCCCTCTACTTCTGCGCTTGCTGGAGAATTTGGCCGGGCTGCAATTCGCCTTCTATGTTTTGTCCGCCGCTCCCGAGGAAGTGATTCAATCCGCCCTGGAGGGAATCGTGCCTCCTGAAAATATCATCGGGACGCGGTTCGACTGGGACGAGGCGACCGGAGCAATCCAGGGAATCAGCCGCGTGACGGCCGGCTACGGCAAGGTGGCGGCGCTCGAGGACCTGCGGCTCCGGCTGCAGGTTTCGCACGACCGCATCGTCTATGTGGGCGACGGCTCCTCGGATGTCCATGTGATGCTGCATGTGCACCGCCGCGACGGGCTGACCATCGCGGTTTCGGAGTCGCCGTTTGTCACGCAGATCGCCAGAAGAACGATTCTGTCCGACGATGCGCTGAGCGTGGTGGTGCCCATCGTGGAGGAACTGCTCGGCTGGGACGCTCCACGGGTGCGGACGTTCTTCGAGGCCCACGGCTTCACGCTCCAGGAATGGACGAAGGTCCGCACGGACTCGCTCACGATCGCCGGGTCAACCCAGGCCGTGGAAGGGAGCGTGAACGCTTGAGCGGCATTGCGCTCGACCTTGTGGGCTGGGCGGCCACGGCGGCGTTCGCCGGTTCGTACTTCGTGAAGGACCCGGGCCGGCTGCGGCTGGTTCAGGCGGCCGCGGCGGTGATGTGGATCGGCTATGGCTGGGCGATCGGCTCGGGTCCCGTGATTGGGGCGAACGCCATCGTGGCGGTGCTGGCCATCTACTCGGCGCGGCGAGGCGCGGCGCGGCCGGCCTGACCGGCGCATTGCCGGGAGTCTCCCACTGGTGGTCCGCTTTGAGATAAGCTGGCACATCATGGAAAAGGAGACCATGGCGATGAACAATCAGGCGAGCGGCGTGAAATCGCGCCGGGAATTTTTCTCCGCGGCGGGCCGTACGGCTGGCGTTTCGGCCCTCGCGGGAGTTGCCCTGCCACATGTCCACGCGGCCCAGGACAGCACAATTCAGCTTGCGTTGGTGGGTTGCGGCGGCCGCGGAACGGGCGCGGCGATCAACGCCCTTTCCACGAAACTTGGCCCGACAAAGCTGGTGGCGATGGCCGACGTGGTGCCCGCAAAGTTGAACAGCAGCTATGACAAGATGAAGTCGCAGTTCGCCGATCAGGTAGACGTTCCGCCCGATCGCCGCTTCCTCGGCTACAACTCTTTCCGCAACGCCATGGAGTCGCTGAAGCCGGGTGGCGTGGTGATCCTCGGCACGCCGCCGGCGTTCCGCTGGGTGCACTTCAGCCTGGCCATTGAAAAGGGCCTCCATTGCTTCATGGAAAAACCCGTCACGGTGGATGGCCCATCCACCCGGCGCATGCTGGCGCTGGGCGAGCTGTCGGTCCAGAAGAACCTCAAGGTGGGCGTGGGCTTGATGGTCCGCCACTGCGAGGCCCGGCAGGAATTGCACGACCGCATCCGCTCGGGCCAGATTGGCGAGATTATTTCGATGCGCGCGTATCGCATGGGCCAGGGCGGCGGCACGGCTCCGCCAAAGCCGGCGGACATGAAGGAAGTTCCCTACCAGATCTCCCGCTTCCATGCGTTCCTGTGGGCCAGCGGCGGCGTCTTCAGCGACTACTACATCCACCAGATCGACGAATGCAGTTGGATGAAGGGCGCCTGGCCGGTGCATGCCCACGGAATGGGCGGCCGGCATTACCGCGGTGATTCCCTGGATCAGAACTTCGACACGTACTCGGTCCAGTTCGTCTATCCGGACGGGTCGCGCCTGTACTTCGACGGCCGCAACATGAAGGGGGCCCGCGATGAGTTCGCCAGCTATGCTCACGGCAGTAATGGCTCGGCCGTGATTTCGACGCGCGTCCACGCTCCCGGCCGTTGCCGCATCTACAAGGGCCATAACATCCCTTGGGTCGAGACCGCCAAAGATACGCTGCCCGAAAACGATCCCAATCTGGTGTGGGCCTTCCCGCAACCCGAGAAGAGCCCGTACCAGTTGGAATGGGATCACCTGATGGCCGCGATTCGCGAGGACAAGTTCTTCAACGAAGTGAAACGCGGCTGCGAGGCCAGCCTTGTCACGTCAATGGGACGAATGGCCGCGCACACCGGCCGCATCGTCACCTACGAGCAGATTCTGAACTCCGACCACGAGTTCGCTCCGAATGTCGATAAGCTCACCGAGGATGGCCCCGCGCCGCTCGTCGCCGGGCCGGACGGGAAGTATCCGGTGCCGCAGCCGGGGATCGTTACCAATCGCGAGTACTGACCGGCCAATGCGCCTGCTGATCCTGCTGCTTGCATCGGCCGCCCTCGTGGCGGCCGATGCGCGTCATATCACCGGCAATGTCCGCGCGGTGCAGGGCGACCCGGCGGTCTATAAAGACGGCCGGGTGACGCGCGTGGACAGTCTCGGGCACTTCGTGTACCTGAAGCCGCTCGAGGGCGAGCCACTGCTGAGGACCGGGGAGACCGTAGAGCGGCTCCGGATCTTCGACAGAATTGTGCGGACCTCCGAAGCCATCGCCCTACTCCGCGGAGGGATGTGACTTTTCCGTTCGAAACCGGAGTGTACTCAGTAGCGCCGGGGCTGCGAAAGTTGGCGCCGCCAGCGATCTCTGTGCGCAATCTGTCCCGCTACCGGGAGGAGAAGCGGGCGGCGGCGCGCAAGAGGCTGGTTTGCCTCGAACACGACCTGCCGCGGAGAACCGCCGAGGCTGCGGTCGAGCAATTGCATTCGCTGCTGGTCAGCGAGCATCCCGATGTCTTCGTGCCGCCGCTCCCGCAGAGTCTCAAGGAACTGCCGTTCGAAATGGCGGAGGATGTCGCGATTGTGCAGTGTGTGGGCGAACAGGAATACCTGGCGTTCGGGCACATTTGCCTGCCGAGCAGTTGGCGGCTGGAGGAGAAGATCGGCCGGCCGTTCCTTGAGGTGCATCAGCCAGTGCCGGGGTTTCCCCAGCATGGCGCCGGGGCGCTGGTCCGTTCGCTGACGCGCAAGGGACCTTACGAGCGGTTCGCGTGGGGCTTGACCAACGCAGATGTGCTGGACCAGGAGGCCGGCGTGCATGCCGACGTCCTGCCCGAGCCTTTGTTTGTCAGGGTCGAACGCCAGACGATGCACCCGCTGCCGGAGGCAGACGCCTGGCTGTTTCTGATTCACCCGGCAAACACGCCAGTCGTCGAGTTGAGTGTGGAACAGCGGAGGTTGCTGGCTCAAGCCCTGGAGTCGATGACACCCGACCAGGCGCGCTACAAGGGACTGGCCACCACGCGCGGCGCGGTGATTCGAGAACTGCTGCGGACATAGCAAAAGGGAGCACGAGGGCTCCCTTTTTCAGAATGTCTGGTACGCCCGGCACGATTCGAACGTGCGACCTTTTGCTCCGGAGGCAAACGCTC
>ERZ761609.1241-NODE-1241-length-23671-cov-53.189956_pt1 | contig 23671 bp, 19 predicted proteins | sample MGYA00511163_ERZ761609 | MGnify/ENA primary metagenome ERZ761609 (study PRJEB28899, sample SAMN02445070) | bioreactor sludge metagenome | biome: EBPR sludge | place: Australia: Brisbane, Thorneside Wastewater Treatment Plant | collected 2011-12-16 ... | reverse complement strand
CTGAGGCCGGCCATCTGCACCAGCATCCACATCGCCGCCCTCTGGAGCGCCGCCCGCGGTCTCGCCGCCCGCGGCTTCCTCGTCCGCGACGGCGCCTCCGTCGAAGCCCTCGCCGAAGTCGATACCGCTGTCTTTGACAAAACCGGCACCCTCGCCTCCATCGACCCCGTCCTCGTTCGCGCCGAATACCTCGCCGGCGACCGCGAATCGCTGCTCCGCGTCGCAGCCGCCGTCGAACGAGCCTCCCGCCATCCGCTCGCCGCCGCGTTCCACAGCGCCGGAACCGGCGTTGAACGCGTCGCCGCCCTCCGCCTGCTGCCCGGACGCGGCGTCGAAGCGCGAATGGCCGACGGCCGCGTCGTCCTGCTCGAATCGGCCGGTGGCGACGCCGAAAGACTCGTGCTGATGTCCATTAACGGCCATCCCGCCGCCCGCTTCGCCATCGGGGAGCAATTGCACCCCGCGCTGCCGGAAGCCCTGGAGAAGCTGCGCGCGTCCGGAATCCACGCCGTCCTCGCTACCGGCGATGGACCCGCGCGGGCCGCCGCCGCCGGCTTCCCCGAAACCCACGCCGCCCTCCATCCCGAAGCCAAACTGGCACTCGTCCACGAGTTTCAGGCCAGCGGCCGGACCGTCGCCTTCCTCGGCGACGGCGTCAACGACACCCCCGCTCTCGCCGCCGCCCACTGCGGCATCGCCGTCCAGGCCGGAGCCGAGGCCGCCCACGAACTCGCCGCCCTCGTCTGGCGCGGAGGCGATCCCCGCGACATCCCCGCCGCTATCACCTTCGCCCGGGAAGCCCGCCGGATCACCCGCACAAACCTGCAAATAGCCGTCGTTTACAATCTTGCTGGAATCACCGTCGCCGCCGCCGGACTCCTCCATCCCGTCCTCGCCGCCCTCCTGATGACCTGCTCAAGCCTCACTGTCACCTGGCGCGCCATGCGCCTGCTCCCCCGCGAGGACGCCTCCGAATGAAACCCAACGCCCAAGCCTGGCTCCTCGCCGCCTCCGTCTTCGGACAGGCCGCGGGCCTCTGGTGGCTCGCCCACCTCGATGCCCGCTCCCTCCTCCTCGGCGCCTTCCTCGCCGTCGCCGTCCGCGCCGCCTGGCGCGCCCGCGCCCTCTGGAGCGGCCACCTCGACATGATCCTCGTCATGGGCGCGCTGGGCGGTTTCGGCATGCTCCTCGGTACCTGGGCCGACGCCCGCTTCGCCCCCTCCCTCGTGGGAGTTCCCTGCCCGATGCACACCCGCGCCGACGGCGGCCTCTTCACCTGGATGACCGGCCTGATGCTGCTCTTCGCCGTCCCGCCCGGCGTCGCCTGGTCCCGGTGTCTCGACCGCTACCGGAACCACCGGCCCGCCCTCTGGGCTGCTGTCGCCCTCGATACCGCCGGCATGCTCGCCGGCATGATCGCCTTCGGCCTCTGGTTCGCCGATCCCTTCTCCCTCCTCGTCGCGTCCGGCACCGCCGGCATGCACCTGGCCATGCTGGTGGGGATGCTCGCCGGGATGGCCGCGGCCATGCCGGTTCGCGATTGGGCCGCCGAACGGCTGGCACTGCTGCTTCCCGCCGGACGCCTCGGTTAGTCCGCCGGCTCTTCAGCACCGGGTGCTTTCACGGCTGGGCTAGACTTGTCGCATGGAGATCCCTGCGTTTCAAGTGGATGCTTTCACCGCGAACCTGTTCGGCGGAAACCCGGCAATGGTCTGCCCGTTGGAGGAATGGCTGCCGGACGACACGCTGCAGGCCATCGCAATGGAGAACAATCTGTCGGAGACCGCCTTTCTGGTGAAACAGGGCGACGGCTACCACCTCCGCTGGTTCACTCCGGCGGTGGAGGTGGACCTGTGCGGGCACGCCACGCTGGCGTCAGCGTTTGTCGTGTTTCAGTTCCTGGAGCCGCGCCGGGAGGAGGTGACCTTCGCGACCGCGAGCGGCCCTCTGACTGTAGTTCGCGACGGCGCCCGGCTGGCCATGGACTTTCCGGCGCGCCCGCCAGAGCCGGTGGAGCCCTGTTTCGGTCTGATCGAAGCGCTGGGCGCGCAACCGGTCGAGGTGCTGGCGGCGCGGGATTACCTGGTGGTTTACGAAGACGAGGACGTCGTCCGAGGCCTCGAACCCGACATGCGCGCCCTCCTGGACATCGACCTCTTCGCGGTCATCGTCACGGCGCCGGGCCGCCGCGCGGACTTTGTTTCTCGATTCTTCGCCCCGGCGAAGGGAGTGGACGAAGATCCGGTGACCGGATCGGCGCACTGTACGCTCGTTCCCTACTGGGCGAAGAGGCTGCGAAAGTCGCATTTGCAGGCCAGACAGGTCTCGCTGCGCGGTGGGACGCTTTACTGTGAACACCGGGGAGACCGGGTGACCATGGCCGGCGAGGCGGCCCTCTTTCTCAAGGGGCAGATTATTCTGCCCTAGAGAATCATTTGCAGGCTGGCTGAGGTCAGAAGACCCGGCTAAAAGATCTTTTCGGATTCCAGTTGACAATGAATTGCATAGTGGACTTTAATGGTCCTAGATTCTATGTCTCAACGTCCCCAGCTCACCATCCTGCCGCCCAGGTCCTTCGACAATGCCCGCCAGCCAGTCCGTCTGACCTGTCTGCGCTGTGACCGCGAACAGCAACTGAGCCTGCCCTGCCGGAACGAGCTGACGCGGTGTTTGCGGCTGAACATGGGTTTCGAGGTGAAGGTGGCAGTGCTGGAATTGACGGGCTACTGCAGCGAGTGCCAGGGGCAAATGGTGAAGGCGATGAACCGGAGGGCGCATTGACCAGGCCGGGTTCGCTGTGGAAGCACGCGCTGCTGTTGAGCGCTTCGGTGATGGGGCAGGCGGCGGTGCTGTTCTTTCTGACATCGGGATGGTGGTGGCGCTAAATTAGGACTTGACTCTGTACCGCACTCCGGACTTTATTCTGGACACACAGAAAGGAGCTTGCGATGGAACAGACACAAAACACGAACAAGTGCTGTGACAAGTGCATCTGCCCCGGGCCTTGCGGTGACAATTGCGACCCGAAGTGCGAGTGCGGCTGCCCGTGTTGCCAGTAGTCGATAGCAGGTAACCATGGCCAAGCCCCGGACCATCAGCCGCGCGGCGCGCGAGGCGGAAGTATCCGTCGAGACCATCCGTTATTACGAGCGGATGGGGCTTCTCGCGCGCCGGCGCGGGCCGGGCTACCGGATTTACACCGACGAGGAGATCGCGACGCTGCGCCTGATCCGGCGGAGCCAGCGCTTCGGATTCACCCTGAGCGAGATTCGGGAACTGATCGCGCTGCTGAGCAGCGACGCGGCGACGTGCGACGACGTTTGTGTGCGCGCGGAGCGAAAACTGAACGAAATCGAGGCCAAAATGCGCGAATTGAGCGCGATTCGCGACCTGTTGAAGCAATCTCTGGCGTGCCGGAACGAGCAGCGGCGGGCACGGGAGTGCACGATGCTGGCGGGCGATCAGTAGAGGTCCGGTTCGCCGGGGGGGCGGGTCTTCCAGCGGCGGTGGATCCAGAGCCATTGATCGGGATGGGCCCGGATGGCGTCTTCAAGGACGTGATGGACGGCCTGGGTGTCGGCGAGGGCGTCGCCGGTCATCGGCACGGGCGGGTAGAACTTGAGGACATGGCGGCGGGCGGCTTCATCCCAGAGGGCGAAACCGGGGATGACGGCGGCGCCTGTCCGGTGGGCGAGACGGGCGAAACCGGCGTCAACACAGGCTTTGCGGCCGAAGAAGTCGATGAAAACACCGCGGCCGGCGGCGACGTTCTGGTCAATCAGAATGCCGGCGGCCTCGTTGCGGTGGAGGGCTTCGACGAGGGCGCGAAGGAAGTCGCGGCGGCCGAGGATGCGATTGCCGGAGAGGGCGCGGTAGCGGGTGGAGAGGGCGTCGAGGAGGGGGTTATCGAGGGGGCGGACAACAAAGCTCATCGGGGCGGCCATCAGGGCGTGGGTAAAGGCGCTGAGTTCCCAGTTGCCGAGGTGGCCGGTGGCGAACAGGACGCCGCGGCCGCGGCTTAAAGCCTCTTCAAAGTGCGAAAAACCGTCATAAACGATCCATTCGTGCACGTTTTCGCGCGTGATTCGCGGGAAGTGAGCGGTGGCGGCGAGGACGCGGCCGAGCGAGCGGAAGCAGCCGTCGATGATGGGGGCGGGGTCGGCTTCGGGGAGCGCGAGTTCGAGATTGCGGAAGGCGACGCGGCGGAGGCGGGGGACGGCGCGGTCGAGCAGGCGCATCCAGCGTCCGGCGGTGTGCATGGCGTCTTCGGGGGACTGGCGGGCGAGGGAGCGCAGGGCGGCGCGCACCGCCAGGTGTTCGAGTTGATTGCGGAACGCGGATCGCCGGGCCAAGAGAGCTATTCTATCCAGCCGCCGCCAAGGACGGTATCGCCATCGTAGAGGACGGCGGCCTGTCCGGGCGTGACGGCGCGCTGGGGCGAATCGAAGCGAACCTCGACGCGGGCCGGGTCGGCGGTAGGAGAAAGGGTCGCGGGGGCGGGTTCGTGGCGGTTGCGAATTTTGACCTCGGCGCGGCGGGGGGCGGTGATGGGCGCGATGGAGACCCAGTTGACGTCGCGGGCGACGAGGGTAGCCCGGAGGAGTTCGTCGTTGCCGCCGACGACGACGCGCTGGGAGAGGGGTTCGGTGGAGATGACGTAAAGCGGTTCGGGGGCGGCGATGCCGATGCCCTTGCGCTGACCGACTGTGAAATGGTGGACGCCGGCGTGTTCGCCGATGACCTCGCCTTCGGTGTTGACGATTTCGCCGGCGGTCTGGCGGCGGTCGATGCCTTTTTCGCGGAAGTAGGCGTCGATGAAGGCGGCGTAGTCGCCATTGGGGACGAAGCAGATCTCCTGGGAGTCCTGTTTGGCGGCGACGCCGATGCCGAGTTCGGCGGCGAGGGCGCGAACTTCGGGTTTGGTCATGGCGCCGAGGGGGAACAAAGTGCGGGCGAGTTGTTCCTGGCGGATGCCGAAAAGGAAGTAGGTCTGGTCCTTGCCGAGGTCGACGCCGCGGCGGAGGCGCCAGCGGCCTTCGCGTTCGTCGAAATCGATGCGGGCATAGTGGCCGGTGGCGACCTGCGAGGCGCCGAGGCCGTCGGCCATTTCGAGGAACTGGTCGAACTTGATGTGGTTGTTGCAGAGGGTGCAGGGGATGGGGGTTCGGCCGGCGAGATATTCATCGACGAAGGGCTGAACGACCTCGCGTTCGAAGCGCTCCTCGAAGTTCACGACGTAATAGGGGATGCCGAGTTGGGCGGCGACGGCGCGGGCGTCGTAAACATCGTCGAGAGAGCAACAGCGTCCGGTGGCGCCTTCGACGGAGAGTTCAGGGAGGCGGCGCTGGTTCCAGAGTTGCATGGTCATGCCGACGAGGCGGTGGCCCTGGCGCTGGAGGAGGCCGGCGGCGGCGGAACTGTCAACCCCGCCGGACATGGCGACGGCGATGAGGGAATCAGACGGCAGGGACATAGGCGGGACTCAACTTCCGGAGGCGGGCGGCGGCGGTTTCGAGGGCATCGAGGAGGGCGTCGACCTGGGCTTCGTCGTTGCCGCGGCCGAGCGAGAAGCGGAGGCTGGCGCGGGCCTGGGCGGCGTCGAGGCCCATGGCGAGCAGGACGTGGGAGGGGGCGACGGCCCCGGAAGAGCAGGCGGCGCCGGTGGAGACGGCGAAGCCGGCGAGATCGAGCGCGATGACCAGCGCCTCGCCTTCGAGGCCGGCGAAGCGGAGATTGGTGGTGTTGCCGGCGCGGGGGACGCCGGCGGCGTTGACGCGGGTCTGGGGAATGCGCGCGAGGACGCCGAGTTCGAGACGGTCGCGGAGGGCGGCGAGGCGCGCGGCCTCTGGCTCGCGGTGGGCGCGGGTCCACCGGGCAGCGGCGGCGAGGGCGGCGATGCCGGGAACGTTTTCGGTACCGGCGCGGCGCTCGCGTTCATGGCGGCCGCCGAAGATCTGGCCGCGGAGTTTGACGCCGTCGCGGATGTAGAGGGCGCCGATTCCCTTGGGGGCACCGAGTTTGTGGCCGCTGATGGTGTAGAGGTCGACACCAAGAGCGCGGACATCGACGGGCATCCGTCCGGCGGCCTGAACACCGTCGCTGTGCAGGAGGGCGCCGGCGTCGCGGGCAATTTCGGCGATGGCGGCGAGGGGTTGGATGGCGCCGGTCTCGTTATTGGCGTGCATGACGGAGATCAGACCGGTCTCCGGGGTGACAAGAGTGCGGAGGGCGTCAAGGTCGATGAGGCCCTCGGGCGTGACGGGAGCGATGCTGACAGCGACGCCGCGGCGTTCGAGTTCGCGGGCGGCAGCGAGGACGGCGGGATGCTCGACGGCGGAGACGATGACGTGGCGGGCGTCGATGCCGAACAGGGCGAGATTATCGGCTTCGGTGCCGCCGCTCGTGAAGACGATCTCTTTCGGGGTGGCGCCGAGGAGGGCGGCGACGTCGCGGCGGGCGGATTCGACGGTCTGGCGGGCGGCCTGGCCGGGCGAGTGGATGCTGGAGGGATTGCCGAACACATCACGGGCGGCGGCGGTGAAGGCGGCCAGCGCCTCGGCCGACACGGGGGTGGCCGCGTTGTGATCGAAGTAGAAACCCATCGGAAATCCCAGGTTGAACCCGTTATTCTGATTTTAACAAGCCCATGCCCGATTCAAGCCGTTTGATCACGCTACTGACCGATTTCGGTCTGGAGGACCACTTCGTGGGGGTGATGAAGGGGGTGATCGCGGGGATCGCGCCGAGGGCGCGGGTGGTGGACATCACGCACGAAGTGCAGCCGTTCCAGGTGGGGCAGGCGCGGTATCTGCTGGGGGAGTCGTGGCGGTATTTCCCTGCCCGGACGATTCACGTGGTGGTGGTGGACCCGGGCGTGGGGAGCGAGCGGCGGGGATTGCTGGTGGAGGCGGGCGGGCAAGTGTTCATTGGACCCGACAATGGCGTACTGAGCGACGTTCTGGCGCTGCCGAAGGCGAAAGTGCGCGAGTTGGCGAACCGGAAGTTGTGGCTGGCGAAGGTGAGCGCGACATTTCATGGGCGGGACGTGTTCGCGCCGGTGGCGGCACATCTGGCAGCGGGGGTGACGCCGGCGAAGGCGGGAAAGCTGATCACCGATGCGCGGCGTCTACCCGTGCCCGCGCCGGTGCGAACCGGCAAGCGCTTCTGGACGGGCGAGGTGCTGCACGTGGACCGGTTCGGGAACCTGATCACAAATCTCGCGGCGGCGGAGTTCCCGGAGTTGGGCAGGCGGCGGGTTGTATTGAAGGTGGGCTACGAATTGATTGAGGGGCTGTCGCCCAGCTATGCATCGGCGGCGCCGGGGGCGGTGGTGGCGGTATTGGGCAGTGGAGGGACAATCGAGATCGCGATCAATCAGGGGCGGGCGGACCGGAAGCTGGGAGTGGGCGCGGGAAGCCCGGTGGATCTGGAGTTGGTCTGAAGTGCTGCGGTAAATTGGAAGCAGGTCCTGGGCCCGTAAAACCCGAATGTCTCAATCTTTGAAATCCCTGTCCCGAGCCGCGCAGTTCCGCGAGCGCCTGTCGAAGCGTGTCCTGGTCTCCGATGGCGCGATGGGGACAATGATCTACGGACGCGGCGTGTTCATCAACCGCTGCTTTGACGAATTGAACCTCTCGCAAGCGGATTTGATCCGCGAAATTCACGAAGAATATGTGAAGGCGGGGGCGGAGATCCTCGAAACCAACACGTACGGAGCCAGCCGGCCGCGTCTGGAGACGTTCGGTCTTGACGGCAAGCTCGCCGAGATCAACCGGGCGGGCGTCAAACTGGCCCGCGCGGCGGCTGGTGAAAAGGCGGACGTCTTCGTGGCCGGATCAATGGGACCGCTGGGGTTGCACATTGAGCCGCTGGGGCCCACGTCGTTCGAGGAAGCGCGGCGTTACTTCGCCGAACAGGCGGAAGTGTTGGTGGAAGCGGGAGTGGACCTGGTCCTGATGGAGACTTTCGGCTCCGTGACGGAGTTGAGAGAGGCGCTGGCGGCGGCGCGGGCCGCGGCGGGGCCGGATCTGGTGCTGGTGGCGCAGATGACCATCGGCGACGACGGGCGGCTGCTGGATGGGACCGAACTCGAGGATTTCACCCGGTTCCTCGACGAATCGCCCGCGGACGTGATCGGCCTGAACTGCTCGGTGGGGCCCAAGGCGATGTTCGAGGCGGTGGAGCGGATGCTCGCGCTAACGAAGAAGCCCTTGAGCGCGTTGCCGAACGCGGGCCACCCGACGAAGGTGGAAGGCCGGAACATCTATTTGAGCAGTCCGGAATACATGTCGCAGTACGCGCGGCGGATGCTGTGGGCGGGGGTCCGGATCGTCGGAGGCTGCTGCGGCACCACGCCGGAGCACATCCGGAGCATTCGCAGCGAAGCGCGGAGCCTGCAACCGGGTCAGCGGTCGCTGCAGGTGACCGTCGAGGAGCCGAAGGCGAAAGCGCAGGCGATGGAGAAGGTGGCGGTGGCGGACAAGTCCACGCTCGGCGCGAAGATCGCGGCGGGGCAGTTCGTGGCGTTCGTCGAGATCCTGCCGCCGCGCGGGGTGGATCCGGCGAAGGAGATCCTCGGAGCGCGGCTGTGCAAGGACCATGGAATTGACGCGATCAATGTGCCGGACGGGCCGCGCGCGTCGGCGCGGATGAGCGCGCAGGTCACCTGCCAGTTGATCGAGCGCGAAGCCGGCATCGAGAGCGTGTTGCACTTCTGCTGCCGCGACCGGAACATTCTGAGCATTCAGAGTGAACTGCTGGGGGCGCACGCCGCGGGGATTCGCAACCTGATCTGTATCACGGGCGATCCGCCGCGGATGGGCGCCTATCCGGACGCCACCGCGGTGTTTGACGTGGATGCCATCGGGCTGGCGAACATCGTCAACAACCTGAATCACGGCCTCGATATCGGCGGCAACCCGATCGGCTCGCAGACGGCGCTGCTGCTGGGCGTGGGCGCGAACCCCGGCGCGTTGAACATGGACGAAGAGATCAAGCGCACGCGCTGGAAGGTGGAAGCCGGGGCGGAATTTATCGTGACGCAGCCGGTATTCGACCTCGCGCTGATCGAGAACTTTCTGGAGCGGATCCGCGAGTTTCGCATTCCCGTCATCGCGGGCATCTGGCCGTTGACGAGCTACCGGAACGCCGAGTTCATGGTGAATGAGCTGCGGGTGCCGGTGCCGGAGGCGTACATGGAACGAATGCGGGCCGCGGCGAACCCGGAAGCCGCGCGGGCCGAGGGGGTGGCGATCGCGAAGGAGATGGTGACTCAGGTGCGCCCGCTGGTCGAAGGGGTGCAATTGAGTGCGCCGTTCGGCCGCTACGAGATGGCGGTCGAAGTTGCCGGGGTGATCGGGCCGCGGTAAGCTGAGAGGTTTCTCTCTTTCATCGTGGCCACCGACCTGATAGAAATCGATCCGCAGCAGCCGAGCGTGGAGGCTGTTGAACGCGCCGCCATCGCGATCCGGCGCGGTGATGTTCTCGCTATCCCAACGGATTCGCTCTACACGCTGGTGGCGGATCCCTTCAACCTGCACGCCGTGGGCCGGGTCTTCGCCGCGAAAGGCCGCGAACAGCACCGGTCCCTGCCCCTGCTGGTCAGTGATTTCCTGATGGCCGAGGAACTGGTGACGGAACTGCCGGCGCGGTTCTACCTGCTGGCCCGTCACTTCTGGCCGGGGCCTTTGTCCATCATCGTGCCGGCCTCGGCGAAGATTCCCTTGAAGGTGACCGGCAACACGGGCCGACTGGCGCTGCGTCAGTCCCGGTCGAGGGTGGCGCAGGCGCTGATCGACTGGCTGGGACAGCCGCTGATCGCCACGTCAGCCAATGTCAGCGGACAACCGACGTGCTCCAGCGGGATCGAGGTCTTTGGAACCATGGACGGCCGCGTGGACCTGGTGCTGGATGGCGGCCACTGTGTCGGGCATGGGTCCACAACGGTGGATATCACGGAGCCCTACTGGCGGATCATCAAGTCCGGCACGGTCACCGAGCGAGAGATCGCCGAGTGCCTGGAAGGCGCCTGAGCCTCATTTTTTCGCGCAAAACGGGCGCGCGATGGGTTATCCTGACTGGCAGGGAGCGCTGCTGCAAAGCAGGTGACTGGTTCCATAAATTGATCCGATATCATTGAATCCGGAGTCTGACTCGTATGAAGCGCCGGTGAGCATGCTCCGCAAGGAGAAGCCTGAAGGCGCTCGGTGGGCTCCCCCCGTGTTTTTGTCGGGGTCGATTCAGGGACTGGCACGGCCGCGCGGGGCGCTCCACATCTTTCCGGGTTCCCTGCCCGGGCCCCTGCTCCTATGAAGCTCCTCTTTATTGGCGATATCTTCGCATCCGGCGGACGCCGCATGGTGGCGGCCCACCTGCAACGACTGATCACCGAACAGAAGATCGATCTGGCCATCGCGAACGGCGAAAATGCCGCCGGCGGGTTTGGCATCACGCCCCCGATCACCGAAGAACTGCTCAGCCTGGGCCTCGACGTAATCACCACCGGCAACCACGTCTGGGACAAGCGCGATATCTATGATCATTTCGCCCGGCAGCCTCGACTGCTGCGTCCCGCCAACTATGCCGCCGAACTGCCCGGCACCGGCCTGTATCAGGGTGTCGCGCGCAATGGCGTGCCCTATGCCGTGCTGAATCTGCAGGGGCGCGTGCATCTGCCCCCGTTGGAGTGTCCGTTCCGCAAGGCCGACGAACTCCTCGCCACTCTGCCTCCGGAGGTCAAAGTGATCTTCGTGGATTTCCACGCCGAGGTCACCAGCGAAAAGATGGCGCTGGGCTGGCACCTCGACGGGAGGATCTCGGCGTTGATCGGCACGCACACGCATATCCCCACCGCCGATGCCCGCATCCTGCCAGGCGGCACAGCCTATCAGACCGACAGCGGGATGACGGGGCCCTATGATTCCGTGATCGGCGTGGAGAAGAAGATGATTGTTCAGCGCTTCCTCACGCAACTGCCGATGCGCTTCGAGGCGGCCAAGGCCGGACTGGAACTGCACGGGGCGATTGTGACAATCGACGAATCAACCGGCCGCGCCACTTCCATCGAGGCTTTGGCCATCGGGGAATCCGGCCACCCGGATGCCTGAAGCGTAGTATCTTGGTAGGCGCACCATGGCGCCTCCCGTACCGGTCGATCCAGCCTGGGACACCCCGGCCATGCTGGTGGTCTCCCAACACGCCGCGGCCCTGGCCGCCCGGCTCACTGGCGGATTCGCCGGAGTTGCCTGGACAACGGACCTCGACGGAGATCCCGGCGAGTGGCTGATTGCCGCGGGCGCCCGCCCGGAATGGCACTCCAGTGCGGATGCGGCCACTCCCCATCCCTGGCACGCCCATGAACCGCTGGTCCGGATCCCCATCCCGGGTGCGCCCGGACTGACTCTGGCCGCCCGTTGCACCACCTGTGAGGATGGACTGGAGGAAGTCGCGGCCCTGCTCGCGGCGGGCTGGCTCACCAGCGCGGCGCCGCGCTTCCGCCACATGCTCGAATCCATCGACAATGGCGTCCTGATGCTCGATCGCGACTGGCGGATCACCTACGTCAACCGTCACGGAGCAAGCATGCTCGGCGCGCTGCCCTCCGGCCTGACGGGACGCCACCTGCTCGACGTCCTGCATGAATCGACCGGAAGCCAGCTGGACCTGGCGTGCCGGCAGGTCTTTGAAACAGGCGTTTCCACGGATTACGAGGCCAACTGTGCTCAGCTTGGGGGCTGGTTCCACGTCAAAGTCTTCCGGAGCGGGGATGAACTCGCGGTCATGTTCTCCGACACCACCGGCCAGCGTGAGCGAACCGAGCATCTCGAACAGGTCGAGGCCCAGCTTCGCCAGGCCCTGAACCGGCTCCACCGCATCGCCGACAGCTCGCGCGACATGATCTGCACCTGGACCGCGGATGGCCGCTACCGGACCGTGAGCAAAGCGGTCGAACGAATCCTGGGATACACCCCGGAGGAGATGCGGGGCGCGGCCCTGTTTGATCTCGTTGCGCCCGAAGACCTGGAGGCAACCCGCGCAATTGCGGCCGGCATTCAGTCGGGCCAGGCAGTCAGCAGCTTTCGTAATCGCCTTCGCCACAAGGATGGGCACCTCGTCCACCTCGACTGGTCTTCCGCCTGGTCCGCCGAAGAGAACATCGGATTTGCCGTCGCTCGCGACATCACCGCTCACGTTGAGACGGAAAGCGGTCTGCTGGAGAGCGAAGAGCGCTACCGCCTCATCTTCGACCAGAACCCCCAGCAGATGTGGATGTACGACGACGAAACCTACCAGATGCTGGCCGTGAACGAGGCCGCTCTGCGTCACTACGGCTACACGCGGGAAGAATTCCTGTGCCTCACTGTTTTTGATCTCGTCCATCCCGATGAGAAGGACCTCGCCTACTCACGGCTGATCACCAACCGTCAGCCCGGTCCCCGCTCGGGGCTTTGGAAACACCGCCACAAGGACGGCTCCGAGATGATCGTGAGAGGCTGGTCGCATCCACTCCCTCTCGCCGGCCGTCCGGCGCGCCTCTCCGTCGCCATCGATGTCACACAGGAGCGCAAGCTCGAGGAACAGCTGCGCCAGGCCCAGAAGATGGAGGCGATCGGCGAACTCGCCGGCGGGATCGCTCACGACTTCAACAACCTCCTCACTGTCATCAATGGCTATGCCGAAATCGGCCGCCGGAGTGCCGCCGGCACCAACTTCGAACCGATGCTCGCGGCCATCGAACAGGCCGGTAATCGCGCCGCCCTGCTGACCACCCAACTCCTCGCCTTCAGCCGCAGGCAGGTCCTTCAGCCGGAACTGCTCAGCCTCAATCAGATCGTCCATCGTGTCGAGCCGATGCTGCGGCGCATCACGCCCGAGAGCCACGAGATCGCGCTCGGGCTCTCCCCTGATCTGGCACTCGTCCGGGCCGACGCCGCGCAGTTCGAGCACGTCCTGCTGAACCTCGTCATCAATGCCCGCGATGCCATGGAGGGCCGTCACGGCCGCATCGTCATCGAGACATTCAATGTGATGCTGGACGAAGACTTCGCCGCCACTCATGCCGGGTACCAGCCAGGGCCCCACGTTCTGTTGACCGTCACCGACTCCGGCCACGGCATGGATGCCGCCACCTTGGCCCGCGTCTTCGAGCCTTTTTTCACCACCAAGCCGCGCGGCCGCGGCACCGGCCTCGGCCTGCCGATGGTCTACGGCATCGTCAAGCAAAGCGGCGGCCAGATGAGCGTCTATAGCGAACCGGGCATCGGCACCACCATGAAGGTCTACCTCCCCGCGGCCGAGGCCCTTCCCGGTGAGACCCCTCCCCCGGATGAAGCACCGCTTTCCACCCCCGCGGCCACCGGCACCGAGACGATCCTCCTCGTCGAGGATGACGAACGCGTCCGCCGGTTCACCCGCACGGTGCTCGAGGATCTCGGCTACCGGGTGATCGAGGCTGAAGACGGCAACGCCGCGCTGGAGATGGCCGACAGCGCCAGCCACATCGACCTGCTGTTGAGCGATGTCGTCCTGCCCCGCCTGAGCGGCCGCGAAGTCGCCCAACGCCTCGCACCCCGACGGCCCCAGATGCGCGTTCTCTTCATCTCCGGCTATACCGAAAACGCCATCGTCCATCACGGCGTGCTCGACGCCGGACTCAACTTCCTCCCCAAACCCTTCACCCCCGATTCGCTCGGCCGCAAGGTGCGAGAGGTCCTCGACGCCCCGCTCCGCCCGCGCTGCGTCCTGCTCGCCGCGCCCTCGGGCCCCACCCGAGATGAGTTGAACATCATACTCCGCGAAGCCGGCTACGCGACCATTCTCGCCACCACCAGCGCCGAGTGCCTCAAACATACAAGCCGCCGCGCGGTCGATCTCATCCTCACCCCGCTCGAACTGCCCGGCTACACTCCGTCCGAAGCCCTCGCCTTCTTCCGCGAAGAATTTCCCCATATCCGGGTAGCCACCCTCTCCGAGCCGCATCCGGCCTTGCGCCCGGATGCATTCATTCCCGTCAACTCACCCGCCGCTTCGCTCGTCGAGGCCGTCCGGGCCCTGACCGGCTGACCGCTCATCCCGCCAGTGGCACTCGTCCCGGCCGCAGGCTGTCCAGATACTCGTTCGTGAAGTCCACCTTCAGTTCCACCCACAACAGCAGGTGGTCCGACATCTGCCACGTGATCCACTCGCGGTTGTAGTAGTCGCGCTTCTCGTCCTCCGTCCGGGCCTGCCCCTTCTTGGAGCCACGCTGGTGGAAGTCCCGGTGCGCCGCGGGCATCGCATCATGGTACTCCCCGTAATCCTCCGGCCGGTACACCGCCTCCCGGAAGTCAAACACCCCCGCCTGGCCCAATTCCAGCCGCCGGTCGTGGGGGCGAAACGCGATCTGGTCGTAATACTTGTCCTTGCCCAGGTTGGTCCGGAAGCCCTGCAGCGCGTCCGGGACCTCGAACCCGTTCTTGCGCAGAGCCTGCATGGTCTGGTGCTCGGGGCTCACGATATTGAAATCGCCAAGAAGAATATAATCCACCGCTTGTCCCGGAATCTCACTCTCCTTTTTCTGGAGGTCACGAAAATGACGGGCGATCTTCTCAATCTCGCTGACCCGCCTCGCGAGTTGCGCCCCTGATTCACTTCCAAAATAGATGTGAACCGTCGCCAGATTGAACTTGAACCACCCGGCCTGAAAACTCGCCAGATAGGGAGCCCGGGCAAATTGCAGCCCCTCCCCGGAGGCCGCCCCTGAATCCACCAGTCGCGTCTTCGGCAGGACCACCTGCCCGGCCAGGCTCGTAAACCGCACGCGCTTGGCGTTGAAAACAAACGCCATTCGCTCGCTGTTGCCTCCATCTCCCTCGGTCACCCCGGTCACGAGGTAATCCCAATCATGGCCCAACAGCGCCATCAGCCGCTTCAGCGGGCCCAGATCGCGATTCACCTCTTGAATGGCCACCAGGTCAAATCGCGCGATAATTTCAGCCAGATAATGAAATGTTTCGCGCAATCGTGGCCCCTGCTGGAATTTGTTTGAATCGAAATCCCGCAAATTCCAGGTCGCCAGCAGCAATGAATCCGGACGCGCCGCCGCCACGCCGGCATCCAGCGCTGATCTCAGCGCCAGCAGCCGCTCCAGAACCCGCGTCCGCTCGGACTCGGGATATGCGCGAATCATCGAATAGCCGGGCATGCCACATCATGCCACGAAGCAGCCGCCCGGCAAAGAGAAATCCGCCCGAATCAGTCGTCGTCGTGCTGCGCCGCCAACCGCTGCACAACTCCCAGATCCTCGAGCGTCGTCACGTCTCCAGATACCGTGTGCGAGGTCACGATTTCCCGCAGCAACCGTCGCATGATCTTGCCGCTACGCGTCTTCGGCAGCGCTTCCGCGAACCGGATCTCCTCCGGCCGGGCGAAGGATCCGATCTCGCGCGCCACCCACTGCCGCAGTTCCTTGCCCAATTCGCCGTGGTCCCAATTGCCCTCTTTCAGCGTGACGAAACAGCACACCGCCTGTCCCGTGATCTCGTGGGGCTTGCCCACCACCGCCGCTTCCGCCACCGCCGGGTGCCTCACCAGCGCACTCTCCACCTCCATCGTCGACAACCGGTGGCCGCTCACGTTCATCACGTCATCCACCCGGCCCAACACCCAGAAATAGCCGTCCGCGTCGCGCCGCGCCGCGTCGCCCGTGAAGTAAATCCCCGGAATCCTGCTGAAATACTGCTGTTCGAACCGCTCCGGATCCCCCCAGATATTGCGAATCATGCTCGGCCACGGCCGCTTCACGATCAGAAAGCCTTCCTGATCCACACCCACCGGATTGCCGTCGAAATCCACCACCTCGGCCAGAATCCCCGGCATCGGCAGCGTCCCCGAACCCGGCTTCAGCGGCACCGCGCCCGGCATCGGCGCGATCAATATGCCGCCCGTCTCAGTCTGCCACCACGTGTCCACAATCGGGCACCGCCCGCCGCCAATCACCCGGTGATACCACTCCCACGCCGCCGGATTGATCGGCTCGCCCACCGAACCCAGCAACCGCAAGCTCGAGAGATCATGCTTCGCCGGCAATGCCTCTCCCTGTTTGATCAGAGCCCGGATGGCCGTCGGTGACGTGTAAAAGACCGTCGCCTTGTACTTCGCCGCGATCGCCCACCAGCGGTCCCAGCCCGGATGATCCGGCGCGCCTTCGTACATGATCTGCGTCGCGCCCATCGCCATCGGCCCGTACACGATGTACGTGTGCCCCGTCACCCAGCCAATGTCGGCCGAGCACCAGTACACATCGTCGTCCTTCAGGTCGAACACCCACTTCATCGTCATCCGCGCGTGCAGCAGATACCCCCCCGTGGTGTGCAGGATCCCCTTCGGCTTGCCCGTCGTCCCCGACGTGTACAGCACGAACAGCGGATGCTCCGAATCCAGTTGCTCCGGCGCGCACTCGGCGGCCTTGCCCGCCACCAGGTCATGCCACCACACATCCCGGCCGTCCACCATCGCCGCACCCGACTTCGTCCGCTCGTACACCACCACGTGTTTCACCGTCGGACATTCGCCCAGCGCCTCGTCCACCGCCGGCTTCAGCTTCACTTCCCTGCCCCGCCGCCATCCGCCGTCGGCGGTCAAAACCACCTGCGCCTCCAGATCCTGAATCCGCGCCTTCAACGCTTCGGCCGAAAATCCCCCAAACACCACGCTGTGCGTCACCCCCAACCGCGCACAACCCAGCATAGCCACCACCGCCTCGGGCACCATCGGCATGTAAATCACCGCTCGGTCGCCCGCCTTCAGGCCCAGTTCCTTCAGTCCGTTCGCGAACCGGCACACCTCCGCCAGCATCTCCGCGTACGTGATCCGCCGCGTGTCGCCCGGTTCGCCCTCCCACAGCAGCGCCACCTTGTCGCCCTGCCCGGCCTCGACATGCCGGTCCAGGCAGTTCGCGCTCGCATTCGTCTTCCCGTCCACGAACCACTTCACGAACGGCGGATGCCATTCGAAGACATGCGACCATTTCTGATACCAAAAGATCTCTTTTTCGGCCAAATCACCCCAGAACTGCTCCGGATTTTCCTCGGCGCGCTGGTACAGATCGCGATACGCCTCCAGGCTGCCCACATGGGCGGCGGCGGCAAACTCGGCGGGGGGAGCAAACACGGCTTGTTCTGACATACTTTCCGAGAGTTTACCAAAGCGGCCCCCGCCACTTGCCAGCACCCCGCCCCGGATGGGTCTGCTATCGTGAAGAGGAACTTTTCGTTCCCCCGCGATTATGGGTTTCCCCGGACGCAATTTCGCCCCGCCCACCCTGCCCAGCGCCGGTCAGGGCGTCAAAATGCTTCTGATCGTCAATTCGGCGCTTTTCCTGCTCGGTTTCGTACTCGCCCGCGGCGGAGGCTACGGCTTCCTCGAGCCCTTCATGCTCGTGCCCCGCGACGTCCTCACCGGCTTCGCACTCTGGCAGCCCTTCACGTACCTGTTCCTCCACGACCCCGGCGGCTTCTCTCACATCCTGTTCAATATGCTGGCGCTCTACCTGTTCGGCTCCACGCTCGAGGGCGTCTGGGGCACGCGCCGCTTCCTCCGTTTCTACTTCATCTGCGGTATCGGCGCCGGTCTGTGCGTCATCGCCGCCAACCTGTTCTTCGGAGGCCTCGATACCCGCACCATCGGCGCTTCCGGCGCCATCTACGGCCTCCTGATCGCTTTCGGCGTCCTGTTCCCTGAAGCCACCATCCTGTTCATGTTTATCTTCCCGATGAAGGCGAAATACTTTGTCGCCATCATCGGCGCCATCGCCTTCCTGAGCTCCATGAGCGCCTCCACCGGCGCCGGCAGCGGCGTCAGCCACTTCGCCCACCTCGGCGGCTTCGTCGTCGGCTGGTTCGCCCTCCGCTCCCGCTTCATGGCCGGCGCCGGCTCCGGCGCCCGTTCCCGTCCCAGACCCCGCGGACCCGGCATCGCCGAAACCCTCCGCCAGCAGTACAAAGACTGGAAACTCCGCCGCGCCAAGAAGAAGTTCCAGGTCTACCTCCGCAAACACGGCGGCGGCAATCCCCCCGACCGCTGGGTGAACTGACACACTTTCGCAACTTCCGCCCGCTTCGCGTCGTCAGTAGTAGTAGAGTGAGGGGATACTTGACCAGGAAAGGGACCATGATGCGAATTGCCCGTCAGCCACTGCGCCTGCTTCTCGCCGTCACGCTCGCCGTCGGCGGTTTCATGTTCGCCCAGCAGGGCCCCAAAAAGGAATCCGGCGATACTGTGGCCCGCCCCCGCGTCAAGTCCGTCGAAGGCCCCGGCGCCATCCCGCCCAAAGCCGCCGACCAGCCCAAAATCCCTTCCAAACTCAAAAAGGCCGCCGAAGCCGCCGAAGAGACCATCGGCCCCACCTTCACCAGCGACTCCCTCAACATCAACGTCGATGTCGCCGTTCTCGATAACCGCGGCCGCTTCATCCCCGGTATCCCCCCGGGCAACTTCCGCATCATCGAAGACGGCGTCCCCCAGCGCCTCAATGGCTTCTCCACCGGCGAATCCCCCATGACCATCGCCATGGTCATCGAATTCTCCGCCCGCTACCAGCAGTATTGGTCCTGGGGCTGGATGGACACTCTCCAGGCCTGCTACGGCTTCCTCGAAACCCTTCAGCCCGAGGATTCCGTCGCCGTCGTCGCCTTTGACCTGCGCTCCGAGATCCTCTCCGATTTCTCCACCAACCGCCAGGACACCCAGGAAGCCCTCTCCCGCCTCCGCATTCCCGGCTTCTCCGAGTCCAACATGTTCGATGCCCTCGTCGATATCTCCGACCGCATGAGCGCCATCGAAGGCCGCAAAGCCATCTTCTACATCGGTTCCGGCATGGATACCTTCTCCCGCCTCACCTACGACGAGACCCGCCGCAAACTCCAGACCGCCAGCGTCCCCATCTACTCCCTCGGCACCATGCAGGCCATGCGCGAATGGTACGACTCCCGCAACGCCATGGGCGGCATCGCCCGCCTCGAATTCCTCCAGGCCGACAACCAGTTGCGCACCTTCGCCAAGGAGACCGGCGGACAGGCCTGGTTCCCTCGCTTTATGAGCGAATATCCGGGGATATTCGCTCAATTGGGTCAAGCCCTGCGCAACACCTACACCCTCGCCTATAGCCCCACCAACACCGCCCGCGACGGCAAGTTCCGCAAAATCAAGGTCGACCTGATCAACCCCCAGACCGGGGAACCCCTGCGCATCACCGACGAGAAGGGGAAAAACATCAAGTACCAGATCATCGCCAAGAACGGCTACCAGGCCCCGAGGGAAGTCGAATAGCGCGTTGCTCGCCCGAATGTCAAGGACAAAATCTCGCCTTCTCTGAACGCGATACGGATTCGTTGACAGTCTCTTGACGCCTCTGCTACCTTCAGCCTTCAACAATGGCTGATCGCAAAGCCCAACAGGCAACCTCAACCCGGATCCTTCTCGTTGATGACAATCGCGCCGGACTCGCCGCCCGCCGCGCTGTTCTGGAGGAACTCGGTTATAACACCACCGGCGCGGAGTGCCCCAAAAAGGCCCTCGAACTCTTTCACGCCGCCCGCGAAGGCGCCGAACCCTTCGACCTCCTGGTGACCGACTTCAAAATGCCCGCCATGACCGGCCTCGAGTTGATCCGGCAGGTCCGCGCCTCCGTCCCCACCCTCCCCGTCATCCTCATCTCCGGCTTCGTCGATGCCCTCGGCCTCACCGAAGCCAGCACCGGCGCCAATGTCGTCATCATGAAGAGCGCCAACGAAGTCCAGCACCTCGTCCGCGCCGCGAAGCGCCTCCTCGGCGGCGCCCTCCGCAAACCGCCCCGCCGCAGCAACAGCACACCGGGCGCCGCCGCCGCCCGCCGCCGCACTGGCTCCACTGGCTGATCCCCTGCTTTTTTCCCGTTTTCGACCTCTCTAAGGCGTTTACCCCATACTGCCCGCCTGTTTTCCTGCCGAACAGTGGAGTGACGTGAGAGTGTCTATGCCTAAACTCCATCGGCTTGCCCTGCCTGCGCTGGCGGTCTTCACCGCCCTGTGCTGCCCCCTGCTCGCCCAGAATTTAGCGCCCAGCGTGGGCGTCCAGATCGTCACCAGCCTGCCGGGCGGCTCCTTCTGGGTCGACGGGACCGAATACCGCACATCCGCCCAATTCTCCTGGCCTGAAGGCAGCAAACACACCATCGAAATTCGCAAACCCCTCCAGATCAACGAATTCTGCGATACCCGCTGGCGCTTCCAGGGCTGGACCGCCGGCGGCGACACCCTCAACGAATCCACCTCCCCTGTCCTCGTCTACACCGCCCACGCCGACCAGCGCCTTCTGACCGCCAACTTCAGTCTCCAGTACCGCCTCGACATCCTCATCAACGACGACCCCCTGATCCTCGACCGCGCCTGCGCCGACGAGGCCGACTTCTCCGACGAGAACGACGTCCGCCTGCCGCCCAATCCCATGGGCTTCGTCAGCAGCCCCGTCGCCACCGGCTTCCGCCCGCCCCGCCAGTTCTCCGAATGTCTCTCCACCTCCGGTTGGGGCTGGATCACCGCGGGCACCAGCGTCGATCTCAACGCCTTTGCCTACCCGGGCTTCGGATTCACCGGATGGGAACTGCCAGGCTCGCCCACCTCCGGCTTCCTCGGTCAAATCGTGGCCGACCGCCCCTGGCGCATTCGTGCCCGCTTCAATGAAGCCCGCCGCGTCACGCTCGTCACCGCCCCGCTCGCCGGCCTCAATGTCGTCCTCGACCGGGAAATCATCCGCACCCGGCCCAATGGGGGCGATTGCCTGCTCACCAACAACCTGCCCGGCTCGCAAGTCCCTTACCCGACCCCCGCGAACCCCGCTCCCCCGTTCAGCAATCCCAGCCTGCCCCAGACTCCCTACTCCGCCTGCCGCCTGATCCCCCTCTGCAATGGCGAATTTGACCTGCTCCCCGGCTCCTCACACATCCTCGCCGCCCCCACCTCGCAGCAGGACTCTCTCGGCAATATCTGGGTATTTGACCATTGGGACCTCGGCGCCGGCGGCGATCCCTCCGGCCAGAACACCGTCGTCACCATCCCCCAGGACTACCGCCCCCACACCTTCACCGCCCACTTCGTTCCCGGAGCCCGCGTTTCCTTCGTCACTGCCCCCGAAAACCTCAAATTGCGCATCGACGGCCGCGAAAACTGGCCCGGCTACAACTTCGAGTGGGGCGTCGGCCACACCCACAAGTTCGCCGCCCCCGCCGAACAGACCGATTCCAGGGGCCGCCGCTGGCGCTTCGTCGGCTGGTCCAATGATGGCCCCGCCGAGCAGGAACTCACCATCCCGGCCGAAGCCGCCACCCAGGGACTCCGCTACATCGCCCGCTATGAACTGCTCGGCCAGTTGACTCTGCGCAGCGATCCCGCTCAGCTCACCCTGAACGTCAACGGCGAGGAATGTACCACGCCCTGCGTCATCGACCGCCCCGCCGGTACCGAAATCGCCATCTCCGCCGTCGCCGAACGCTCGTTCTCCGACGACACCCGGATCGAATTCAGCGGCTGGAATGACACTCCGAGCCTCGAACGCACTTACTCGTTCACCCAGGACGCCCACACCCTCACCGCCCGCTACCAGCACCTCCACCGGCTCACCCTGCTGTCGGACCCCGAGGACGGCGCCAAATACACCCTGACTCCCGCTGCCGGACCCGGAGGCTTCTTCACTGCCGGCGTCCGCGTCGGGGTCAGCGTCGAAGGAAACCCCGGCTTCAAGTTCCGGCGCTGGGACGGCGCTCTCTCCGGCACCCTGCCCACCGGCAGCATCACCATGAACCGGCCCGCCACCATCGCCGCCCGCTTCGACCGCGTCCCCGCTCTGCCGGAAGGCGCCGTCCAGAACGCCGCCGGCGAAACCCCCGACCCCGTTGTTGCCCCCGGCTCCCTCATCGCCGTCCGTGGACGCCACCTCGCGCCCGAGTTCGAGTCCGGCTATACCAATCCCCTCAAACAGACCCTGCTCGGCGTCACCGTCCACGTCGGCGAACGCCTCCTCCCCCTGCTCCATGTCGGACCGGAGGAGATCGTCGCCCAACTCCCCTCCACGGTCCCCCCCGGCGAACATAAACTGACCGTCCGCCAGATGGATCAACCCCCGGTCACCGCCGATTTCGAGGTCGCCACCCACGCGCCCGGCCTGTTCACCCAACCCGAACAGGAACTGCCCTACGCCGAGATCTATCATGCCGACGGCAAGCCCGTCACCGTGGAACACCCCGCCAAACCCGGCGAGACCCTCCTGCTCACCGGCACCGGGTTCGGCAGGACCACCCCCAACTGGCTCGATGGCTTCGCCACCCCCGAGGATCCGCCCCTGCCGCTCGCCTCCCCCGTCGAACTCCTGGTCGAAGGCGAAATCCACCCCCACCTCTGGGTGGGCGCCCAGCCGAATCGCGTCGGCCGGAACCTCCTGCGCTTCGTCCTCGGCCCAGTCATCCCCGATCCGGAATCCGAGGGCCACAACGTCCGCCTCCAGGTCCGGGTCCAGGGACGCCCCTCCAACACCGTCCTGTTGCCCGTCGCGCCACCCGAATGACTTTAAATCCTTGATTTCTCGAAACCGCGGCCGGTTGACATGCGTCGAGAAAGCAGACCATGATGGGTCGGAAAGGCTGATATGCACCTCCCGCGCACACTTCTGCTTCTGGCCGCCGCCGCCCTGCTAATTGCCCCAGCATACGGGCAGTTGGCCATCTCGGCCAAGGCCGGTCTGATCAACGTAGCCGACGGTGAAGTCTTCGTCGACGGCAAAGCCGTGGAACACAACCCCAACGGGTTCACCACCATCCCCAAGGACGGCACGCTGAAGACCTCCGAGGGCCGAGCCGAGGTTCTGCTCACCCCGGGTTCGTTCCTCCGTGTCTCTGAATTCAGCTCTTTCCGGCTCCTGGACAACAACACCGACAACGTTGCCGTCGAACTGCTCGAAGGCGCCGCCCTGGTGGAAGTCACTGAACTTCTCGACCAAAACCAGTTGACCTTCCGTGCGCAGAACCGGATCATCCGGCCGATCAAGAGCGGGGTCTACCTCATCGAGATCTCCCCTGTCGCCCGGGTTCGCGCCTATGACGGCGGCGAAGCCACGGTTTCGGTCAATGACGAGCAGTTTGTCGTGAAGTCGAATCGCGAACTCGTCGCCTCGGCCGATGGCTGGGTCGTCTCCAAGTTCGATCCCGCCGACACCGATCCGCTCTACCGCTGGGCCAAGCGCCGGTCGGAGTACATCTCCATGGCCAACCTCTCCGCCGCCCGGACGGCTCCCAGCCGCAACTCCATGTTGGGGAACGGCAACCTGCTCGGCAACTGGTTCTTCAATCCCTTCTTCGGCACGATGACCTACGTGCCTTGGGGCCAGGGTGTTTTCAGCCCCTTCGGCTACGGCTACTTCAACCCATTCCAGGCCTTCCGCTTCTATGCCGCCCCGCAACGGTATGTCGTCAACCGCAATGCCCCCGTCAACCGCAATACCCCCTTCGGCCGGGACGCCTCCTCGCCCTCCAGCGGCGGCCGTTGGGCCGGCATGGGCGGCAGTGATTCCGGCTTCGGCGGCATGCGCAGCGGCGCATCCAGCATGGGCACCATTCGCTCAGATCGGAAGAGCACACGTCTGAACTCCAGTCACTGACCAATCTCGT
>ERZ761609.1240-NODE-1240-length-23674-cov-52.963419_pt1 | contig 23674 bp, 21 predicted proteins | sample MGYA00511163_ERZ761609 | MGnify/ENA primary metagenome ERZ761609 (study PRJEB28899, sample SAMN02445070) | bioreactor sludge metagenome | biome: EBPR sludge | place: Australia: Brisbane, Thorneside Wastewater Treatment Plant | collected 2011-12-16 ... | reverse complement strand
GCCCACGCCCGGTGCACCCGCGCCGGCCGCACCCGAACCCGCCGAACCGGCGGCAGAAGCCCCGGCTGTCGCCACCGAAGCTGCCAACGAGGAATAAGGAGACACGCAAATGGCTGAACAACGTGGGGGCCGCCCCATCGCCGCTTCGCAGAAGCCCACTGGCACCGACAAAGCCATCGCGACCGGCCGGAAGCAGTTCTTCCGCCGCCGCAAGGTGTGCCGTTTCTGCGTGGAAAAGATCGACGACATCAATTACAAGGACGTCCGCATGCTGACGCCCTTCATCTCGGAAAAGGGCAAGATCCTGCCCCGCCGCATCACGGGCGTCTGCGCCGCGCACCAGCGCATGTTGACCGAAGCGGTCAAGCAGGCCCGCAACATCGCGCTGCTGCCGTTCGCGGCCAACGCGTAGTTCAGGAGCTTCAGCATGGAAGTCATTCTTCGCGACGACATTGATAAACTCGGCAACCGCGGCGACCTGGTGAAGGTGGCCGACGGCTACGCCCGCAACTTCCTCCTGCCGCGCCGCCTCGCCGTGCCCGCAACGGAGGCCAACAAGAAGATCGTGGAGCAGGAGCGTCAGGCCGCCCTGCGCCGGGAAGCCAAGGAAATCGGCTCCGCTCAGGAACTCGCCGCGCTCCTCGCCAAGCTCTCCCTCACCACCGAGCAGAAGGCCGGCGAACAGGATCAACTGTTCGGCAGCGTCACCAACGCCGACATCGCCTCCCTGCTCGACAAGGCCGGCTTCACCATCGACCGCCGCAAGATCGTGCTCGATGCCCCGATCAAAACCCTTGGCGAACACCAGGTCCCGGTCAAACTCCACCGCGAGGTGACCGCCATGGTCAAACTGACGGTGACCCGCGAGGGCGGCGAACCCGAACCCGCGGCCGAACCGGCGGCCGAAACGCCCGCCGAAACACCCGCCGAGTAGTTCCTTCACTGGCCCGGGACGCGTCCGCGTCCCGGGCTCTCATTCCGCCCGCCCGGCGCCCGGGAAGCGCCCCCCCATGATTCTGCCCGACCAATTTCACCAGACCGCGCCCGAGGTCCTCCTCCGCGAAGCCGCCTTCGGGCGCATCGGCGTCGATAACCGCCTGCTCCGCGTCCTCTTCGACAGCCCCGATGCCACCCTCGAGGCCATCGACAAACTGAGCCGCAACGAAGACCCCGACTGGGTCGCCGATCTGAGCGAACTCTATTTCGACCTCCATCGCGCGCTGCTTTCGCCGCACGCCGTGCCCTTTCTCATGGACCGGCTCAAGGAGAACGTCGAAGAGATCCCCGACGAACTTGTCGAGGCCTTCGCCGAGTTCGGCCCCCTCGCCCTCGAGGCGGTTCTCGATTTCTACTCCTCGCTGCCCGAGGAGAGCGCCGCCGATGTCGCCTTCCTGCTCGCCGCGATGGGGGTTCACGACGAACGCGTGCGCACGATTCTGCGCGAAACGCTCGCCCGCGACCCCTACGAAGCCGGGTTGTCGATCGGACTGCTGGGCGATCCGGCGCTGCTGCCCGACGTCGAAGCGGCGCTGGAAACGCTCCCCCCCGCGGCGAAGCAGGAGCGCGAAGCGCTCGAAGACTGCCTCGAACTGCTTAAGTCCGACGCGCCCCGCCAGGTCGAACCGTTCGACCTCTTCGCCCTCTACCCCGACACCGGTCCGCCCCTGTTTGAGGCCATGACCCCGCTCGAGGTCCTCCCCTTCCTGACCTGCGAATCCGCCGAGTACCGCGCCGCCGCGGCCCGCAGTTTCTCCGACGACGAGGAGATCGACGACGCCATCGTGGCGGCGTTGCTCGAACGCGCGCGGGTGGACGAAAGCCCCGAAGTGCGTGCGGAATCGCTCCGGGCGCTCGGTCCGTGCGCCGGCGATCCGGCGATCCGGGAGGAATTGCTGAAAGTTGCGCTCGACCAGGACGCACCGCACGAAGTCCGCGCTGGTGCGCTCATCGCGCTCGCGCCGCCGGCTTCGGACGAGGATCTGCAGCCCCTGCTGATGGCCTTCTACGAACACGAAGTCACCCGTCCCGCCGCGCTGGAGGCGATGTGGCGGTCCTTCGACGCGCGCTACCGGAAGTACTTCGCGGCGAACCTCCGCCACGAAGACGACGACATCGCGCGGCAGGCGATTCAGGGCGTTGGACTGATTCCGCTGCCGGATCTGTGCCTCGAACTCGTGCCGATGTTCGATCATCCGGTGCTCCGCGAGGAGGTGCTGGTCTCCTACGCGCTCACGCTCAAGGCCGACATCACGCCGAAGAGCGTCTCGCGGCTCTTTGACCGGATCGAAGAGAAGGCCGGCGGGATGACCGAAGAGGAGAGCGAAGCCGTTGCTTTCGCCCTCGACCGGCGGCTTGAGATGGAAGGCTACCGCCCGTTCTTCTTCCCGCCTGACGAGGATGACGAGCATGATCACGGGCACGTCCATGCGCCGGCGGAACCCGCACGTGCTGACAAAGTGGGTCGCAACGACCCGTGTCCTTGTGGCAGCGGGAAGAAATTCAAGAAGTGCTGCGGCGGCTGACCGCGTCAACATTTGGGCCGGGAAATGTTTGTTACGAAATTCATCCGGCACAAACCGGATTGTTAAACGCGCGGACTATGATTGGGGCCGATGCAGGCCACGTCCCGATCCCGCGTCCACTTCGCGTGGCAGCGCCCCAACGTCTGGGAGGTCTTCCGCTCCGCCGTTTCGCTGCACTCGCACACGTCTCATTCACGCGAGACTCTTGATTTCATTCCCCGGCTGAGCCGCGCGGTCCCGCTGCTGCGTGAGGCTGTCGAGGCACAGGAGCGCCGCTACAAGCGCATTCACGGCCGCGAAATCGACTACTTCGGCGCGTGGTGGACGCCGCCGCTGGGCCCGCGCGAAGCGCTGGCCGTCGAACGCGCCCAGATCGTCGAAAAGCTCGGCCTCCAGCCGCTCGTGTCGCTTTCCGATCACGACAACATCGAAGCCCCGCTGTTGCTGCGCGCGCTGGAAGAGGGCCGCGACACGCCCGTTTCGCTCGAATGGACCGTGCCCTGGGCCGGTACCTTCTTCCACCTCGGCATCCACAACCTCCCGCCCCGGCGCGCGGCGCAGCGGATGGCCGCGCTCGCGGAGTTCACCCGCAACCCACGCCAGGAAGAACTCGAAGGGCTGCTCGACTGGATCGTCGAAGACCCGCACACGCTGGTTGTCTTCAATCATCCCTGCTGGGACGAGAAGGGCATCGGCCACCAGGCCCACTGCCGCGAAGCCGCCGCGTTCGCCCGCCGGTTCCGCGCGGCCATCCACGCCATCGAGTTGAACGGCCTCCGTCCGTGGACCGAGAACCGGCTCAATGTCGCGCTGGCCGATTCGCTCGATCTGCCCGTGATTTCGGGCGGCGACCGGCACACCTCCGAGCCCAACGCCCTCGTCAATCTGACCAACGCCGCCACCTTCGGGGAGTTTGTCGAAGAGGTCCGCGACTACGGTTACAGCCACGTTCTCGTCATGCCACAGTACCGTGAACCGCTCTCGCTGCGGATCATGCACGCCATCGCCGACGTGATGAAGGACAATGAGCGGCACACCCACGGCTGGACGCGCTGGACCGACCGGGTGTTCTTCCGGCGCGCGACCGGTCAGGTGGTGTCGCTCGCCGATTCCTGGCACGCGGGCGGACAACCGGTGATCGTCAGCGCGTTCGCGGGGCTGGCCCGTCTGGCCGGCACGCCCCCGATGCGCGTGGCGTTGCGCCAGTTGTCGGCGCCAGTGCAAGAATTGGTTTTATGAGCCAAGCGGCGCCCCGGGTCGCCTTCTTCACCGACAGCTTCCACGAGGTCAATGGTGTCGCCCTCACGTCGCGGCAGTTCGAGGCGTTCGCCCGGCGGCGCGGGTATCCCTTCTTCAGCGCCCACACGGGACCCGAGACGCGCGTCTGGACCGAGGATTCCATCACGCGCTGTGAACTGGCCCTCGGGCGGATGACGATTCCGCTCGAATCCGATCTCCGCTTCGACACCACCTTCCTGCGTTTGCGCGGACTGGTCGGCCGGGCGATCGATGACTTTAAGCCGGACATCGTCCATATCACGGGGCCGAGCAGCACCGGCCTTCTGGGGCTGATTGCCGCGCGCGGACGGCGGATTCCATTGGCCGCAAGCTGGCACACCAACATCCACGAATATGGCGGGCGCCGGCTCGAACGGCTGCTCGGATTTCTTCCGGAATCGTGGTCGCGCGCCGCCGGGCGCGCCGCCGAGGCGGCTTCGCTTGCGGCCACTTTGCGCTTCTATCGCTTCGCCTGCGTGACCCTCGCGCCCAACCCCGAGCTGATCCGCTTGATCGAAAAAGGCGCACAACGGCCCTGTTTTCTGATGCGCCGGGGCGTGGACACGGAGATGTTTCACCCTGGGCGGCGTGGCCGCGGCGACAGCGTGTTCACGCTCGGCTACATCGGGCGCACGTCCACCGAGAAGAACGTCCAGCATCTCGTCGATGTCGAACGCGCTCTGCGCGAGGCTGGAGTCTCCAATTACCGGATCTTCGTGGCCGGCCACGGCAGCCTGCTCGACTGGCTGCGCGACAACCTGCAACAGCGCGAAGTGCCCGGCGTCCTGCGCGGCGAAGCACTTGCCCGCGCGTATGCGAACCTCGATCTGTTCGTGTTTCCTTCCGAGACCGACACCTACGGCAATGTCGTCCAGGAGGCGATGGCCTCGGGCGTGCCTTGCGTGGTGACCGATCAGGGCGGGCCCGCGCACATCGTCACCCACGGACTGGACGGGTTGATCGCACCCGCCGGACCCCGGTTCTGCGAAGCCGTCGTCGAACTGGCTCGCGACCCCGAACGCCGCCGGCAGATGGCAGAAGCCGCGCGCGCCACCGCCCTCAAGGCAAGCTGGGATTCGGTGTTTGACGAGGTCTATCAGGCGTACGCCCACGCGCTGGGGCCGCTACAATCAAGGTAATGCGCGTTCTCAGCCTGCTTTTTCTGCTGATTGTGCCGGTTTTGGCGCAAAACGACCCCGTGCGCGGCAAGCAGATCGTCGACGAGGCGATCGCGGCGCTCGGCGGTCCGGCCTATCTGAACATGCGCGACCGCGTCGAGCAGGGCCGCGGCTACAGCTTTTATCGCGAGCAGTTGTCGGGCCTCTCCCGCACTACCCTCTACACCCGCTACCTGACCCGGCCCGAACCGCCGCCCGCCGGCTATATCGGCCAGCGCGAGCGCCAGGCGTTCGGCAAGAACCAGGACATCTACATCGTCTTCAACGAAATGGGCGGGCACGAGATCACCTTCCGCGGCGCCAAACCGCTGCCTCCGGACACCATGGAGCGCTGGCAGGAGTCGCTGCGCCACAACATCCTCCACACGCTCCGCTGCCGCCTCGGCGAACCCGGTCTCGTCTTCGAGTTCGTCCGGACCGACACCGTGGACAACGCCGCGGTAAATGTCGTCGATGTTGTCGATTCGGACAGCCGCGTCACCACGGTCTACTTCGAGCAGATCTCGAAACTGCCCGTCCGCCAGTCCTGGTTCCGCCGCGACCCGCGCACCCGGCGGCGGATCGAGGAGATCACCGTCTACGCCAAGTTTCGCGATATCGGCGGCGGCGTCCAGTGGCCGTTCGTCGTCCGCCGCGAACGCAATGGCGAGAAGATCTTCGAGATGTTCTCCGACGACGTGAAACTGAATCAGGATCTGACCGACGACCTGTTCACGCTCTCGGGCGACGTCAAGATCATCGATCCGAAGGCGAAACGCCGCCGCTGAAGACCGTCGCGCGCCGGTGGCCCGGCCGGTCTTCCCCTCCGGCGATGACGATCCGCCCTTCATAAACCACCGCCCCGGTGGTCACCAGGCCCACCGGAATCGTCCCAATTTCGCTCCATCTGCCCGTCTGCGGGTTCAGTGCCAGGATCGAGCGCGGAAAGCCCGGGTGGCGGTCCTTCAACTCCTGGACCCGCGCCGCGAACTCGCCATCATCGCCGCCGAACACCAGCACCCGCCCGGAGGCGTCCGCCGCCGCCGGCGCTGCCACCGCGGCCCTCGGCATATCCGGCATCCGTGTCCAGCCCGAACCTGGCTGGTAGCGGTAGACATCCGCCAGATAGCGCCGCGCTGTTGCGCCCTCCGCCCCCTCCAGCAACTCAGCGCCCGAGGCCAGCCAGACCGAACCGCCGGCCGCCGCCATCACCGGCAGTATCCGTCCCGGTCCCGGCCAGGGCTCCAGTTCGCGCCACCCGGCCCCGGGCCGCTTCAGATCCAGCGCCCAGAACCGCCGGTGGGCCGTCTGCGCCGCCGGATCCGTCTGGCCGCCCGCCGCGTAAATCACTCCGTCCAGCACCGCCGCGCCCAGGTTCGCCGCCGCCTCGGGCAGGGCAGGGAAGCGCTGCCGCCGGACGCGCCGCCCGTCCCAGGTCCACTTCGTCACCTCCCGGAAATTGCGCCGCTCGTCGCCTCCCCCGATCAGAATCAGCCCGTCTTCGGCTGAAACGAAGCCCGCGTAGGCCAGTCTCCGGGGCAGGCGGAACTGCCGCCATTCGCGCGCGCCCGCTTCCAGCACGAACAGGCTGTCGACCCACTGTTTGCGGCCTCCCTCGAAGACCGAAACCGGGAAGTAACTGCCGCCCGCCACCAGCAGCGCCCCGCCGGAAACGCCCACCGCCTGCCCGCTGATCGCGCGCGGCAGACCGGGGAGATTCCGCCACTGCCATTCTGGCTCCTGAGCCCAGGCGGCGCCGGCGACAGCCAGCACCAACGCCACGACCGCGATCACTTGGGCGTCACCGCCACCGCCTCCCGCAACACCACCGGGCCAACCAGCCCTGAATCCCGAACCGGCCAGTTCGACGCGTCAAACGGCTTGTAATCGCTGTTCACGAAGTTGATGTCGTGGAAATTGCGCCACACGACCTTCTGCTGGTCCAGATACCGGATCCGGTTCGCCGCCAGACCCGTGACTTCGATCTCCAGTTCGTTGCCGCGCGGCTTCAGCGACCCGGTATGCACCCGGAACGGCGCCTCGATCAGCGTCCCCAGATCGCGCCCGTTCAGGCGAACCCGCGCGCTTTCATGCACCGCGCCGAGGTCGAGATACCAGTCGCCTTCCGGTGCGTCGAAACTCGTCGAATAGCGCGCCGTCCCGCCAAAGCGCTCGCCCGCCGGGCCCGCGAACCGGGTCCACGAATCGGGCTTCGCAAGCGCTGCCCGCGCCGGCAGTTCGGGACCGCCTTCGATGAACTCCACCCGCCACTCGCCGCCCAGTGGCACTGTCCGCTCCCCGGCGCGCCGGTATTGCCACGCCGCCGCGGCGGCCGGACGCGCCGGCAGCACGCGCAGAAACACGCTCGCCTGGGGGTCCAGTTGCAGGTACACCTCCGTCCCCCCGGACGCCGCCCGCGTCGCCGCCACGCCCGCCGCCCCGGTCATCGGATCCAACAGGACCACCGCCCCCGCCTTCCGGGCCAGCGGCACCCAGCCTTCGACTCGCTCCGCGCTCCGGTTCGCCAGGAAGTAGCTGTGGACATTGCCATCCACGCGCCGGATGAATTCGAGCCCTTTCCGGTCCGTCAGCGTCTCCCGCTCGACCCCCGCCGCCGCCAGCGCCGCTTCCACCGGGCCCATCAACACCCGCCCCCGGCCGATCGACCCCGTCCGGACATCGCCCGACGCCCGGCCCATCCACCGGATGGTTCGCAGCGCCTTCTGCAACCGTGCCCGCCGCGCCTCCAGGTTCCCGAGCCCCGGCACATCGCCGGGCATCGCCTCCGCGAACACCACCGTCGCGCCCGCCGAAACCAGTTTCAAGAGGCGCTCCAGCGTCTCTGGCGGCATATATTGAACCGGCGGCGCCAGAATCGCCCGGTACCGAGCGCCTGGGGTCTTCAGACCGCCGCCGGGAACGGCTTCCACCACCCCCAACAGCCGGTCCGACACGAAATCGAACGTCCAGCCCCGGTCGTACAGGCCCTGGGCGAAGCGCCCGAACGGCTGATCGGTCAGCCACGCCCGGCTATGCACCGAAAAGTTGATGTTCAGCCCCTTCGGCTCGTGCCAGACGTCGTGCACCGGCCAGTACAACAGCAGGTCGTTGTCGCTCGCCCCCTGCTGCAGCATCGCCTGGCTCCGCGAAATCCAGGCATTCAGAGCCGGCACATCGCGCCAGACCGGGTTCCGGGCATTCATCTGGGTCGAGGCGTAGAACAGCCACCCCGGCCACGGCGCGTCTTCCGGCGAATAGATCGAGCCGTGATAGACGACATGATTGACGCCGGAGACGAACAATTGCTGGATCAGTTCCTTCATGTCCGCCAGCGTCTCCTGGAAGTGCTCCTTCATCCAGGTGCCCGTCTCGCTGGCCACCATCCGGCGGCCCTGAATGTGGGCTGCCGACGAGGCCAGCTTGGAAATCAGAGTGCTCCGGTCGTGCCGGAACATCTCGGTTTCGGGGACATCCGCAAGCGCGTAGAGATCCAGCAGGTTGCCCGGCGAGCCGTGGGCCTGATTGCGGGTCAGCACGCGCCGCCCGCGTGCCCACTCCGTCCACGGCACGGTGAATTCGTCCAGCAGCAGGTCCGAGAGCGTTTCCCGGTAGTCCGCCTTCACGCGCCGTGTCCGGTCATCTTCGGTCTTGCCGAACAGCACGTCGTAGTGATCCTGCAACCGGTAGCCCCGGCGCTTCTCGAACTCCGCCAGCAGATTCGGCGACCAGTTGGCCTGATATTCGAACGAATCGTGATACACCGCGCGCGGCATCGCGCCGCGGTAGTCGTCAAATGCGGCGGAAAACCGCCCCAAATGCGCGTCAATCGCGCCGCGCAGCAACGGATTCAGCATGAAACCTTCGCCGCCCGGCGCCGCCCGCTTCACGCGCATCGATGGACGGACGCCCGCCTCCCAACCCGACGGCGTCTCCTTCGGCACGACCACCATGTTGGCGTGTTCGCGGCTGATCCACGGCCCGCCGAAACACCATCCCGAGCCGAGTGTCATGTCCACGCCCAGCCCCAACCGCCGCCCTTCCACCACGCTGTGATCGAGCATCGACATCCACTTCGGGCTCAGATACTCGATCGTCCGGTTCTCGAATCCCTTCGCTCCGTAAATCGGGATGATGTGGACGCCTCCCCAGCCCGCGCGCTGGAACGTCTCCAGTTCGCGGGTGATGTTGCCTGTGTCGACCGCGCTCGCCATCCACCACCAGTAACTCCACGGCCGCGTTTCGGCGCTCTCCGCCGGCCAGGCGAGCGGGTCCGCCGCGGGCGAGGCACAGCACATCACGATCAGCATCACGAAAAGCAAGGCATACCGGGCCATGGGCATTCTCCTCTTTCACGCCGAGAAATGACGATTTGATTGTGTCACAGGGGAACGAAAGTGCGAACCTGCTCCGCGCGGGTCGAATGCCTCGGCACACCGGGTTTTGACCGCTCGCGCCCGGCGAGACCCGCCGGGATCCTGGGGTTTGTTTTGTTCGAGTTGGTGGGTTCGTTCCATCGATTTTCCGGAACGGGGGGGTGGCGTGATGCGTGTGGAATCGGTGGAATTGGTGCCTGGGACCGATTTCGGGTCCGGGTGCTTGCTCCGGCACTGTTTTTCTTGCCGTAAGTTGTTGAAATGATGAGGGTGGGGCCTAAGGGCTCCTCGCTCCCATTCGCGGCTGACGGTGTGGGTTGGTGGGAAGTGGTTGAAAAGACGCTCGTTAAGATAGGACCGGAGGAAATCTGGTCCCCGGCGCGGAAGGGCCGCACCGAAGGCCGAATGGGTTTCGAAGGGGTGGGTGGCGCTTGGGGAGATGGGGGCCGTGGCGTTAGACGCGTGTGGCACCGCGTTTGGCACGAATTTCTGGTGGCTGTCCTTGCAGAATCGGCGCTATCGTGGACTTGATGGTATTTGCTCTCCTCCTCCTCATCTGGGCTCAGCCGATTCACGGGAGCGGTCAGCAGGCGACCGGCGAGCAAGCCGCTGAGACGCCTCGAACGTTCAAACCGGCCCGGTACAAATCCATCCGATTCGGGGAATCCAAGGCCGCTGACGTTATCAAGGCCTTCGGCAAGCCGGTCTCCGATGCAATCGGCACCGACCTGGGACGCTACCTCACCTACAGAGACCTCTGGTTGGTGCCCGGGCAGGTGGAATTCTGGGTTGATCCGAAGACCGGGATTGTCCACAGCATGATCGTCACTCCGACACGAATGACCACCCCCGATGTCGCGGCGCTCCTCGGGCTGGGGTCGACGTTTTCTGATTGGACTTTCAGCTCCTGTTACGACCAGGACGACTATCCCGACGGCGCCCCGTTCTATCGCCACCCTGGCGGAGAATCCAGGACAATGGACTTCCCCCACCTGGGGATCACCGTCACGCTCGCCCGGGGTTATGCCTTGCGCGTGGGCGAAATCATCTACGCCAGCACCCCCTACGGCCTCGAAGAGGACCCCTGTCTGACCCGGAAGATGCAGCAGCCGAAGCGCCCGAAGTAAGGGCGCGCCGCGGGTGCGTCGCGAGCGGAGACGCCGTGGCTTGGTGGACCCGGTCTTGAGTGTCTAGAAGGACGGGACAAGCTCCACGGCAGACTGCGTCTTTCCGTGCTTCGCCGCAGCGCAATGACCGGCGGGGTTGGGCGGATTCACTCTGGGATACTCTGGTTCAAATGAAAGATTTACAGTCGGCGATGGCTCGAACTTTTGCGTCACGGCCCGGCCACGTCGACGCGGTTCGCAGAATCGTGGATGCGAAGCGGCAGGAGCCTTTCTTCAAGCGCCGCTACGCGCGCAATGTCGAGAATCCTCCGTCGCAGTTCAGCCGGGATGAATTCTGGGGGCAGATGATCGTGTGCATGTGCACTTCAGTGCAGAGAAGCGGCCCCAACAGCCGGGTCAGCCAGCTCGTTCGAGAGGACCCGTTTCCACTGCGGCTCGCGGTTTGTGCCGGTCACGGAGACCTGCGGCAGTTCGCCGAATCGGTGCTGCGGAGCCGCGGTTTGAGGTTCGGGTCGAAGCTTGCCGACCAGATTGAGCGCAACATGCGCTGGCTCAGCGACGGAGGATGGGCAACGGTGGAGGAGCAGTTCAGGAGGCTGGCCTCGGGCGGGCTCGAGCCGGGATCTCCGCAGCAACGAATCGCAGCCGAACGCCAAGCCGCCCGAATGGTGATGGGGCGGTTCGGTGGACTCGCGGGCTTCGGCCCCAAACAGGCCCGGAACCTTTGGCAATGCCTCGGAGTCACGCAATATGAGATTCCGCTCGACAGCCGTGTTTTCTATTGGCTGACGGCCCTTCCGGGGAGCTTCGATATCGACGTGTCGAAACTTCATGCCAGCGTTCCCTACTACGAGACCAAAATGAGCGAGATCCAGGCGCTGTGTGCCGTCGCGGGCGTCCTGCCGTGCGAGTTCGACGCTGCGGTGTTTACTGATTCGGACGACGAAGAGTGGCCGGAAGTGGACATCGTTTACTGACAGCTTTGGGGGAGCCGGGGGCTGACGCGGCAACGCCGAGAGCGGCGGTCTCGTAAGGTCTTGAAAAGAAACTGCTTGGTGCGGACGGGGAGAGTCGAACTCCCATGGGTTGCCCCGCTGGAACCTAAATCCAGTGCGTCTGCCGGTTCCGCCACGTCCGCACGCGGCCAATTACAGGATACCAGTGGCGGCGCGGGCGAGGGGGGGTGTCAGGAGCCGGGGGGCGGGGTGGCCGCAGGGACAGGGGGTGTGGGTGAGGACACCTCCGGGTAGGGGGAAGCCGGGTTGGAGGATGTGGAATCCGGCGCCGGCTTCGCAGTCCTGGGCGAGGAGGCGGCCTTCGTGGTCGCGGAACTGCTGGCGGACCGGGAGGCCGAAGTGGCGGTAAAGTTCCTGGATCTGGGCGTCGCTCAAGGGGTGTTGTCCCGGGCGCAGGAGGGCGAGAAGCGGGTATTTGAGGCGGTTGAGCCGCAGGACGCCCTGTTTGCGCATGAGAGCGACGATGAGGAGGTCGGAAGGGGGTGCGGCGAGGGCTTCGGGTGCGGCGGATTCGAGCGAACGGAGGCTCCAGGCGGGGAGGCATTTCAGGTCAGGTTCGGGCAGGAACTCGAAGCCGAGGGCCGCGATGCGCGGTTGGGGCGAGAGAGGATACTGCAAAGCGTGGTGCTGCGCGGGAGCGGGCAGGCCGTCGCCGAGGGTGAACCACCTGAGCGAGAGCAGGGACGAGAGGATCGTGCTCAACGGAACTCCTTCCACTAGAGAAGTGCCGGGAGCGGGGAAAAGTTCTCAGGGGAAGGTCAAAAAAGGATGCAAACGGCGCAGATTGCCGCCGAAGATGGCGTCTTTGACGTCCTGGGAGGCGCCGAGGCGATCGAGAACATCGGTCTGGCGGTCGTAGACGTCGCGGACCCAGCCCCGGGGGAAGAACGAGGAGTCGGTGCCGAACAGGACGCGATCGGGGCCGGCGACCTCGATGGCCTGTTCAAAGATCTGTTCGAGGGAGGGGGGCGGCGTGAGGCAGCGGGTCCAACCGTTGGTGCTGGAGGTATCGAGGTAGACATTGGGGCAGAGGGCGGCGAGCATGAGGGTCTCGCGGAAGTAGCCGGCGCCGAAGTGGGGGATGACGAAGGGGAGGCTGGGGAAGCGGCGGGCGACGGGGTGGAGGTCGACGGGGTTGGAGAAGCGGAGGTCGAAGAAGGAGGGGAGGCCGAGTCGTTTGCGGAAGCCGACGGAGAGCATGCCGCAATGGACGAAGACGACGGCGCCGGGTTGGCCGGCGGCGATTTCGATGACGGCGCGGGCTTCGGGGCCGGCGATGGAGAAGCCGTGCATGGCGGGGAAGAGGCAGACGCCGCGGAGGCCGGCCTCGAGGGCAAGGGTGGTGCGCTGGACGGCATCGGAGGCGAGGGGGTTGAGGAAGAAATAGCCGGCGAAGCGGGAAGGGAAGGCCTGGATGGCGGCGGCGACGGAGGATTCATCGCCGGGCAGGGAAGCGATGAGGGCGGCGCCGGCGACGGAATGACGGTCGAGTTCGGCGGCCCAGAGGGCGGCGAATTCGGAGGGGTCCTCCGGGGGGAGGGGCCAGCCGAGTTCGGCGCAAACGGATTCGGGGGTGGCGCCGGGGCCTTTCTGCTGGGCAAGCAGGGAGAAGAAGTGATGGGAGAAAAAGTGGAGGTGGGCGTCGAGGATGGGAGTGGTCATGGGGGGCGGGTCAACTGCCGGCCGAGAAAGTATCGGGGCGGGCGGGAGAGGCGAGGGACTCGGGAGCGCGGGAGAGTCCGCAGGCGAGGGCGAGTTGAGTGAGGCCGGCGACGTTATTGACGCCGAGTTTCTTCATGAGGGTTTTGCGGTAGGAGCGGACGGTCTGGACGCCGAGGTTGAGCAGGACGGCGACTTCCTTACTGGTCTTGCCTTCGGCGATGAGGCGCATGACCTGCTGTTCCCTGGGGGTGAGAGCGTCGATGAGGGAGCCGGAGGGGGCGCCGGCGGAATCGAGATGGCCGCGCTGGATCCGGGTGAGGAGGCGGTCGGAGACCTGGGGGCTGAGGTAGGAGCCACCGCGGGCGACGGTGCGGAGGGCGTCAAGGAGGTCGGAATCGCTGGCCTTTTTGAGGAGGAAGGCGCGGGCTCCGGAGCGGATGGCCTGGATGACGCTGGCTTCGTCGTCGTACATGGAGAGGATAACAATGCGGGCGGAGGGGGTGTGGCGGAGGATTTCGGTGGTGGCTTCGATGCCGTTGAGGCCGGGGAGGTTGATGTCCATCAGGATGAGGTGGGGCTGGAGGGAGGCGGCGAGGTCGACGGCATCGAGGCCGGAGCCGGCCTCGCCGACGACGCGAAAGTCGCCGCTCTGCCGGAGGATGGCCTTGAGGCCATCGCGCATAATTTTATGGTCATCGACGAGCAGGATGTCATGCATGGGGGGACCTCGGGGCTGGTGCGAGAGTGAGTTCGAGGGCGGCGGCGTGGCCGGGGCAATCGAGGGAGAGGGCGGCGGCGGCGGCGAGGTGGCGCCAGCCGGGGAGCCAGGAGGGCCAGGGGACGAGCGAGGCGGAGGAGGCGATGTGGAGAGCGGGACCGGCGGAGCGGACGGTTGGTGGAGCCGGGGGAGAGGCGAGACGGGCGGCGAAGGCGCAGTCGCGGACGATGCGGAAGGCGAGTTCGGCCTGGGCGGGCGTCCAGGAGGGGGGCGTGGGGCGCTGGTCCCAAACGATGAGGTTGGCGCCGGCGAGAGCAGCGAGAGCTCCATCGAGGCCGCCGCGCCGGAAGAGGCCGGGATCGTTCTCGATCAGGAGGGAGCGGAGGGCGTCCAGGGCGGATTCGAGGGCGGCGCGGAGGCTGGCGGCGGATTCCTGGAGGGCGGCGTCGTTGGGGGCGGTGGCGGCGAGGATATCGAGATGGAGTCCGGCGGCGCAGAGGCTGGGGGCGGCCTCATCGTGGAGGAGGTGATGGACGCGCTGGCGCAGGGCGGCGAGCGCGAAATCGATAGATTCGACTGGCCCCCACGTCACACCCTGGGTTGAAGTACCCATCCCGTTCAGTACTGCCATTATCATGACGTACCCGCAGGCATGGGTGCAAGGTCCCCGGATGGGGGTAGCTACTTGCGGGAGAGGACTTTACGGGTGGCGGCGGCGACCTGGGGAGCGCGGAGGCCGTAGTGGTCGAGGAGGCCGTCGGGGGTGCCGGATTCGGCGTAGCGGTTTTCGACGCCGACGAACTCGACGGGTGCGGGGGTCGTGCGGGCGAGGGCCTGGGCGACGCGGGCGCCGAGGCCGGAGTCGACGAGGTGTTCCTCGGCGACGACGAGGGCGCCGGTTTCGCGCGCGGCTTTGGCGATGGCTTCCTCGTCCAGGGGTTTGATGGTGTGGAAGTCAAGGACGCGGGCGGAGACGCCTTCGGCGGCGAGGAGGTCGGCGGCGAGGAGGCATTCGGCGACGAGGAGGCCGGTGCCGCAGAGGGTGACATCGGAGCCGGGGCGGAGTTCATTGGCGCGGCCGAATTCAAAGGCGGCGCCGGGTTCATAGATGGCGGGGGCCTTGGGGCGGCCGGCGCGGATGAAGACGGGCCCCTGGTGGGCGGCGGCCCAGGCGACGGCGGCCTTCATGGCGACTTCATCGGCGGGGCTGAGGACCCAGAAGCCAGGCAGAGCGCCGGCGAGGGCGAAGTCCTCGATGGACATCTGGGAGGGGCCGTCTTCGCCGATGGAGATGCCGGAGTGGGTGCCGATAACCTTGACGTTGACGCCGGGGTAGGCGACGGTGGTGCGCAACTGTTCGAAGCCCTTGGTGAGGACGAAGGCGGAAAAGCTGGCGACGAAGGGGATTTTACCGGCCATGGCGAGACCGGCGCCGAGGGCGACCATGTTGGCCTCGGCGATGCCGCAGGAGAAGAAGCGGTCGGGGAACTCCTGGGCGAAGTAGTGGACCATGGTGGACTTGGAGAGGTCGGCGTCGCAGACGACGATATCGGGGTTGGCCTTGGCGGCCTCGACCAGGGCGCGGCCGAAGGCTTCGCGGGTGGCGGCGCCGTATTTGAGTTCGTAGGGGGCGGTGGTGGCCATGGTCTTACGCAAGCTCCTTGAGGGCGAGTTCGACTTGTTCGGGGGTGGGGGGGACGCCGTGGAATTTGGGGTTATTTTCCATGAAGCTGACGCCTTTGCCCTTGACGGTGTGGGCGAGCAGGACGGTGGGTTTACCCTTGGTGGCGGCGGCTTCGGCGAAGGCGGCCTGGACGGCGGGGATGTCGTGGCCGTCGAGTTCGATGACGTGCCAGCCGAAGGCGCGCCACTTGTCGGCGAGGGGTTCGAGTTCGAGGATGTCCTTGATGAAGCCGTCGAGCTGAATCTTGTTGTAGTCGACGATGGCGACGACATTATCGACCTTGTGGAAGGCGCCAAACATGGCGGCTTCCCAGATCTGGCCTTCCTGGATTTCGCCGTCGCCGAGCATGACGTAGGTGCGCCAGGATTCGCCGTTGAGGCGGGCGGCGGCGCCCATGCCGAGGGCGAGGGAGAGGCCCTGGCCGAGGGACCCGGTGGAGGCTTCGAGGGCGGGGATGAAACGGATGTCGGGGTGGCCCTGGTAGATGGAACCGAGCTGGCGGAGGGTCTTGAGGGACTCGACCGGGGTGTAGCCGCATTCGGCCATGGCGGCGTAGAGGACGGGGGCGGCGTGGCCCTTGCTGAGGATGAAGCGGTCGCGGTCCGCCATTTTGGGGTTGGCGGGGTCGTGCTTCATGACGTCCCAATAGAGGACGGTGACGAGTTCGACGGCCGAGAGGGACCCGCCGGGATGGCCGCTTTTGGCGGCCCCGGTCATTTCGACGATGTGGCGGCGGATTTGCCTGGCAATGAGCGCCAGCGCTTCGGGAGAGGAGGTCTTTTGCATGGCGGAACCACCAATTTAGCACAGTGGGACGGAATGCGGACCTGTTTGTCCGGTGGGGCCGGGGGATCAGGCGCGCCGGAGAACGCGGGCGCGGATGTAGTCGCCGCCTGCGGGGCCGGTGGTGGCGGCGTCGAAGAGGTCGACGCGTTTGGCGGGGGCCTTGGCGAGGGCGTTCTGGAGGGCGGCGGCGTCGACGAGTTTATCGGAGCCGGTATTGATGGCGGTATCGGTGGCGACGCGGACGAGGGCGGGGACGCACATGTGGTCGAGGACGGGACCGAAAAGGAGACCGCCGGCGACATCGGTGCCGAAGCGGGCGGCGGCGGAACGGAGGGCCTGTTCACCGGTCTTGCCGGAGACGTGGCCCTTGAGGGCCTCGCCGGTGGCGTTGATGGAGGCGCCGACGAGAACGATGGCGCCCTTTTCCTTCGCGTTCTGAGCGACGGCCTGGCGGAAGCCGCCGGCGGAAGCCTGTCCGATGCGCGAGGAGAGGGAGGCGGTATTGGCGGTGAGGGGATTGTTGGCGGCGCCGACGCCGATGAGGCCGACGGTGAAGGTGAAGGTGCCGTCGATGAGGGCGGCGCCGACGTTGCCGGTGTCCTGATAGGTGGCGGTGCCTTTCAGGGCGGAACCGCCGCCGAGGACGGCGAGGGCCGTGCCGCCGCTGAGGAAAGTGGCGCCGACGACGAGGGTGGTGGCGGAGAGGTCGCGGACGACGGTGGCGGATTTGAGGGCGATTTCGCCTCGGCCGACGCTTTTATCGATATTGCCAATGGTCTCTTTCGAGGCCTTTTGCTGCATCTGGGCGAGGGCGTCGGAGTGCTGTTTGGTGATCTGGCGGATGTCGGAAAGCTGTTTGAAGCATTCGTCGCCGTTATGGAGCATCCGGTTGGCGAGGTCGTTATAAAGGTCGGGGGCTTCGGCGTCCTTGGCGGCGCGGAGGCCGTCGAAGTTGATTTCGACGGTGACGAGATCGGGGCCGATCCATTTCGTTTCGCGGACGATTTTCGCCCGTTTGAGAAGCATTGATTCGTGGAGATATTCGCGGATGAGCATGTACAGCCCCATCTGATGAACCATCCAGTTTTGTTTCTGATCGTCGGTGAAGTAGACCCAGCTCATACTTGCCGAATCGTAACAGATTCGGGTGGGGGGTCAGGAGAGGAGGCGGGTGGCGGGTTTGGCGAAGTAGGTGAGGACGAAATCGGCGCCGGCGCGGCGGATGGAGGTGAGGGACTCGAGGATGGCGCGGTCGAGGTCGATCCAGTTGTTGTGGGCGGCGGCCATGATCATGGAGAATTCGCCGGAGACCTGGTAGGCGGCGAGGGGGACGTCGTAGCGGTCGCTGGCCATGCGGAGGATGTCGAGATAGGGGCCGGCGGGTTTGACCATGAGCATGTCGGCGCCTTCGTCGAGGTCGAGGTCCATCTCGCGGAGGGCTTCGCGGGCGTTGGCGGGGTCCATCTGGTAACCGCGGCGGTCGCCGAACTGGGGGGCGCTTTCGGCGGCTTCGCGGAAGGGGCCATAGAAGGCGCTGGCATATTTGGCGGCGTAGCTGAGGATGGGGGTGTTGGAGAAACCGGCGGAGTCGAGGGCGGAGCGGATGGCGGCGACGCGGCCGTCCATCATGTCGGAAGGGGCGACGATGTCGGCGCCGGCCTGGGCGTGGGTGACGGCGGCGGAAGCGAGCCATTCGAGGGTGGTGTCGTTGTCCACTTCGCCGTTGACGATCTTGCCGCAATGGCCGTGGCTGGTGTATTCGCAGTTGCAGACATCGGTGATGACGAGCAGGCCGGGGACGGCGGCCTTGATGGCGCGGACGGCCTGCTGGGTGATGCCGGCGGGGTTGTAGGCCTCGGAGGCGAGTTCGTCCTTGTGTTTCGGGATGCCGAAGAGGATGATGCCGCCGATGCCGAGCGAATGGACTTCCTCGCACTCGCGGACGAGGTGGTCGACCGACATCTGGAAGTTGCCGGGCATGGAGGAGATCTCCCTGCGGATGCCCTCGCCTTCGACGGCGAACAGGGGGAGGATGAAGTTTTCGGGAGCGAGGCGGGTTTCGCGAACGAGGCGGCGAAGACTGGCGGAGGCACGCAGGCGGCGGGGGCGGTCGACGGGGAAGGGCATGATTTTATCTTATCCGCGGGTCATGACGAGCGAGGGTTCGAGCAGGAAAGGAGCGACGTAGCCGCACAGGTTGCTGAGCGGGAGGACGCTTTCGTCGAGCGAGATGCCAAGGGCGTCACGCATCCAGGCGCGGCGGGCGGCGGCGCGGGCGAGGAGGGCGGGATCGAGGGCGGCACGGAGGTCTTCACCGGCAATCAGGTAGCCGTCTTCCATGCGCGTGGAGTAGAGATCGGGGTGGGAGGGGATGACGTCGGCCTGGACGACCATGCCGCTGCGGAGGGGGACGGGCGAACCGGCCCAGACGGGGGAACTGATCCACTCATCGAAGCCGATGAGATGGCCGGCGTTGAGGAAGATGTGGAAACGGTCCTCGGGGAGGCGGTCGTGGATGGCGGCGTGGAGGAGGCCGCCGGGGATGCCGGGTTTGAGGAGTCCGAACCAGGCGGCCATGGCGTCGAAGTAGGGCTGGACGAAGTGTTCGACATAGCCACCGGCTTCGGGGGGCAGATCGGCGGCCGATTCGGCGACCCACCCGCAGCGGCAGACGTTGGCGCCCCAGTAGCAGATGCCGGCGGAGAAGCGACCGCCGCGGACGACGCGTTCGCCGCGGGCGCTGGCGAGGGAGACGCGGTTGCCGCCGCACTTGAGGGTCATGTGACAGCCGAGGGGGACGCCGTTGTAGCTGACGTGCTGGAGGAGGTCGTGGTCGAGTGCGCCGGGTTCGATACCGGCGATGATCTGGCGGAGACCGTCGCTGGCGAGGGTGTTGGTCCACTCGAAGAAGGCGATTTCGGCGGGATCGGCGGTGGTGCGGACGCCGTCGCGGGCATCGGTGAACCACCCGGCGGCGGAGGTGACATTCTCGAAGCCGGAGGCGAAGCGGACGGCGTCGACGAGGTAGGAGGGGGCGTCGATCTGGTGGGGTTCGGCGTAGTCCTTCCAGCCGGCGAAGGCGACGCGGGCGTGGGCGTCGAGGCCTTCGTCGCGGAGGATTTCGGCGAGGGGGCGCGAATGCTCGCGGGGCATATCGGGGAGGGAGAAGGGCTGGTAGCGTTCGATGCGCAGGGGGGCGGGGGAGGCGGGGACGTAGTTGACGCACTCGTTGCCGAGGAGGAGGAGGGGGTCGCGGCCGGCGGTGAGAATGAGGAGGGCCTCCTCGAAGCGCGGGTCGAGACCGGCGGTCCAGAGGAGATTGGCGAAGTGTTCGCGGTCGCCGTAGACGAGCAGGTGGGAGGCGCCGGCGTCGCGGAGGCGGGCGCGGAGGAGTTCATGGCGGCGGGCGTAGGTGTCGCGGGTGACACGGAAGGGCGGGGGGGTGGCGGCGCGGCCGAAATCGGGCCAATCTCGTTTGGTGAGCATCCTGCCCTCCATTGTGACGCGAGGCCGTCAATGGATACACTGACAGCTTATGCCGACAATCTGGCCGGGCCGCCCCTACCCGCTGGGCGCGACCTGGGACGGGGCGGGTGTGAACTTCGCCCTGTTCTCCGAAAATGCGACCGGCGTGGAGCTTTGCCTGTTCGACCGGAACTCGGGCGATCACGAAACCGCGCGGATTCCGCTCCTGGAGCAGACGGATCTGGTGTGGCACGGGTACGTACCGGGACTGAAGCCGGGGCAGATGTATGGATTCCGGGTGCATGGTCCGTATGCGCCGTCGTCGGGACACCGGTTCAATCCCCAGAAGCTCTTGTTTGACCCGTATGCGCGGGCGATTTCGGGGCGGGTGCAGTGGAGCGACATCGCTTTTGGGTACCGGATCGGCGCGCCGGAGGGGGACTTGCAGCCGGACACGCGCGATTCGGCGCCGGCGTTGCCGAAGTGTGTGGTGGTGGATCCGCATTTCGACTGGGGGGACGACCGTCCGCCGGGCATTTCGTGGCCGGACACGATCATCTACGAGATGCACGTGAAGGGTCTGACGATGAAGCATCCGGGGGTGCCGGCGGAGTTGCGGGGCACGTACGCGGGGCTGGCGTCGCCGGCGATTCTTGAATATCTGCTCTCGCTCGGGGTGACGTCGATCGAATTGCTGCCAGTGCACCACTTCATTAACGACCGGCACCTGGTGGAACTGGGGCTCAGTAATTATTGGGGTTATAACTCGATCGGCTATTTCGCGCCGGAGTGCCGTTACAGTTCGGCGGGCTACCACGGGGAGCAGGTGGGCGAGTTCAAGCAGATGGTAAAGACGCTGCACAAGGCGGGACTCGAGGTGATTCTCGACGTGGTTTACAACCACACGGCGGAGGGGAATCATCTGGGGCCCACGCTCTGCTTCCGCGGGGTCGACAACGCCAGTTATTACCGTCTGACGGCCGACCGGCGCTATTACATGGACTACACCGGGTGCGGCAACACGCTGAACATGATGCATCCGCGGTCGCTGCAACTCATCATGGACAGCCTGCGGTACTGGGTGACCGAGATGCACGTCGATGGCTTCCGCTTCGACCTGGCCTCGGCGCTGGCGCGCGAGCTGCACGCGGTGGACCGGTTGGGCGCGTTCTTCGACATCATCCACCAGGACCCGGTGATCAGCCAGGTGAAGCTGATTGCCGAACCGTGGGACCTGGGCGAGGGCGGTTACCAGGTGGGCAATTTCCCGCCGGGCTGGACGGAATGGAACGGGCGGTATCGCGACACGATGCGCGACTACTGGCGGGGCGCGGATCGCACGCTGCCGGAATTTGCGTACCGGTTCACGGGGAGTTCGGACCTGTACCGGTCGAACGGCCGCCGGCCGGTGGCGAGCATCAATTTCATCACGGCGCACGACGGCTTTCCGCTGCGCGATCTGGTGAGCTACAACGGCAAGCACAACGAAGCCAACGGCGAGGACAACCGGGACGGCGAGAGTCACAATCGCAGCTGGAATTGCGGCGCCGAGGGGACGACGCGAGACCCCGAGATCCTCGCCCTGCGCGCGCGGCAGCAGCGGAATTTTCTCGTCACACTGCTGCTCAGCCAGGGTGTGCCGATGCTGCTGGGCGGGGATGAAATCGGGCGGACGCAGGGCGGCAACAACAATGCGTACTGCCAGGACAACGAGGTGTCCTGGTATGACTGGTCGAACGTCGATGTCGATCTGCTGAACTTCACGCGGCGGCTGATCCGGCTGTTGCTGCACCACCCCACGTTCCGGCGGCGGCGCTGGTTCGAGGGCCGCGCCGTCCACGGCCAGGGGGAGGAGGACATCGCGTGGCTGACGCCGTCGGGCAAGGAGATGACGCGCCATGACTGGGAGCAGGCGTTCGCGAAGTCGGTGGGCGTGTTTCTGAACGGGCAGCGGATTCCCGATCCCGGGCCGCGAGGTGAACGGATCGTGGACGACAGCTTCCTGCTGCTGTTCAATGCGCACCACGAGCCGATTCAGTTCAAGCTGCCAACGCGTTGGGGCAAGAGTTGGCGGGTGGTGGTGGACACGTTCGATCCCCAGCGCGAGAACCGGAACCTGCGTGCGGGGCGCAACGTGGAGGCGGGGCCGCGTTCGGTGATTGTGCTGCTGATGCCCAAGCCCGCGGAGCCGTCCTGAGCGCGGGGTTTAAGCGCCGGGCCAAAGCCAGCCGAAGGTGCCGGCGGTCAGCAGGCCGTAGATCAGGCCATCGATGTTGGCTTTGAGGGTTGAGGTCCACGACCGCCCGTACCAGATCGACATGGGCCAGAGGGCGAGCGAGTAGGCGGCGAACGCGGTGACTCCGGCAAACCGGAACACGGCCAGATAATGGGCTCCTGGGGGCAGGGCGCGTCCGGCGACGTAAGCGGCGAACAGGCCGGCGACCAGACAGAAGACAAACCACTGGATGAGGCTGGCGCCCATGGACATCTGGCCGTTCGGCCGGACGGTCATGAGGATGACCGGGCCTTCCGCGAGCTTCTTCTGGTACTCCGGCGAGCCCATGTCTTTCATGCTTGAGGCCCGCGGCAGGACGTAATCGCCGGGCGGGATGCCGAGTGGACGCAATGCGTCGCGTGCCCGGTCTTCGTTGGGGACCTGCCGGTAGTCGCCCTTGTGCCAGGGCAGGATGGTGTTGAGAATCGAACTCACCACGAAGACCAGCGCGGCCGATGCGACGACCGGCATCCAGAGCGCAGACAACTCGGTCATGCAAACCTCCTCGAAAAGCCGTCTTTCTATTGAGGGGCAGGCCGGGCGGGTGTGTCAAGAAAAAATCGCGCGGGACGGGGTTTGTTACAGCAACCCATCGAGGAGCAGGCCCCAGGCGTTGCCGGGAGTGCCCCATTTGCGTTGCAGGGCGAGCCAGGGCCGGCGGTCTGGCAGGTCGAGCCCGGCGAGGCCGGTTGCCGTGCCGCGGCTGGGGCCGGGCGGCGTGATTTGGGGCAGCTTCCACTTCGCGGGTTCTTCGATGAATGGGACAAGATACTCCAATGTCCGGAGGATTCCGGCGCCTTCGCTTGTCCGGTGGGTCCACAGGTCCACGCCCGCCCGTTTCGCCATCCGGCAGATGATGGCGAAGCCGTCGAGGTTCATCATGGAGTAGCTGAGCGAGCGGGTTCGCGCTTCTTCGAGAGGTTGGCTGCCGTCGGGGCGGAACTGATGAGGGACGAGGTAGTCGCGGTAGAGGTCCCAGCACTGGGTGACCGCGCCGGGGATGCCGGCGAAGAGCGAGTAGGCGGCGACCTGGGCAACCCACCAGGTGGAATGGTTGTTGCCGTTGTAGAGTTCATCGCGGCCCTTGCCGGACCAGCGCATCCACTGCACGAACTGCCGGAACCATTCGACGACGGCTGTGTCGATGCGGGGGTCGGGATACTTCCGCCGCAGGAGCGCGAGGCCCTGGACGGCCCAGAGGAAGCCGCGGGTATCGATCAATCCGATGCCTCGGCCGGTGGTCCGGCCGCGGATGGCCTGGCCGAATTCGAGATCGGGGGTCATGCGCGAGGCCTCGGCCACGAACCAGACCTCGGCGAGATGCCAGGCCCGGCGCGCGGCGGGTTCGTCGTGGTGGAGCCATGCCGCGAGGGCGAGGGTCAGGATGGATTCGCCCATGCGGCCGAGGTCATCGTGGTTGCGCGTGAAGCGGCCGGGGTTGACGACCCCATCGCGGCGGATGTAGGGGCCGCCGGGGTTTTGGGGATCCGGCCACCAGTAGGGCCCTTCGGAGAAGTAGTCGTGGCGGCCGGCGGGCGTGCCGCCATCGGGCCGGGCGAAGGTGACCGAGAAGGGACCCGCGGCGATGGCCCGGGCCCGGGCGGATTCGAG
>ERZ761609.1237-NODE-1237-length-23710-cov-9.034242_pt1 | contig 23710 bp, 25 predicted proteins | sample MGYA00511163_ERZ761609 | MGnify/ENA primary metagenome ERZ761609 (study PRJEB28899, sample SAMN02445070) | bioreactor sludge metagenome | biome: EBPR sludge | place: Australia: Brisbane, Thorneside Wastewater Treatment Plant | collected 2011-12-16 ... | reverse complement strand
CGCTGCGTCCGGGCGATCTTAGGAAGGCTGTCGTCGTCCGGCACGGCCACCGTCGCCGGCGGCGCGGTACGGGGCGTTTCGTCGAGCGTCGGCGGCTCCAGATCAGATGGCGGGGTGCGGCGTTTGCTCATGTCGGGACGGCAGGATCCGGTGCCCGACCGGCCCGGGACATGGTGCCCTGACCGGTCGAGAGTGCTTTTCTCGTATGGGCCGATTTGCGCCCATCCTCAATTCAAACCTGAGTTTGACTGTGGATTGTGGCGGCCCGGGGTCCGGAAAATGCAGGGAACGAGCCCGCGAGACCGACGCTGGTCGTGATCCGCCCGGTCCTGTGTGTCCGTCCGGCGGGGCTCGGCGTCGGCCCCAGCCGTGCACGCCGGACACTGGCGAGACCCGCCCGGCTCACTTATGGTCCCGCGCCAAACAGGTCCCGCCAGAGCCCATCCCGCATGCCTGACGCCTCCCGAATGGCCCGCTATGCGCTGGGCGCCGCCATCGGCCTTGCCGGAGCGCTGATCTTCGTGGCGTTGCGGCTGCCCCTGCCTTGGTTCCTGGGGGCGCTAGCAGGCACGTTCGTGGCATCGGTCGCGGGGGTCCGCTTCCTGCCCCCGTCGATCCTCGCCGATCCCGTCCGCGCCATTCTCGGTGTCGCAGTGGGCGCCGCTTTCACGCCGGAGATCCTGTCCCGCTTCGGGCCCATGGCGCTGAGCCTCTCGCTGATTCTGCCGTGGGTGGCTATCATCGTCGTCACCGGCACCTTCGTCTTCTCGAGGCTGTTCGGTATCGACCGCAAGACGGCGCTGTTCGCCTCCGTCCCCGGCGGCCTGACCGACATGGTGGCCATGGCCGAGGACGCCCGCGCCAACGTCCGCACCGTGACGCTCATCCAGCTGACACGCATCGCGCTTCTAGTATTCCTGCTGCCGCTCTACATCCAGTGGCACGACGGCCTGACGGTCACGAACCTCGCTTTCGCCGCCAAGAGCCACGTCTGGGACATGTCGCTCCGCGACGGCGCCGAACTCCTCGGCATGAGCATCGTCGGCATCTGGATCGCACGGAGGCTCCGGATCGCCGGCCCGGCAATCGTCGGCCCGATGATCGTGAGCGCCATCGCGCATGCCTCCGGCGTGTCGGCCGTGAAGGTCCCGTTCGAACTGATGGTTGTCGCGCAGGTGACGCTCGGCATTCTCCTCGGTGCCCAGTTCCGCGGCCTGACCCGGCTCGAATTCCGCACCACGATGCTCGCCGGCTTCGTCTTCACGACCATTCTCCTCGCCATGACGCCGCTGCTCGCAGCCTTCGTCGAGTGGCTGACCGGTTTTCGCGGTGCCCCCGTCATCATGGCGTTCGCACCCGGCGGCCAGGCCGAGATCAACCTGCTCGCCCTGACCCTCGATCTCGACATCGCCTTCATCGCGCTCCATCACCTCGTCCGTCTCGCCGTCGTGATGGGCATCGCGCAGGTGATCGCGCGATCCGGGACCCCGCCCGACTGACGGCCGGCCCGGTGTCGGGGCAGCTCTGCGGCCGCCCCGCGTGACAGGAGGTCGCCCGTGTGCCTCCATTGCAGCCGATATCATCCGCAACGCGTTCATTCGAGGAAGCGAACGATGGACATCAAATCACCGCTCAACGTGCCGACGCGCCGGGTCAATCCCGACTGGTTCACCGGCGCCGTCTATCAGGACCCCATCGTGGAAGCGCCGAAGCCTGCGCGCATCCGTTCCGCCGTCGTGAGTTTCGAGCCCGGCGCGCGCACCAATTGGCATCATCACCCGCTCGGCCAGACGCTTTACGTCGTCTCTGGCGTCGGCCGCTGTCAGACCTGGGGCGGACCGGTGCGCGTCATACGTGCCGGTGACAGCGTCTGGATTCCGCCGGGCGAGAAGCACTGGCACGGCGCAGCCCCCGATCACGGCATGGTCCACATCGCCATGCACGAGGCCGACGAAACCGGCAGCCACGTCACCTGGCTCGAAAAAGTCACCGACGACGAATACGCACGCGCGCCGACGGCCTGAGTAATGGCAGGAACTATCAAAGGGGAAGCATCCAAATGATCCACGTCATCGCCATCATCACCACCAAGCCCGGCAAGCGCGAGGAGGTACTGACCCACTTCCGCGCCAACATGCCCGCCGTCCATGCCGAGAAGGGATGCGTCGAATATCAGCCCGTCATCGACGTCGAAGATTTCGGTCCCATGCAGGCCAAGGCCGGCCCCGACACGTTCGTCGTCATCGAGAAGTGGGCGACTGCCGACGACCTGAAAGCCCACGCCGCAGCCCCGCACATGGCCGCCTACGCCGCGAAGGTGAAGGACATGCTCGCCGGCCGCACCATCCACATCTTCAAGAACGCCTGAACGATCTGAAGGACGTGTACCGCGCTTGCCTTCTCCCCATTCTCGATGGGGAGAAGAGCCCGCCCAGGACAGGCTCCGGGTTGGTCCGAAGAACCAAACGAGGAGAAGGCGCCGCCATCAGCCGCGATAGCGGCTTTTGGCGTATGTCGGACCTCGGAAGCCCCGCTTCGTGACGAAAGCGGTATGTCTGCACATCGCGCCAGTGCGTCAGGTCTGAAATTGCCAAGTGCCGTCTTTGAGCCATGCGCAATGGCGCTCTGGCCTACTCAACCTAAGCGGCGCCACGCTTCCAGACCGGAAATGGATCAATGAGTTTGGCCCATTCGCGCGAGTCGACCGCTCCTGTCTTGGGTAACGGCACCAGCATGCTGTCGAGTTCCTTGCGAATGGCACCCTCGTCCATGGCCTTCGTGCCGATGAATACGAGTTCCTGTTTCCGATCGCCGAATGGCTCTGCCGAGCGTTTTGCGATCATCGCGAGGTGGTCTGGATCGGTGGGCCAGCGCTCCTTCGGCACGGCGGCCCACCAGTAGCCGGCGGCGCCATGGCGCACGAGAGCGCCGGCCATGCTCATCTCACCGCACCACTGCGGGCGCGTAGCGATCCAAAAGAAGCCTTTGGCGCGGATGACATTGGGCCAGGTTTTATTGAAGAAGGCGTGTAGCTTCGCTGGCTCGAATGGCGAGCGTGCGCGGTAAACGAAGCTACGGACACCGTATTCTTCAGTCTCCGGTTTATGGTCTTTGAAACCGTTCAGTTCCTTGAACCAGAGGGGGTGGCGGTGGGCTTTTTCCAGATCGAACAGACCGGTATCGAGAATGCTGCCCAGGGGCGCGCGGGATTCCGTCGTTTCGATGATTCTCGCGCCGGCGTTGAGTGACTTGATGATCATGCGCGCCGCGTCGACCTCGTGAGGCTTGGCGACATCGATCTTGTTCAGGATTATCACGTCAGCAAATTCGATCTGGTCCACCAGCAAGTTGACCAGCGGTCGTTCGTCATCATCGCCAAGCGCCAGGTTGCGATCGGCAAGAAAATCCGTCGACGCGTAGTCTCTCAGCAGGTTCGCCGCATCGACGACCGTCACCATGGTATCCAGGCGTGCGACATCAGCAAGGCTGTTGCCCTCTTCGTCGCGAAAGTCGAACGTTGTTGCGACCGGCAGTGGCTCCGAGATCCCGGTCGACTCGATCAGCAGGAAATCGAAGCGTCCCTCGGCGGCGAGACGGCGCACTTCCTTCAAGAGATCGTCGCGTAGTGTGCAGCAGATACAGCCATTCGACATCTCGACCAACGTTTCGTCGGTGCGTGACAGGTTCGCGCCGCCATCGCGCACGAGGTCTGCGTCGATGTTTACTTCGCTCATGTCGTTGACGATTACCGCGACCTTGCGACCTTCGCGGTTGTTCAGGACATGATTGAGCAACGTCGTTTTCCCGGCTCCCAAAAAGCCTGAGAGTACTGTCACGGGGAGGCGCGTATCGCTCGCCCGCCCAACGGGGCTTTCACCTGAGTTGCGCGCCGCCATGCATCAAACCCCATCTCAACCGAGCTATCCTTGCATAATGTTATATTGTAACATCTGTCAAGGCTGGAAGTCGGCCGTTGACGGAAGGCGCGACGCACAAATCACATGCGGACGCCCAGTGCTAAAGGGGCTCTGATCGCTTGTAGCGTGCGCCGACCCCTCCGCGCCTACCATTTGACCGAGGTTTCGCGCGACCAAGGCGCTTCGTCGCCGCGCCGACAGTCTACCGAGCCTTGAAGCGCCGCACGGACCTGGGCTGCGGATAAGGCGTTCCGTATCGAAAGGGGTACCATCGAATGGCGCGGTCATTGTCACGACCGCGCCTGTAGCAAGACTGAGAGAACGCCACATGACTGACCAGAGTACGCTCCAGGTCGTCAGCGGCGACGCGAGCGGTCTGGTGCCGGCGATGGCTCAACAGCACGGCCCGGGCGAAGTGCTGGTGCTGGCATGGATGAGTGCCGGGTCCCTCACAGGGACTGTGTCGACGGGGCAGGTCTGCCATTGGTCGCGCTCGCGGCAAGCCTTCTGGCGCAAGCGCGAGGTCTCAGGTCACGGACAACGACTGATCGAATATCGGTCGGGCTGCGACGGCGACATGGCTCTTGCGTTGGTCGGACAGACCGGTACTGCCGGCCACACCGACGCACGCACCTGTTTCTTCAATACGCTCGCTGGCAATGAGCACAGCCGTCACGCGGCGCAAGCATGATATCCGCTTCGGAAAAAACGCGGCCTCCGGCCGTATCGCGTCACGGAAAGAAGTCGTCACTCAGAATGTACGCAACGAGAGCGATTACCTCGTCCGGTTTGTAGATATCCTTCCAAGGCGGCATGCCGCGGAAGCCATTGTGGATCCGATCCCAAACGAAGTCGGGTGTATATTTTCGCGGTTGAAGTTTCGGTGCCTTGCCGGGATATGCCTTGGCACCGTGGCAGTGGGTGCACTGATCCTGCCAGAGCTTCTCGCCGGTCGCGATGATCTTGGTGTCTTTCAGGACGGTGTCCGGAAGTGGAGGTGCAGGGTCCGGCGGTGGGTCGGCCTTGCCGGCCGAAGCGGGCGCCGCCGTTTGCGCCTCGACTGGAGCAAGCGGCACAAGCCACACGGCGAGAAACGCGAGCAATGGAAGGATCGATTTCAACATCGGCATGTCGATTGGCCTGCCCATTTGGTCTCGTTAGACTTCAGTCCACGACGACTGTGAAGGCTTTGGACGGGAGTTGGGCAATTCGGTGAAGAAGCGGCTGAACCGCTCCTTCACCTTTTGCGAGCCTGTACTCAGTTGGCGGGCACTAGCTTGTAGATCTTGTCATGGCCGCCGACAGGGCCGGTAGAGATGGAGGTCAGGGCGTAGACTTCGCCCTTGTCATCCTGACCAAACGCCAGAACGTACGGGATCTTGGACATACCCTCGACCGCCGCCAACTCCAGTTTCCACTTGCCGTCGGCGCCCTTGCTTCCGACGAACAGCTGACCGTCCATTTCCGCGAACGACTTCGACCAGTCACCGAAGAGGTACTTGCCGTCCCACGCCTTGTGCGCGCCGCGGTACACGTAACCGCCAGTGATCGATATGCCGAGGCAGTTCTGCTTCACTGCTGTGCAGTTTGCATAGACGATGATCGGATCGATCAGGCCGGTCTTGTCGCAAGTTGCGGGGTGGTTGTCGGGCTTCTGGTAGTCGAAGCACTTGTCACCTTCCATTCGACGCCAGCCGAAGTTGCCGCCCTTGGTGATGATGTCGACCTCCTCGTAGGAGTTCTGCTGCACGTCGGCACAAAAGAGCTCCTTGCTGCCGCCCATGTCGAATGAGCAGCGCCACGGATTGCGCAAGCCGTAAGCCCATATGCGCTTGTCGGCATTCGGCGTGTTGACGAACGGATTGTCCGCGGGAATGAGGTCCGGCTTGTTGACGTCGACACGCAGCATCTTGCCGAGAGGCGTGGTCAGGTCCTGGCCGTTACCCTCGGTGACGTTGTGACCGATGCCCCAGTCGTTGGCGTAGCCACCGTCGCCGGTGGATATGTACAACATGCCATCGGGCCCGAACCCGATCCAGTGGCCGTTATGGTTGAACTGCGGCCAGTCGATCTCGGAGATGACGCGCTCGACCGATGTGTCTGCCTTGTTCGGATCGGCCTTGGAGACGGTGAATTCGGACACTACGTTCGTGTGCGACCACCAGAGCCGGCGGTCGAGTGCCGTACCGCGCAACGGAGCGGAATAGGCGACATAGAATTTGCCGTTGGTCTTGTAGTCGGGATGGAATGCGAGCCCAAGCAGACCTCTCTCGTCGAAGAACTGGTGCTGCGCAACCATCCTCGCCTGGACGTTCAGGAACGGCTCGGGAAGAAGCCTTCCCCTGGCATCAATGATCCGCACCTGCCCCGTCTGTTCGATGACAGCCATTCGTCCGCTGCCATCCGGGATCGACTGCATTGCCAGCGGGTGGGTGAGGCCACTCGCCACTTCCTGCAGTTTCATTTTGACTTGTGCCGTTGCAGGGATTGCCGAAACAAGCAATCCGGCAATCAAGGCTGCGGCGCCCTTAGCAAATGAATGCATACTGTTCTCCTCCAAGACTGATCGCAAAACCTTCGATACACATTCGGAGACAGGCCGCACTGAACCAATGAGCGGTCGGCTGCGGCTTCAGATATTTTTTTTGGAGAGCCAGAACATGATGTCCAGATTTCTTGGCGAGAAAGGCTCCCGGCATCAGAAGAGTAAAGTCACTCCTCGCTACATGATCTGAGTTACAGGTTTCCGTCGAAATAAAAACGACTGATCCGTTTCGGATCCGTCTCGCCCACAGCCGCGTCAGACGGAAAAGTCACTGCGGCGACAGCATCAATATGGTCGATCTGCGTCGCGCTGTCGTTACGTACCGCTAATCCAACGTTGCAACGCTAGGCTAAGAAAAAAGCATAGAATGGCAAGTCCTGCAGCCGCAGTTGCGCCATATATCGCGAGCGCTAACGCATCGACGACCGAAATACCGGCGATGAGTGAAACGACCGCCCGGGGAACGTCGCCCTTGTTGCGGCGGTGCAGCAAGAATAGTGCGAATGCGATCCAAACGATGAGAGCGACGAGAATGACAAGCGCGAGCCACGGTGCACGTGTCGCATGCCACACACCGTAAAGAACGGGTGCTGTGAGAAACGCGAGCGGCCACAGACGATCGAGACGGTCGAGGGCTTCCTGTTTGGCCGCGTATGTAAGTCCGATCAGATAGGAAAGGGTGACGATCGCGAGGACGAACAGCGCGGCACCCGGTGCTGCGACAGCTGCATAGCCGGCGGTAATGTAGGCAAGCACGCGGCAAAGGCCCATGAAAAACGGGCTGAGCGCATTCGCCTTGTGATGGAAGTTGTAATAGAGGATGGCGCCGGCCAGGAGCACCGCTGACGCTGTCGCGTTGAAGGCGACGGCTGATGCATTTTGCGTAACGGCCCATGCGGTTGCCAGTATGCCAGCCAGCAACATCGCAAAGCCGGCCGCGAATACGGTGTTTGCGGAAACGAGACCGGATGGAATCGGCCGGTCGGGACGCTCACGTGCATCAATGTCGCGATCGAATGCATCGTTCAGGTACATGCCGCCAACGTATAGCAACGAGATCGCAAGGAGCATCCAGAGGGTGCCGCGGTTCAGGTCGCTCTGGCCGGCGAGAATGGTTCCAACAAGCACATTGCTCCAGACCGTCGGCAGGTTCGATACGCGACCTAGCCTCAGTGCGACCGAAAGAGTCATGACGCCAATTCGCCTTTGACCCATTCGAGTTCCCGGGCCACTGCGGTCGCGACGTCGACTTGACGAAGTTCCGCTGGGAGAACATCGAATGTGTATGTTTCTACCTCAAGGTGATTGCTGATAGGCTCGGCCTTGTGAAGCGCGAGTATTTCGCGCAGGAAATCTTGGGTCGTACCGAGTTCCGGCAGTTTCTGCATGAACACGGGAACGTGACAGTGCACGCGCCACTCGCTGCCGATGGACTTGCCGATCCCGGAAATCGCCGGCTGCAGATCGAGATAGCGCACGAGCGTGCCGTCGGTGCGTCGTTCGACGACCTGATGCAGATAGACGCCGTCGTCGAAGCGCTGCAGGTGGCGCGCTGTTTCGGCATCGACCTGCGCGATCTTCAGTGCTGCGGACAACTGAAGTTTGTGTATTCCAATGCCGGCGGATCTGAGACGCCCAATGCTCGCGGCGGCATCCTCGAACTCTATGGCTGCATGGCAAACATCGTAGCAGATGCCCAAATGACGGCGCAGTGCGGCCTCGGCGCTTGCTTCGGTCACGTCGGCCAGCCGCGAAAACTGTCTGACAGACGCTGCCGAGAAAATCCGGGTCTGCATGAAAGAGATCAGTTCTTCGCTCGTCTCCAGGTAGCACATTGGTTCCGGTTCGAGCGCCAGTGTGATCGTTCGCCCTGTGGTTTCCCTGATGCGAACGAGATGGCCTGCGTGGCGAAGGAGGTTGTCGGCAATGAGGTCGAGCGCGCCAGTTACGCTCCCGAGCGGCCGGAAGGTGGCCGGTACTGTACTGATGCTGCCTTCGATTTGTGGATCGGCAGGCAGCAGATATGACAACTGATCGGCAAGTCGGTTCGTGTAAGTCAGTCGCTCGTCGAATCGCCAGTCGGGCTGGTAGACGTCTTCCTTGACCCGCGTGCCATGGAACGGACCGTATGGAAACCCGTTGATGGTGAAGACATAGAGGCTCTCGCCGTCGAGGAAGTCCTTGAACTTCTGCAGTTCGCCCGGTGCCGACAGCTGTTGCGATGCCAGCGCCGACAGACGAAGCCCGACGCCCATCGCCTGGTTGGGTGAGACGGCCGCTTTCACCGATGGAAGATTGCGCTGCAACGCAGCGAACGTCTCAGCCCACGTCTCGCCCTTGTGAATGTTGGTGCAGTAGGTCAGGTGCGCGCCATGCGCGTTAGGCCCAAGGTTCATGGTTGGCGCCGTCTTGCTTGGAGCCAGGCGATGGACTCCAGGACATTGCCCTCGTCCATCTCGTGCACTTCCTGGCCCCGGCCGATCTCGGACAGGAGGGTTATCGTAAGTTCGCCGCCAAGGTGCTCGCGGAATTCCTGAAGGCCACGAAGAAGCGGATGGGAACCGTCGGGCGCGCGCGTGGCGACGACCGGATGCCACAAGTTGAAGCCGAGCAATTCGAGCAATGCCGCGACGCGATCTTCTGTTCCCGCCGCCAGCAACCCAGCCAGAACCGAGTACCGGGTATCGAGCGCTATTCCGATCGCGACGGCCTCGCCATGGCGCACATGGTTGCGGGTCAGGGACTCGATTTTGTGGGCTGCCCAGTGACCGAAATCGAGCGGCCGCGCGCTGCCCGTTTCGAAAGGATCGCCGCCGTGTGCGATCTGGCGGGCGTGCAGCTCGGCGCAGCGCCTTATCATGTATCGCATCGCTTCCGGCTGAAACAGCGTCAGCGCATCGATGTTCTGTTCGAGCCACGTGAAGAACGCACGATCACGAATGAGCGCAACCTTCACCGCCTCCGCCATGCCCGCGATCTTCTCTCGAACGGGTAGATCGCGAATGAAATCGTAATCGTTCAGAACTGCGAAAGGCGGCGCGAAGGTACCGACGAAATTCTTCGATCCCTTGAGATTGACGCTGTTCTTTACCCCGACGCCGGAGTCGTTCTGCGACAGGACGGTGGTTGGAATGCGGATCAAACGGATGCCGCGATGCGCGGTTGCAGCGACGAGGCCGACGGCGTCGAGAACTGCACCGCCACCGACTGCGATTACGAACGAGTGGCGATCGATGCCGTAGTCCTGAATGAGGCCCTGCATCCATTCGACATGAAAAAGCTCGTTCTTGATCTTTTCGCCGCCCGGCACGGGCAGCGGGTCGACAACAAGTGTCATCACATCGGCATGAGCATCGGCGTAGGCCTTGATCTCCGAGACGATGGAGCCGCGCTGAGCGACGATGCCGTCGTCGACAAAGCACAAGCATCGGTGACGCCGGTTGGTCTCGATCCTCGTCACCGATTCCCGCAGTACCGGGTTCTTCGGGTCGAAAAGGTGCTCCGTGAAGTGGATCGGATAGGAATAGGAAACGGAAAACGCTTGCTGATAAACGAAAGATGCGCGTTCGGACGCACTCGGCGCGGTACTTGTCGACTTGTCTGACATTGAACCCTCAGGCGTCCAGTGAGGCACGAAGAGACTGCGTCTTCGTCGAGTGTCGTGACATGAAGTATAGCCACATCAGGCTTGGTCCGTTGGCTCAGGTCGTTCGCAACTGTGGGCGCCCCCCTGGGCGGTCCAGATATGGTGCGAGTGTGACGCAACTTCCTCCGATGTTGTCAATCGAGAGTTGGCTCGAAAGCGACCCGACGTCAGTTGAAATGGAGGTAGAGAAATCCGATCGATTTTGCTGCAGTGCAATGCACGTTATCGGGTGCGCGGTCGTTGGTGGGAACGTACGAATGATCATGCGTGACCGTCGCTTGCCGACGCTATAGCCTCTCGACTGTCACCATCCAACGCAAGCGCATGGTCCGGACTTCAGTTATGCATAAGACGCTCGTGCTCCTCATTGTCGGGTTAACTCCACGCCTGATGGGAGCGGCTACGCCAAACCTCAGCGCCTTCGCGGCACGCGGTGGTCTGCGACGGCTCGATACGGTCGAACCCGCAGTGACCTGCACGGTGCAGTCGACGCTGCTTACCGGCTTGCCTCCGGCAGGTCACGGCGCGGTTGCCAATGGCTGGTACTTTCGCGACAGCGCCGAAGTCTTGTTGTGGCGCCAGTCGAACAAGCTCGTCGCAGGCGAAAAGGTGTGGGACGCCGGGCGCAAACGGGATGCCGCCTTCACGTGTGCCAACATGTTCTGGTGGTACAATATGTATTCCACGGTCGATTTCAGTGCGACGCCGAGGCCGATGTACCCGGCCGACGGGCGCAAACTTCCCGATCACTACGCCGAGCCGCCGGAATTGCACGATGAGCTCAATGCGCTGCTTGGACCGTTTCCACTGTTCTCCTTCTGGGGCCCTGCGACGAATATTTCATCAAGTCAATGGATCGCACGCGCGACGCAGCATGTGCGACGGACCCGGAAGCCGACACTGACGTTGTGCTACTTGCCGCACCTCGACTACGGGCTTCAGAAATGGGGGCCAAATCCGGCCGATCCGCGGGTGGCCAGGGATCTGATGGAAATCGACCAACTCGCTGGTGAGCTGATCGATGAAGCAGAGCGGCAGGGGGACCGCGTCATCGTCGTTTCGGAATACGGCATCGTGCCGGTGCGAGAGGCGATCCACATCAATCGAGCGCTCAGGCAGGCGGGACTTATCCGCGTCCGGCCGGAGGAACACGGTCGGGAAATTCTGGATGCTGGCGCGTCCCGTGCCTTCGCACTGGCCGATCACCAGCTGGCACACGTTTATCTCCAACACGGCGCCAACGTCGGCGAGGTCAAGGCGCTGATCGAAGGTATCGACGGCGTGGCGGAAGTGCTCGACACCGACGGCAAGCGGCAGCGGGGGCTGGATCACGACAGATCCGGCGAACTCGTGGCAGTTGCAAAGCCGGATCGCTGGTTCAGTTATTACTGGTGGCTCGACGACAGCAAGGCGCCCGACTTTGCACCCACCGTCGATATCCATCGCAAGCCGGGCTATGACCCGATGGAGCTTTTTCTCGATCCCGAATTGTCGTTTCCAAAGCTGAGGATCGGGCGACGTCTAATCGCGCGGAAGCTCGGATTTCGCAATCTTCTCGACGTCATCCCGATTCGTGGCACCCACATCGTCAAAGGGTCACATGGTCTCATCAACTCGGACCCCGATGACGCTCCGGTGGTGATTTCATCGCAGGCCGATCTGCTGCCTGACGGCGCGGTTTCTGCCACCGCGTTCAAGGCGCTGATGCTGGATCACGTCTTTTCCGATTGAAATGTTGTCATCTTGCGTCCACTCCTTCGTTGTGGCGCAGCAAGCCTGGGAGACTTACATGTCCAAGGTGCACCTCGTTCTCGCGATCATTCTCTTCATTTTTGCAGCCGTCCAGTACAACGATCCGGACTGGTATTTCTGGGGGCCGATCTATCTGCTGGCGGCCGCGTGGTCGTATGTTGCGGCACGAAGTCCTGCGCTGTTCAGGACCTCACCCGTGGTGCTGTATGGTGCTCTGCTGTCCGCGGCGGGCTTCGTTGTCGGCTTCATCTATGACGCTCCGTTCATCAAGCCCGGTTGGATACACATCGAGGAAGCGCGTGAAGCCTTGGGGTATCTGATCTCTGCGGCAACCAGCATCTTCGCCGTATGGGATTCGCGCAGGCGCGTGACCGCATGACGGACCGCACGAGCGAGGATCGGGTCGTACTGGTCGACGCAAACGACCTGCAGATCGGACTGGCGGAAAAGCAGGCGGTGCATGAGGACGGCCGGCTGCATCGGGCTATCTCGGTTCAGATCTTCGATGTTGCGGGGCGACTTCTTCTTCAGAGGCGCAATCGGCAAAAATACCATTCCGGCGGCCTCTGGACCAACACCTGTTGCAGCCATCCCCGGCCGGACGAGACGCCGCATGCGGCGGCGGAGCGACGGCTGTTCGAGGAGATGGGTATTCGTACGGCGCTGCGTCATCTTTTCTCGACAACCTATCGCGCAGTAGTCGGCGATGGTCTGATCGAACATGAACTGGTTCATGTGTTCGGTGGACGCTACGATGGCGCTGTCAGGCCCGATCCAGCCGAGGTCGAAGCGTTCAAATGGATACTGCCAGAAGATCTGCGAAAATCCCTTGAGTGCGAGCCGCAGAAGTACTCACAGTGGTTCCAGATTTACCTCAGGGATCACTGGGACGAGATGGCTGTCATGCCGGTCTCGCTAGACAATGCGCAGATTTCCGAGCGCTGAGCCTTCCTGTTTATTGTCCTCGGTGATCTTGGGCGTCTGGCCACCGCGCAGAACGGAATTGCCCATATAGAGCGTACGTTGATCTATAGCTGCTGGCTTCAGCCAGTGTGCATCCGCGATCTGTCCACTCTTGCCGTAGACTTCGAGCGGGTTTTCGTAGGTGACCTTGCGGATCAATGTCTCGCTGATGTTCGCGCGCCGCATGAGCTCAGCCGTCTTGGGGACGGCCAGAGGATCGGATACGCCCCAGTCGCATGCGCTGTCGCAGAAGATCCGTTCTGCGCCATAGTTTCGCACGATCTCGACCATGCGTTCGTTGCCCATCTTGGTGTGCGGATAAATCGAAAACGCAGCCCAGAAGCCCCGATCGAGGACGTCGCGCACTGTCTCCTCGTTATTGTGATCGATCACGACCCAGCTTGGATCGATCCCGTGTTCAACGGCTACGGCCATCGACCGCAGCGTGCCCTGATGCTTGTCGCGGTGCGGCGTATGGATCATGACCGGCAGTGACAGCTCTTTCGCCAGTTCGAGCTGCGCGCGGAAATACTTGTCTTCAAGTGCGGTCTGTTCGTCATATCCGATCTCGCCGATCGCAACGACCCCTTCCTTCAGCGCGTAGCGTGGTAGGATTTCAAGAACCGCCTCGGCGAGCTCCTCGTTGTTGGCTTCTTTCGGGTTCAGACCGACGGTACAATAATGGCGCAGCCCGAACTGGCCGGCACGGAAGCGCTCAAAGCCACAGATCAGCGACAGGTAGTCGATGTAGCTGCCGACATTGGTCCGTGGTTGGCCAAGCCAGAAGGATGGCTCGATGCACGCAACGATCCCCGCGGCAGCCATGCGCTCGTAATCGTCGGTGGTTCGCGAAACCATATGCGTATGGGAGTCTAGGAACATTGCGGCCTCCGGACTTCGCTCATTTGGCATCGAGGCTGGACCAGGTCAGCCGGCCCGTTTTGACATCCTGCAAGAGGCCTTCGTGTGAACTCAGCGCGCTGGAGGCCGCGTCGGTACGGGACGCGGACAACGCCAAGGCTGCCGCCCGACGTTCAGTGACGTCTGGAGACGTCAACAGCGCCGCCAGGTCGGCTATCGCTGAAGCATCGGCGAATGGACCGACGCAGCGCCACAGCTCGGGCGCGACGGGCCGGCCGGCGGCACGGCGTTCGCGCGCGTAGTCGCAAAGCATTCGCATGAGAGGCGGATTTGCCCGCTCGTCGAGGCCCTGGATCGGCGCGAGTCGGCTTCCCACGAACAGCGCTTTCAGAACCATCTGGTTCCAGGCGTTCTCGTCGAAGTTCTCCTTCGGGTATGGGTTGCGATGGGCCACAGCCTCGAAGATCGGCTGCATCGCGCTCCGTGTTCCTTCCCGTGCACGCGGCAAATGAAGTGAAGGTTCCGGATAAAGTGGCAAGCCACGGTAGAAAGCTATGAGCTCACCGATGTCGGCGGTGTTGAACAGTTGCTCCAGGCGTTTGCGAAACGCATGCGCATCGCTGCGCGAGCTTGCCAGGACAAGAGCAATCCGGCCCGCCTGATCGATACTCCAGTCGGATGGGTCCCAGCCGGAACGTGCGGCGGCTGCTCGTGCTCGCTCTTCCGGAGACAGGTCGAGATCGGCCTTGCCGAGTTTGCGCGTCGCATAGCCGAGTGCGAGATAGACGTCTTTCTCGGTCGGCGAAGCGCCGAGGCGCTTGATCTCGCCACGGAACCACGCGGCGGCATCTTCAGTGGACCTCGCTACGACCCAGCCGGTCAGCAAATCGATCAACGATTGTGTCGAAGTCGTCATGGCCGCACCATAGATAGAAGTCGTCTGACAGGATACCTGCCCGATGCCGCTTAAGTTCAGCCTTGGCGGCATGGCCCGTTCTTTAGTTCCGCATAGCTTAAAGGCTCTTGGAAGACGGCCGCTTGTCCAAATGAGGTCGGCAAGCGGAACAGAGTGTTGTGCGTAGTGGTCACGGCACTGAATCAAGGGCCACGAGCAGGTACGGAGGCGCTGCCAGATGAAGGCATAAGGGCTCAGCTCTCAGCGGTGCCCTGGCCCGGCGGAGTGCGGCGATGAGGTCGAACCTCTTGGCAGACGCCGCATCGGTGAAGCAGCGTTGGGCCGAGTGGACGTGAGCCATGAACGACCAGCACTCGCCAATCGCCAAGTGATCCGACCTACGGGTCCGCACCACCGGACGACGCGGAGTGACTTGAAAGAGCGTCGCAGAATGTCGTGCCTGCTCGCACTCCCGTCGAGATCGTGCGAACAAGCCGCTATTGCGTCAGTCTGACGAGCACGTGCTTGATCACGTCCGCGTTGCTGTCAGCGTTGCCTACGCTGGCCGGTCTCCAAGGAAGCGGCCGAACCGCGTCGGCGCGCCGGCGCCGAACAGCAGCACGTCGTAGATCTCCGGCTTCCCGCCCTCCATACCCGGCGAACCGATTGGCATGCCAGGCACGGCCAGACCGAGGCCGGCAGGCTTTTCCGCAAGCAAACGCACAATGGCTTGCGCGGGAACATGCCCCTCGATCGTGTAGCCTGCGATCACAGCCGTGTGGCACGATGCCAACTCAGCAGGAACGAGACGCTGGGACTTGATCGACTGGACATCGGACGTCTCGATGACGGTTGCGACAAAACCGTTGTGGCGGAGGTGGTCGATCCAGGCGGCGCAGCATCCGCAGTTTGGATCTTTCCAGACCGTGATCGGGGGGCGCGCATCCGCGAGCGCAGGTCCACCCGCTACGAGGACGCTGCCGATCGCGATTTGCGTCAGCAACATTCTGCGACTGAGGTTGAACGTCGTGTTGCCCATGACATGATCTCCGAGTGCATTCTGTATCCGGCCCGGTCTGGTGCGGCTGATTTCGATCAACGCCGCGTACGGCCCAGAACTTCCATGAGTTCTGCGACTTTCTTGCGCTGCTCGTCCGCATTACCGCTCGCGATCGCGTGTTCGACGCATTTCGCTATGTGCTCCTGGAGCACATCGTCCTCGAGACGCCGTAGTGCCGCGCATGCAGCCGAGATCTGCGTGACGATGTCGATGCAGTAGCGATCCTCCTCGACCATGCGAGCAATGCCGCGCACCTGTCCTTCGATGCGGCTGAGGCTTTTGAGACGTCCTGATTTTGGTTTCGTGTGCATGCTTGACACATACCCCTGCCGGGTATAGTCGTCAATCTAACATACCCCCATGGGGTATTTCAGATCGCTAGGAGGCGATACCGGCCAGGAGATCAGCCATGGCGCAACACGAAAGCCACGAACACGACCATCACCGTCGAGGAACACGCAGCCAGGCAGGAGACGGCGTCAAAGACCCGGTGTGCGGCATGACCGTGGACCCCCACTCCGCCCAGCACCGGCATACCCATCACGGGCATCCCTATTACTTCTGCTCCGCAAAATGCCGCGAGAAGTTCATCGCCGAGCCGGAGAAGTATTTGAAGCGGGTGACGACAGCAACGGCGCGAGTACCTGCTGGCACGATCTACACCTGCCCGATGCACCCCGAGATCCGGCAGGAAGGCCCGGGGTCATGCCCCATCTGCGGGATGGCCCTCGAGCCGGAGATCGTATCGGCCGACAGCACCCCCAATCCCGAACTCGCCGACATGACGCGACGGTTCCGGATTGGCCTGGCGCTCACGATGCCGGTTTTCGCGCTCGAGATGGGCGGTCATCTGACCGGATTGCACCAATGGCTTGGACAGCAGACGTCCAACTGGATTCAGCTCATCCTCGCCACGCCCGTCGTGCTTTGGGCCGGCTGGCCATTCTTCGAGCGCGCCTGGGTCTCGCTGAAGACGCGCAACCTCAACATGTTCACGCTGATCGCCATGGGGACGGGCGTGGCGTGGATCTACAGTATCGTCGGCACGGCCTGGCCGGGTCTGTTCCCGGCGTCCATGAGAGGGCACGACGGATCAGTCGCAATCTACTTCGAGGCCGCAGCTGTCATTACCGTGCTGGTTCTGCTCGGGCAGGTGCTCGAGCTCAGGGCTCGCGAGCAGACGAGCGGGGCCATAAAGGCGCTGCTCGATCTGTCTCCCAAGATTGCGCGGCGGATAAGGTCGGATGGCACGGATGAGGATGTAAGCCTCGATCAGGTCGCAGTTGGCGAGGCGCTTCGGGTGCGGCCCGGTGAACGAGTTCCGGTCGACGGCGAAATTGTGGATGGTCGTAGCGCAATCGACGAATCGATGGTGACGGGCGAGAGCATGCCAGTGACCAGATCAGTCGGCGAAAAGGTTATCGGCGGCACGATGAACCAGTCGGGCGGGTTCATCATGCGCGCCGACAAGGTCGGCCGGGATACGGTTCTCGCCCAGATCGTGCAGATGGTGGCGCAAGCGCAGCGCAGCCGCGCCCCGATACAGCGACTGGCTGATCAGGTCTCGGCATGGTTCGTGCCGGCGGTGATCATCGTCTCGTTTCTGGCATTCGCCGCATGGTCGACCTGGGGGCCGGAACCGAAGCTGACTTATGGTCTGATTGCCGCCGTTTCAGTGCTCATCATTGCGTGTCCCTGCGCGCTTGGACTAGCGACACCGATGTCGATCATGGTCGGTGTCGGTCGCGGCGCGCAGTCCGGTGTCCTGATAAAAAGCGCCGAGGCGTTGGAGCAGATGGAAAAGGTCGACACGCTCGTTGTCGACAAGACCGGCACGCTGACCGAAGGACGGCCGAGCGTCGTTGCGATCAAGACGGCACACGGGTTCGCCGAGAGTGAATTACTGCATCTGGCCGCAAGTCTGGAGCGGTCGAGCGAGCACCCGCTTGCCGCCGCCATCGTCCGGGCTGCCAACGACAGGGCCATCGCCCTGGCAAACCCAGCGAGCTTCGATTCACCTGTCGGCAAGGGCGTGATCGGTGAGGTCGATGGTCGTAAACTTGTGATTGGCAACCAGCGGATCATGTCCGACGGCGGTATCGACACCACGAGCCTCAGCGCAGTCGCCGACGACATGCGGAAGGACGGCGCGACGGCGATTTTCGTCGCGATTGATGGAAAGGCTGCAGGGATCATAGCGATTGCAGATCCGGTCAAACCAACAACACCTGCGGCGATTTCGGCTCTCAGGGACGCAGGTATTCGCATCGTCATGCTGACCGGTGACAACCGCACGTCAGCGGACGCCGTGGCACGCAGGCTCGGTATTCCCGAGGTCGAGGCAGAGGTTCTGCCCGAGGACAAGAGCAAGATTGTCGAGCGGTTCCGCGCCCAAGGCCGCATCGTGGCCATGGCAGGTGACGGCGTCAACGATGCACCGGCTCTCGCGGCTGCGGATGTCGGAATTGCCATGGGAACCGGCACGGACGTTGCCATGGAAAGTGCTGGCGTTACGCTCCTCAAGGGCGACCTCAATGGCATCGTAAGGGCGCGACATCTTTCGGCGGCGACGATGGCGAACATCCGGCAGAACCTGTTCTTCGCATTCATCTACAATGCGGCTGGTGTACCCATTGCGGCTGGCGTGCTGTACCCATTTTTCGGCGTTCTGCTTTCGCCGATCATCGCCGCAGCAGCCATGGCACTGTCTTCTGTGAGTGTCATCGGCAACGCCCTCCGCCTCAATCGCGTGAAACTTTGACGAGTGTCGATGTCCCCCCGGAACGCTTTTTGCGTGCCGGCGGGACGCTCACCGCCGGTCCAATGCTTTAAGGAACGGAGCGCACGTATTTCCGAAAGGAAGCACATGACCGAAACAGCGCCCCATGTGCCCGAGTGGACAATCGCTCTCAGACGCTACCTGGCATTTTCTTTGGCTCTGCATCTGGTCTGGGAGGTGGCGCAGCTGCCGCTGTACACGATCTGGTCCGAGCCCGTCGCGCGGCAGGCGCTCGCTGTCCTTCATTGTACCGCTGGTGATCTGATGATCGCGGCTATTTCGCTGCTCGCTGCACTGGCTTTCACCGCTCAACCAGCCTGGCCCAAATCTGGTTCACGCGCCGTCTGGCTTCTCCTGCTCATTCTGGGCATCGGATACACGGTCTATAGCGAGTGGCTCAACGTCAACGTGCGCGGAAATTGGTCCTATTCGCAGGTGATGCCGACACTTCCCTTCATTGGCACCGGCCTCTCGCCGCTTCTGCAATGGCTGGCAGTACCTACTCTTGCACTCCGGATGGCGATTGGTCGCTGGCCCTGGCGCCAGATGGAGGACCTTCAAGATTGAGCGCTGCAGCTGCTCGGTTCAGCGTCGGATCAGAGCGCACGGTCCGTCACCTGAGGTTCGATCGACGCGCATATACCAGGAGCGGTCGCCAGAAGCGGAAACCACGTTCCGTCTGATCGCCCGTCTTTTGCGTGTAGTCGTTATTGACCCATCGCATAGGACCGCGCGCGGCAGGTTGTGAACGGCCTCGGCAGCCAATCGTCCCGCGACCGGGAATACGGAACTTCTGATTGCCGACCGAGACGGCCGCTCTCTCTCTGCCCCGTTTGCAGTCACATTTCTGATGGCGGTTTTGTTCGCAAGCTGACAAGTTCCTCGCGCAACGCTATTCGTTTGGGCGGCCATTCGTTCAACATCAGGTTCGTCCCATGCACCTGTCCGATCTGCGCGTTCGACGTGCGCCACGAATAGAGTTGTCCAACGGGCAACCAGCCAGCGCCGCTTTGAAGCGAATGCACTGGAGACGGACCACAACGAGCCTGGCCGCGGCCTTGGCGCTCCTGCTCACCGCCTCACGGGCATCGGCGACCGATGTCTGCATCGTTCAGTCGAGTTCCGACGGATTCGTCGCCCTGCGCGCGAAGCCATCGACCGATGGCGTCTTGCTCGTTCGCGCCAAGTTCGGCGAGGCGGTGGTCATCCAGAAGAACTCTGCGGGAGATCAGATCGTCAGCGGGCAATGGCTGCGGGTCATGCATTTTCCGGACAGCGTGGTCCCGACGAAGTCCGATCCCAAATACAAGCGCGGCAAGGTCGGCTGGATGCACAAGCGCTTCATCGACGAATGCGGTTGACGGAGTGCCGCCCTTCGACGGAGGTCATCTCGCTGTCGACAGTCCCGGACGCGCGGCGGCTCGGACTGCGGAGCGTATAGTGGTTCCTCTGATCACATTCAGCGAACCATTGGCGCCAGCGCCAGCGCCCAGATGACGAACGGGACGAGGCGCAAGAAGGCGGGTGTTTCGCTCCGCTTCGCGCTGCGAACCACGAAAACCAAAGTGGCCGCAGCAAGTCCCCCGAGGATCAGCAGGCCAGAAAAGAAGCCGCACAAGCCGTCGCCGCAGCCACGGTTGAGGTAATCGAGCAGGTAGGTAGCGGGAAGCGGAAGCAGCGCCACAGCGATCGCTGCAATGGCATTGGCGGAACGCGATGGCATTGGCGGGCTCCTGCGAGATCAGCTTGTATAGGGCGGAAATCTCGCACAACTTAGTCGCAGAACCAGGACGCAGGAAATGCCATTGGGGATCGACATGTCGCGAGCTGGACACCTGTGCAATCGGCAGATGGCAATGAAAACCTCGTTTAGGCTTGTCATTGCCGCATCAATATTCTTCTCTTTATCGATACCCTCGGAGGCAAGGTACGCCTGCGCTGTACTGAAAACCTCCGACGGCTTCGTAGCGTTTCGGCAGGGACCTTCTGCACGGCATCCCGAGGTGGCGAAGATGAAGCCGCAGGAACTCGTTGGGCTCCTCCATCCCCCCGATTACAACGATATTATAAGGTCAGGCGACTGGCTCTTCGTGCGCTGGTACCCGGGCACGCGCCGCACGGCGGACCACATTCCGGCGATGGACGAGTCGAAAGGCCGAACAGGGTGGGTGCGAGATAAGCTCCTCAACTGCTTCGAGGAGTGACAGCCTGGCGCGATCTGCCTGCTATCGCAGTGTGAGCCTTCGCGTCTTCGTCAAGGCAATCGTCGGTTCGTTCGTCGGCGCAGCCACGCCTAGGCTTTTTGCTGGAGCCATCGCTGACAACCTGATGGAGTGCCGCCAGCGGCCCATGGAACGGTTGCCTCTTTCGCGCATGCACCTTGAGGAGTCACTCGCGGCGCGAAGCCATGCAAGACGGCATTTGTCATGTTCGTCGTGAACACTGACTTCGGCCATGAAACCAAAAATCAGGTTCCAACGACGAGAGGTGCGGTCAGTCGGCGAAGCGCGGCGATGACACTCAGAGCCGTAATCTTGCCGGTGGCAGGAGTCTCTTCGGACGGGATGTTCGCGATCGTCATGTTGAGGTCTGAGGAATCTGATTTGACCTCGATCGTGTGCGTATTGCGGGTGATGTTTGGGTCGGCCCAGATCTCGACACGCGTCCGGTCGGGACCGATGCCTGCCAGGGACAGGGCAACGGCGACATTCACATTCGCCGGAAAACCGAGAATCGCCTCCCGAGCCGTACCTTCAAAGACCCTGATTGCCTCGGTCAGATTGTCCACCGAGATGTTGCGCTCGGTGAGAAGTGGCGCGCCTTTGAGCCCCGCAGGCGGCTTTCGGGTCACGATCTTGACGCTGAAGACCTGACCCTCCGCGACGGCACGGACGGCGTCCAGTCCAAGCAGCGCGCCCGTTGGTACGAGTATGCGTGCACCAGACACCCGTGCACGTTCGATGAGATGCATGTTCTTCAGAAGTTGGCCAACGGACAGCGGCATGAAGACCTTGCCCGCGCCGACGGCCGCATCGGCGATCGTCGCAAAATAAGCAGCGGGTATGCACTCGACGACCACGTCGGCCAGGGCAGGAAGCTCCGCGAGGGGCAGGATTTGTGGTTTGACACTGAAGCCTTCGAGATTGCGGGCGGCCTTGGCCGTGTCGCGAGCGCTGACCGCGACGAGCGTCAAGCCGGGAATATCACCACGATCGATGGCGCGCGCGACGCGCAACCCGATAGCGCCCAAACCGGCGATGGCGACCTTCAGTTGGGGCATTGATTTCGCTCTTGGAGTTGTGTTGCGGGGCGCAAATCGCCTCCTGCGCTGCAAACCGGAATAAGCATTGCGGGGCGCGGATGCTTTGTTATCATCCCATCAGATTAACCTGAAGTCGATAAGGGAGAAGATCATGAAGCGAGCGATTGGGGTGCTGACGGCTGCCTTGGCTCTTGCAGCAACGACCTTGCCGAGCGCGGCTCAGGGGTATCCCGAGCGTGCAATCAAAATGATCGTGCCCTGGGCTGCGGGCGGAGACACTGACAACATCTTCCGGCCGTTCGCGCCGTTGATGCAGAAGCATATCGGCCAACCCGTGGTCATCGCCAACGTCGGCGGCGCGTCCGGCACCGTCGGCGCACGCGAGGCGAAGGCAGCTCCGGCGGACGGCTACACGCTGTTTGCCGTTCACGACTTTATTCATCTGACCTATTACGCGGGTCTCGCCGACGTCAAATATTCCGACTTTGACCCCATTTGTCTTCTGTCGGCGACCCCGTCGGTGTTGACGGCAAGTCCGAAAACGCCCTGGAAATCCTGGGCCGAGTTCATCGATGACGCGAAGAAGCGTCCCGGCGCAATCTCTGTCGGGGCAACGCTTGGCTCAACAAGCCATATCTTCCCCGCCAGCATCGAAAAGGCGGCCGGCCTGAAATTCAAGTACGTTTCCTATGACGGTCTTGCGCCCCGAATGAATGCAATTCTCGGTGGCCACATCGATCTGACGGATTCGAATTTGACGCAGAAGGGCAAGGTCGACGCTGGCCAACTGAGATTCCTCGCGATCGCCAGTGAGACGCGAAATCCGGCGATGCCCGAGGTTCCAACTCTGAAGGAGCTTGGAATCAACATCGTCTACGAGGTCGTCCGTGGATTGCTCGTGCCGAAGGGAACACCGGCGCCCGTAAAGGCGAAACTCGGTGATGCCTGTGAAAAGGCTGCGAAAGAGCCGGAGTTCGCCAACGCGATGAATTTGCAGGGTACGACTGTGAAGTACCTGAATGCGGCCGACTATGGAAAGTTCCTCGACAAGATCGACGCGGAAAACAAGGCGATCATGGCTGACCTCGGTCTCATGAAGAAGTGAGGTCGCGCATCGTGTGGCTTACCCGAGACGGACTGCTGGGCTTGATTTGTCTCGGGATAAGCGGCGTGCTTTTCGCGATGTCGCTATCGTTGCCGCATTTGCCGATCGTACCGGTCGGGCCGGGATTCTATCCGCGTATCGTCCTGAGCTTTCTGGCGTTTGCCAGCTTCGCACTCGTTGTTCAGGACTGGCTCGCGCAGCGGCGATCCCGGCTCGAGACGCCCAAAGCGGAGAAGTCCGGCTCGACCGAAGCGAAAAACTACGCTGGTGTCGTTATCGCGTTTGCCTTGGTCACGGCCTATGTCGTGGCTCTTCCTTATCTCGGCTTCCGCATTGCGACCATCGGCTTTGTCGGGCTGTTCCAGATTGCCCTGGACCGCCCGCGATCCGTACAGGCGTGGCTGCGCGTCCTGCTTGTCGCCGTGGGCACGGCGGTCCTCTGCTACGTAATCTTCGAAAGATATCTGAGCGTGTTGTTGCCACGCGGCCTCTGGACGGGGTGGTGACATGCTGACGCTGCTCGGTGACGGGATCGTCACGGTCCTGCAGTTCAAGTACCTGACGGCATTGTTTCTCGGCACCCTCGCCGGTGTCATCGGCGGCGCGTTGCCCGGCGTGACGATTACGATGACGATTATCGTGTTGCTGCCGTTCACCTTCGGGCTCGACCCGCTCGCAGGCCTCGCGGCAATGACCGGCGTCTATGTCGGCGGCTCCGCGGGTGGTCTGGTGACGGCGAGCTTGCTTGGCATTCCTGGTACACCGTCTGCGATCGCCACCACCTTCGACGCCTTCCCGATGACGCGCAACGGCCAACCCGGCCGCGCCGTGTGGCTTGGCGTCTGGTCCAGCTTCTTCGGGGGCTTGATCGGGGGCGTATTCTTGATCGTTGTGACAGGCCCTCTGGCGGCTCTCGCGCTTCAGT
>ERZ761609.1235-NODE-1235-length-23768-cov-57.893982_pt1 | contig 23768 bp, 19 predicted proteins | sample MGYA00511163_ERZ761609 | MGnify/ENA primary metagenome ERZ761609 (study PRJEB28899, sample SAMN02445070) | bioreactor sludge metagenome | biome: EBPR sludge | place: Australia: Brisbane, Thorneside Wastewater Treatment Plant | collected 2011-12-16 ... | reverse complement strand
CGACCACCGAGATCTACTCTCTTTCCCTACACGACGCTCTTCCGATCTCTCGCGGCCGCGGCGCTCGCGGGGGGCTGGCGCTTCGGGCTGCCGGCCATCGTGATCGCCGGCGCGCTGTTGCCGCTCACGGACCTGCCCGCGGTCGTTTTGCTGGGTGTCGCGTTGATTGCGTGGTCGGTGCACCATCGACGGCAGCGCGATGCCTTCGCCCGCGTCCTGGACCAACTGTCCGCCGCCCATCGCGAACTCCAGGACAACTTCGACGGGATGCAGCGCGCGGAACGCCTGTCCGCGCTCGGCCAGCTTTCAGCGGGTCTCGCGCACGAGATCCGCAACCCGCTGGCAGCCATTTCGGGGGCGGCGGGCATCCTGCAGCGCGACGCCGCCACGCCGGAGCGCCGCCAGGAGTGTGTCCGGATCATCGCGAAGGAGGCCCAGCGGCTCGACGGCCTGCTGACGCGTTTTCTTGATTTCGCACGTCCGCGCCCGCCACGCCGCGAGCCGGTGGCTCCGGGAAGCCTGATCGAAGCTGTCCGGGCGCTCACGTCGCATGCCATCCACCGGAAGCCGATCCGCCTTGAAGTCGACATTCAGCCGGGCCTCCCCGCGCTGACCGGCGACCGGGAGCAACTCGAGCAGGTCCTGCTCAACCTCACGATCAACGCCATTCACGCTTCGCCGGAAGACGGCCTCGTGCTGCTGTCGGCCCGGACCGAGGGTACCGAACTGGTGCTCTCGGTTCAGGATGAAGGCCACGGAGTGCCCTCCGAGCACGTCGGGCGTCTCTTCGACCCCTTTTTCACGACGAAGGAAGAGGGCACCGGCCTCGGACTGCCCGTCGCCCATCAGATCGTCACCCAGCTTGGCGGAGCCCTCGCCGCCACCCGCAACCCCGAACGCGGCATGACTTTCGCCATCCGTCTGCCCCTTGACCCCCAGCGCCATGTCCAACCCTCAACGCCAGATTCTTCTCGTGGATGACGACGAGAGCCTCCGCCTCGTCCTGCAGATGCAGCTTGATGAGCTGGGCTATGCCGTCACGGCAGCCTCTTCGGGCGACGAAGCCCTCGCTCTGCTCGAGCGATTCACGCCCGACCTGATCCTCAGCGATATCCGGATGCCGGGGCTTTCGGGTCTCGATCTGCTGGCCCGTGTGCGCCAGTCGGTTCCCGGGGTGTCGATGATCCTGATGACCGCGTATGGCTCCATCCAACTCGCCGTTCAGGCGATGAAAGCGGGGGCCTACGACTTTATTACCAAGCCGGTGGACCACGAAGAACTGGCGGTCCTGCTCCAGCGGGCGTTCGAGCACCGGGATCTGCTTGCCGAAGTGCAGACGCTGCGCGCGACGATCGACCGCAAGTACGGATTTTCGGCGATTATCGGCTCGTCGCCCGTGCTGCTGAACGTGCTGGATCTCGCGGTGCGCGCCGCCGGTTCCGACTCGACGGTCCTGATCCATGGCGAAACGGGGACGGGCAAGGAACTGCTCGCACGCGCGGTTCACTGCAACTCCGGCCGGCGCGACCGGCCGTTTGTCTGCATCAACTGCGGCGCGATCCCCCGCGAACTGCTTGAATCGGAGCTGTTCGGGCACACGAAGGGCTCGTTCACCGGGGCGATGGCACATAAACCGGGCAAAGTGGAATCAGCGCACACGGGCACGCTTTTTCTGGACGAAATCGGGGAAATGCCGCTCGAACTTCAGGTCAAGCTGCTGCGGCTGATCCAGCAGGGTGAAATCGAGAAGATCGGCGCGGTAGCGGCGATTCCGGTCGATGTCCGGATTATCGCGGCCACGCACCGCAACCTGGAAGCGATGATCGAAGACGGCGCCTTCCGGGAGGATCTGTACTACCGGCTGGCGGTGATCCCGCTCGAACTGCCGCCGCTGCGGGAACGGCCGGAGGACATTCCGGAACTTCTCCATCATTTCTTCGCTCGCGCGCGGGAGAAGCACAAGCGGCCCGGCCTGACGCTGCCAGCCGAGTTCATCCCGTACTTCCAGGCCTATCGCTGGCCGGGCAACATTCGTGAACTTGAGAACATCGTGGAGCGACTCGTGGTGCTGGCCCGCCCGGAGGGCCTCACACTGGCGGACCTTCCCGGCGGATTGCGCCAGCAGCGCCCCCCGCTGGAAGCGCTGCAGATCGACCTTCCGCCGGAAGGCATCTCGGTGGACGCGGTGGAGAAGGATCTGATCGTCCGTGCGCTCGAGAAGTGCCACTGGAATCAGACGCACGCGGCGCGGTACCTCGACCTGAGCCGCAAGACGCTGATCTACCGGATGGAGAAGTTCGGGATCCGGCGACCCCGATCCTGAAGGCGGCGGGGATTGGCATCCCGATTGCTAGTTCATTACTGAATGAACCAGTGCCATGTCGAGTAACCCGATTCGCCGTATCCTTTATCCGATTCAAGACAATCCGGCTTGCCGCGCATTTACGCCGCAGGTGATCGAAGTAGCGCGCCGCTTTGGCGCCACGATCGAGTTTCTGCATGTTGTACCCACGCGCCGCGAAATCCGCTCGGGCGAGGCATTCCTGGCGGGTCATACTCGCCCCGGCGTGCCGGTCCGTTGCCGGGTGGCCAGCGGCGCGGTGATTCCGAATCTGTTCGCGGCGCTGGGCACTGGTTCGGAGACGCTGATCATGCTCCCGTCGCGGGCGCTGCCGTTCTGGCGGCGGTGGACGAAAAGGTCCGTGGTGGCTGAAATCGTCCGGTCTTCGCCGGTGCCCGTCTGGACCTCGTGGGGGGGAGCGCCGCCTCCGGACGGTGAATTCCGCCGGGTGGCCGCGGCGGTCGATCTGCATTCGCTGAGCCGCCAGATTCTGCTTGAGTCGGCGGGTTTCGCGGCCCGTTTGGGGTCCGAGCTGGAGATTTTCCACGCCGTTCCGTTCGTCGATGTGGATGCATTGTCGGCCTGTTCGCTGCAGGATTTGCCCGTGGCGCTCTCGCCGGATTCGGCCCGGGCGGGGATCGACCGGCTTCTGCGGATCAGCGGCGTGCCCGCCTCAGTGTATATCGGCCAGGGCGACCCGGCCGAGGTGCTGCCGTCACTTGCGCGGCGCCATCAGGCGGGGCTGCTGATCCTGGGGGTGGGCCGCCGCTGCCCGGGTGAAAACGTGATGGCCACCATCCGGGCGGCGAGGTGTCCGGTGCTCATCCTGCCGCAACTCCGGCCCAGCCCCGCACAACCCGCCCCGGCACAACCGCCCGCGCTGACCTGCGAAGTGTAGCCGTTCCACCCGCCGGCCGGGTTGGGGGGTGCTATAGTCACTTCGAACGAATGTGGAAGGAAGTGAAGTACTTCGGGCGGATGATGTCAGGATGCCGGAGGTTCATCCGGACACCGCGGGCAGGGGATCCGGAGGCGCTCGTGCGGGCGAATCTGGCGCGGCGGGAGGAGAACTTCCTGGAGGGAATGAAACGCGTGGTATTCGCGCGGCCGGAGTGCGTGTATGCACGGCTATTTGCGTGGGCGGGTTGCGAGTTCGGGGACCTGGAGGCGATGGTGCAACGGGAGGGACTGGAGGCGGCGCTGAGGCGGTTGGCGGAGGCGGGGGTCCGGTTGGAACATGACGAGTTCAAGGGAAAGAAGGCGGTGGAGCGGGGCACCCTGCGCATCGAGGCGGGGCCGCGGGACTTCGCGAATCCGCTGGCGCGCGGCGCGCTGGAGACGACGAGCAGCGGTTCACGAAGCCAGGGGACGGTGACACGGCCGAGTGTGGAGTTTCAGGTGTACCGGGAAGCGCAGGACGCGCTGTTTGTGGGGCAGTTTGAGCCGCAAAAGAAGGCGATTTGCGCGGTATTGCCGGTGCTGCCATCGACGGTCGGGTTCAACCGGATGCTGACATTCGAGCGGCGGGGAACGCCGGTCGAAAAGTGGTTCGCACTGGGGGGGACATGGCAGGACTCGGGGCATTACCGGGTGCTGCTGCAGTTGCTGGTGTGGGAGGCGCGGGCGCACGGACTCGGGATTCCGGCGCCGGAGTACCTGGCGCGGGACGATTTCGGGCCGGTGGCGCGGTGGATAGCGAAGCAGCGGGGCGCGGGGCGGGAAGTGCTGTGGATGGGCCCGGTGACGATGGGGGTGCTGACGGCGGCGGCGGCGCGGGAGGCGGGCATTGGTCTGGAAGGGGTGACGTTCCTGTGCGGAGCGGAACCGCTGACGGAGGCGCGGCGGGCGGTGATGGAGGCGGCCGGGGGGCGGGTGTATCCGAGGTATGGCGTGTCGGAGTTGGGCTGGGTGGGCTGCTCGTGCGCGGAGATGACCACGGGCAGCACGGTGCATGTGATGCGCGATTCGATGGCGGTGATCGCGCGGCGGCGGAAGGCTCCTTTGACGGAGGTGGAGGTGGATTCGCTGGCGTTCACGACACTGCTGCCGTTTTCGACCTACGTGCTGGTGAATGTGGAGATGGAGGACTGCGGGACGCTGGGGCCGGCGGAGTGCGGGTGCCGGTTCGCGGCGATGGGATTCACGGAGCAGTTGAGCGGGGTTTACAGTTACGGGAAGCTGACGGGCCAGGGGATCACGCTGCTGGGCGGGGACCTGATCAGCGTGTTGGAGCGGAGCCTGCCGGGGCGGTTCGGCGGAACGCCGGCGGATTACCAACTGCTGGAACTGGACGCGATGGCGGGAGCGATTGTGGAACTGCGGGTGAGCCCGCGGGTGGGGGTGCGGGATGAAGCGGCGGTGCGGGAGTATTTTCTGTCGGAGGTCCGGAGGCTGTGGGGCGGGTCATTGACGGCGCGGCAGTGGGGACAGACGGGGGCGGTGCGGGTGAACTTCGCGGATCCGGTGATGAGCGGGGGGCGGAAGATCAATCCGCTGCATTTATTGGGGTCCGGGCGTGGCACGGACGCGGCGCCGGGGAAGACGCTAAGATAACGGGTTCTGATCATGTGGTTCGCCTGCACGGAGTTGACGGTGGAGTTTGGGAACGGGAGTCTGCCGCAGCGGGCCCTGGCGGATGTCTCCTTCACTTGCGGGCAGGGCGAATTTCTGTCGGTGATCGGGCCGAGCGGATGCGGCAAGACGACGCTGCTGCGGGCGGTGGCGGGGATCGTGAAGCCGGCGGGAGGGGCGATTGAGTGGGAACAGGGGACGGGCGAGCCGTCGGCGCGGTTGATGGTGTACCAGGAGGACAGCCTGTTTCCGTGGATGACGGTTCTGGAGAACGCGGCGTTCGGTCTGGAGATGAAGGCGAGGGCGGCGGGGGAGCGCGAGCAGGCGGCGCGGGCGATGCTGGCGCGCTATGGGCTTGCGGGGCGGGAGAGGGCATATCCACACCAGATCTCGGCGGGGATGAAACAGCGGGTGGCGGTGATCCGGGCGTTTCTGAGCGAGCCGGCGCTGTTGCTGATGGACGAGCCATTCGGGGCGCTGGACAGCCCGACGCGGTTCGCGCTGCAAAGCGACCTGCTGGAGTTATGGAGGGAGAGCGGGAGTTCGGTGTTGTTTGTGACGCATGATGTGGACGAGGCGATCTATCTGAGCGACCGGGTGCTGGTGATGAGCGGGGCGCCGGGACGGATACTGGCGGAGGTGGCGGTGGACCTGCCGCGCGGGGACCGCCGGGACGCTTTGTTCAGCGAGCGGTTTCTGGAGTTGAAGCGCGAGGTGATGGCGCATTTGAACGGGGCGAGCGGCGCCGCGAAGAAAGGGGCGCATGCGGCGTAGAGACCTGATTGGGGGCCTGGGGCTGCTGGCCGCGGGTTGCACATCGACGCGGAAACCGGCGGAATTGCGAGAGATTTCGGTGGCATTGAGCGAGCATTTGTCCACGAGCAGCATGCATCTGGCCGATGAAGCGGGCTATCTGCGCGAGGCGGGGTTCCGGATGAATGTAGTGCGGCTATCGGCGATTCAGGCGGTGCCGCTGCTGGCGGGCGGGCGGCTGGACGCGATTTTGGGGGGCGTGCCGGCGCCGCTGCTGAACGGAGTGCTGCGGGGGATGGCGATCCGGGTCGTGGCGGGGCGCGAGCATGTGAGCCCGGCGTGCGGGGACGGCTATACGTTATACGCGCGGCGGGCGGTGTTCGGCAAAGGCCCGGTGGATCCGCGCAGGCTGAAGGGAAAGCGGTTTTCGATCCGGTCGCGGGGGATCACGGAGTTCATTCTCGACACGTTCCTGAAGGAACTGGGGATGGAGTTGGGGGATGTGGAGAGGATTGACCTGCCACTGCGGGAGTCGCTGGCGGCGCTGGCGAGCGGGCAGATTGACGCGATTTTCGATCCGGAAGTTTCACGGAGCGCACTGGCGGATTCTGGGGAGTTGGTGAAGGTGTGGCGGCTGGCGGACGTGCTGCCCATGCACCAATACTCGTTTGTGATTTTCGGGGAATCGTTATTGAAGACCGGAGTGGAGCCGGGCGCGCGGCTGCTGGCGGCGTACCTGCAGGCGGCGGGTGAGTTTCTGGAAGGGCGGACGCCGCGCTTCATGCGGGAGTTCGCGGAGCGGCATGGACTGGATCCGGAGAAGACGGCGGCGGAGTGCCGGGACACGTTCGCGCGGGATGGCGCGATCGACCGGGCGAGCCTGCAGCGGACGCTCGACTGGCATGCCGGGAAGGGCTACGCGACGGCGCGTCTGGAGGCTGGGCAGTTGGTGGACGAACGCTTTCTGGAGGAGGCGCGGCGCATGCTGGCATCGGGCGAGTGGCGGGTGAGCAGGCACGGCGGGGAGGGCTGATGGCCGGCGGGACGGGTCGAACAGGGCGAGTGATTCAGAACCTCTGGTTCCCCGTGACGGTGGGGATGCTTTGGGAGTGGGCAGCCTCGCAGGGGTGGTTAAACCCGTTTTTCTTTCCTCCGCCATCGAAGATCCTGGCGACGGGGTGGACGATGGTGGTGGGCGGCGAGGTGGCGCAGATTCTGGGGGTGACATTGGGGCGGTTCGCGGTGGGAGCGGCGCTGGGGTCGCTGGCGGGGATTGCATGCGGGGCCTTGATGGGGATCTCGGGGACGGCGCGCCGGGCGCTGGAGCCGATCATCGCGGGTCTGTACGCGACGCCGAAGCTGGCTCTGTTGCCGCTGTTCTTCCTGCTGCTGGGTCTGGGCGAGGCGCCGAAGATTACGTTGATCGCGCTGGTGGGGTTCATCTTTTTGTCGACGCAAACGCTGGACGCGATCCGGGGGGTGAAGCCTTCTTATGTGGAGATGGCGCGCAACTACGGGGCGGGGCGGCGGGCGCTGCTGAGGCGGGTGTACCTGCCGGCGGCGCTGCCGCAGATTTTCACGGGATTGCGGATTGCAGTGTCGAGGAGCCTGGTGGTGGCGATTTCGCTGGAGTTGGTGAGCGGGACGAACGGGCTGGGCGGGCTGATCTGGATTTCGTGGGAGACTCTGGCGACGGAACGGCTGTACGTGGGGATTCTGCTGGCGGCGGGTTTGGGGGTGGTAATTCACCGCGGGTTTGGGGTGATGGAGACGCGACTGGTTCCGTGGAGGAGTTGACTGGCATGAAGAAGATTGCGGCCATATTGGTTTTCGGATGGGTCATGGGGACAACGGGGGGCGCGTGGGCGCAGACGGCGGGGGTGGTGGAGGGCGTGGTCCGGGACGCGAGTCAGGCGGCGGTGCAGAATTGCACAGTGACGCTGACGGGCACGACGACGAACCTGAAGCGGACGGTGGCGGCGGACGGGGAGGGGCGGTATGTGGCGGCGGGACTGCCGCCGGGGGCATACCGGGTGGAGGCTTCGGCGGAAGGGTTCCGGACGGCCGTGCGGCAGGTGGAGTGGCTGTCGCCGGGCAGGACGCAGCGGGTGGACTTCGAACTGGTGGTGGGGGAATTGCGCGAGGTGCTCGAGGTGGCGGAGGACCTGCCGGTGGTGAGTACGAGTTCGGCCGATTGGGGGGGCACGGTGGAGCAGAAACAACTGGCGAACCTGCCGTTGAACGGGCGGGACCTGTTCGATCTGGCGGCGCAACAGCCGGGCATTGCCATCGCGAACAACAACGAGGGAGCGATGTACAACGGGCTTGGGGTGCAGCCGGCGGTAAACGGAAACCGGCCGAACCAGAACGCATTCCGGCTGGACGGGCTGTATTTGAACGATGCCTCCGGGTCGGCGCCGGCGAGCGCGGGGGGGCGGCTGTTAGGGGTAGAGAGCATCGAGGAGTTGCGGCTGATCGCGAACCCGTTCAGCGCGGAGTACGGACGCGCGGCGAGCGGGGTGTTCACGGCGGTTTCGCGCGCCGGGGGCAACGAATGGCACGGGAGTTTGTATCATTTTCTGCGGAATGACGCGCTGGATGCGCGGAATTATTTCGATGTGCCTGGGGAGAAGCAGCCGTCGCTGCGGCGCAATCAGGCGGGGGGATTGCTAAGCGGGCCTCTACGGGCGAACCGGGCGTTCTTTCTGGTGAATTACGAGGATTTGCGGGAGTCGCGAGGAAGGACGCAGCGGGCGACGACGATCACGGCCGCGGCGCGGGAGGGGCGGCTGCCGAACCGGCAGGTTCAGGTGAATCCGCTGGTCCGGCCGTTTCTTGATCTGTATCCGCTGCCGAATGGGGCTGATTTCGGCGACGGCACGGGAGAGTTTGTATCGACGGCGGCTACGAGAGCGGATGACCATTTCTTCGCGACCCGCGGTGATTTCTTGCTGAATGACGGACTGCGGACCTCGGTGCGATACTCGTCAAATCAGGCTTCGACGGCGGCGCCCGACACGTTCCTGTTCTGGAATTTCGCTTCGGATTCGCATTTTCATTTTCTGCACAGCGAGACGACCTTTGTGCAGTCGGCCGCGACATTGCACGCCTTCCGGTTCGGCTATTCGCGGGTCCGGAACGCCGAGGATGCGACGCCGCCGGCGCTGGCCGAGGGGGTGACGTTCGTGCGCGGGAGGCCGCTGGGCACGATCGAGGTCACCGGACTGAGCGACCTGACCACGGCGGCCGTGAGCGCACTGCCCCGCAAGCATCTGCTGCAGAACGGCCAGTTCAATTACGATCTGACCCACACGCGAGGCGGCCACACATTCCGCGCGGGGGCGGGTTACGACCGGCTGAGTTTCCGGCAGTTGGGGGACTTCCGGGCCAGCGGCCGCTACCGGTTCACGTCGCTCCAATCGCTTCTGGAGGGCGTGTCGCGCGGGGCCGATCTGATGACGCCCGACTCCGACACGAGCCGGCTGTGGAGGCAGAACCAGTATTTCTTCTTCGCGCAGGACGAGTGGCGCGCCCGGCCCGGGCTGAGTCTGACGCTCGGCGTGCGCTACGAGGGCTACACGCCGCCAAGCGAGGCGGATGGAAAGATCGCGACTTTGCGCGACCCGTTGCGGGATACAGGCCTGACGATCGGGGGCCCGTTGTTCGCGAATCCGTCGAAGGCGAACTTCGCGCCGAGGGCGGCATTGGCGTGGGACGTTTTTGGCTCGGGCCGGACGGTAGTCCGGGCGGGCGCGGGGATGTTCTTCGACCTCCTGACTTCGCGCGAGGTGACGATCGCGGGCATGCGCGTGCCGCCGTTCTTTAACCGCGCCTTCATCGACAACCCTTCGTTCCCCGACATGCTGGCCGCGCTGGCGAACGCGCGTGTCGACAACTCGATGGATGGACTCGCCTACCATTTGCAACAGCCTTACGTCATGCAGTACCGGTTCGCGGTGGAGCAGGATCTGGGGAAGCGGACGTCGCTCGAGGTTGGGTATTCGGGGTCGCGCGGGGCGCATCTGATCGGGCAGTTTGGCGATGTCAATGTCGCGCAGGCGCAGATGGTGGACGGGCGGCTGTTCTTCCCGGCCACTGCGCCGCTGCGCAATCCGTCGCTGGGACGAATCGGCCTGCGGAGTTCGGATTTCAACTCGTTCTATCACGCTCTCACGTTGCGATTGCAGCGGCGCCTGTCGCAGGGAGTGCAATTCCAGACGAGCTACACGTGGGCCAAGGCGATCGACGAGAGTTCGAGTTCCACGCAGACCGATTTCGACAACAGCGACCGGATGCCGCAGCCGTACAACATCCGCGAGCAGAGAGGCCGCGCCGATTTTGACGTCCGGCACACCCTGAACGCCAATGCGGTTTGGACGCTGCCTTCGCCGCGCGCGGGGTGGTCACGGCATCTGGCGGGAGGCTGGGAGGTGCTGGGCCTCGTTCAGATGCAGACGGGTTTTCCATTCAACCCGCGGGTGGGCTTCGACCGGGCGCGGATGCGCTCGGGTTTCGGCGATCTGGACCAGCGGCCGAATCTGGCGGCTGCGGGACCGCCCGTGATATTGGGTGACCCCGGGCGGTATTTCGATCCGCTGGCCTTCGCGCTGCCGGAGGCGGGGTTCCTGGGGAACCTCGGCCGCAATACGCTGACCGGGCCGGGGCTGTTTTCGCTGAATGCAGCGCTGCACAAGGCCTTGTGGCGGTCGGAGCGGCAAGAGATCCGGTTCCGGTTCGAAACCTTCAACCTGACCAACCGCCCGAACTTCGACGGGCCGTGGGAACTGCGCCTGTTTACCAGTTCCGGCGGACGAGTGGGGTCGGCGGGGCGGATCATCAGCACGAGCACACCTTCGCGGCAGATCCAGGTTGCGGTGCGCTGGGTGTTCTGAGCAGCCGCGGCGCCCGCTGATCCGACACGGATCAAACCGGGCGCTGTAAGATGCTCCCATGAGCAAGGACCCCAATTCGTGCTGCCCCGATCCTGGTGACGGCTGCGGCACCGAAACTCCGCTGGATCGCCGCGGGTTTTTCCGGCTCGCGTCGCTGGCCCCCGTGGTGGCGGGCGCGCGTTTCCACGCGCTGCCGGCCTCTGCTTTCGCACAAGCGACGGTGGGCGGGACGCCGGACTGGCCCGTGCTGCGCAAGTACACGGGGCCGCAACTGGAGAGGATCGCGATGCCGGTGGGCGGCGTGGGGACGGGGAGCGTGAGCCTGTCCGGGTCCGGGGCGCTCCGCGACTGGGAGGTCGTCAACAGGCCTGCCAAGGGATTCACGCCAGTGCGCGGAGGCGCCGCGCCGTTCTTCGCGCTCTGGTTCGACGACGGCGAGAGGCAGGGGGCGCGGGTCCTCGAGGGTCCGCTGCCGGCCGGCGCCTATGAAGGCAGTCATGGAAGCAGGAACCCGACGCACGGACTGCCCCGCTTCCCTGATTGCGAATTCGGCGCCGCCTGGCCCCTGGCGCAGGTTCGTCTGAGCGACCCGGCGGTGCCCGTGCAGGTGGAACTGCGCGCGTTCAGCCCCTTCATCCCGGCCGACTCCGAGTCGAGCGGATTTCCGGTGGCGATCCTCACCTACCGGCTGACGAATCCGGGAAGCCGGCCGGTGCGCGCCTCCATCTGCGGGACGCTGCCGAACTTCGTCGGCATGGACGGGTGGGAGGCCGAACGGGATTGGAAGGGCGACTGGCAACCCCGGGGCGCGCGGCAGAACCGGAACGTGTTCCGGACATCGCCGGGGCTGTCGGGACTCTTCATGGATTCCGCCGGGGTGGACCCGCGGGCGGAGCAGTGGGGGAGCCTCGCGCTCGCCGTGCTTTCGGATCAGGGCGTCACCCACCGGGTCTGCTGGACGGATCCACAGTGGGGTGGCGCACTGCTCGACTTCTGGGATGACTTCAGCGCCGATGGACGGCTCGAGGCCCGCCCGGTCACGGGCGAACCTGCTCCCGCTGGTTCGCTCGCCGCGGGCATTGAGGTTGGCCCTGGCGAGACCCGGGAAGTCACCTTCCTGGTGGCATGGCACTTCCCGAACCGCTATGCGTGGAACACGCCGGAGGCCAAGCGGACAGCCGCCGATCTGGTCGGAAATTACTATACGACGCGCTTCGAGGACGCGTGGAACGCGGTGACGACGATCGCTTCACGACTGCCCGAACTCCGAAGGCGCACCGTCGGGTTCGTCCGCGATTTTTGTTCTTCCAGCCTGCCGGAGGTGGTGAAGGAAGCGGCGCTGTTCAACGTGAGCACGTTCGCCACGCAGACCTGCTTCCGGACACCCGACGGCAAGCTCTTCGGCTGGGAGGGGACCGGGGATCAGAAGGGGTGCTGCCACGGCTCCTGCACCCATGTCTGGAACTACGAACAGGCCACCGCGCACCTGTTCGGGGACCTTTCGTGGAGCATGCGCGAGGTGGAGTTCGTCCATTCGACCAGCGGACAGGGCCTGATGAGCTTCCGCGTCAACCTGCCGCTCGAACGGGCGAACAGCTACGGCAAGGCGGCGGCGGACGGGCAGATGGGCTGCATCATGAAGGTCTACCGGGACTGGCGTCTGCAAGGCAATGATCAGGCGTTGAAGGAGTTGTGGCCGGGTGTCCGGCGGGCGCTCGAATTCTGCTGGATTCCCGGCGGCTGGGACGCCGACCGCGACGGTGTGATGGAGGGCGCGCAGCACAACACGATGGACGTCGAGTATTACGGGCCGAATCCCCAGATGGGGTTCTGGTATCTCGGCGCGCTTCGCGCGGCAGAGAAGATGGCGGCGCATCTGGGCGACCGCGAGTTCGAAACCACCTGCCGGGATCTGGCCACCCGCGGCAGCCGCTGGATGGATCAACACCTGTTCAACGGCGAATACTACATCCACGAAGTTCGGCCGCCGGGCGATGCTTCCAAGGTCGCGCCGAGCCTGCTGGTCGGCATGGGCTCGAAGGATCTGTCCAATCCCGACTTCCAACTGGCCACCGGATGCCTGGTGGATCAACTCGTGGGCCAGTTCATGGCCCATGTTTGTGGTCTGGGTCACCTCGGTGACGCCGCGCACATCCAGACGACCCTCCGCAGCATTCTCAAGTACAACTACCGCGAAACGCTGGCGGACCACTTCAACGCCATGCGCGGGTATGCCCTCGAAAACGAGAGCGCGCTGCTGATGGCCGCGTATCCTAAAGACCGGCCGGCCAAGCCTTTCCCCTATTTCAGCGAAGTGATGACCGGGTTTGAATACACCGCCGCTGTCGGGATGATCCAGGAGGGACTCCTGGACGAGGGACTGACCTGTATCCGGAATATCCGTGCGCGCTACGATGGATCCCGCCGCAATCCCTTCGACGAAGCCGAATGCGGCCACCACTATGCACGGGCCATGGCGAGTTGGGCGGCAGTGCTGGCCCTGACCGGTTTCGACTACAGCGCCCCGGACCAGACACTCCGGCTGGTTGGCACTGCCGGCAGACACTTCTGGTCAACTGGTTCGGCGTTTGGGGTGTGCGATGCCGGATCGAGCGGGGCTGAAATTTCGCTGCGGCTGACGGTCCGGGAGGGCGAGATCACTCTGGCCCGGGTCCTGTTGCCCGGGTATCGCCCGGTCACACTCCCCGCCCCACGCCGCCTGGGCGCGGGCAACAGCCTGACCCTCACAGCCCAGCGGGCGTGATGGTGACGGGTCATCGGAACTGTGAATGGAAAGCCAGTGAGGCGCAAGTGGTGGCCAGGGACGGACTTGAACCGCCGACGCCGGCCTTTTCAGGGCCGCGCTCTACCAACTGAGCTACCTGGCCATCAGCGCACTCACGAGTATACCAGATCCCTTACGCCGGACGCAGTGATTCCAGTTCCTTCAGTGTTGCCTGCTGCACGTCCGCGTGCAGCGAATTGCCGTGCGCGTCCATGGTCACGATTGCCATGAAATCGTGGACCCGCAGCTTCCACATCGCTTCCGGAATCCCGAATTCCAGCAGGTGCACATCCAGCACTTCCTTGATCGTCCGCGCATAGAACTGCGCCGCGCCACCCACGCCATTCAGGTACACCGCCCCGACTTCCTGCAGAGCCGCCAGAGTCTTCGGACCCATGCCCCCCTTGCCGATGATCGCCTTCACTCCGTAGTTGCGCAGTACGTCCGCCTGGTAGGGTTCCTCGCGAATCGAGGTCGTCGGACCCGCCGCCTTCACGGTCCACTTCTCGCCTTCCTTCAGCATGACCGGGCCGCAATGATAGAGAATCGACCCGTTCAGATCCACCGGCGGCGGGTTCTTCATCAGATGAGCGTGCACCGCGTCCCTTCCCGTGTACATTTCGCCCCGGATCAGCACCACATCGCCCACCTTGAGCGACCGCATCTGCTCCGCGGTCAGCGGCGCTTCCAGCACCACCTCCCGTCCGGTCAGCGGGAAGCCCGTCTCTTCGAGCATCCGCTGCACCGGTTGGTCCGGATCGCGGTACAGCCACTTCGTGATTGCGCCCGTTTCCACGTCCAGCAGCACACCCAACCGCCGGAACGCCCAGCAATCGTACGCCACGCTCACGAAGAAACTCGCCGGAAGCCGGTTCGCCGCCGTCACCTTGCACCCGATCAGCGAAGCCTTCCCGCCAAAGCCCATCGCGCCCACGCCCAGGCGGTTGGCCTCCTCCATCACTTCCGCTTCGAGCCGCGCCAGTTCGGGGTTCGGGTTCGTGTCGTCCAGCGTCCGGAACAACTGCATCTTCGCCAGCATATAGCCGTGCGCGCGATCTGAACCGATGCACACACCCAGCGCGCCGGGCGCGCAACCCTGCCCCTGCGCCTGCCAGACCGCGTGCAACAGGCACTTCTTGACGCCCGCCAGGTCGCGGTTCGCCTTGCCTTGGCCCTCGAGCGTGCACGGCAGCGAATACTGAATGTTCTTGTTCTCGCAGCCGCCGCCTTTCAGCACGAGCTTCACTTCGATCTCGCCGCGCTCCCATTGCTCGAAGTGGATGACCGGCGTCTCCACGCCCAGGTTATCGCCTGAGTTCTTCCCGGTGAGCGAATCCACCGAATTCGGCCGCAGCTTGCCGCGCCTTGTCGCTTCGGCCACCGCCTCGCGGATCGCTCGCCCGAGTTCAATCTGGTTGACGCCCACGGGCGTGTGCACGATGAACGTCGGCATGCCCGTATCCTGACAGATCGCGCCTTCATCCTCGTGCGCCATGTCAATGTTGGTTGCCATTACCGAAAGAGCCTGGTGGGACTGCGTCCCCGGCGTCTCCACGGCCAGCGAGGTCCCCATCGCCGCACGCACATCCGGCGGCAGGTTGGTTGACGTCTGCGTGATCAGTTCCAACAACGAGGCTGCGAGAAATTCCATGAGTATTGGCTCCTAAACTTCTATGGTAACTTCAGCCGGACGAACGCCGGGTCCCCAGGGCGTGCGAGGGGCGTTGGGCTTGCGAACTCTACGTACACTTTGCCCTCCTCGACGGCCCGCACTGCCGCCGGCAAACCGTCGCCCGGCAGGTCCGCCAGATCCACCAGCGCTTCCATGCCCACCTTCACCCGCTTCAGCACCGGCGGCTCCGGTTCCAGCACGACCTCCATCGCCGTCAGGTCCACCGCGATGTCGAACAGGATGTCCACTTCCTTCTTGACCTCCGCCCCGGCCGACTTGCGGATCGCCACCACCACGCCGTCCACCGGCGACACCACCTGCTCCGCCGCCAGTTCCAGCCGCGCCAGTTCCAGTTTCTCTTCCTCTTCCGCCAGTGTCTTGCGCGCCGCCTCGATGTCTCGCGAGGCCTGCTGAATCCGCTCCTGAATCGCGCGCGTCAGCGCCGTCAGAGTCTCCGACTCGACCTGCGTGGACTCGAACACCTTCTGCGTCGCATCGTGCGTGTTCTTCGCCGTCGCCCCTTCGCGCAGCAGAATGCGCTGTCTTTGGTACTCGCGTTCGGCCCGTGCGTATTCCGACCGCGCCCGCGCTGCATCAGCCGAAGCCCGCGACTCCTCGAGCCGCGCGGCCAGCAACGTGCTCTCCAGTGCGCCCACCCGCGCCTGTGCCCGCTCCAACTCCAATGTCGCGTTCCGTTCGTTCTGCTCCAGCAAATCGTTCGCAATCCGCCCCAGAATCTGGCTCTCGAACACCTCCTCGCCCACCGTCACCGGCACTTCCTCCATCACCCCATCCAGCGGCGCGATCACCGTCACCACGTTCTGCGCCCGCAACACCCCCTGCAGACTCACGAGCGCGCCCGCTGGCAATTCCGGCGCCTCCGCCGCCGGCGCCGCCTTCGGGGCCGCCTTCCGCCCCTGCCAGTACGTCCACCCTCCCCACCCCGCACCTGCCAGCACCACCGCCGCCGCGGCGGCCGTCATCCATGCCTTCTTCATACCTTGATGATACGCGGGCGGGCGTTTTTCGATATACTCCGAACGGGCAGCAGCCCGGCAGGAAAGGCAATCATGTGGGGCTTGCGACTTGGTGACGACATCGACGACTTTTGCATCAAGTGCAAACGCGTTACAAACCATTCCGTCCTCGCCATCGTCGATGATGCCCCCGCCAAGGTCCGCTGCCGCACCTGCTACCACGAACAGGAATTCCGCGACAGCATCGCTCCGCCCACCAAACGTGAGTTGAAGAAAGCCGCGGAAGCGGAAGCCGCCGCCGCGGCGGCGGCAGACGCTGAATCGGGACTCGATCCGGAAATCGAAGCAAGCGCGGCCGGCAACGGTGACGCGGACGAGCCCATTGCCGCGGAAGCCCCCCCCTCGTCCAAACCCGCCGCGAAGAAGCCGGCACGCAAGCGGTAGCGCCCCGCCCGTTCTGTACCATCAGTAGTGATGACCGGCCCCGACCCCGCTCGCGCTCTCGCCCTGCGCCTCGCCGCCGCCCTCCGCGACGCCTGCGAACTCGTCTTCCTCGTCGGCGGCTGCGTCCGTGATCGCCTCCTCCATCTCCCAGTGAAGGACTACGACCTCGCCACCAGCGCGACCCCTGCCCGGCTCAAGGAACTCTTCCCCCGCGCCCTCGAAGTCGGCGCCCACTTCGGCGTCGTCCTGCTCCGCGAAGGCAATGCCGAAGTTCAAATCGCCACCTTCCGCTCCGACCACGCCTACCGCGACGGCCGCCGCCCCGAAGCCGTCACCTTCGAATCCGACCCCCGCCAGGACGTCCTCCGCCGCGACTTCACCTTCAACGCCCTCCTCGAAAATCCCTTCACCGGCGATATCATCGACCACGTCAACGGCCTCGCCGACCTCCACGCCCGCCGCCTCCGCGCCATCGGCGACCCCGTGCAGCGCTTCACCGAAGACCGCCTCCGCCTCCTCCGCGCCATCCGCTTCGCCGCCCGCCTCGGCTTCGAAATCGAACCCTCCACCTGGGACGCCCTCACGCGCCTCGCCCCCGCCATCACCTCCGTCTCCGCCGAACGGGTCCGCGACGAACTCTCCCGCATCCTCACTGAAGGCGGCGCCCGCCGCGGTTTCGAACTCCTCGACGCTTCCGGACTGCTCGACATCCTCCTGCCCGAGGCCGCCCGCATGAAGGGCGTCCCCCAACCTCCCGAATTCCACCCCGAAGGCGACGTCTGGACCCACACCCTCCTTCTGCTCGAAAACCTGCCCCCCGCCGCGCCTCTCCCGCTCGCCCTCGCCGCCCTGCTCCACGACACCGGCAAGCCCCCCACTTTCACCGTCACCGATCGCATCCGCTTCAACGGCCACGCCGAGGCCGGCGCCCGGATCGCCGCCCGCGTCCTCCAGCGCCTCAAATACCCCTCCGCCGTCATCGACGCCACCGTCTCCCTCGTCAAGAACCACATGCGCTTCATGGACCTCCCGCGCATGGGCGCCGCCGCCCGCAAACGCTTCTTCCGCCTCCCTAACTTCGACCACCAACTCGAACTCTACCGCCTCGACCTGCTCGGCGGACTCCGCCCGCTCGATGGCTACGAACTCGCCCGCCGTCTCCGCGCCGAACTCACCGAAGAGCAACTCCGCCCCGCACCCCTGCTCACCGGTGACGATCTGATCGAACTCGGCTTCACGCCCGGCCCCCTTTTCAAACAGATCCTCGACACCCTCGAAGAACACCAACTCGAAGGCACCCTCTCTACCCGCGACGAAGCCCTCCGCTTCGTCCACACCCACTTCGACCGCGCCGGTTAGCGCCCCCGTCCCACCTGCCCCATCGCGTACTTCGCCGCTTCCACGCCCCTGTATTGTGCCTCTTCAAACAGCGAAAGTGCGCTTAGATCGCAGTTTGCGTACGCAAATCCGTCCTTCGGCCGCAGCCGCGCCCGCCTCCGCTCGTCGAAGATCATCCCCGGCGCGGGGCGCGGCATCGCGTGCGCGATCCGGTGCATGTCGATCCGCGACACACACTGCCGGATGTCCGGATGCGCCCGCTCCAGGTCCGTCAACACGCGCTCGCTCCAGTAGTTCCAGTCGCCGCCCAGCAGAATCCGCCGCTGATCCGCGCCCCGTCCGTCGGCCAGCGCCCAGTAGTGCGTCCACACCGTCTTTTCCTGGTGCCGCGCCACGTTCTGGTGCGTCGCGATCACATAACCGAGCGACGGCGACCGGTAGATCACGTTGTCCCAGCACTCGGGGTACCCCTTGTTCGCCGGCCATCGCTCCAGCGTCAGATTCGACACCAGCCACGGCGCCGTGTCCATCGGCCAGCGCGGTGGCGCCGGCTCCACCACCCACGAAGCCAGCCACGTCGGCGCCGCCCAGATCACGCAATCCGCCTCGTAGCGCCGCCCCTCCGTGAACACCTGCCAGCGCGCCCCCGCACGCTCCACCCGGAACACCATCGCGTTCGTCCGGATCCGCGTCCGCAACTTCTCCGACAGCCGCTTCGTCACCCACGCGTTGCCTTCCGGCCACGTCAGCGGACCTTTCTCCTCAGGCTGCCGTCCCGCGAAGTAGTGGACGCCCGCCCAGGCGCTGATGTCGTCCACCCGAGTCCCGTAGTCGTCCCGCGTCGAATAGTCGGCCAGCCAGCGCACCGGCACGCTCGTCAGCCCCTCTCGCTCCATCCACTGCCCCATCGTCATCCGGTCCAGCGCCCGTTCGGCCTCCGTGGACTTCGCTAACCCCCGCTCCATCGGCACCGTGAAACGCCCCGTCGCCCGGAACTCTTCCATCCGGTGCGCGAACCGCTCCATCTGCCGCAGCTCCTCCCCCGTCAGCGCGGAGTGTGGCTCCACGCCCTCCTCCCAACGCCCGTGGATGAACAGCCGCTCCTTGGGTGAATGACACAACCACCGCTCGTCCCAAACCCCGTCCCGCAGCACCCCCAACTCCGTGAACAACTCCCGCACCAGCACCGCCTCCGGGTCGGGCACCGGCACATAGTGCGCCGCCCACGGATACGCCGACACCTCGTTCTCCCCCGACCGCGCATTGCCCCCCGCGCCATTCTCCATCTCGAGCAGCACGAAGTCCTTGAACCCCCGCCGGTCCAGCCACCATGCCGCCGAAAGCCCCGCCACGCCCCCGCCCACGATCACTACCGGCACCCGCTCGCTCTCGCGCGGAACCATCAGCCGCGCCCGGTCCCGCAACAAATGCCCCTGTTCGACGTTCTCCAGCGCGAACCCGCCCTCGATCCGCGGCGCCCCTTTCAACGTCATCCCCAGCAGCGCCGGAGCCAGCGCCCGCCGCGTCAGCTTCACCGCGTGATCTCGCGCCATTCCTTGTCGTAATACCGGACCAGCACCTGGTCGTTCAACCGGTTCACTTCCACCTCCACCGGACCCAGATCCGGCGGGAAATCAAACAGTGAACGCATCGTCTCCACGTTCAGAAACCGCAGCCCGTCGGGCAGCGTCTCCGGCGGCTTCCACTTGTGCTGCGACCCCAGCACGAACCCCCACTCGCCAAAACTCGGCACGTACGTATGATACGGATACACCTCGAACCCGCCCGCCTTCATCGTCTCCACGATGCACCAGTAGCTCTGCCGCGCGAACATCGGACTCGTGGACTGTACCGCCACCAGCCCCCGCGCGCTCAAATGCTGCCGTAACAGCCGGTAAAATGCGCTTGTGTACAGCTTCCCCAGCGAATAATTGTTCGGGTCCGGAAAATCCACCACCACGAAATCGAAGATCTCGTCCGTCGCCTCCAGCCACGGAAACGCGTCCCCATTGATCACTTTCACCCGCTTGTCCGTCAGCGCCCCCGCGTTCAGGCTCTTCAGCAGCGGATGCACCGCAAACTCCTTCGTCATCTCCGGATCCAGATCCACCAGCGTGATCGACTCCAGCCCCGGATACTTCAACAACTCCCTGACCGCCATCCCGTCGCCCCCGCCCAGCACCAGCGCCCGCTTCGCCCCCGGCAGCGATGCCATCCCCGGATGCACCAGTGATTCGTGATAGCGGTACTCGTCCCGCGAACTGAACTGAAGATGCCCGTTCAGATACAGCCGGTAATCTTCCTTCCACCGCGTCACCACCATCCGTTGATATGGAGTCGACCGCGCGAAAATCACATCGTCCGAATACAGCGCCGCGTCCGCCGTGTCCGTGATGTCGCCCGCCCACACCATCCCCGCCAGCAACAGGCCGACCACCGCGAAAGATGCCGTCCGCTGCGCCACGAGATTCCCCAGGTGCGCCTTGAAAATGAAGGTGGACCACAGCGCCACCCCCGCGTTGATCAGCCCGAACAGCAGCGCGCTCCGCACCAGCCCCAACTTCGGCACCAGCAGCAGCGGAAACAGCAGCGATGCTCCCAACGCCCCCAGATAATCCAGCGTCAGCACGTTCGCCACCAGCTCGCGCAGATCGAACCGCTCCCGCAGAATCCGCATCAGCAGCGGAATCTCCAGCCCCACCAGGATCCCGATCACCAGCACCAGCCCATACAAAAGGAACCGGAACCCGCTCGCATACGTAAACGCCAGAAACAGAATCGTGGACGAAAACCCGCCCACCAGCCCCGCCATCAGCTCAATCGAGATGAACCGCGACACCAGCGCCCGCGTGATGAACTTCGACAGCCACGAGCCCACCCCCATCGCGAACAGATACGTCCCGATGATCGTCGAAAACTGCAATACCGAATCGCCCAGCAGATAGCTGGCCAGCGCCCCGGCAATCAGTTCGTAGATCAGCCCGCAGGCGGCGATCAGAAAGACGCTGAGAAAGAGTACGTAAACCATGGCGCGCGGCGAGTCCTAGTGGACCGCGGCGGCAATGATGATCGAAATCCCCAGCGCGGTCAGACCCACCACGATGGCCAAAGCCGTGTTGTGCTCCTCAATGATCTCCTTCCAGAGATCGAACGGCGTCAGCTTGTCCCACATCAACAGGGACAGGACCAGAAAGATCACGCCCAGGATCGCGAAGACCAGCGCATTCAACAGCGCGGAAAAGTGGAATTCCATCGGCATAGCCTATTTGCCTCCAAACCAGCGGGGAAGAAACGCGTAATGTGACCGGTACACGCCCGGGTTCTCGCGCACCGACTTCGGCACGTCCTTGATCGGCGTCGCCGGGTTCAAACCAAATCCCGTCCACTGTGCAAAGGCCGCGGAGCCCAGCAACAGCAGCGAGTAAGCAGAAAATATTGGATTCTTGAGCATGGCTTTCTAGTCACTCGAAGGCGCGTAATCGGACTCGGCCCAGCGCGCCCCTTCAAACGACGCGGACCGCAAACTCACCACTATCGGCGGAATCAGCAGAAACGGCAGCACCAGCATCAGCCATCCCACGTGCGGAGCGTCCCGCTTCACCCTCAACTGGTACACCATCGCCGGTGCGTTCGGATCGGACTCGGGCTCCACTCGCAGGTAGTACCGCCCCGCCGGCACCTGCGGAATCGTCACCGACTCCGAACGCGAACCCTCCGTCCATGAACCGTCGCTGTCCACCCCGGAGTAATAACTCACGTCCTGCCCGAAATCGTATCCCTGCCCCGTCTCGTCGTTGATCAATGCCAGGTTGAACACCGCCCAGTTGTTCGCCAGATCCGTCCGGATCTCCACGTCCACGCCCGAAGTCCGCCCTGGCAACTCGAACACCGGGGTCACGAACGACGCCTCGCCCCGAGCCGCTGCTCGCGGGTCGAACCGGTATGACTGATCAAAAACCAGCTTGTTCTGCGCGGAAATCCCGAAAAAGACCACCGCCGCGAACCAGATCGCCAGCCAGATCAGCGTCGTCTTCCAGATTCGCCCCACCCGGCCCTGATGCGGCGATGGCTGATTCGCGAACACTCCCGACGCCGCCGGCGGCTGTCCCTGCAAATTGAAGTGGCTCCAAACCTCCGCCCCGGTCATGTACGTCCCGTGGCTCCAGTTCACTTCCTTGTTGTCCCGCTCCGCCGACAGAATGTAGGGAGGACTGACGTAGTCGTCGCTCTCCACCTTCTCGCCCACCTTCACCGCCCACGGAAACTCGCCCATCACGAACGTCGTCTCCGCCATCGCGTTCTGAAAGTGCTTGTACGTCCGGTCCAGGTACTTCGCTGCCTTCCGCCCGCCCGCCGTCGCCGCCGCCGGCAACCCGTGACACGGCACCACGTCGTTCCAGTGCCCCTCGTACGTCGTCAGGTAGCGGAACCCCTTGTACGGGTTGAACAGCAGGTACTCGTGCCACGAATACTGCGTCCCCTCCACCGTGATCGTCCGCACCATGAACCCGATCACTTCATAAACGGTCCCGTGCAGCTTGCCCCGCGTCCCCAACGGGATAATCGGCCTCACCCTCTGCCGGTTGTCGAACTTCTGCAGAATTTTGATCTTCTCGTCCGAAGTGTCCAGCACCGACAGGCACTGGATACACACCGCCGAACGCGTGTGCTGAAACCCGCGCAACTCCATCCCGCCCCCGCAATTGGGGCACGCGAACGCGCGGACTGCCGGTTTCTGTGCGGGTGCCTGCATCCTTTACCAGCCTTCAAACATCTTCAAATTCTTCAATTGCAGCTCATCAAACGTGACAATCCGCCCCATGAACAACAAAGGCGGATCTTCCGAGTAGTCGATCGTCGCGAACGCCGCCGTCGGCGACTTCAAATCCGCGAACACCGTCTCTTCATGACGCCCGTCCGTCGCGAACGGCAACTCCCCTTCAAAACCCACGTAACGCGCCACGGTCAGGTGCGTCAGCGTGAACTCGCCCTGCGGCCAGCGAAACGTCTGTCCCCGCTTGAGCTTCCCCTTCGCCGGCAGCGGCGCCGGCGGCGCCACCAACTGCGAATAAGCGTACTGCGCCTGCGCGTCCGCCAGCCACCCCGTGGTGTTGTCGTGAAACAGCAGGTGCCACTCGTTCCAGAACCCCTGCTCGTAGCTGTACGTCAGCCGGCCCACCACCTGAAACGCCTTGTTCCCGATGATCCCTTCCGTGTACAACTGGATCGGCGACGGATCCGGCGGCAGCGCCGCCACTTCTCCCACCTTCTCCAGATCCACGTTCGTCCGCACAATCACCGACTGGCAGTACGGACACGCCGTCTGCACCGCTTGCGCGAACCGGAACTGGACCTGCGCCCCGCACGACGGGCAATTCGCCAGGCGGCTCAAAGGACCCCCGCCTCCACTTCCGCCGCAATCCGCCTCTCCAGCCTTCGCACCGACACCCGCTCCGCTCCCACTCGCTCCGCCAATGCCCGCTCAAACGGGTATTCCGGCCGCGGCCGGCAGCAAAACAGGTTCAATGTCAACGTTCCATACTCCGGATAAGTATGCACCGCCAGGTGCGACTCCGCCAGCAACACCAGCCCCGTGATCCCGCCCGGGCCCGGGAATTTCTTCCAGACCGCCGGCGCCGCCGGATGCAGATCCAGCGCGTCCACCATGTCCGTGAACAAAGCCTCCAACCGGGTTTGCGACGTGAGCGCAGCGGGGTCACACCCCGCTGCGTCCACCACCCACTCACATCCGTTTGTCATCGCTTTCGGGTTAGTTTAGCTGAACTACGGCTGCGCTGCACCACACTCGGGACAGAATTTCGCCGCCCGGGCGATCTTCTGCCCGCAATTGTGGCAGAACTTCGTCTCCGCGGCCGGCGCCGGAGCGCCCTCCGCAGCCCCCGCTGGTGGCACGGACACCGCTCCAACCGGCGCCACCGGCGGTGCCAGATCGGAAGAGCACACGTCTGAACTCCAGTCACTAACCAATCTCGTA
>ERZ761609.1234-NODE-1234-length-23814-cov-9.517109_pt1 | contig 23814 bp, 22 predicted proteins | sample MGYA00511163_ERZ761609 | MGnify/ENA primary metagenome ERZ761609 (study PRJEB28899, sample SAMN02445070) | bioreactor sludge metagenome | biome: EBPR sludge | place: Australia: Brisbane, Thorneside Wastewater Treatment Plant | collected 2011-12-16 ... | reverse complement strand
GTGTCTCGTTTACTTCTGGAGGATTTCCTTGTACTTGCCCTGCAGTGCCACGTCATGCTGCACCAGCTCGGCAATGCGGTTGTACTCGGTCAGGCTGAGGTCGGAACCTTCGACGATTTTCATCATCTCTTTGTTCGCTTCGGCGCTCAGCGCGCTTTTTTCGGTGACATCGGATGTCGCGGCGATTTTAGCCTGATATTCCGCATTCAGGCTTTCCACTTCCTGATGCACGTCTGCAAACTCTTCGAGTTTCTTATCCGTGACATCGGCCGCGGTTTTCGGCGCCTCCATCTGCGTGCCTGCGGCGGTATCGGCGGCGTTCGCAGCCGCTGCGGGCATCAGGAACATTGCGCTGGCGCCAAGCGCCATAAGGGTTTTCTTGATTTGCATGATAAGTCTCCTTCTGTGTTGTATGACTTTTCTCGTTTCGTCACCTTCGCCTACGCGCCGCGCAAAATGCGCGTTCCGAAAAAGATTCATGCTATGACAAGCGCGCCGTTAAGCGCATGAAAAAAGGAGAAGATTTTTTTCTTCGCCTTTTTCCAAATCAGCCAATTGTTTCTGGATTGTTGCCGCGATGTTACGCGGATTTTGCCAGTTTTTGTTTTTCGACAAATTGCAGGATGCTGGAAAAATCCAGCTTGCCGCTGCCCGCTTCGCTATGCGCTTTATAAAGTTCGCGCGCATGCGTGCCCAGCGGCGTTGCCACGGCGGCAGATGCCGCGATTTCCATCGCCAGCCCCAAATCTTTCAGCATCAGGTCGGTGCCAAAGCCGCCAGTATAGCCGCGCGATGCGGGCACGTTTTCCATCACGCCCGGCATGGGGTTGTAAACCTCCAGCGTCCAGTTGCGGCCGGAGCTTTTGGACATGATTTCCGACAGTACCTTGGGGTCGAGCCCGCCGGCAACGCCAAGGTTTAACGCCTCGCTCGTGCCAATCATCAAAACGGCCAGCAGCATGTTGTTGCAAATCTTGGCAAGCTGCCCCGCGCCACTCGCGCCGGCGTGGAAAATGTTTTTGCCCATTTTCTCAAGCAGGGGGCGGGCGGATTCAAGGTCAGCTGCCGCACCGCCGACGATAAACGTCAGCGTGCCCGCAGCCGCGCCTGCCGTGCCGCCGGATACCGGCGCATCCATCATGCGAAAGCCTTTTTGCGCGGCGGCCTTGGCAACGTCGCGTGCGACATCAGCGTTGATGGTGCTTGAATCGATAAGCAGCGCGCCGGATTTTGCATGGGCAAGCACGCCCGATGCGTCCAGATAGACTTTTTTAACATGCTCGTTACCGGGCAGCATGGTGATGACGATATCCGCATCCTGCACGGCGGCGGGGATATCGGCTGCGGCAACCGCGCCTGCGTCCGTCAGTTTTTTGACGGCATCCGGCATCACGTCGAAAACGCTCAGGTTGTATCCGGCTTTGCACAGGTTCAGCGCCATCGGGCCGCCCATGTTGCCAAGGCCGATGAAGGCGATATGCTGGGTCATGATAAAATCCTTTCGGGTTTAAAAAAGGCAAATCAGGGTTTTTCCAAATCAGGGCTTTGCTTCGTCAAGCACGCTGCGCGAGATAATCAGGCGCATGATTTCATTCGTGCCTTCGAGGATTTGGTGCACGCGCAAATCGCGCAGCAACCGCTCGATGGGGTAGTCGCGCGTATAGCCGTACCCGCCATGCAGCTGCAGCGCATCGTTCACAATGTCGAAACAGTGGTCTGATGCGAATTGCTTGGCCATCGCACAGGCGGTAATCGCCTCCGGCGCGCCTGCATCCAGCAGTACGGCCGCGCGGTGTACCATGGTGCGCGCCGCAATCAAACGCGTCGCCATATCGGCGATTTTGAATTGAATGGATTGAAAGCCTGCCAGCGATTGGCCGAATTGCTGGCGTGTATGCACATAGCCGCGCGCCGCGTCATAAGCCGCCTGCGCCCCGCCGAGCGAGCAAGCGGCGATATTGATGCGCCCGCCGTTCAGCCCCTTCATGGCGATGGTAAAACCTTCGCCTTCCGCGCCCAGCAGGTGGTGCTGCGGCACGAATACGTTTTCAAACGTGATGCCGCGCGTGGGCTGGCTGTTCCAGCCCATTTTTTCTTCTTTGCGGCCATAATGGATGCCCTCGGCTTTCGCATCGACGGCGAAGGCGGAAATGCCCTTGGGCCCCGCACCGCCGCTGCGCGCCATCACGACCAGATAATCCGTCGCGCCGGCGCCTGAAATAAACGCCTTCGCGCCCGTCAGGCGCCAACCGCCATCGACTTTTTCCGCCCGCGTTTTCAAATTGCCAGCGTCGGAGCCGTTGCCAGGCTCCGTCAGGCAGTAAGACGCGAGTTTTTGTCCGGACGTCAGCGCAGCCGACCATTCGGATTTCAGCTGCGCGCTGCCCCATGTGGCTGTCATCCACGCGACCATGTTGTGAATGGAAATATAGGCCGCGGTGGAAGGGCAGGCCGCAGCGAGTTCCTCAAGGATGATTGCGGCATCAAGGCGCGAAAGCCCCATGCCGCCGTCATCCGGCGGGCAGTACATGGCGCAGAATCCCATCTCGCCCGCTTTTTTGATGACATTGATAGGGAAATGCGCGGTGGCATCCCACTCCGCCGCATGCGGGCTCATTTCCGCATGGGCAAAATCACGCGCGGCCTGCTGAAACGCGCGCTGGTCTTCGCTGAGGTTGAAATCCATATCGGCGGTGTCCCTTTGCGCTTATTTCAGGCTGATGGTCGTGTTCACGCCGCCCGTGCTGGCCGCGTCGTCAAACCAGCGCGAGGTGACGGTTTTGGTCTGGGTGTAGAACAAAATGACCTGCTTGCCGTAAGGGCCGAGGTCGCCCAGTTTCGATGCGCGCGAACCGCTGAAGGAAAACAGCGGCACTGGCACGGGAATGGGCACGTTGATGCCGACCTGACCGACGTCGATTTCTTCCTGAAACTTGCGTGCCGCGGCGCCGGACTGCGTGAAAATCGCCGTGCCGTTGCCGTTCGGGTTGCCGTTGATGAAGGCGATGGCGTCATCCAGCGTTTCCACACCCGCGATGCAAAGCACGGGGCCGAAAACTTCCTTGTTATAAATATCCATTTTGGCGGTGACACCGGAAAAAATCGTCGGGCCGACGAAATTGCCTTTTTCGTAGCCTTTGGGCGCGGCGGCGCGGCCGTCCAGCTCCAGCTTCGCGCCTTCTTTCACGCCCTGTTCGATAAGGGTGCAGATGCGGTCTTTCGCGGCGCAGGAAATAACGGGGCCGAGGTCGGTATTCGGCTCGTGCCCTGCGTTGACGCTGAGCTTTTTCGCTTTCTCGACAAATTCGGGAATCCATTTTTGCGCATCGCCCACCAAAACGACGACGGAAGTCGCCATGCAGCGCTGCCCCGCCGCGCCGAAGGATGAACCCACAAGCGCATTAATGGATTGCTCTTTCGCCGCATCGGGCAGGACGATGGCGTGGTTTTTCGCGCCCATCATGCACTGTACGCGTTTGCCTGCCAGCGTGGCGCGGTTATAGACATGGGTACCGACGGCGGTCGAGCCGACGAAGGATACGGCTTTGATATCCGCATGGTCGCAAATCGCGTTCACGACGTCGGGGCCGCCATGCACGACGTTCAGAACGCCCGCGGGGATGCCGGCCTCAATCGCCAGTTCGACCAGTTTCATGGTCGAAAGCGGGTCTTGCTCCGACGGTTTCAAAACGAATGTATTGCCGCAGGCAATCGCCATCGGGAACATCCAGAGCGGAATCATGGCAGGGAAGTTGAACGGGGTGATGCCCGCGCAAACGCCCAGCGGCTGCAAAACGGTATAGGTATCGACGCCGTTTGCGACGTTATTGGCAAGCTCGCCCATTTGCAGGTTGCCGATGTTGGCCGCATGTTCGACGACTTCAAGGCCGCGGAAAACATCGCCCTCGGCATCGGGCAGGGTCTTGCCTTGCTCTGCCGTCAGTACCGCCGCGATTTCTTTCATATTCTCGCGGATGAGCTGCTGGTATTTGAGGAAGATGCGCGCGCGCGCGCCGATGGGCGTGAAGCGCCATGTTTTGAAGGCTTCTTTCGCGGCGGCGACGGCGGCATCCACCTCGTCTTTGGTTGCGAAGGGGACGCGCGCGAGGACTTCCTGCGTCGCGGGGTTGATGATGTCGCGCCATTGCGTTGTTTTGGATTCAACGAATTTGCCGCCGATAAGCAGCTTGACGGTTTCGGCTGCGGCGGATTGGGTTTTGGGGTTTGCGGACTGGCTCATGGCGCACCTCTTATTCGTGGTTGAGTCTTTAATATGGTTGCTGTGCAATGTTATGCCATGCGCGGCGGCGGGCGTAAACACACGCCGGATTCTTTCGTAAAAAAGCGCCGATATTTGGAACTTTCTTGCGCCAAAAACGGTTGTCAATTTTGTGCGGCGCACTACATCATTTACACGTCCCGTTTCGGGGGCGCATTTTCGTGCCGCGTAACAAATATAGAAAACAACCCGCTCGAAGGAGAATTCCGGATATGGCAAAAGAAATTTGTGCAATGCAAAATAACGCCGCCTGCACGGTACGCAAAGGCCTTGGCTTCATGGCGCTGACGGCTGCGGCTGTCGCGGGCTGGCTGGCCTTTGGCGCGACCGATGCGTTGTCGGCGACTGTCGGTGAAAAAGCGCCGGCCTTCACCGCAAAAACAGCGGACGGTAAAGATGTTTCCCTGTCCGATTTCGCGGGCAAGGTTGTTGTTTTGGAATGGCACAACAAAGATTGCCCCTTCGTCGTGAAGCACTACGAAAGCGGCAACATGCAAGCGCTGCAAAAAGAAGTGACGGCGAAAGATGTCGTCTGGCTGACGGTAAATGGTTCTGCCGAAGGCAAGCAAGGCTATGAAACGGGCGAACAAGCGCTGAAAACGGCTGCCGCCGACGGCGCTGCCGCGACGCATATCCTGATTGACTCAGACAACGTCGTTTCCAAAGCCTATGACGCTAAAACCACCCCGCACATGTTTGTTGTCGATAAAGAAGGCACGCTTGTTTATGCGGGCGCTATCGACGACCGCGCTTCTTTCAAGCAAGAAGACATTCCGGGCGCCAAGAACTATGTGCGCGAAGCGGTGAATGCCGTTTTGGAAGGCAAGGCGGTTGAAACCGCCTCCACCAAGCCGTATGGCTGCGGCGTGAAATACGCGGACTAAAAAAAGTTACTTCCCTCGACTACACACACGCAAAACCCCGGCGGGCACCCTCGCCGGGGTTTTTGTTTTGTATTTAAGGGCTGTTTATTCGTCTTGCTGTATTACTACCGCTTTGCCCGTCCCGCGCGGGATTTCACGCACAAAAGACGTATCTTCGGCACGGTCGCCCAGATAGCGTTTAATCAGCACTTCGCCGATGCCGACCATGCTGCCGGTGTGTTTTTTATCCATCTCCAGCCACGCCACCAGATTGTCGATGGGCAGCCATTCGATGGCATGCGGGTTGTTCGACAGTGGGTCGTAAATCACGATGATGGTATGGAACACATATTCTTCGTGCGGCACCAGAACGAACTGCACCTGCCCCGGCTGGAAATTATGCAGGCGGCGGTAATCCGCGATAATGCGGTGGGTTTCGGGCGTATTGGGCATGAAGATTTTATAGCGGCTGCCGCGCGCAAGGTTGACCTGAATGGCCTTAAAAATATCGCTGTCGGGCTGGATGGCGTAGGTCAGCTCGGGCGCGAAAGCCCATACCTCGTCCGCCTGCATTTCAATCATCTGCACATATTTCTGGTTCACCAGCCAGTTGAGGTTATTGCTGAGGATGATGTTGTTGAGAACTTCCAGCCGGCTGTCGAAAAAATCCTGATTGTGCAGTTTGCCAAGAAGGTTGCCGACCACAAGGTTCATCAAAACGATGAACAGAAAAACCGCCGTGCCGATAATAACGCCTTCAAGGCTCAGATACGCTCGCAGCGCATCGAAGGTGAAGGCCATCATGATAACGCCGATACCGCTCGCGGCCACGAAAATCGGGCTGTGCATTACGCGGTAAACGATGGATTCCTGTCTTTGTTTGGGTTGCTCGCCGTTCATGCGCCGTATCCCCCGCGGGTAAAGTGATTAAAAAATGTCCCTCTTTACCCTACCAGCGAATGGTTTATAAACCCTGAGCGTAGAATGTCATAATCGGCACACGGGGCGCTATACAGCCCGCACCGCAGCCGCAGTAAGAACCCGTTTTACGGGCAGATTTCGCTTTCGCCCGTGCAGCTGTTTTCTTCGCCCCCTGCGGCAGGGGATAGCGCGGCCAAGGCGGCGGCATCCGTGCTATTGGCATCTGCGATAATAATTTCGGCCTCCGCCTTGGGCAGCGATACGGGGGCGGGGCGTGCGGTGGTGCGGCTGTCGTCAATCGCCGCCGCCGCGCCGGAAGAGATGACATTTGCACCAAAAATGCCCGCGAAGATGTTACTGGCGAGAACGCCAAGGCGGCTGCCTGCGGCGCTGGATATTGCGGCATCGGCGCTGCCAAGGAAGTAATTGGCATCAAAAACAGTATCTGCTGTTTGTTGCAGGCGCACGGCTGCGCCTTCGCCGTAGTGGGTGAAATAATTGCCGGCGATATACGCGCCCGCGGTGCGTACAAGCGTCATGGCGCCGCTGACACCCGCCGCGCCCTGCGCGAGGGCGCTCAGGCTCAATTTAAATCCGTGTACGGCCTCCGCATAAAGCCCGCCGGTGATTTTTAAACCTTCAATCTCGACGTTGTCGGCGGCGATACGCAGGGCGGGGTTTTCATCTCCGGATATCAGGTGGGGTGTGCGCTCGGGGTTATCGCTGGCAAGCTTCAGCGTCCGCGATACCGTATAGCTGCCATTGTAAGCCCCGCCTGAAAGATAAAGCGTCGATGAACCATCCGCGGCGGCGCTGTCCAGAACGCCCTGCAGGTCGCTGTCCGTGCCTGCCATGACGGCGTTGTGCCGCTCAAGGCTTTGCGCAGGGCTGCCGAGGATGATTTTGCCGTCTTTTTGTTCAAAACGCTGCGCGGAAATAACGCCCGTGTTGTTGACGATGTTGCCCACGGCGCTTTGCGCGGTGCGGGCGCTCAGGTAAACCGTACCGCCGTCGGCATCGATAACGCCGCTGTTATGCAGGCGCGTGATATCGCCGGCAAGGCTGCCCGTAACGGCAATCGACCATAACCCGTCGCCGTGCATATCGAGCGTTGCCGCTTCGCCGCTGGCCAGCATCACAGTACCAAGGCGCGCGCGGATGATGCCGCTGTTATGCACCTGCGGCGCGACAAAGGCGGCAAGCCCCGCGCCGCGCACGGTTATCTCGCCGCCGCTGGAAATGTGCGCGGCGGGGTTTGCAGCAATATCGCTAAGGACAAGGTTGCCGTTTGACAAGAAAGCCGCGGGGTTCGCAAGCGTGCCGCTTGCAGCGACAATGCCGCTGGTATCCACTTTGGCACCTGCACCGAAAATGATTCCGTTGCGGTCAAGGATAACAACGGTGCCGTTCGCGTTCAGCTGTCCGTAAATCTGGCTGGGGTCGCCGCTGCTGTTCTTCACACGGTTGACGGCGATGCTGCGGCTGTCCGGCTGGACGAAATCGACGCGCGCATCGCGCCCAATGTCAAAACTCTGCCAGTCGATAATAACCCGCGCTTCGTTTTGCGTGACGGTCAGGGCGCTGCCGGAGGTCGCGGCGGAAACATTTCCGCTGCTCGCAAAGCCTGTGGGCAGGGCATCCGGTGCGGGCTCGGCACAGGCGATTCGGGCGGCCATAAGGGGCAAAACCGCGCAAAGAAGGGGGCGGAGGGGTTTAAAAAAACGGCGTTTCAAACGCATGGTGAAAATTCCTGCATCAATCGGATTTTTACAAAAATGACCAGTACCGGATAAAAAGGGATAGATTCTTAAAAAGAGAGCTATGATTGCCATAAAAAACATACAATCGCAACCAATATAAGCCTTTGGATGTCAGGAAAACGGCGGCCGTCCGTGGGCAAAAACAGCGGTTTTGGTTGATTTCGCCGCGAAACGGGCGTATAAACCATTCCCATAAGTTTAATGATTGAAATCCCTGATTTCCTTTTCAGATAAAGGTTAGCGTTATGTCTTCTTCTATCGAAAGCAAGCTGGAGCAAATCGAGCAGTCCATCCGCGAAGACCTGCAGAAAAAGCAGGAGCTTGGCAAAGTCGCCAAGACCTTTGCGATTATCGGCGGCATTTGTCTGGCGGGTTTGGTGCTGGTCAAGGCGCCGATTTTTGCCTTGGGCGCGTTTGCCGGGGCTGCGGGCTATGCGGCGACCAGCTGGGCGCGCAATAATTGCGAACAGCGCCTCGATAGTAAATATCAGACGCAGGCAACCCTGATGATTGCGCAGGAAGCCGCGCGCAAAGGGCAGGAGCCTTCCGCGGGCATGGCGCCCGAAGCGGGGCTCAAGGCCGGTTTCCAGACGGCCAACAGCAACAACGGCCCCGACCGCGTGAGCGAGCTTGAGGAAACGGTAGAGGAGTTGCGCCAGCAGGTAGAAGGCAAGCCCGTGCCCCTCGACAAGCCCAAAAAACTTTTCAAAGGCTTCCGCCGCGATAAATAAATATGGCGTTTAGCTGATACAAAACCCCGCAAGCGGCTTCGCGCCCCTGCGGGGTTTTTGCTGCGCACCGTATGCCGGATACAAAAAAGCCCCGCCGTTTCCGGAGGGGCTTTTTGCTGTGCCTTGCGGCCGCTGCCTTACATGGCGTTTTTCGGCGGCTTGGGCTTGTTTTGGTCCGCAGCGGCGGCGGCCGGTTTTTCAGCTTCCGGTGCCTGCTGTGCATCGTCGTTCGCCGGTGCCGCGCCGTTGAAGGCTTCGGTGATGGCAAAGCGGACTTCTTTCAGCGCCTGCGTTTTTTCAAGAACCTTGGCCACGTCTTTGGTCGCGCGGGCTTCGGTCAGCTCTTTCATCGTGTCGGCGAACTGCTTTTTCAGCGCGTCCGGCGCTTGCTTGAAATAGTCTTCTTCGGTGTCCTGCTGCGCTTCTTTCAGCTCGGCATCCGCATTCGACATCGCCGTCAGGCTTTCGCGCTGTACGCGGTCTTTTTCCGCGTTGGCTTCGGCGTCTTTCAGCATACGCTCGACTTCGTCCTCGGTCAGACCGCCGTTTGCTTTAACGGTGATTTTCTGCGCGCGGCCGGTCTTGAGGTCTTTCGCTTCAACCTTCAGAACGCCATCGGCGTCGATGCTGAGCGCGACTTCGATCTGCGGGTCGCCTGCTTTCGCGGGCGCGATGCCGGTCAGGGCGAAATGGCCGAGCAGTTTGTTGTCAGCCGCCATCGGGCGTTCGCCCTGGTGAACGAAAATATCCACCTGACGCTGGCCGTCTTCTGCGGTCGAGAACACGTCTTTGAACTCGGTCGGGATGGGCGTGTTGCGCTCGATAAGCGGGGTCATGACGCCGCCCTTGGTTTTGATACCGATGCTGAGCGGGATAACGTCCAGCAGGATAACGTTTTCGACTTTGCCCTGCAGGATGGCACCCTGAACGGACGCGCCGAGGGAAACGATTTCATCCGGGTTGACGTCGCGGCGGGGCTCTTTGCCGAAGAAATTCTTCACGGCATTGACCACCATGGGCATGCGGGTCTGGCCACCGACGAGAATAACTTCGTCAAGGTCGGAAACTTTCAGGCCAGCATCTTCGAGCGCTTTTTTGCAGGGCTCGAGCGTTCTGTCAACGAAGTCTTTGACAAGGCTTTCCAGCTGACGGCGGCTGAAGTTCATTTCGAAGTTCACGGGCGCGCCTTCGCTGTCCATCATCAGGAACTGCAGGTTGACGGTGGTCATTTCCTGCAGCGACAGCTCGATTTTCGCTTTTTCAGCGGCTTCGCGGATACGCGCGATTTGCTGCGAATACTGGCTGCGGCCTGCGGGGGTGGACAGGTCGATTTCGGTGCCGTGCTCTTTGTTGATTTCCTTGACCAGGAATTCGGTGATGCGCTCGTCGAAGTTTTCACCGCCGAGGAACGTGTCGCCGTTGGTGGAGAGAACCTGCACCATCGTACCCATTTCCTTGTCGGCCATAACCTCGAGGATGGAAACGTCGAACGTGCCGCCGCCAAGGTCGAATACGGCGATTTTGCCGCCTTCTTTTTTGTCCATGCCATAGGCGAGGGCTGCGGCTGTCGGCTCGTTGATGATGCGTTTGACATCAAGGCCGGCAATCGCGCCTGCATCGCGCGTGGCGCGGCGCTGGTCGTCGTTGAAATAGGCGGGAACGGTAATGACGGCTTCGGTAATCGGCTCGCCGATTTGTTTTTCGACGGCTTCTTTCAGGTCGCGCAGAACCTTCGCGCTGATTTCAGCGGGCGCCATGGCTTTGCCGTCAACTTCAACCCATGCGTCGCCGTTCGGCGCCGGCACGATTTTGTAGGAAGACAGCGCCTGGATTTTCTGGACTTCCGGGTCTGCGAACTTGCGGCCGATAAGACGCTTCACGCCATAAATGGTGTTGAGCGGGTTTGCAACGGCACCGCGCTTGGCGTTTTCGCCGACAATCCACTCAGAGCTGACTTCGCCGCTTTGCTTGTCGCGGGTTTTTTTGAGGGCGACAACCGAGGGCGTCGTGCGTTTGCCGAGCTGGTTCTCGTAAATCTTTGCCTGGTCATTTTCGTAGATAGCGACGGCAGAGTTCGTCGTGCCAAGGTCGATACCGATAATTTTACCCATGGTCTTTTGCCTCTCTTGATATCAGGTGTGTATTTATATGGTGTGTGAAGTCCGAAGCAGTGGTGTTTCTGTTTTCTTGCCTGAGGAGCATGCAAAACTTGCGAGATGTTTCCAAATCGCGCCCGTGCTGCAACTATTATTGTCAGGCGGGCATCAGCTGCGCATGCAAATTATGTAACTTATGCGTGAACGATGTGCATTATGTCAACGTGCTTTTCAAAATGCAAGCATGGGGGGATAAAAAAATGAAATTTTGCTTAAATGCCTGAAAATACTAAATTTAATCTTTTTTCATAATTTCAAAAAGGGCTGTGCCAATCCGGACATGGCTGGCCCCGCATCGAATCGCGGATTCAAAGTCCGCGCTCATGCCCATGCTGAGCATAAGCGGGTTTTGCGGGCTGATTTCGCGGGCAAGTTTTTGCAGCAGCGCAAAATGCAGCGCCGCGACATCTTCGGCGGGCGGAATGCACATGAGCCCCGTGATGCGCAGGCCACGTTTGCGGCAATCGTCGTAAAATCCCGCAACATCGCGCGGTGCGATGCCGCCTTTTTGCGGCTCCTCACCCGTATTGACCTGAATGAAACAGGGCAGGTCGCGGTTTTGCTTTTTCATTTCCTTGGCGAGCGCCTCTGCAAGCGCGGGACGGTCGAGGCTTTCGATGACATCGAAAAGTTTTACCGCCTCTTTCGCCTTGTTGGTCTGCAGCTGGCCAATCAGATGCAATTCGCTGTCCGGATACGCGGCGCGCAGTTCCGGCCATTTTTCCGCCGCTTCCTGCACGCGGTTTTCACCGAAAACGCGCTGGCCTGCCTGCAAGAGCGGTATGATTTTATCTGCCGTCTGGTTTTTGCAAACAGCGACCAGCGTTACGTCTTGTGCATCGCGCTGCGCGTCTTTACAGGCGCGTGTGATGCGCGTGCGGATTTCCGTCAGGCACATCGCGCTTAGCTGCCGGAGCCGACAAAGGCGGTGGGCGCGGGGTCAATCACGCGCGCGCGGCCGCTTTGTACTTCCAAAACGGCAAGGCCGCGGTCGTTCAGGCCATCGGGGCGCAGGCGGAACAGTCCGTCAATCCCCGCAAAACCGCGCGGATTGGTCAGGCGGCTGCGGCTGAAGGGCTGGGGGTCTGCTGTGCGCGACAGTACGGCCGCCAGCGCGGTCGCGTCGTAGGCGAGGGTCGCCAGACGTGGCGGCGCGCTGCCGTAGCTTTCAAGATAGCGCTTTTCAAAATCGCGGCGCAGCGCAGGGTCGGGCGCGGCGAACCAGCCGCCGTAAAGCGCGGGGTTGCGCGTCAGGCTGTCATCATCCCAAAGGCCGGTGCCGATGAAACGGGTGTTTTGATTGTCGATACCCGCAATGTCAAACAGCGATACCAGCGTGCGCAGGCTTTCACCGCCGACGGGCAACATCAGCGCGCGGAAATCAGGCGTGCCCGCAGGTTTGGAATTTACATCTTCCGGATTGGCGGGGGTGATGCCGGACTGTACGGCAAAATCCTGCACCATGGTTTGCAGTGCGGTTTCGCCCGCGGCATAGCGCCCGACGCGCAGCATCTGCGCGCCGCTGCGCTGCAGGGTGCTGATGACAACATCGCAATATTCCGTCTGCGGCGCGTAAACCGCCAAAGGAGAAACGCTCTGCGTCTGGGCATACTGCGCGACGCGCGACACCTGCGCGAAAGGCAGGAAGCCCATGACGTATGTATCGTTGCCCGCCAGTTTCCAGTCGGTGGTGAAGGCAATCATGGGAATGCCGGCCTGTGCGGCGACGGGTTTGGCGGCGCGCACATCGTCGGCGAAAATAGGGCCGAGGATAAGGTTGCTGCCAGCAGCGGCGGCCTGACGCGCGGCGGCGGCGGCGCCTTCGGGCGTCGATTGGGTATCCAGCGGCATCAGCTCGAACGTGGCGCTGCCGACGTCAAACAGCGCCAGCTGCGCCGCTTTCAGCATCGCCTGACCCAAATCGCCGCTGCGCCCCGACATAGGCATCAAAAGCGCGACTTTGACGGGTGTTTGGGGAATGTCGCCGCTGACTGTTTTAAGCCCCGGGCGCTGCTGTGCCGCGATGGCCTGGTCTTCGCGGTTCAGCGTCTGGCGCTGGTGCCATGTTTGCCAGCCCACATCGGGCAGGCTGTTGGGGTCGTTGGTGACGACGCCCTGCGCGGTATGCGGCTGCCCCGTGCCGGAAGTCTGGCAGGCGCCGAGCGCGAGCGTGGCGGCGAGCAAAACCACGGCCAAGAAAGATTGCAGGAATGCGGGAATTTTTGTGTATGCTTGTTTCAAGGGGAAAAACTCCAAATCGCTTCAGGGCAAATAAACAAAAAACGGGAGCCGCCGAACAACATGTCCGCGCCCACGGTTAATCTTACACCCGGTTTATATATCGTCGCTACGCCCATTGGCAACCTTGGTGACATAACGCTGCGTGCGCTTGAAACGCTCAAGGCCGCGGACGCGATTGCCTGCGAAGATACGCGCGAAACCGGAAAGCTGGCGCAGGTTTATGGTATTTCTGCGCCGCGCATCCCCTATCATGACCATAATGCCGCAGAAATGCGCCCCAAAATTATCGAACGCCTCAAACAGGGGCAGTCCGTCGCGCTGGTTTCGGATGCGGGCATGCCGCTGATTTCGGACCCCGGCTATAAACTTGTGCGCGCCTGCCGCGACGAAGGCTTGAGCGTGACGTGCATTCCGGGTGCCTCCGCTTCGCTTGCGGGGCTGGTGCTGTCGGGGTTGCCGGCGGACAGGTTCTTTTTCGGCGGCTTTCTGCCTGTAAAATCGGCGGCGCGGCGCACGGCGCTGGGCGATGTGGCGGGGGGACCTGCGACATTAGTTTTTTACGAAACCGCGCCAAGGCTGGCCGAAAGCCTTGCCGATATGAACGCCGTGCTGGGCGCGCGCCCTGCGGCAGTGGCGCGTGAACTGACCAAAAAATTCGAAGAAGTGCGCACAGGCACACTGGCGGAACTTGCCGCCCATTATGCGGCCACGGGGGAACCGCGCGGCGAGATTGTCGTTATTGTGGGGCAGGGCGATGGCATGGCTGCGGCATGGGATGCAGCACGGATTGATGCGCGCCTTGCCGAAGTGATGCATAGCCAAGGCCTGCGGGTAAAAGACGCCGCCGTGCTGGTCGCCGCCGAAAGCGGCTGGCGCAAAAACGATGTTTATGCGCGCGCGCTGTCGGTCAAAGACGGCGGCGGATAATGGGCGCCATAACAGGCTACCGCCGCGGGCTTTGGGCGGAAACGTTGTCGGCGTGGTATCTGCGCGCCAAGGGATACCGGATTTTGACGATGCGCTATAAAACCCGCGTGGGTGAAATCGACATCGTGGCGCGCCGCGGCGGGGTTTTGGTCTTTGCCGAGGTCAAATGGCGCGGCACGCAGGATGCAGCGGGGCAGGGTATTCACGCCGCCAATCAGGCGCGGGTGCGGCAAGCGGCGGAACTTTACCTGCAGAATCATCCGCGCTACACTGGGCTTGACGTCCGCTTCGATGCGCTTTTATGGGCGCCCGGACGTTGGCCGCTGCACATTATGAATGCTTTTTAACCGCACAATGCAGGCGGCGTAACATCAGGGGAGAGATTGGCAATGCAAAGCCAGAAAATTTCGAAATACCGTATGGCCGTTCTGGCGCTTGCTATGTGTGCCGCGCCGCTCTTGTCCGGCTGCACCGGTCTTGCGCTGGGCGCAGGCGCGACGCTGGGCGTTGCCGCCGCGCAGGAAGGCGGCATTCAAGGGGCGGCCAGCGATACCGCTATCAAAGTGCAAATCGCCGATGCGTGGTTCCGTCATGACGTTGAAATGTACCGCCGCCTTGGCGTGACGGTCAAAGAAGGCCGCGCGCTGGTGACAGGCACGCTGCCGCTGCCGGATGACCGCGTCGAAGCCATCCGTCTTGTCTGGCAGGTGGAAGGTGTCCAGCAGGTTATCAACGAAATCCGCGTGGATGATCAGGGCGCGACGCTCGGCACCTATGCCGGTGATGCGTGGATAACCGGACAGGTCAAAACCCTGATGGTATTCGATAAACAGGTGCAGTCCATCAACTACACTGTCGAAACCGTTGCGGGTACGGTTTACCTGATGGGTATCGGGCAGGATAGAAACGAACTGGGACGCGTCATCAACCACGCGCGCAATACCCGCGGGGTGAAAAACGTGGTCAGCTACGTCCGCCTGCGCGGCGAAGCTTCGGCGGTATCTGCCGCATCCGGCGGCCCTGCCGTCAGCCCCGCACCGCCCGAGCCCGTTTATCAAGACCCCGTACCCCTGACGCCGCAAGCGGTGCAAAGCGCGCCGATTGACGATGCACCCGACGGTGGCTTTTGAGAGAGGACGACACAGCCGACGAACAGCTGCACGTTTTTGAAACGCCCGACGAAGCGTTTCAATATGTGCGCTACGCAGGCACGCTTGCCGATGCGGATATAGACGTGGGCGAAGCCGCCCTTGCGCTTGCGCTTTTGTTTTTGCCGGGTGTGCGGCCGGAGAGGTACCGCCATCACCTGCGCAAACTGGGCGAGCAAACAGCCGAAGAACATGCACTGCGCCTGAAGGCAGGCGAAAAAGACAGCGCCGCCCTGCGCCTTGCCTGCCTGCGCCGCGTGCTGCACGAACAGCAAGGCTATGCGGGTGATGCCGAAAGCTATGATGACATCCAGAACGCCAGCCTGATACGCGTGATTGAACGCAGGCGCGGGCTGCCTGTGGCGCTTGGGCTTTTATACATCGTGGCCGCGCGCGGCTGCGGCTGGCAAATCGACGGGCTGAATTTCCCCGGGCACTTTCTGGTGCGGCTGGAGATGGACGGGGAGCGTCTGATTGCCGACCCGTTCCGCGGCGGGGCTGAAATGGACGCAGCGGCGCTGCGGCTTTTGTTGAAATCCATCGCGGGCGAGAAGGCGGAGCTGTCACATGAATTTTATTTGCCGGTATCGAACAGCGATATCCTGATACGCCTGCAAAACAACCTTAAAAAACGGCTTATCGAGCAGGAAGACTACGCGCAGGCTGTTATTGTGGTGGAGGCTATGGAAGCCCTCGCCCCTGCCGAATACCGTGCCCTTTTCGACAAGGGTGTTCTTTATGCCAAATTGGGGCAAAAAGGGCAGGCCATCAAGGCTATCGAAGACTATATCGCCCGCGCCCCCGACGCCCGTGACCGCCAGCAGGCACAGGGCATATTGCAGCAAATCCGCCTGATGCCGGATTGATGTTTTTGAACGCCCGCCCTTTTGCGGCGGCGCTTGCCTTTACCTAGCGATGGATTATGCTTGAAGACGGCCGCAGCTGCGGCCTTATCAGTCAGAGGATTTTTCATGGGTATTATCACGCTTTTGCTGCTGGGCGCCTTCACGCTGATTTACATCAGCAAATCCATCCCCAAGAAACCGCCGTTTCTTGAAAAGGCCGTGGCCTTTTTGTTCGACAACATGAAATATCTGGGCGTTGGCGGAGCGATTTACGGCCTTGTTGACGGGGTCATCACACCCATTCAGGTTTATCTGGTCGATTACATGGTCGTGCGCATGCTGGCCGATATTTTGATTATAGTGATGGCGCTGCCGTTTTGCTTTGACAAGCTGGTTGAAAAATACCGCGACAAGCTGAACGGCGCCGTGCTCGAAGAAATCTCCGGCAGTATCGAATGGATACGCAGCAACGACAAAATCGTGGGCGGCGCGGGCGCTGTCTTTACCGTTTTGATGTTCGCGTTTGTTTTTAGATAAGCGCAGACGCAGCCGGATAATAAAAAAGCCGCCGTTATCCGGCGGCTTTTTTATTATGTGCGGCAGGGCTTGCGTCAGCCCAAATCTTTTCCGCTTTTGCGGCGTTTGACGGCGCCGATGCGCGGCACGCCAACGTCTTTTTGTACTTCAGCGGCATGCGTGGCCGCCAGAATATCCGCGATTTCCTTGGGCATCGGCGGGGCGGTAATACGCATGTTGCGGTCACCATCGTTCGATCTCAGCCATTCATACGCTTCGGTCGGCAGCGGAATAGCACCCGGCGGGCAGAAAGATTTTTTCTTTGACGACGGTGCGGCGTTGTAAAGAAGAACGGTATAACCACCCGCATCGGTGACCTGCGGCACGCTGCCGTTTACGCCCAGCATTTGGCCTATCTGGTCTTTTTTAATTTTGTAATTCGCGTGAAGTTCGGGGTAATCGCGCAAGCCCGGCGTCAGCGGAATGGCGTCTATCAGCGCGGCGATTTTTTTGCCCTCTTCGGTATCCTTGCGCGGCGTGACGATGTATTCACCGCCTTCGCGGCGTTTGATGTTATAGGCGGTGCTTTCCGGCACATCGACGGTCTTGCCCGCGTTCCACATGCTGTCCTTGCCTTCGCGGCGGATGGAAAGCAAAAGCTGCGCCTTGTCGCCGCCGCCTGAGCTGTAGCTATAGGTGCAGCTGATGCGCACATCTTCGCCCGCGGGCAGGTTTGCAAGAATGGCGGGTTTTTGCTTCGCCGTTTCTTCTTCGATGCCGCGGCAGGCTTCTTTAATCAAACGCTCCCACTCCTTGGTGCGGGCGCGGTAATCGTTGACAGCCTCAAGGCTGCGGCCGCCCGGCAAAAAGCAAACGCGGTCGTTGGGCGCGTAGGAAAACGCCTTGCGCAATTCGCTTTGCGTGGGGGCGACGTAATCGGCGGGCGTGGCGACGCCTTCTTTTTTCACCGAAACGATAGGGGCATTGCCAAGCCAGCCGCCCGCAAACAGCAGGTTATCGACAGTCGCCGCAGCTTTGCCCGTCACGGGTTTGGAATCTGCAGGGGTGAAGTGTTCGCCCTTGTAATCGATGGGGGCGTACATGAAATAGCGCGGTTCTTTCTCTGGCGATGTGAAAATCGCCGGATATTCGACATAGGCGCGGGGCAGGGTTTGCACACCTTTGAAAACCTGCGTGGCGGGGGCTTTGAGGCCGGTCAGTTCCAGCACCTCCGGCGCTTCCTTTTCCATGCGCGCGAGGAAGCCCTTGTACATCGCATCCCAGCTATCGCCGATATCGGCCATATTGCCGGATTGCAAAACGGGGACGGTTTCCAGCTCCTTGCGCAATTCCTGCTCAAGGCGTTTCGCGGCATCAAGCGCGCGGCCTTCAAGGGCGAAGAGGGCGGAGCCGTTTCGTTGCTTGGCCATGGTTTTATCCTTTTGTCCGTCTGCTTTTTGATTTTCTATATTCATAAAACTGGCAGGGCGGGATGTAAAGCCCCCGTTTTGCGTATCCGCGCGCGATATGCTATGGTCTGCCCGCAAATCATACGGGAATCCCCGCGCATGTCGGGGGCGTAAAGTTAAAGGAAATCAATATCATGGCATCTTACCAGTACGTTTATGTGATGAAAGACCTGTCCAAGACCTATCAGGGCGGGAAAAAGGTGCTGGAGAATATTTATCTGAGCTTCCTGCCCGGGGTGAAAATCGGTGTTCTGGGTCCGAACGGCTCGGGTAAATCGACACTGCTGAAAATCATGGCCGGTCTTGAAAAAGACTTTCAGGGCGAGGCCTGGTCGGCCGAGGGCGCGCGCGTGGGCTATCTGCCGCAGGAACCGCAGCTGGACGCCAGCAAGACCGTCATGGAAAACGTGATGCAGGCGCTGGGTGAAGTAAAAGCCGCACGCGATGAATTTGATGCCATCAGCGCGAAATTCGCCGAAGAAGACGCCGATTTCGACGCCCTGATGGCGCGTCAGGCGGAGTTGCAGGAAATCATCGATGCGGCCGACGGCTGGAACCTCGAGCGTACGATTGAAATCGCCATGGACGCGCTGCGCTGCCCGCCCGCGGATTCCGCTGTCACCAACCTGTCGGGCGGTGAAAAACGCCGCGTGGCGCTGTGCCGCCTTTTGCTGGAAAAGCCCGACCTGCTTTTGCTTGACGAACCGACCAACCACCTGGATGCGGAATCCGTCGCCTGGCTGCAGCGTCACTTGCTGGACTACAAAGGTACCGTGGTCATGGTCACGCACGACCGCTACTTCCTTGACAACGTGACCGGCTGGATTTTGGAGCTCGACCGCGGCCGCGGCATCCCCTACGAGGGCAACTATACCGAATACCTCGACAACAAATCCAAACGCCTTGCACAGGAAGGGCGCGAGCAGGAAGCCCGCGAAAAATCCCTTACGCGCGAACTGGAATGGGTACGCCAATCGCCCAAGGCGCGTCAGGCGAAATCCAAGGCGCGTATCACGGCTTATGAAGATTTGCTCGCAGAAAGCCAGAAGTTCGAGAAAACCCGCACGGCGCAAATCGTTATTCCTGTGCCGCCACGCCTCGGCCAGAACGTGGTTGAATTTGAAAACGTGTCCAAAGGGTATGACGACCGCCTTTTGATTGAAAACCTCAGCTTCAAGCTGCCGCCGGGCGGCATTGTCGGCGTTATCGGCCCGAACGGCGCGGGTAAAACCACGCTGTTCCGTATGATGACGGGCGAAGAAACGCCGGATGGCGGCAAAGTCACCGTCGGCGACAGCGTTATCATGGGCTATGTGAACCAGAGCCGCGATGCGCTGGATGCCAACAAGACCGTGTGGGAAGAGATCTCCGAAGGTAACGACATCCTTGCCCTCGGCAAACGCGAAATGCCGAGCCGTGCCTATTGCGGCTCCTTCGGTTTCCGCGGTCCCGACCAGCAGAAAAAAGTCGGCGTGCTGTCGGGCGGCGAGCGTAACCGCGTGCACATGGCGCGTATGATGAAAACGCCCGCCAACCTTTTGCTGCTTGACGAGCCGACCAACGACCTTGATACCGAAACGCTGGGCGCGCTTGAAGATGCGCTGGAAAACTACGCGGGCTGTGCGGTTGTTATCTCGCACGACCGCTGGTTCCTTGACCGCCTTGCGACGCATATTCTGGCGTTCGAAGGCGACAGCCAGGTCGTGTTCTTCGAAGGCAACTACGAAGACTACGAAAAAGACCGCAAGAAGCGCTTTGGCGAAGATGCCGAAACGCCGCACCGTATCAAATACAAACCCCTGCGCCGCGCATCGTGAGCGGTTGCTTGAACAAAGATGCCGGTGGCAGCGGCTGCGCGGGTTTTCGCCTGCGCAAGCTGCCCCACCGTTACATGTCTTTCGTGTTCCCGATGGTGCTGTCGCTTATCATGAGCTGCCTTGTTTCGGGCATCAGCACTTTCGCGCACATGGGCTTTGCGGCGGGCTTTGTTTCCAGCTGGATGCACAGCTGGGCGCTGTCGTGGGTGATTGCTTTTCCGGTTCTGCTTTTGATTTTGCCGCTGGTGCGCCGGATTGTTGCGCGGATTGTGGCACCTGCGCCGTAATCAGCGGTGCGCAGAAAATCAGGCCAACAAAAAACCCGCCGTTATCCGGCGGGTTTTTTGCTTCGGGCTTTTTGTGCCCTTATTTTTTACGTTGGCGCAGGCTTTCGAGCAGCGCCTCGACCTTGCCGCCGCCGCGCTGGATGACGGCGTCGAAATCGCTGCGCTGGGTGATGGCCATGCTGACGTTTTCGATGAACACGTCGATGACTTTCAGGTTGCCGGCATTGTTGCGCACGCGCCAGTCAACGGCCACGGGCGGGCCGTCTTTTTGCACGACCTGACTGTTCACGATGCTATCGCGCTCCGAAATCGCTTTTGCGCTTTTGACGTTGAATTGCTGGCCCGCATATTCGCCGAAACGCTGGGCATAGGTGCGCACAATCATGTCTTCGAACAGCGACAGGTATTCCTTGCGCTGCGCTTCGGTCGCGGTGTTCCAGTGCTTGCCGAGGGCGAAGCGGCCGATGGCATTGACGTCGAAGTTCTTGCGCAGAAGTTCGCGCACGCGCCCTTCGCGCTCTTTGCCGGTGATGTTTTTGCCGGTCAGCTCGGTCAGGGCGATATCGCCCATTTTTTGCACGAAGCCGACGGCGGCATCGTCGCGCTTGTCGGCCATGGCGGCGCCCGCAGGCAGCAGCAGAGCCAGCGCCATACCGACAATCATCAGGCGGCGGGAAAGAGTGATAGTCATATCAGATATATCCTTTCGGTCGTCGTGGGGGCGGGAAATTATTCCCAACCCTCGTCATAGTACTGTACGGCCTGCGCCTTGGGTGCGTCCGGATTGACGTCGCGCACCAGCGAACGGCGTTTCTGCGTGTACGCGCTGCGCACAGCGGCGTAGTAGTCAAGGCTGTTGCGGCGCATGTCGCGGACGGCTGTCACAAGTCTTGCACGCGTATCGAGACCCTCGACAATGCCGCGCGTGTAGTAAATCCATTCTTCGTCGCGGTTGAAGGCGTAAAGACGCACAGGGTCCGCAACCGTATCAACCGCAAGGCCTGCGGTATCGCGCAGCGACGACGGGCCGATGACGGGCAGGACAAGGTAGAAACCTTCGCCAAAGCCCCAGACAGCCAGCGTCTGGCCGAAATCTTCCGGCTCGAACGGCATACCGTTTGCGCCTGCGACGTCAAACAGACCGGCAACGCCGCCGACCGTGTTGATGACAAAACGGGCGGAAGCCACGCCTGCGCCTTTGAAATCGCCTTGCAGCACGTTATTAGCAACGATGAGCGGCGTGCGAAGGTTCCGCATAAAATTCTGCACGCCCGCACGGAAGAAGTCGGGGGTGAGGAAGTTATAAACCTTGGCTGCCGGTTCGATAAGCGCACGGTCGAGCGCGTTGTTAAACGCGAAAACGCCACGGTTCAGCGGCTCCAGCGGGTCATTGACCGCCGTGGTGTGCATTTCGCTTTTCGCGCTGGTGCAGCCCGTGGTGGCCGTCAGCAGAAAGGCGCACATCAGCATCGCGAAGGTTTTTGCGGCGATTTGGGTCTTGGGGCGGGACATAAAGGGCATGAAGGTCTCTCTGGAGGGACGTTTTTTATACTCTAACCGTATATAATTACTCAATTCTTAACTCTAGCCGTCTTCCATATGCAAAAGGGCGGTCGCCCCCATAAGCAGACTGACCAGAGCGGGTGTCCAAGCCGCCAGATATACAGGAATTTTCTGTGATATGCCGAAAGCCTGAAGGATTGATTCCATGAAGAATATAAAGAAACCAACGCCCACGCCAAGGCCTATCATGACCCCTGTGCCCCCGAATCTTTGCGGGCGTAGCGAAAATGTCGCAGCCAGCAAAATCATGGCGGCCAAAAGGAAGGGCTGGGCGAGCAAAGCCTGAAAATGGATGGCAAGGCGCGTGCCCGAAAAACCCGCTTCTGTCATAATTCGTAAATGCTCCGGTATCATCCAGAACGAAATCGTTTCCGGGTCGGCAAAGGACTCTTCGATTTGGCGGGTGGTCAGGTCGGTCGGCAGCTCGAACCGCTCTGCGCGGCTGACGCCATGGGCATCGTTGATGATGGGGTTTTCGAGTTCCCAGAATCCTTCCGCCAGACGGGCGATGGGGCTGTCGATGCGTTTCTGGAACGTATCGTCGCGGTCGAAAAAGAAAACAATCACATCCTGCATGCGCCAGTGCTGCTGGTCGAAACTGCTGGCGTGGAACAGGGCATAGCCGCTCTCCGCGCTCTGGCGCAGCCAGATGCCGGTGCGCGATACCGTGACCAGATTGGACGTGGTGTTGAAATGCTGCGATTCCATCTGCTCGAACTTGCCAATCATCACGGCGCCGGTGGGATTGACCACCGTGGTCGTGATAACGCCGATGAAAAACGCGCCCATAAACATCGGGCTCAGAAATTGCCATGCCGAAATGCCGGCGGCGCGGATGACGACCAGCTCGGATGTTTTATTCAGTTTCCAGCAGGTGTAAATCGCGCCGAACAAAACGGCGAAGGGTACGACTTTCTGCCCGACTTCCGGCAGCTTCAAAAGCGCCATCAGCAAAAGGGCGTCCAGCGGCACGCCCTGCGCCCCCGCCGCACGGCGCATCAGCTCGATAATGTCGAAAATCAGGACAAGGCCGAGCAAGATGACGACCACGCCCATGAAGTTCATCATGAAGTGGCGGAAGATATAGCGGAAAAGCGTGGCGGCGGTGGTCATGGGGCTGCGGCCTCCGCTATTTGTGCGGGGGTGCCGCGCCAGCGGCGCAGCTGGCGTATCAGCCATTGTTCACCGCGCAGGTGCAGCAAAAACGCGCAAATAAAAACAGGCGCAAAGGCCAGCACATAAAGCGCGGGCAGCAGCAGCGGCTGTTTTCTGGCGGCGTTCCCCAGCGCCATCTCGCCCGCCTGCAGCGCAATCACGATGATAACGGCCAGAAGAATTTTACGCGTTTGCCCGCGCCGGTTAAACGGGCCGAGCAAAATACAGCTGAGCGCCACCAGCGCGAAGCCCAGTGTATTGAACGGCGCCAGCAGGCGCAGATGCGCATCGACGATAAAGGCGTCTTTGTTTTTGCGGTCGCGTTTGTCGTTCATATCGGGGCGGAACAGTTCGGGCAGGGTGCGCTCGCTCGCCTCGCGCCAGCGCTCCTGCGCTTCGCCTTCAAGGCCTTTTATCTCGATGGTGTAGCGCGAAAAGAACAGGCGCGATGCCATGTCGTTTTGCGCATCCATCTGCTGGCGCATGCCGTCATAGACCATGATGTTCGGCACATCGCCGTTCATGAAAATGCGGCCGCGTTTGGCGGTGATGGTCACGGGCGGCTTGTCCGCTTCGCGCCGGTCGTGAATCATCAGGCCGAGCAAATCGCCGCCCGCGTCACGTTCGCGCACATAAACGGTCAGGTCGCTGTTGAAGGTATTGAAAACGCCTTCGCGCAGCAAAAAGGCGGAATATTGCGCCTTGATTTCGCGCCGCAGTTTTTTCATTTCGCTGTGGCTGAGGGGGGAGAGGAAACAGGTCGTCGCCACAATCACCACCATGAAGCCCGCGCAGAGGGTGAGCGCGGGCCGCGCAAGGTCGAACTGGTCAAACCCGCAGGCGCGCATCACGACCAGTTCGTTATCCATAATCATTTTATTATAGGTGAACAGGATGCCCGTGACGAGGGCGAGGGGCAAAATCACCTCCAGAAACCGCGGCAGGGTCAGCGCGACGAGTTTCAGGAACAGAGAGGGCGGCGCATCGGAACTGGCAACCAGCTCCAGCAGTTTTAAAGACTGCGTAAGCCAGATGACGAGCGACAGCGTGACCGCAACGAAAACCGTTACGGAAAAAAGATTTTTGAATAAGATCGGAAGAGCACACGTCTGAACTCCAGTCACTGACCAATCTCG
>ERZ761609.1233-NODE-1233-length-23821-cov-16.780779_pt1 | contig 23821 bp, 31 predicted proteins | sample MGYA00511163_ERZ761609 | MGnify/ENA primary metagenome ERZ761609 (study PRJEB28899, sample SAMN02445070) | bioreactor sludge metagenome | biome: EBPR sludge | place: Australia: Brisbane, Thorneside Wastewater Treatment Plant | collected 2011-12-16 ... | reverse complement strand
CCCCGGCTGCCGACCGCCCCGACCCGGTCGCCCTCCTCGAGGAGCAGAACGCCGACCGCGAAGCCGACCTCGTGCCGGTGCGGCACGGCCGGATGATGGTCTCGGCGTTCACCTTCTATCGCGGCGCGGCGAAGATCATGGCGGCCGACCTCGCGGCGACACCCACGGCCGGGCTGACGGTCCAGCTCTGCGGGGATGCGCACCTGTCCAACTTCGGCGGCTTCGCGTCCCCCGAGCGGCGGATGATCTTCGACCTCAACGACTTCGACGAGACGCTGCCCGGACCGTTCGAGTACGACGTCAAAAGGCTCGCTGCGAGCCTCACGATCGCCGGACACAACAACGGCTTCGCGGAGGCGGACATCGACCTGGTGACGATCGCTTCGGTGTCCTCCTATCGCGAGGCGATGCGTGACTTCGCCGAGAAGCGCACGCTGGACATCTGGTACTCCCACCTGTCCGAGGACGACGTCCGGGCCGGCGCGATCGCGAAGCTCAAAGGCAAGGCTGGCAAGAAGGCGCTCAAGCGCGGTGAGAAGAACATCGGCAAGGCCCGCACCCGCGACAGCCTGCAGGCCTTGTCCAAGCTCGCGGAGTACGTCGACGGGACCTACCGGATCGTGAGCCAGCCACCGACGGTCATCCCCGCGCGCGAACTCGCGGCGACGTACGGATTCACGGCAGAGGAGATCGACGAGCTGGTGCACGACCAGTTCCGCGACCTTCGCGAGACCCTCCAAGACGATAGGCACCGCCTCCTCGACAAGTTCCGGTACGTCGACTCGGCCCGCAAGGTCGTCGGCGTGGGGAGTGTCGGCACCCGGGCGTTCATCGTGCTGCTCGAAGGCCGCGACCAGCGGGATCCGCTGTTCCTCCAGATCAAGGAGGCCACCAACTCCGTCCTCGAGGACCACCTGCCGGCCAGTGAATACGCCCACCACGGCGAGCGCGTCGTCCAGGGCCAGCGGATGATCCAGGCGTCCAGCGACATCTTTCTCGGCTGGACCCAGGGGCGCGACACCGACCGACACTTCTACTGGCGTCAACTGCGCGACATGAAGGGCTCCGCCGACGTCGAAGGGATGTCGCCGGCGACGCTGGAGTACTACGCAGGCCTCTGCGGCTGGACGCTGGCCCGCGCGCACGCCCGCTCGGGAGACCCGGTCGCCATCGCCGAGTACCTCGGCGAGACCGACACCTTCGACCGCGCGGTGACCGACTTCGCGCACCGCTACGCCCGCCAGAACGACGCCGACTTCCAAGCACTCCAGGACGCCGTGGAGTCCGGACGCCTCGAAGCGGTCGCTGGCGTCTGATCCCGAGCCGCTTCCTCCTCGGCTCGAAGAAGCGCTCGGCGGCTATCCTCACGGTCACGATGAGGCGCGTTTCTGAGATCCCGAGGCTCCGCCTGACCCGTGGTGCCGTCTCTGGAGTCCTGACCGGGCTCGGGGCGGTAGCCGCGCATCGCCTCGGGGGCGGCGGTATTCCTCCGGCGCTCGTGGTGCTGGTCATGCTCTCGGTCTCGATCACACTCGGTCTCGCGCTGACTCGGCGTACGCCTAGTGTGAAGCTCCTCGCGGTGGGCGCAGTTCTCGCCCAGGTCTGCTGGCACGGACTGCTGTTCACGACGACCACCTGTGCGGGAGCCTTCAGCGACTGTCGGTCGATATCCGCTCAAGCGGTGATGCTCGCCGGCCATCTGGGCGTGGTCGCCGTCACTGTTGCGGTGTGTTGCGGTGTCGACCGGGCGCTGGTCGATTGTGGCTACCTGCTGGCCGAGGGACTCCGGGCGGCTTTCACTGAGCCCCGGTCGACGGTCGTGCCGACTCTGTGGGTCCACCTACTCACCGTCGCCGGCGTGGCGACACGCACCTCGCTGATCACATTGGGCCCGTCCGCGCCACGCGGCCCACCGAGCGAGAGCGCGCGCGCCGCTCTCGTCTGAGCCCGACCTTCGCTTCTCTGCGACGTCTCGGGGTGCGACGCGCGCGCGACATCGCCGTCCGCACGCCCGATCCCGTCTCGAGGAGTTGTCCCCATGCCGAAGAAGAAGCAGCCCGCATTTGGCCCGTCGAACGGCGTCCACTCTGCGGCGGACCGTCAAGCGGTTCTCGACGAACACCGACGAGCACATAAGGGCTCGGAGCGTCGACGCAAGCTCATCATCGTGGTCGCCTGTGCGCTGGTCGCCGCGGGGCTCGTCTCGGCGGCTGCCTACGGCCCGGTGAAGGACTACTGGGACTCACGCAGCAGTCCGGACGTTGCCCTGGCCGACATCGGCACCCCGGCCTCGTCGTGCAGGACCGACGAGACCACGACAGCAGACGTCAGTGTCGACCACGTCCCAGATGGTCAGCAGGTCATCTACTCCTCCGCGCCACCCACCTTCGGTCAACACTGGAGCGCGGTCGGCCTCGCGCCGGCGCCGTTCGCCCGCAAGTTCTACGGTCCAGCCGACCGGCCCGAGCTCGAGGCGCTCGTCCACAACCTGGAGCACGGTTACACCATCCTCTGGTACGACGAGACCGTTGCAAGTGACCCCGATCAGCTCGAGTTGATCCGCGAGATCGCCGACCAGTTCCAGTCGAGCAATGTCAGCGGCCAGGGCAAGTTCATCGCCGCGCCCTGGACGTCCCAAGACGAAGCGGAGAGCGGCACCTTCCCCGACGACATGCACGTCGCGTTCACCCACTGGTCGGCCAGCGCTGGAACGGCGGCCGAGGTGCCAACCCAGGTCGGGGTCGTCCAGTACTGCACCGAACCGAACGGAGCTGCTCTCATCAGCTTCATGCAGGACCACCCGTACACCGACTCACCTGAGCCCAACGCCATGTGATGGTCGTAGGGCGCCTCCAACAATCCCGGTCAACCGCCTGGAACCCGCCGGCGTCTCCGTGTCTGAGGGGGCGACATGGTTGTACGACGATGGTCGGTGGCGTTCGTGACCGTGCTGTGTCTGGCTGCCTGTGGCGACGACTCCAACAGCCCGGAGCTGAGGTCACCGGCGACAACGGTCGCGAACGGCGCGGCTGGGGGTCCAACGGCAACCCGCTCCGACGCGCCGTCCGAGACGAAGTTGATGCCGGACCTCTCTACCGGTACGCGGCTGATCAGGCTCTCGACACGCCGTTCGCGAGCCCGGTGTGGAGCGGCATCGAGGATGGTCTGCTCGCCGACTTGATCGACCAGCGCGAGCTTCGCGACCTGTCCGCCTGGCAGCTAGACGGCGGCTACGCGGAGAGATCGGCGCCGCTCTCCCCGCTCGACGTCCTCGCCTCGAGCGGCGGCTACTACGAGATCCATTCGGGCATCGTGCCCACCTGTCCTGCGGGCAACGATCGGCCGCCACCCGAGCTGGCGAGTCTCCGGGTCATCAGCCTCACGGCGCCACGCGACGCCGTCTCGGCCTGCTCGGAGTGGTGGAGCGTGACGTTGTTCCTGGGCGGAGCGCGCATCCGAGGTGTCGCCCTTCGGCTCGGCGCGCCGTGACCCGGCCGCGCCCGGCGTCGATCGTCTCAGTCTCGTGGCCGGCACCTCATGTGGCTGAGCTGCGTCGCTCAGCACCAAGTGCCACCGTATTCCGGGGTCAGGGGCACTCCGTCGGCGAGCATGTGCCCGGTGCCCCATGGTGGGAGCACTGTGCGGCAGTGGCGGGGCCCGTGCCCGAGCACGGTCATCGGAGTGATGGTGCCCCCCGGCACGATCACCTCTGCCGTCTCCCAGGTCGTGTCGCCGTCGGAGTAGCCCTCGGCTACGACCTGGACAGCTGCGGGGCCCGGGTTGCTGATCATCAGCCGAATCTCATAGGCGCCGTCGATGGAGACTGAGGACTGCCGGACCTCCATGGACACTGGCCGAGCACACCACTCGTCGAACGCCTTGGCGAAGTCATCGAGGTTGTCCGGGCGGAAGCGGTCGGTGTGCTTCCCGGCGCTGTCCGTGGAGTCGATCTCGAAGACCGGCGCGCTGGGCAGATCGGGACACGCGGCCAGCAGGATGCCCTCATAGGTCGGCTGCATCCCAGGCTCGACGGTGATGCTCTCAGGTGCGACGTCGGGGTCCGTGCCGTCGTCGGGGTAGAGGGCGACCTCGTCCGCGTGGCCATCCCACACGAGCCGCGCCTCGGTCACTACTCGGGTCTCCTCGAACCCGACTCGAATGCCGACGCGCACCCCGAAAGCGGAGGAGAAGTACTCCGCCCGCACAGGCGTGGAGCCTCCTTCGGGTGCGGCTTCAGGTTCCGAAGTGGCGGCACATCCAGCCAGCAACGCCATCACCGCGAGACCCAAGAGCAGCCGGAGGGCGCCAGCGGGACCTGCGCCGAACGGTGGCTGCCCTGCTCGCGTCACGGTGTCAGCTCTCGCGTGTGGGGATCGAAGCCGAGAGCTTCAGCCCGCTCCAGGACGTCGGCCCAAGCACGTCGGGTCTGATCGATCTGCTCCGCGTGGTCATCTGCGAAGGTCGCGATCGCCGCGGCGACCTCGTCGACATGGGCGGTGTACACATCAGCTCGGCACGCCCAGTCGACCTGAGAGACATCGCGCTCGGTGTCCACCAGGTGCCTCCACGCTGCGCTGAAGGTCGACGGGTCCGCATCGACCGATGCAGGGATGTCGTTGCTCGCGGGCACCAGGCTGGCCATGACTTCGCCCAGTTCGCCAGCCGGTTGGCCGGACTCCTCCAGGACCGAGAGGTGGGCATCGTCCAGGCAGCGGTGGTATCTCTCGAGGTCGCCGAACTCGGCGTCGATGTCGTAGGTCAGTTGCCACCACGCCTCGCGTAGCCGCTGCGCCTGAGGGGGCTGGGAAGCGCGCGATACCCGGGCGTCGGGTGCCGGTGGGGTCTGCTCGATGCATATGTCGATAACGGCGTTCTCCGCCTTGTCCGGGTGCACCGCCATCAACGCCTCCTCGCCGGCGATCTGCGTTCGGATCTCCAGCGCTGTCTCCGAGACCGGCATCCCGAGCGGCCGCGCGAAGAAGGTGCTGGCCGACAACGGGTCCGCGGCTGGGGCGACGGTGCGGCCCTGGGACCAGTCCCAGCCTGGGTAGCCATGAGCCTCCATGCAGCGGTCCATGGCCCCGTTGATCGCCCATGCCCGAAGCACACCGGCGGCGTCGTTCTGCACCGGGGTGCCGTTGATGGCCTCGAAGGTTTCGCGGGCCTGTGCCTCGAGCTCGGCCGCTCCTCGGACGCCACTCGCGAGATCGGCGCCCGCCTGGGCCGGGGGTGGCGCAGCGGGCGGGTTGCTTCCGCGCACGTAGGAACTGGCCACTGCGGCCCCGATCGCCACGCCGCCAACGCAGACCCCGGCCGCGACGGCGATCCAAAGCTTCCGCATCCGCATGGGCACCCTCCTCACAGTTTGGCCCGTGAAGCGTATGGACCCGCACGCCCCGGGTGGTCATGCTTCTGTGAAAGTTCTGCACGAGTCCTGCGTCCCTGATCGGGCTCAGCCGGGTGCGATCAGGATCGCCACCAACACGAATGCGCTATGAGACGAGGGCAGCGGCAACGCTTCGGGTGCCGACAAGAAGCTGTTCAAATCATGCCTCGGCGGAGGGCAGCACCGTATGCTCCCGGCCGGCCATCTGCTTGCTGACCCCCATCAGCGGGCCGAGCTTGCCCACCGGATCTTCTCGCAGCTTGCCGGGTGGAGGATGCGGTCGCCGCGATCGAGCAACGCGAGGTCCGTGCCGTTGCCGCAGGAGATCCGGTCGCCGGGCTTCCCATCGCGAGCATCGAGTCGATCGTCGCCCCCACCCCCGGCCAGAAGGTCGGCTCCGCCGCGGCCCACTAGGTGATCATCGCCCTTGTTGCCGCTCAGGTCGTTGTCCGCAGCGCTGCCGATGGCGGTGAACCCGCCCTTCGGACCGATCAGATTCTCTACGTCGGGATGAATGAAGTCCTGCTCCCCACTCGGTCCGTCGTTGGCCTTCTCGTCCAAAACGACGCGCACGTACGCGTCGACGTACTCATAGCTGACAGTGTCTTCGCCACGCCCTCCGTGGATCTCGTCGCCCGGCGTCGCGAGTGCGCCATAGGAGGACCTGCCGAAGCGCACCAGATCCGAGCCCTTGCCGGCCGCTACATCGGTCGTGACGTTCGAGATGTCGATCCGGTCAGCACCAGCCCGGGTGTCCAGCCTCACCGCCGTGGGCAACGCGAACGACGTCTCCCCTGCTGACGCTCGGGCCGAGAGCGAAATCTCCTCGTCGCCCGGGGACCCCAGGATGCGGAAGCTATAGGGCCTCGCGGTGCTGCAGGCGACGACCTGGTCTGAAGGAGTACACGACGAGGAGGGATACCTCGGGTATCCATCGTCGATGACCAGGTAGTACCGCCCGTCCTCCGGTCTCCTGTACATCCCCGCGGAGAACATCTTCGGAAGGTCGTTGGAGTCGAACCGCAACGTGATCTGGTTGTCAGTCACGGTGAGGGTTGCGTCATGGACAGGCATGCCGAGGGTCGCCTGACTTCGCGCGGCTTCGGCGGGCCCGCACAACCCGATCGTCAGAGCAGACAGCAGGCCGACAAGCAGAGTGGCGTTAAGCACGATCGGTCCCTCCGGGAGATGAATACCTGTCCGATGCGAGGGAGATCAGTTTGGTTCGCGAGTTCCGTATCAGGAGGGCCGTCCGCTCAGGCTCCGATGGACGTGGCCTTGTGGACCGGTGGTGGACTCCAACGTCCGTCGAGGGCGTAAGGTCGTGGGCCGTAGAGACGCATTGTCACTCCGAGTGGGCTGTTGGGTGCCGGCAGCCAGTTGTCGACCCGGTCCGGCCCTGGGTTCGTGTGCTGGATGTAGATGTCGAGGGAACCGTCTGAGTTGTAGCGGAGGTCGTCGCGGTCGCCGATGGCGAAGCGATCGAGTTCGTTGGCGGACTGGAAGCCCTCGTCGTCGTACATCGTGATCGACCAGAACGCCGCAGCCGGGGGGAGTTGGTCGGTGTCGAAGTGGATCACGTAGTCGGTGTCACCCGTGAGGGGTTCGCCGTCAGCGTCGGTCAGGCACATGGGGTAGATGGCGTCCTCGGCAGGGTTCGCGCCCAGACCGACCAAAGTGACCATGGCCCGCTTGAGATAGAAGTTGCCGTAGACGCCCATTGAGTCGGTGTACGACACCCAACCGTTCACCGGCGTTCCGATCCGCGAAGGAGCGGCGGTGATGGCAGCTAGCGCGTCCTCGGCGCCGGCCTGGAGATCGGCACGGTCGGCATCGGAAAGATTCGTCACCGAGAAGTCCTGGCCGGGAACCAGCCCGAGAAGCGACAAGCGCGCCACCTGGTCGTGGTCGGTGCGATGGGGTGCGACTCGGGTGAGGATCTCTGCCGCCAGAGCGAAGAAGTCCACGGCGGACATCGAGTTGACCATGCGCAGCGGCTCAGCGTCACCCAGGGAATCGACTGGCTGGGCCGAGCCTCCCAGTTCGGTGATTGAAAGACCGTCCTGGAAGGCGTGGACAGCCGCGTAGTCCCGAGGCCCGTTGGTCTGCGTACGGCCAATCACCCACACGTGCGGGGTGGTCGCCTCGATGACGCGCGCGCCAGGCGCGAACGAGCGATCGCCCGCGTAGCCCGGTGGCAGCACAACGATGTCCTGCGCCTGAGTGCCGGTGGTGCGCTTGCCCGGGTTGGCGAACACGTCGGTCCACATGTCGAGCATCGGCAGCATGAAGTAGCGGTCACCGCTGTCCGGAACGCTGATCTGCACCGGGCCACCCGAAAGGTCAAGCCAGGCAGATGAGTAGAGCGTGTCGAAGTTCGGCCGGACAACTGCGCGGAAGTCGGCCGGCGGGAATGTGCGGACGTGGTGAAACTGGTTCGGCGGCCCGAAGCCTAGGCGTACGCCCTCGGCGACACTCGTCTGCTGGCGGCGGCTGACCTCCATGGTGACCAGTGGGTACAGGTAGACGTACCCCTCATGGGCCAACGTTCGGACATCGGACGACAGAACACTCATCTCGCTCCACTTCGGGCCACGGAACCGGACTTTCTCGTGTCAAACGCCACCGCCCAGCATCCGACCACGCATCCCCCACAACGGGTGACGGGGCCTCGCCTCGGATGACAACGACGCCTTCGTAGCTAGTGCCGTGAACGGAATTACTGAAGCTGCGTTCGGCCCGTGATGGTGGTCAAGAACGGGTGGAGACCCGGTGGTGGCCCCATCGGTGCGGGAGGCTCACCAGCCTCGACGTCCTGCATTGGAAATTGGTCGGGCTGACAGGATTTGAACCTGCGACCCCTTGACCCCCAGCTATCGGCATGGTGTCCGCGGTGGTCCGTGACCGTCCGATTCCCGCTCAGGACGGGGGTTCTGGACGACCACGGACGATGCAGGACGGACCCCAATGGTGGTCAAAATGGTGGTCAGGCCGATCGGCCGGTCGGTCTCCTGACTAGCCTCGGGCGCGTGCGGGCATTCATCGCGGCCAGTGTCTCCGGCCTCCTATTGATCCTCGGTGGCTGGTCGACTCCCTCGGCTGCGACACAAGAGAACGAGATGAGCACCGCGAGGGCCGGCAAGTACTACATGCGGATCGGCTGCGCCGTTGCGGCCGAGGGGAAGCGTTTCGTCAAGCTCGTGTTCCATGGCCGCGATACCCTCACGCTCGCCGAGGTGAAGCGCAGGCTTCCTGAACTCCGCACCGCGACGGCGCGCTACGCCCGCATCGAGTACCGGTTTGCGAGCAAGGCCTACAACCCGCCAGCACCCTGGCCGAAGTCGGTGTCTTCTCTAGTCGACCGGTATGCGACGCGGGCCGCTCGTCAGAGCGACCACTTTCGAAACGCCGGGAACGCCGACACCGGCGCCGAGTTCGTGCGCCACTTCAACAAGGCGTTGAGCATGCCGTCGTTCGACCCACTCGAAGCCCAGATCCGCGCGCGCCTGGATCTGCCGCCGCCCAACAAGGGCTGCTGAGCCCAAACTAGAGGCGCCCGGTCTCCCGAGCCCACTTCTCGACGTCGGCGCGCAGCCAGACTCGACCGGCGGCAAGCTCGGCGACGGGCTCCGGGAACGCACGTGTCCGCGAGAGCTGACTGACCCGCTGTCCGGAGACGCCGAGCATGGCGGCTATCTCCGTGACACCCATGAGGTCCATCTTTTTCACCACGTTCTGACGCTAGGCCCTTGCGAGTCGTAAGGGCGTGAGGCACTCTGTGTCCACCCTCTTACGAGCCGTAAGAGTGAAGCGGCCCCGACCTGTGCGGCTACACCGGTCGAGGCCTCGATACCGCCTTGCGAGGAGGCAGCACCGTGGCTTCAGCATCCCATCAGAACCCTCCGACACCGCCGATTGACGGCGCCCGGCTCGTCGGTCGTCTCCGCTTCCGAGAGACCGTCGCCGGCGTACCCCACTTCGACGTCCTCCCCGAGGAGTGCCCGACCTGGGCGTGCGTCGAGAGTCACCGCGGCGAGCGACCGCCGGCCAGGCGCGGATACGCCTCGCTGTTCCGTCAGATGAACGAGGCGGAGCCCGGGCCATCATCCGGAAGTCGTGACAATGTCACCACTTCGGCAACTGGTTCTATTAGAACCAGTTCCAAGGGCACCGTCCGATGACCTGGGCAGAGCGACGTCGTCATGACCTCGTCGTCTCGCATCGGCTCGCGGAGTACTTCAACCCTGACGACCGCGAGAAGGCCGAGCACCTCATCGACCACCTCGTGGAGCTGGAGCAGCTCGACCGGGCCATCGTCGCGCAGGGAGGCGACACTCACGACCTGGGACGCATCGAGGACGCGTGCTGGCCGGTGCGGGAGAAGCTGCGGATCCTCGACCGGGAGAACCTGCTGCCGCGCGTCGAGCCCTGGCAGGGAACGCCGCTGCCGTCGTACCTGCGCTGAGACCTGTCCCCGGGCCAACCGGGTCCGTCCCGTCTTTTAGCTCTCCGATGACGCGGGCGGTGTGACAGGACCCGATGGTTCGGTGGACACAACAAGACCGCCCCCCTTCGCTCACTCACTGCGGACGGGGGCGGTCGGCGTTGTGGGCCTCAGACCAAGGCTCTCGTGATCGCCGATCGTGCCGCGATACGCGCCGAAGGTGCAGGCCCACACCTCGTCGCCGTTGACGAGCACCAGAACTCGATAGTGCCCCGGCCTGGGCAGTTCGGTGTTGCTCAGGCCGACCACGAAGGGAACCAGTCCCGGCAGGGAGCTGTCGGGAGTCTCGACATAGTCGATCCGAATCTCCCCGCTAGCTGCAAGGAACTGCTCTTTCCCGTCCTCACTAAGCACGCGCACCACGACTTGGTACGCCCCAGGCGGGTCTGTGGCCTGCTCGAACTCGAGGATGCTCGCGAAGACCACTCCTAGGGGCGCCGGGTACTCGGGCGAGAACGTTCGCGTTACCCCGCCGCCGAGAACGTGGAGGAGACCGTCCCGAACAGTCGCGGCGTCACACAGAAAGCCAGTCGCCTTCATGCGTATTGAAGGTCAAGCACCTCAACGGCACCGCCGGTGCGGAGACTGGTCACGTTCCCGAAGTCGATAGGAGGCGCGCCAATGGGCCTTTCCTCAAGGGCCTGCCAGTCGACCCGAAGATGGAGTAGGCGGAACTCGGTGTTCACCTCGACAACGGTCGCGGGAGCGATCGCTTCCGTCCCGTCCTCATCATCCGTCTGCACCGCCCAGACCACCTCGCCGACCGACACGGGACGATCTGCGTCGTCAATGGAGGCAACGGACAGTGTCGGATCGCGCCTCGCGAGAGCGCCAGGATCTACTTCCACCCGGGCGCGAGTGACGGCGATGAATGTCAGGCTTGTCACCTCGCCCTCCTCACCTTCACTCGCGTTTCCTGTTCGAAGACGGATGCTAGCCGCTCGGCCCGGGCATCAGACAGATCCTCTAGTACTACAGCGTAGTGCTGGTCTGGGGGCGGGTTCAGGCGAAGCTCGAACCCGCCTTCCTCCAGGCGCGTGCGCGTGGTGAAAGCAAGGTACTTGGCTCCCGGCATGCTCCGGAGAGTGACCTCACGCAGCTCTGTCATCACGGCCTCCAAATCCTCCTCGCCCGTTAGCACGGGCGACGCGAACACCGACACCCCGAAGTACGGCGGCTCAGTGCCCTCCGCTTGAAGTTCGCGGTAGTGGATCTCCGCGGTCTTGAGCAACGCCTCGGCATCCCACTTGTACACGCGCACGACCAACTGGTCGCCCGGCGTGACAGTGATCATGGCTGGCGAGGATAGTGCTGGCCGGCACCGAGGCCGTTGAGATCGCCGAACTGGTCACGGCAGCTCCAACCGCGCAGCACTCTCGGAACGTCTTGCCGGCCTCGCCGCAGTCGCAGGGCTCGGCTGACTCCGGGCAGGCGATCACCGCGGCCCTCGTTTCCCGCGGCGGTGACCCTCGGCCGCCTGCCGGTTGAGCTCGCTGCTGGCACCGCGGCCGGCCTCGAAGGCGGCGTCCTTGCTCACCTTCTTGTTGTTCTCGTCGGCTCGCTTCACGTCCCGGCGTAGCTCGCGCACTTCGGCCTGGAGGGCTTCTAGGCGCTTCTCGGTGCCGCGCATCGCCTGGGCGTAGACCGCTTCCCCGGCGGCTCCGCTGGCGATGTTCTGAGCCGAGTAGAGGGTCGTCAGCGAGGACCCTAGCGACGCTGCCTGGGAGGGGTTCTGTGAGAGCGCCTGGAGTTGACCGAAGTCCATCTCCTGGAGCGCTTCGGAGAGCGCCGGTCCAGTGAGCCCTGCGGCTTTCAGTGACGCGATGATGGCGGGGAACTGGCTGGCCTGACTGGCGGCCAGGTCCACCATCGTCTGCAGCCCCCCGCCCTGACTCCAGGGCGTCGATGACCTGGCCCCCAGGTCGACGTCGAACTTGCTCGCCACACTGGCGCCGAGGGATGCCATCGCCGAGGCGGTCTTGTCGCGCTCTTGCTTCTCGTGGTCGAGGGCCTTCTCCGAGCGCTTGAGCTGGTTCTCAAGGACGTGGAGTGCTCCGGCGGTGCTGTTGGCTGCCTGAATCATGTTCGCGAGCGCGGGACTGGCGAACAGGGTCATCCGAGCCTGTCGGTCGCCCTGGACCTCGCCTCCGTCGGCGTAGCCGGGGATGCGGCCGGCGGCTCGGTCGGCGCGGAAGCGGTCGGCCTGTCCGTGGCGGTTGGAGATGACCTCCTCGCCGGGGGCTGCCCAGATGAGGGTCTTGTCGGCGTAGGGGAACCGGGAGCCGGGGATGGTCCCACCGTCCGCGCGACCCGGCAGCGGAATGTCGGACCGGACCGTCCTCACGTAGACCTTGGCCGAGTCGCCGTTGAGGTTCCGGAGCATGGTGGTCACGGTGTTGATGCCCGAGACGGCGTCGCTGTTGTCGACCTCGATGCGTGCGCGGGTCCGCGAGGTGGCCAGGTCATGAAGTGCCTCGCTGGCCATGGCCGCCTTGCGCATGGCGTCCTGGTTGTCAGCGGTGATGAGAATCCGCCGGTTCTCCCGCTGCACCTCCTGCAGGGCGGGGATGACCTCACGTACCGCTGCGGCGGCTTGGGGTGAGGCGTCGCCGAGTTCCTTGAGATTGCCGATGACGCCGCGGAGGAAGTCGACCCGGGCCTTCGGGTTGGTGATGGTCTCGAGATGCCGGGAGGTGTCGGCGAGGACTTGGTCGAGGTTGCCGAGGTTCTCACGGCCCGCCTCACCGAACGCCGACCACGCCTTGGGGGCTTCCTCAATGGAGGCCCGAAGCGCGTCGAGGCTGGACTGGTAGGCCCGGAACGTGCCCCGCTTGTTGAGGAAGTCGTCGAGGTCGCTCAGCGCGTCCTGGAGCCCGTCGGCCGCGTCAGCGGTCTGGTCGAGTGTCGTGGCGGTGCTCCCGAGCTCGCCGGCCAGTTGTCGGGCGTCGCTGGAGGCGGTCGAGAAGTTCGACGTCAGCCCCGGCAAGGTGTCGCGGAGCTGGGTCGCGGCGCGGTCGGCCAGGATGCCCTGGACCTCCTGCTCGGAGAACGAGGCCGCGAGGTCTTCGGCGCTGGTGATGGAGTGGTCGACCTCGTAGCCGGAGAGCACCGAGTTCAGGTAGTCCTGCGCGGACGCCGAGCCCATGATGGCGTCGGTCAACGTGCCCTGCGCGATGCCCAGTCGGGTCGCCGCGTCGAGGAGCCCATCGTTCTGGAGCTGCTGGGCGATCTTGACCCGGGTGTTCGCGGTGATGGCACCGGTCTGCTGGTCGAAGGTCGCGGTCAGGTCTGCAACTTCCTTGCTGGCTTCCTCGTGCGACTTCCCCAGGCTCGCCACGAGCCCGATGGCCCCACCGACCGCGGCACCCCACGGGCCACCGACAGAGAGCCCGGCGATGGCGCCACCCGCTGCACCCTCGAAGGCGGCCAGTCCCTTGTTGGTCTGCTGGAGGCTGTTCAGGAACAGGCCCATGCCGCCGGCCGAGCCGGCGAACTTCAGCGCGCCGCCGAACCGCTGCATCGAGGTGGCCGCGAGGTTGGGGGTGGTCCGCAGGTCGAGCAGTACGTCGTTGACGGCCTGCATGGGTCCGGCCACTCGGCTGAAGGCGAGCATGGCGGCAGCACCGGCGACCAGCGGACCGCCGATGTCGCTACCGGCGATGACGGTGAACGCATCGGCGAGTGCGGTCAGGGTCGGGAGAACGACCGCGCCGTAGGGTGCCGCTGCTTCGGCCAGCGCGGCGATCGTCTGCGCGATGGAGCCGAGCAGTTCGACCGCCTGGGGACCGGATTCGCGGACGTAGACCAAGAACGCCTGGAAGCTGTCGTTCTGGCCGAGCCCTGCGGTCCAGTCGGCGAAGGCCTGCGACATCTCGCGCAGCCCGCCCGTGACATCCCCGGTCAGTGGACCGAAGGCGACCAGCAGGTTCGAGACGCCCAGGGCGACGTTGCCGGTCGCCCTTGCGAAGTCCTCCAGCGTCGGGCGGGCGTCGTTGGCGAGGTAGTCGAAGAATGCCTGCCACCGCTCTCCGGCCAGGTCGTTGCCAGCGTCGGCGGCCAGCTCGCCGAGCCCTTCGGCGATGTCGCGGACCAGGCCGCGGACCTCGGGCAGCCGGACCAGCATGCTGTCGATGCCCTCTTCGAGCCCGGGGAAGAGCCCAGCGCGGGCGACCATTTGGAGCTGCTGGAGCTTCGGCCCCAGCGAGTCGATGTAGACCAGGAAGTCGGCGCCCGCGGGACCCAGGTCGCGAAGCTGCTCGTTGAGCGCGGCCAGGTTCTCCGCGGTCCGGTCCGCCTGGTAGGTGTTCAGGGCGTCGAGCGCATCCCCGAAGCCGTTGAACGCCAGCAGCGCGGTAGCGATCCCACCGCCGGCAGCACCGAGCCCGGCGAACGCGGCGGTCAGAGCCGGGATCGCAGCGGCACCCAGGGGCACCAGCGCCGGACCCAGGGTCAGGACAGCGTCGGTCGCCAACCGCATCCGGCCCGAGAAGCGGTCAATCTCCGGCCCACCGCGGCGCATGCTCAGGCTCAGGCGGTCGGTGCTCTTCGAGGTGTCGTCGAGCTCGCGGCTGACCCGCTTGCCATCGAGGTCGTTCAACTCCTTCTTGAACAGCGACGTGGCAGCAGTGGCCCGGGCCATGCCGCTCGTGAAGTTGTCGTCCAGGTTGAGCTGGACCGATTCGCGTCTGATGGCCATCTACTCGGCCCCCGTCTCGTCGTGGGCCGAGTTGGCTGCGTCGGTCATCTCGCCGACGATTCGAATCAAGCGCCGCGCCACCACCAGGAAGTCAGCGGCGGCACGGTGCTCAGGTGCACCTCGGGTCGCGCAGAGGATGGAGAGACTGCCGAAGGTCTCCAGCACCTCGTCGCGGACGTCGTCAGGCCACTCCGCGACGAGGTGCGCCAGCTCCACGGCGGTCTTGGTCATCGGGTGGTCCAGGGATGCCGGGTCGGGCCGCGGAGCTGCTAGGTGCGGCTCCGCGGCCCTCGTGGCCTCGCTCACCGGGTCAGACCTCAGAAGGTCGGGGCGACCAGGCCCGTGCCCGAGATCACCGAGGTGGCGGCCGGGCGGCGCTCGGCGGTGAACGCGATGTAGCCGTACACCTGGAGCCGCACGGTCAGCGTGCCGGAACCCACCTCGGGGAGAACCCGGGTGCGGACGCTGGACTCGTAGAGGTAGTTCTCGTCGGCCTTCATGACGAGAATCCGGTCCTCGTTGGTGCCCGAACCGAGGTTGGTCGGGATGTTCGGGTCGGTGTAGACCGGAACCCCGAACAGGTTCCCGACCAGGCCCTGGAACTGCATCCCTGAGCCGGTGGCGATCTGGTTCTGACCCGGACCCGACGGCACCACCAGGGGGCGGTTGGTCGTGTCCAGCGCGGTCAGGAACCACGCCCAGCGACGCGGGTGCATGACGATCGCGGTTGCCATCGTCCCCGAGCCGGTGGCGGCCTGGTTCACCGCGTCGGCCAACTTCGGGTACAGCTCGGCCACGGTCGGCGAGGTGTCGGTGTAGGTCACCGCGTTGATGCCGGTGGCACCGAGGATTCCCTTGACCTGACCCGAGCCGTTCGACCCGTTGATGACCTGGATGTCCAGGTTCTTCGTGTAGTCAGCCAGCAGGTCACGCATGATGACCTCGTCGAAGGACAGCGGCGACTGGTCTAGGAGCTGGACCGCCACGTCCTGCTGCCCGGCGATGGTCTTCACCCCGGCCGTCACTGCCGCGTCGGTCAGGTCGGTCTCGGAGACCGCCTGGTTGTCCGCGGTCTGGATGACAGCGGTGGTGCCGGTCGCGATCTTCGGGATGTTGATGGAGTCCGTGCCGCCGGGCAGTGCGCTGCGGTAGCACAGGTCCGCGGTGACTCGGCCACCGCGGATCAGGTCGGCGAACTGCTCGGTCAGCCATGCCGGGGGCACGAAGTACCCGCCGTTGCCGTCGGTGCGGAGCAGGTCACGGTACTCGGGCTCCTGGGCCACCTCCTGCGCGTGACGCAGGAGCCGCTCGGCGCTCTGGCCGTCGGCGTCCATCCGCAGCGAGTGCCGCATCAGGTCACGGACGTAGGAGACCTCGTGGTTGCCTTGCGCGTAGGTGCGGTGCTCGTGAACCGAGGCCCGGCCCAGCGACCGCTTGACGAGCTCGGCGGCCGGGGTCAACCGGCTGTGGGCCGTCAGCTCGTCGGAGAGTTCGGAGAGCCGCTCGTCGTACTCGCGGATCTCCTTGTCGAGGTCAGTGATCCGGCGAGTGAGTTCAAAGAACTCGGCGTCCTCGCGGTCGGTGAGTTCCTTTCGCTGCTCGGCATCGGCGATTGTGACGATCCGCTTCCGCTTGGCGGCGAAGTCACCGCGCATTCGTGCGGCGCGCTCTCGGCGGGCCGAGAGCCGAACGACTCGCTCGTCGGGCGGCTGGATGGTCTCGGAAACTGGTCCGCGGGGGGCCACTGGCGTCATTCCGCGGCTTTCGCGCATGGCCATGGGTCGCGCTTGTTTGAGCTCGGTCATGGGTCGTGCTCCTTGCAGTCATGGATGGACTGCTCGGGTGGCACGGCGTCACGACCTCGCGGGTGTGCAGCGGCGCGACCTAGGTCGGGTGCTGCGGCGGTGCGGGGTGGTGAGGTGTACCGGCGCGAGCCGATTACGGGTGGTGCGGGGTTGAGATGTGCGCTGTGACGCAAGCGATGGGCGTCGAGATGTGCGCTATCAGGGATGTCCCGGCGTGGGGGCTCACGAGGTTGTGGCGGCCGCAGTTGGCGGGTGCCTCGCCGTGGTGGCTTCTTTCCTGGTCGGGAGACCTGAGTTCAGGCTATCAGGACGAACTTCAATCTAGGTCGAAGTCTGTCGGTGGTGTCGGCGGTGGGTTGGAGAATCGACGCTCGGTCTCGGCGGCACCGAGCCGGAGCTGTTCGGCTCGGATGGTGGCGATGACCTCCATTGGGTCCCGGCCGGCAGCAGCCCAACCTGATGCCGCGAAGGACACGAGGTGACCTACCTGCCCGAACGTCGCGTTCGCGGCGAGGTACTTGGCGGCGGACCAGTCCTCGCGGAGGAACGCCTCGATGAGTGCCAGCGCAGCGAGGGAGGCGTCATGGTGGTTGGTGGTCTCAGCCATGGAGCACCACCAACCCGATGAGCTGGTCGAGCCGGTCATGGATCTCGGCGAGCAACTCGACGATCTCCTGGTCCCGGCTCTCGACGATCGGCGCGGTCATCCGGCTGCACCGTGCAGCGCCCGGAGCTTCGCAACCTTCCCGCTCGCGGGAGTCTCCGAGGAGGCGGCTTGCGCGCGCGTGAGGTCCTTGAGCGCCGAGAGGTACGCGGCTGACAGCCGCGTCGAGGGCTCCTCGCCGGCCGCGTCCATCTGACTCGAGAGCGTGCGACACAACTCCAGCAGAGGGCCGTGGGTGCTGTTCAGTCGGTGACCCGACGCGGTGATAGCAGCCTCGACCGCCTTACGGTGCGGGCCGCGGTTCCTGGGGGGCATCTGTGACCTTCCTTCGTGATGGACAGTCGGATGGGGTTGGTCGGGGTGTAATTGCGAAGAGGGGGAGTAGGACAGCCGCCCGCTGTCCGCCATGGGTCACAGCCGGAACTTCAGACCCACCCCTCCCCGTGGCTTGGCCTGTCGGTGGTGACCGCCGGTGACGGACCTAGGCGTGCTGGTCATCGCGTCGGCGGTTGCCAGTCCGGCGTCGACCTTCCGGCGTCGCCTCGGTTGGCGTCGTGTGGGCTTGCGGTTGCGGCGCGGCATCAGTCGGCCTCGTTGTCGTGGTCGCGGCCGGACTCGTCGCACGCCTGGCAGCACGCCCTACCACTGAGCCAGGCATGCGACCTGCAGGTCGCTGCGCTCGCTCCGCAGTGGTCGCAGAGTCGGCGGTCGGTACGTCGGGGTGGCGCTTCGGGGACTTCAATCACTTCGCTCTCCGGTCAGGGTCGGGGTTGTGTCGCGCGTGCGCGGGCAGGCACTCGCGGTTGATGGAGTCGATGACGGCGAGTGCGTCGTCGATGGCAGTGGCCGGAACCAGCAGCGAGGTGCCGCGTGCGTCGCGGAGGCGAACGGCAAGTAGTTCGAGCTGATGCGGGTAGCAGCTCGCGGTCTCGGTGCAGCCCGGGCAGTCGACGCGCTCCTCGCGCAGACGACGACGGTCAGCGAGGTTCACGACGGTCATGCGCTGTCCCTCGTGTCTCGCTCGGGGTCGAACTGCCGCCATGACGAGGACGGAGCCACTTCGCTCCTCCAGGCGTCTTTCGACTCGATCGGCGCGGGCTCAATGCCGCCTGGCTCGGGTGCGTGGTCGCCTTGGTCAGGCGTCCTATAGACAAGGGGTGCCGCTGCGTCCCCCCTTGTGATGGGGTCCTCAGATACGTAAGGGGGGACGATTTGGCCATACGTAACCCCGCACGTTTTGTCCCCCCTTACGGGAAACGCCTGCCACGTCGATGGACGCCCGAAAGTGCCCTCGTGGACCGGTCCCAGGTGGCCCTTCTCCTGGCACGCTCGACGCAACTTCTTGACGTTGCCGGCGCTCGTAGCGAGGGCGCGGCCGAGGTAGTCGAGGTGCAGCGCGAACTTGCCATCAGGCCCCATCGCCTTCGAGCCGTGACGGCGCTTCCCGGCGACGTACTCCGGCGCGATCGTCGCGATGACCACCATGAACAACTTCTCGCGGTACGTCAGGTCACCGCTGTTGAGAGCGCACTCGACGATGCGTTGACGGCGGTCGCGCACGGCACTCACGAGGCGACCCATTCGCGCCACTCGCGCTCGACGTCTGCCTCGATGGCCCGGTCCCGTCGGAAGCCTCGACCAGTCCAGGCGCGGCGGTGCTCGTCGCGGTTCCGAACGAACTCAGCGTCCTCGGCTCGCTTGGCAGCCTCCCTCGCCGCGAACTCGTGCTGAGCGCGGAGCTGCTCAAGCCGCTCCTCGAACTCGGTCAGGTACGCCTCGGCGGCGCGATAGACAGCCGACACCTTCGCGGGGTCACCGTCAGGCAGGGCCAGGAACTCCTCGGAGCCGTACAGCGGCGCATCCGGGGCACGGCGGATGAACGGACGGGCCTGCGCCTTGCGACGCTCGGTCCGGGTCACCAAAGAGCCTCGTCAGCAACGAGGAGATTGTCCTGATCGCGATCGACTAGGTCTTCTCGTCGTACGGACGGAGGACGCGTGTAGGTGACCAGCCAGCCTCCCCTTTCCAGCGCCACGGCGAAGTCGGCAGCCCTGGCCGGGGTCGTGACCCACGAGCGGGTCCGCGCATTCCGCAGCGGCATCCGACCGAACTCCCGCTTGTACAGCTCGACGGCCAGGAAGTCGCCGCGGAACTCGGTGCAGTGGGCGTTGATCGGGTCGAACGTGACTTCGCCTCTCACGCCGACCACCCCGAGCGGTACTCCTTCGACGCGATCAGCTCACGGCACTGGGTGGAGAACGACCACGTCGAGTCGAGTAATGCCTTGGGGTACACGTCGCCGATGACGGGGTTGGGCGCGTCCGGCGCGGCGGGCAGATCCAGGTCCCCGGCGTCGATCCGCAACCGGTCGTTGATCGCGTCCAGCTCGGTCCGCAGGGTCGCGAGCTTCTCGCCGGCCTCGGCTTGGAGACGCCCGAGCAATGCTGGGTCCATCGCGGTATCGAGCGCAACCTGAGCACGCTCCCGCCACTCCCGCTTGACCTCGATCATGCGGGCCTCAAGGCCGAGGTCGTAGAACTGCTCGATCTCCGCGATCGCGATCTGGGTCAGCAGCTCGGGGTTGAGCGCCGCTAGCGCGTCGATCTCGGTCTGAGCGACTCCCATCGCGGTCGACCATTTGTCGGCGCGACGCTCGGTCTCCTTCAACGGCGTCGAGGGCAACGCGTGCTCGCGGACCTGGTCGGGCATAAGCGCAACCCGTCGAACCTGGACCTCCAGCTCGGGGAACAAGGTCGCCCGGAACGCCTGCAGCTTGCGGCCCACCGAGATCGGCATCTGCCATCCGGCCGGGTCACAGTCGGAGAAGTAGAGGACAACCAGCGGCCGGCCGTCGCGGGCACCACGGCTGGCCATGGTGTGCAACATCGTGTCCGACGGCTCGCCGGTCGGCAGATACAGATCCGCGTCGTAGCGTCGAGCCAGCGGCGCCAGCACCGGCTCGAGCGAGGACTTCTCCCCGACCAGCGCGAGCGAGTACGCCTGGCGCGCCCTGCCCAGCAGGAGGACCTCCGGCGCCAGGTCCGCGACGTCGGGGATCTCCACGTTCATCCCGACGCTGATGTACGGCTTGAGCTCAAGCTCGTCGTCCGCGGGTCGCTCCCGGAGCAGGGGTGCCGCGTTGCGCTGATCGACGACCTGCTCCCAGGGGAGGTAGCCCAACCAGCGCGCGGCCTTCGCTGCATCGCCTGAGAGCCACAACCAGTCGGCGTCGGTGTTGGTGTACGCCGTGCCGTCGGGCTTCGGGCGTCCCAGCACCATGTAGTGCAATCCGCGGAGATGGATCGTGCGGTCGCCCAGTCCGAGGTCAGCGGCCGTGGAGGCGAGCCATTCGCCGTCACGGTGTCGGGCTGGGGTGTCGACCCGGAAGGGGTCGTTCTGTGCTGCCAGGACCGTCAGATCCTTCAGTCCGCACCCGTCGGTCTCGGCCGTCGCCTCCATCAAGGCGCGCAGTCCGTTGCTGGTGCTCATCAGGCCGCCACCGCCCAGCATCGCCAGCCCATCCCGAGCTGTATCGCCTCGGGCCGATGAAGGGGGCGATGGCAGCGCGTGCACCGCACGATGTCGGAGACCTCAAGTATGGTTGAGGTGTCTCCTTCGGTCCCCGCCACTGAGATGTGCGCCGCTCGGTCCCCCCAGGCCGGGCGGCCTTCTCGTTCCTGAGTCATCCCGTCGCCTCCCGGTCAACGTTCCGAGACGCTCGCTCTCCTGTGGGGTCGGCGTAGGTGATGACCTTCGCCAGCTCCGAGTTCGCGACCGCGGTACGCCGCGTCTGCTCATCCGCCTGAACGGCGTTGGCGAAGTAGTCGAAGAAGCTGAAGCCGACGACCTCGCGCGCGTACCTGCGGACGTGCTTGACGACTCGGTTGTGAGACATGTCGATGCCCCACCAAGTGAGCAGTTCGTTCGCCTCCCGAATGAGGGCTTCGGGATCGGCACTCGTGGTTCGCCGGTTGTCGGGGAGAGTGCCCGCGGCACTCACCCGGTCGCCACCTGGGCGGATGCGTCTGCGCGCTCCGCAAGGCGACGGACGTAGCGCTCGAGTTCCTTCTGGGTCACGTAGGTACGGCGACCGACCTTGACGACCTCGAGCTTCCCGCTCCGGACCTCCTCATAGAGGGAGGACCGCGACATTCCACCAAGCTGCTTCTGCGCTCCGGGAATGTCGTGCATCAGCTGGTCCGACATGCTGTGCACCTTCCGGCTGGTTGGCGTCCACCCGTGTCCAGGTGGACCTATTGACATGTCCCATTGGCCCACGCCACTATGAGCTGGTGCAAGGACCTGAACCCCCCACCTTTTGGCCCACGCTCACGGTGTGGCCTTCCGAGCCGCGTCGATTGCCACGTGTGACTGTGACCTCACTCCAGGAAGTCGACGGCGTGGTCGCGGTCGGTGGTGACAGTCACGAGCGGGAGCTGCCGGTCGACTTCTGTCTGCGCGAGGTGCTCGAAACGTCGCCAACCGAGGTTGTCACGCTCATGAATGAGTTCGGACTGCTGGCCCGCCCGCACAACCCTCTCGGCTCTCTCCCTGAGCGGGGTCTGCCCGACGGAGTTCGTCGATCGGCGAATCTCACTGTTGCGGTGTGCGAGCACCACCTGCGTGTCCTGAGGTCGCTGTCGAACGCGGTGATCGCGCGGGACCTCGGTGATCGGGAGCGCATGGCGACTTGCTTCTCGGACGAGGGGCTCTATCAGCCGGCGACCGAGTGGGACGCCCGAGCTTGGTGGCAACTCCACGTGAATGCCGCTCTCCGCGCGTTCCCGATGTACGTCGCGTTCGATGAGGACGAGAGGCTGCGCACCGCCCAGCCAACGCTGTACGAGGTCGCCGTTCTTCAGCTCGTGCAGCTCGCCTCGGGTGGGTTCCATGTGCAGCGATGCGGGAATGACCGCTGCCGACGTCCTTTCACGCGGCAGCGCACTCCGCGTCGTCAGTACGCCGGGGGCGAGCATCAATCGGGAGTTCGCTACTGCTCGCGGCAGTGCGCGAAGGCTCAGTCGGAACGCGACCGCCGGGCGCGGCGCAAGGAGGAGGGCAAGTGAGCACGTCCAAGCGACGCGGCAACCGCGAAGGTTCCAACCCGGTCCAGCGGAAGGATGGGCGCTGGCAGGTCCACGTCCGGTACCTCGACCCTCAGGGCCTCGCGAAGCGGATCACGGTCTACGGCAAGACCGCGGCGGATGCGCGCGAGAAGGCCGACGAGGTCCGGGATCGGCTCAAGCAGAACCTGCCGGCGAAGGATCGCAAGGAGACCGTGGCGACGTTCGCCGAGAACTGGGTGAAGACAACTCTGGCGGCGTCCGATCGGAAGGCGTCCACGCGGAGCCTGTACGCCTCGCTGACTCGGTCGCACATCATCGGCGCCACCATCGGGTCCGTCTCGCTGGACCGGCTCAAGCCGTCGCACGTCGACGCGTGGAAGGTCGAGCTGCGCGCCCGCGGGCTCGCGGAGTCCTCACTCCGGACGACGTACATCGTGCTGCGCCTGGTGCTCGACGCCGCAGTGCGGGACGAGGCGATCGCCCGCAACCCCGCCGCAGCAGTCGCGCGGCCGAAGGTGACCAAGGTCGAGGCCGCGTCGCTCAACCCGGCCCAGACCCTCGCCCTCCTCGACGCGGCCAAGGCCAGCCGGTACAAGCTCCTGTTCGAGCTGCTGGTCAACACCGGCATGCGCAGAGGCGAGGGCCTTGCGCTCCGCTGGTCGGACATCAGGACCGAGAAGGAGTTGATCCACGTCGCCGGCACGCTGGCACGAGTCGACGGCACGCTGGTCAGGACACCGCCGAAGACGGAGCGAGCTGACCGGTACCTGCCCCTCTCCCCCAAGTGCGAGCAGATCCTCAAGGCCGTCAAGGTGCGGCAGGCCGCGGACAGGCTCCGCGCCGGCTCGGCGTGGGTGACGACGGACTACGTCTTCACGACCGAGCTGGGCGAGCCGTGCGACCCGAGGAACGCACTCCGGGCGATCAAGGCGGCTGCGAAGAAGGCGGGCCTCTCGACGGACATCGGGTGCCACACCCTCCGGCACACCGCGGCGAGCATGATGCTCGAGCGCGGCGTACCTCTCACGGTCGTCTCACGGATCCTCGGCCACTACTCGGTGAGCATCACCGGCGACATCTACGGCCACGTCTCCCCCGACGTGTCAGCGGAGGCCATGGCGACGCTCGCCGGTGCGTTCGAAGCGTGAATGGTGGTCAAAAATGGTGGTCACCCGACGACCAACCGATCGGCTTGGGGAGCCTCACAAGCCTCTGACCTGCAGTGGAACCTTGTCGGGCTGACAGGATTTGAACCTGCGACCCCTTGACCCCCAGTCAAGTGCGCTACCAAACTGCGCCACAGCCCGATGGCCTCCGAGGAGACCGACGAGCAGGTTACCCGACCGGGGCGTCCCGCTCGGAATCGGGAGTCGGAGTCAGCGGACCTGCGCGGAGTTCGGCGAGACCTGGAGGCCCGAGGTGTCCACGGCGACGAAGGCCGATGCCGGGATGGTCTTGAGGTCCTCGATCAGCCCGTCGGGCCAGCGGCGGTTCTGCTCGCCCTGGAAGTACCACGCGGATCCGTTGTCGGCGAGGACCAGGCCGTAGGTCTTCATCGCGGCCACCACGTGCTGGGCGTACGGCGAGAGGCTGGACGCGTCGTACGACGCCGCCAGCCGGAACCGCGCGCCCATCGGCGGGTAGTCGGGGTTGCTGGTGGAGCCCGCATCGTGGCGGGCCGGCCACAGGTGCGCCTGCGA